>Ga0247844_1001699_pt1 | contig 38891 bp, 29 predicted proteins | sample LaCtaG_FD_192421 | JGI IMG/M metagenome (GOLD analysis project Ga0247844, IMG submission 192421) | Freshwater microbial communities from meromictic Lake La Cruz, Castile-La Mancha, Spain - LaCruzMarch201714.5m_1 | ecosystem: Environmental > Aquatic > Freshwater > Lake | place: Spain: Castile-La... | reverse complement strand
GTGTCGAGCACCCCTTTGAAGCCGCCTCCAATAGCACGCTGACGCGGCTGCTGCAGGGCATGCCGCTCCAACACACGCGTGAAGGTGAGGAGCAAGTCATCGAACTCACCGCGCCCCATGCCGATGAGGGCTTTGAGGGTTCGGGAGTCCTTGGTGATGCGCTCAAGTTGCAGCATGCCTTCACTACGCCGACCAGCTTCATTAGCTTTCCTTAACTATCCGGGAACAAGTCTAATGATCCGCAGCGGATTGTTTGCGGGCACGGACGAGGTGCAGCGCTTTCATGCGGAGGCGCAGGCTGCGGCGCACTTGAAGCATCCGAACATCGTGAACATCCACGAGATCGGCGAGCACGAGGGGCAGCACTATTACTCGATGGATTTCATCGAAGGCACCACGCTGGCCGATATCTGCCACGGCAAGGCGATGAACGCCCGCGAGGCTGCTGAACTGCTGCGTACGGTGTGCGACGCGGTGCATTTCGCCCACCAGCGCGGCATCCTGCATCGCGACCTGAAGCCGCACAATCTCATGCTCGATGCCGAGGGCCGCCCGCATGTGCTCGACTTCGGCCTGGCGAAACGCATCGACGATGATCAAAGCCTCACCATGAGCGGCGCGGTGCTCGGCAGCCCGAGCTACATGGCCCCGGAGCAGGCACAGGGCCGCAACGACCGCGTCGGCCGGCACACCGACGTGTATGCGCTCGGCGCGATCCTTTACCAGATGCTCACCGGCCGCGCGCCCTTCCTCGCGAACACAGCGGCGGAAACGATGATGCAAGTGGTGCAGCGCGAACCTGCCGCGCCATCGAAGCTTAATGCCGACATCCCGCGCGATCTCGAAACGATCTGCCTCAAGTGTCTCGAAAAGGAACCCGCTCGCCGTTACGCCACCGCACGCGAGCTTGGCGAAGAACTCGCCCGCTTCCTCAAAGGCGACCCCATCCTCGCACGGCCCGCCAGCGTCGCGCGCAAGACGACAAGCTGGCTGCGGCAGCATCCCGGCTGGCTTTCCGGCGCTACGGCGTTGCTGGTCTTCGGCCTGCTATGCGCAGTGTTTTATTTGTTCCAGGAGAATGCCTTCATTCGTGCGCAGCAGTCGAATCCGAAGCTCGAACGCGTGCCAGGAGAGCTGACGCGGGCGCTGCTGATGTGGTGCGGCATGAGCGCCTTGCTCGTGATCAATCTCGGCCTGTGGGTGAACATCTGGTTCCTCAAGCACGCACGCCGCACGACACTGCGCGGCGTGTTCGACCAGACGAAGTTCCGACCGACTTTTCCAGTGCCACCGCATGTGCGCGTGATCCAGGCGCTGTCGGGCCTGTGCTGCGCTGGCTACGGCCTGCTGCTGATCGCCAAACTCATCGAAGCCTTCGTCTGGGAAGGCGGCGACACGCTTCCCAATCGGCCCAACGCCGTGCCGTCGGGCTATTTGTTCATCGCGTTCGTCATCATCTGGATCGGCTTCTGGTTGATGTTCACCGCCTGGCGCGATCATGCGCGCAGCCTGCACGGCGCGCCGGTGCGCAAGCTCGACGACGCCACCCGCACGGCCATCCGCAGCGCGGTCGAGCAGGGTGATGTCGTCACCGCGATCAAACTCTACCGCCGTGCTGTGCCGGAGGCCGGACTGCTGGAGGCGCGCGAACACGTCTCCATGCACATCGAGGAACTACGCGCCCAAAAGCCGGAGAGCTTTGCGGAAGCCTATGCCAATCCGTGGCGTGCATTGCGGGTGCGGCCTTCGGTGTTCGGTGTAGCCGTAGCCATCTTCACCGCGCTGATGCTCTCGCTCAAGCCCGCCGAGCCGGCGCAGGTCGTGTGGTATTTCCTCGGCGGTGCGCTCTATGGCATCGTCGCGATGGTCAGCCCGCATCTGCGCGGGATCCTGGTCAAGGTGCTCATGTTTGCTGGCTGCGCCGCCGTCGTCTTCGCGGGCGGAAATATGCTCTTTGAAAAACAACTGGCCGGTCACATCTGGCTGCTGCTCGCAGGACTCGTGACGTCACTCGTCGTGCTGCGAACCGGCGTCGCTCGCAAGTCTGCGTGAAATCGCCGCCCATGACGTTATCACCTGACATGAAAATCCTCCGCCTGCTGCCCGCCTTCCTCCTCGCGCTCTCCCTTCACGCCGAAGACCTCCACCCCGCCGCTGACGCCGCCGGTTTTGTGCCGCTGTTCAACGGCAAAGACCTCACCGGCTGGAAAACGACCGGAAACTGGCTCGTCGAGCCCGATGGCAGCGTCTCGCTGCACCCACGCGAGGGCGAAAAGGGCTGGCAGCGCTACGACGCCTACCTTTCCACCGAGAAGCAGTACGCCGACTTCACGCTCGACCTCGAGTTCAAGATCAACGCCAAAGGCAACTCCGGCGTGTTCATGCGCGTCGGTGATTTGAAGGATCATGTGAAAAGCGGCTTCGAAGTACAGATCCTCGACACCTACGGGCTCGAAAAGCCTGGCCACCACGACTGCGGTGGCATTGTGAAAGGCATCGGTCCATCGAAGAACATGGTGAAGCCTGCGGGCGAGTGGAATCGCTACACCATCACGGTCAAAGGCCGCAGCGTGAAGGTCGTCTTTAATGGCGAGCAGGTCATCGACGCCAGTCTCGACGACATCAAAATGGCCGACCGCCCCAATCTCGGCCACATCGCCTTCCAGGACGAGGCACTGCGCGTCTGGTACCGCAACGTGCGGATCAAGGAGCTGAAATAGAAGAACCGGTCTAATCCCCGCAAAGGTGATCTAGACCTGTTCTCGAAAAGGCTGTCATAAACTCGTCTTTGGGCGGCACTGGGTTTGGATCAGGGAGGGTTGGGCGAAGAGGGACTGGAGTGCCTCAATGAGGCGCTCCTGGAGTTGGGGCGAAGTCTTGGCGATCCAGCCGTTGAACCAGTCGGCCTTCAAGCGCAGCCAAAGGCGTTCAATGGGATTGAGGTCGGGTGATCTGGCTGGCAGATATATCGGCTCGAAGTGATGCCAGTTGAGCCGCTTGACCTTGTGCCAGGAGGCGTTGTCCATCACCAGCAAGGCTCGGCGACCGACAACTGGAGGATTCTCTTCGACCAAGGTGTCGAGGAAGGCTTGGAACGTGTCGCTATCACAGTGATTGAAGAGCATGGAGCAGAGTCGCCCATCCTTCGGGCGCACGGCTCCAAAGACATTGTGGCGGATGTGTTCGCCCAAATAGGGTGAGGTGCGCACGCTGCCGATCTTGGTCCACTGGCGGCGTGGACGTGGGTCGCCCTCAATGCCGCTTTCATCGCTAAACCACAGGTCAATGCTCTCATCTTTTTGCCAGGATTGGAGCTTCTCACAAAAGGCCTGCCTAGCTTCCTCGTCTTGATTGAGTGGCCAGGGGCGCGGCACCTTGAGCCTGTAGTCCTGCTCATGGAGGTAGCGCACAGTGGTGCTGTAACCTAACTCAATTTGCAATGTGTCTTTGATCCACCCGTGCAGTTTGACGGCCGTCCAGTGGCTTTGATTGGCCTTCGAGGGCTCATCGACCAAGGGCATGATCTTTTCCTTCATTTCATCCTGAGACACAGCGCGTGGTCGTCCGCTGCTGCGGCCAGGGATCAAGCCGTCAAGGCCGCAGGCGTTGAAGGCCTGCATGTAGCGCAGGATCTGCCGCTCGCTGAAGTGGGCGAGGGCGGCGATCTCCTGATGGGTCTTGCCTTCGTAGAACCACAACAGCGCCTGCAACCGACGAAAGCCCTTCTTCGTCGGGGTGCAATCCATGGCCCGGCGAACCTCTTCGAGAGTCGCGTTTTCAAAGTTTAGTTCTGTGCGCGGACGGCCCACGCTTTCCATTAATTACCAACATTCTAGAAAGTACAGCGCCTTTTTAGGCAATCTTTTCGAGAACCGGTCTAGTTAGGGGAACAGCATCCGTGCCATCTGCCAGCCCAGCGCCGCCGCCGCTATGCCTGCGATGACACTGCCCGCCGCATTCAGCAGCGCCAGTCCCGGATGCTGGTTTAAAAGAAGCTGCCACGAGTCATTCGCCAGTGTGGAAAAAGTTGTGTAGCCGCCGAGCACGCCCGTGGCGGCAAACAGCCACAGCCCCTCGCGCGCCCGCACCACCGGCAGCGCGAACAGGAAGCCCAGCACGAGGCTGCCCAGCAGGTTTGCGATCAGCACGCCATGGGGAAACAGCGCCGCAGGCCACAGCCGCTGGGCCGCCAGAACCGTCCCATGACGCAGCACGGACCCGATGCCGCCGCCGAGGAAAATGAGGAACACATTTCGCATAAGCCCCTCCCTAACTGCTGCGTCAGTGCGGCGCAAATTGTTGCGGCAGGGAAGGTCAGGCGACTAGCCTTCATGCCCTGAAGCCATTCTCCCGCAGAATCGCATCCGTCCAGGCGTGGTCCTCCGCGCTCAGGGGCGGCAGCGGTTCGTGGTGGTGATCGCGTTTCCAGTACTGGCCGAGGTCGTAGGCGTCATTGACGGCTGCCTGGATGTCGAGGGCGATGTCCCTCTCCCCAGGGCGAAGGGGCACGCGGATGGTCGGCAGCCGCTCGCGCAAAGTCGTGGGATACACCTCGCGGCGGTCCTCCACAGATCCCCGGCTGACGCAGGTGATGTAGTCAGGACGGTTCTCGGCGAGGTAGCGCAGCGACCACTCGGCGGGCACGTCCACGAGCAGGCGGCCTGCGCGCAGCAGGTCCAGCTCTACCACGCTGACGCCGCTGCGGACGAGGTCCGCGCGCTTTCTTTGATAGGCTTCCCGTCCGCCCTCCTTGTTCGTCGGGCTGATGATCTCGATCACGGTGACGAGATGACCGCTGGTGGTCACAATCTCCAGCCAGCGGTGCTTTACCGGCGGGATGAGGATGAGCACGGGCTTGGTGACCAAAGACTCCAGGGCAGCCTCCGCATCGTCATCAGGCGACCATTTTGGCGCGACGCCTGTTTTCCACGACTCCTCCGTGATGCTCAGGTCCGGGCGCGCCCTGGGGCCGTCCTGACCGATGGTGATGCCCTCTTCAGCGGAGATCATGAGATCCTCTGGAAGGGCAGGCCCGATCCTTTGGCGGATGGCATTCATGAGCGCGTGATGAAAATCCGGCCAGCGCTCCTCCAGCCAGGGATCCATGCCGGGGAAAGGGTTTCTGCGTGTCAGCATGGCCTGAGTCTAACTGTGGCGACTGATGCTGCAAGCCAGTCGCGGTCATTTTCCCGGCTCGTTCCCCGGCCTCCACTTGATGCTACAGCCGGTGCTGGGGCGTTGGGGTTCCGGGGGCGGATCACCCGCCAGCAGGGCTCGTACGGCTTCGCGCAAATCCGCGCCGGTGATGGGCTGCGCGTTCCTCGGGCGCGAGCTGTCGAACTGGCCGCAATAGGTCAGCTTCAGCGCGCCATCAAAAAGGTAGAAGTCGGGCGTGCAGGCGGCCGCATAGGCGTGGGCCGTGCTTTGATCCGCATCTAGCAGGTAGGGGAAGACCCAGCCGTGGGCGTCGGCGAATTCGATCATCTTATCCGGCGCGTCGGCGGGATACCGCACGATGTCGTTCGAGTTGATCGCTACCACGCCGATGCCCCGCTCATCCAGCTCCCTGGCAAAGACCGCCAGCTCGTCCGCGAGATGGACGACGAAGGGGCAGTGATTGCACACAAACATGACCAGCAGGCCGCACGGGCCGCGCACATCGTCCAGCGTGTGGGTTTGACCGTGCGCGTCGGTCAGCTCGAATTCAGGAGCGGTGGAGCCAGGGGGCAGGATGCGGGTGGAGGGGACTTCGGCCATGACGCATGTCATAACGTAGATCAGCGGCTGCGCGATGCCGAATGATGCCGCCGCCGCGCATTCCATTTGCCGTCATTCCGCGCCGCGCCACTCTCCGCCATGCGCATCGCCATCTTCGGAGGCAGCTTCAATCCGCCCGGCCTGCACCACCGCGCCATCGCGCAGCGGCTGGCGCGTGAGTTCGACGAGGTGCGCGTCATCCCCTGCGGCCCGCGCCCGGATAAACCTGTGACCGGTGCCATCCCGGCGATCTACCGTGCGGCACTCGCGGACATGGCCTTTGGCGCGATGCCGGGCGTGGTGGTGGACCTCTTTGACCTGGAGCAGGCCAGCTTTACGCGGAATTATGAACTACAGCGGCGCTACGAGCCGTTGGGGGAGGTCTGGCATGTCGTGGGGGCTGATCTCGTGGCGGGCGGCAGCACTGAAAAGTCGCTCATCCAGCGCACCTGGGCGCAGGGGCGGGAGCTTTGGCAGGGTGCGAACTTTTGCGTGCTCACCCGTCCCGGCCACGAGCTGGACCACGGCGACCTGCCGCCACACTCACGCCTGATTCAGATCGAGGAGCACGCCTCCAGTTCGGCTGTCCGCGATCACCTGGGTCGGGGCGATACCGTGGACGCCCTCGTCACGCCGCGCGTGCTGGACTACATTGAGCGCTATGGCCTCTACCGCGCCCCCATCCCCGGCACCTGGGCGCGCGGCAGTCTCCACGGCGCGCCCTTTTACGTCCAGGCGGATGCCATGAACCCCCGAGCGCTGGCCTGGCAGCAGCGGACCGGAGCGGGTGTGGGCGTGACAGACGCGCGCTTCATCACTGTGCTGGGCGGCGATGGTGCGATGCTGCGCTGCATCCGCGAGTATTGGCGGCATCGGCAGCCCTTCTTTGGCATCAATGCGGGCCATCTCGGTTTTCTCATGAACGCGCCGGAGCAGGCATTCGGCACCGCTTTCCCGCCGCAGGATGTCATCTTCCGCCAGATGCCCATGCTTTATTTAGAGTTCGAAAATGCGGACGGCAAGGTGGAGACAGCTTATGGCTTCAACGACGCGTGGATCGAGCGCTCTACCAGCCAGAGCGCTTGGCTGGAGGTCACCGTCAACGGCGTCAAACGCCTGCCAAAGCTCGTCAGCGACGGCGCGCTCGTCGCCACCGCCGCTGGTTCCACCGCCTACGCGCGCAGCATGGGTGCGAGCCCGCTTCTGGCTGATACGCCTGCCTGGCTGCTGGTCGGCTCGAACGTGATGGAACCCGCCCATTGGCGCAGCGCCTTGCTGAGCACGGACACCACGGTGGAAATCCGCAGCCTCGCTCCCGAACGCCGACCGGTGGTGGCCTTTGTGGATGGCCTTAGCATGGGTGGCGTCGTGGCCCTGCGCGCCCGCATCAGCCGTGCTGCCGCCGCTGAACTGGTCTTCTGCGCTGTGCATGACATGGCAGAAAAAATCGCAGCCGTCCAGTTTTACGGACTCGGCACATGAGCGGGACCGCGCAAGGATGATCCATCTGTGTAATCTGAAAAATCTGTGGATTAAACTGCGTGCATTTACGACCGCCACCATGATCCAGCCTCTCCAGAAAGACGACGCCCTACTCGCGGACATCGCCAGTGTCGCAGATGATGACGAACGCCTCCATGTATGGTGGCTCGGCCAAAGCGGCTTCCTTTTGAAGCAGGCTGGCTCCTGTCTTCTGCTGGACCCCTACCTTTCTGACTCATTGACAAAAAAGTATGCGGAGAGCGATAAACCCCACGTCCGCATGACGGAGCGCTGCGTCGCGCCGGAGAAGCTCACAGGCATCAAGCGCGTCACCGCAGGGCATATCCATACCGATCATCTCGATGCCGAGACCCTCGTGCCGCTCGCCCATGCCAATGGCGGCATTCAACTGATCCTGCCGCATCCGATCTTGGCGGAAGCCAAGCAACGTCTCGGTGATGCGCCCATTGAGTACATCGGCCTTGATGACGGTGAGTGGACCAATGACGACGAATGGGAGATCATCGGCATCGCCGCTGCGCACAATGACCTCAAGCGGGACGAACAGGGTCGCTGCCATTACCTCGGTTACGTCATTAGCCGCAACGGTTTCATCCTCTACCACAGCAGCGATACGCTCTGGCATGAAGGGCTGTTAAAAAGCCTCGCGCCACATTCGCTCGATCTCGTGCTATTGCCCATCAACGGCAACAAACTTGAACGCCGTATCTCTGGCAACCTCAATGGCACTGAGGCCGCCGCGCTGGCCAAAGCCTGCGCCGCGCGTCTCGTCGTCCCCTGCCACTATGACATGTTCACCTTCAATACTGAGACGCCAGAAGAGTTCGTGACCGTGTGCGAGCGCCTGGGCCAGCCCTACAAGGTCATGCAATGCGGCGAAAGGCTGACGCTGGCGGCTAAGGAGTGGTGGAGAAACAAAGACTAACTTGGCCGCATTTAAGGAGAGCTAGACAAACTCGCTAACGACCATCTCGATGAAGTAAAAGCCCCGTGAGGCGGTGGAGTCCACATAGACGGTGCGCGGGTTGGGATTGGCCCCGGTCTGGGTGAGCTGATTGCCAGCCTGGGGCGTGGTGCCGTTGGCGGTGGTGAAGAAAGGATGCACAACCGGCGTGGTTACCAGGTCCGGGCTATATTTCACCCGGTAGCGCGCGCCTTGCTTGGTGGGGAAGTTCAGCCCGAAGCGCCTCGTGGCACCCGTAGTGGACTGTAGGTTCACTGAGTTCACCTTCAGGTTCAGCCCTGGGATGTGTACCTTCACTGCGGTGTCGCTAATTTCAGCCTCGTAGCTGGGCAGGTCCGCTTGGCCTCCTGAGACCCCGCTGATGACCTGCCCCTGGATGTCATAGACGGAGCCGTGGCAGTAGCAGATCATCGCCTCCGTGCCGGGGGAATTGTCGTACGCCTCGACAATGCAGCCCGCGTGGGTGCAGATGGAACTGACAGCATAAAAGACATTTCCTGGCGCACGGGTGACAGTGATGAGACCACCGGGCAGAGCCAGATTAAAAAGCGAAAAGCGCACCGAGCCGTAGTCCGCCATCAGGGCAGGGAAGCTGGCCAACGGAATGCTGATGACATTTGCCGGATTCGCGGCAGGCGAGATTTCTGCTAGCAGGCTGCGCGTGGAGGCTGCCCCGGTCACGGCGGCTGCGGAACCGAGAACGAAGCGCTTCACCCATTGGCGACGCGACAGCATTTCCAGGTTGGGTTCGATCTTCGGGCGGCAGTGGGATTGGAGGGGACAGGAGGCCATGTGGATGGGAATTTAGCCGATACTGCCTGAAATGGCTTTCCGCGACAAGCCTCTACTGATGTGTCTGCCCAGGAAAATGCACGGCAAGGGCCGCCCAGGATGGAATTCTTGTTGTCCCTCAGCCCGTGCGCCCGCTACACTCCGCGCATGGTCACTCGCCTTTCACGCCGCCGTTTCATCGCCACCAGCGCCGCCGCACTGGGCTTCCCCACCATCGTGCCGAACACCGTTTTCGGCAAACCAGGTCGCCCCGCCCCCTCGCAGCGCATCACCGTCGGTGCCATCGGCTGGGGCACCATCGCTGGGGACTGGACGCCCTCCTTTCTGAATAACGAGAAGTGCCAAGTCATCGCCGTGGCCGACCCGATGAAAGAGTACGGCCACTACGGTTACGACGGCAAAGAGACTGGCGGGCGCGAGGCCGGGAAAAAGATCATCAACGACCACTACTCCCAGGCTGCAAACAAGCCGGTGAAGGCATGCACGGCGTATGGCGACTTCCGCGAGATGATGGAAAAAGAAGACCTCGACGCCGTGCAGGTCTCCACGCCCGACCACTGGCATGCCTACATGGCCGTCTATGCTGCGCGCAAAGGCAAGCACATCTACGGGCAGAAGCCGCTGGCCCTAAACATCGCCGAAGGTCGCCTCATGGCCGATGAAGTGGCAAAGGCGGGCGTGACCTGGCAGACCGGCAGCCAGCAGCGCAGCGATATCTACTTCCGCCTCGCGTGCGAGATGGTACGCAATGATCGCATCGGCAAACTCAAGCGCGTGCGTGTCGGTCTGCCCGGTGGTCATTCCAACTGGAACGGCATGGCGGACAAAACAGAGGTCGCACCCGTGCCCGCTGACTTCGACTATGAAATGTGGCTCGGCCCGGCGGAGCAGATGGACTACCGCCCCGCGCTGCTACCACTGAACTGGCGGCATAACTTTAACTTCAGCGGCGGCATGATTACCGACTTCGGCGCGCACCACATAGACATCGCCCAATGGGGCATCGGCACCGAGCACACCGGACCGCTTGAACTGCGCGCCGTCTCCGGCACACTGAACAAGGATGCCCTCTACAACACCGCCACCGCTTTCTCCTTCGAGTGCGTCTATGAAAACGGAGTCGTCATGCACGTCGCCAGCCCCGACCACAAGATCATGCCGGAAGTCGAAGCTGCACTCAAGACGCCGGAAGGCAAAGGCAAGCCCTTCGACCACGTCGGCATCCTTTTCGAGGGTGACGAAGGCAAGTGGATCTATGTGAACCGCGGCAAGATCACCGCCAGCGATCCCGCCATCCTGCGCGAAAAGATCGGCCCGAACGAAATCCATCTCTACGAGAGCAAGGACCACACGGACAACTTCCTGAGCTGCATCTACGATGGCAAACCGACCGCGACCCCCGTTGAGATCAGCCACCGCAGCATCACCATCGCGCACTTGGCAAACATCGCTCTACGCACTGGCAGCACCGGTTTGAAATGGAACCCACAGACGGAGAAGATTGACGGCAACGAAGCCGCCGCAAAGCTGCTCTCAAAAGAATGGAGGAAGCCGTGGGTGCTGTGAAGAGGTCCGCACAGTCCTCTGTGCGATCAGAAAACACCGCACAGATGACTGTGCGTGCCACACTGCTGGCTCTCATTCTCCCCAGTCTCCTGCCAGCGCAGACCCTCCAACTCAATCCCGGGGAGAACCTCCTGCGCAACAACGCCGCCGCAGCCAGCGCGCAGCCGATCAAGCCTGCAGCGATCAGCGTTGGCTACCTTTACATCGAGCCTTACCAGGCCCGCTTCGAGGCCATGTTTGACGCCACCACTGTGCTCCGCTGGCTGGACCCCAAAGCCGAAGTACCCACCACACTCACGCCGGAGGTGCAAAAGTCTCTCACTGACACCCTCGCTACACAGGCCGCCGCCTGGTGCGCACTCAGCACCCCCGCAGGCAGCCTCCACGGTAGCCTCACTGGTGTCGAGGTCATCAAGGGCCAGCCCGGTGCCACCCTGCCGCTGGAGCCAGGGGAAAGCTTGCCCACGAGCGCCGCATTGGTCGGCCTCATGTGGGATTTCCCCACGCCGCCCGCCCCGGATGAGATCACCGTCGAGTGGTCCGGCTTCATCCAGGGCATCACGCGCCTGCCCATCCGCGTCTTCTTTGCCACCGGCCCCTATGGCACAGAGAGTATCGAGGCCAGCTCCGAGATTCCTCGCGCCAAGTGGCGCAACCAGGGCCGCGTGCCCAAACCAGCGCCCCTAGCCCGCGTGCCGGAACTCGTCGCGCCAGCGCCCATCCCGCTGCCCATAGCGTGCATTCTTTGGCTGGCAGGGGGCATCGCCTTCTACACCTTCCTCAGAGTCAAGGACCACCGGCTCCCCGGCGGCTGCCTCCCTTTCTTCTTCGCTTGGCTGCTAGGTCTGCTCCTCACCTGGCCACTGCTCGTGGTGAATGTGCCGCTCCCCGCAGACGTGCCAGAGATCACCACAAACGCGCAAGCAGATGCCATCGTCACCCCGGTGCTGCGCAATGTTTACCGCGCCTTCGATCACCGCGCCGAGTCGGAGATTTACGACGTGCTCGCCCGCAGCGTGGAAGGGGAGCTGCTACGCAAACTTTACCTCGAAACCATTCAGGCTCTGACTCTCGAAGGGCGCGAGGGCACGCGCGTCACCATCAACGAGTTCAGTGCCGAAATCTTCAGCGTGAAGAAAGACCCGCAGGGCAGAGGATTCATCACCGACTGCCAATGGACTGCGCTCGGCAAAGTCTGGCACTGGGGGCATGAACACAGCCGCGTGAACCGCTACACTGCCAAGGTCACCTTTTCCCCCGTCAGCACCGCCTGGAAAATGACCGCCCTAGAGGTCAGCGAGGCCGTGCGCAGGTGATTCAGCAAATTCCCCGCACAGCAGTCCCGCCTTCAGCCGGAATTGCGCACTGTAGTCCCGCCTTCAGGCGGTTCCAAGGCCGTCCGCCCTCCTTATTGCCACACTCCCGTTTTGACAAACCGCCCTCGCGCGGCACTCTGGGAGTCCATTTGAAAAACGTCCTCTTTGTCTGCACTGGAAACACCTGCCGCAGCCCTCTGGCTGAGGTGTTGTTCCGTGACCTCGTGAAGGAACGTAGCGATTACTGCGTCGTTAGCGCTGGTGTCACGGCTTTCTCTGGCCAGCCTGCCAGCAGGCATAGCATCACCCTCGCCAAAGAACGCGGCCTCGACCTCACGAAGCACCAGAGCAAGGCCGTCACCATTGACCTCGTCGAAGCCGCTACCCACATCTTCGCCATGAGCCGCAGCCACCTCGCCGCCTTGTTCACGGACTTCCCAGAGGCAGAAGAAAAGCTCTATCTCGTCAGCGAGTTCACTGCAGATGACGCCCTGCGCGGCAAAGACGTTGCCGACCCCTATGGTGGTGCGTTGGCAGATTACCGCGAGACCCTGGAGCATCTCCAAACTATGCTCCCCAGCCTCCTCGCCTACATCGAGCAGACATCGAAAGCGGAGGCCGGTCGAGGTAGCACGCAGGGGGATTAGGCCGAGAGAAAAGGTGTTTCACCGCGCTCTCCTCGCATCTCCCTGCCACCCTACTTTTCACTATTCACTCATCCCTTTCCCCTTTCGCATGAATCCCGTTCCGCAGAAACTCGCCATCGCTTCCGACCACGGCGGCCTCACCTTAAAAAACGCCATCGTCACCCATCTCCAGGCAGGTGGCTATACCGTCGAAGACCTCGGCACCCACAGCCCTGACTCCGTGGACTACCCCGACTACGCCGACCTTGTCGCCGAGCGCGTCCTTGATGCCCGTGCCGATGCAGGCATCCTCGTCTGCACCACCGGCATCGGCATGTGCATCAGTGCCAACCGCCATGCAGGCATCCAGGCCAGCCTCGTCCACGATACCGCCACCGCCGCCATCACCCGCGAGCACAACGCCTCCAACGTCCTCTGCCTCGCTGGGAAAACGCTCCCAGAAGACACCGCCCGTGACATCGTGGACGTATGGCTAAAAACCCCCTTTGCCGGAGGCCGTCATGGCCGCCGCGTTGATAAAATGAACACCCAAGCCCACCCCCTCAGCATCCTCGCCGCCTCAGACCCCGCCGTCGCCGAAATCATCCGCCTGGAGCAGCATCGCCAGCAGAGCAATATTGAGCTAATCGCCAGTGAGAACTTCACCTCCCGCGCCGTCATGGCCGCGCAGGGCAGTTGCCTCACCAACAAATACGCCGAAGGCTACCCCGGCAAACGCTGGTACGGCGGCTGTGAAGAGGTGGACAAAGTCGAGCAGCTCGCCATTGACCGCGTCTGCCAGCTCTTTGGGGCCAAATACGCCAACGTCCAGCCCCACTCAGGCTCCCAGGCAAATGCCGCCGTCTATTTCAGCGTGCTCCAGCCCGGGGACAAAGTGCTGGGCATGAACCTCGCCCACGGCGGCCACCTCACCCACGGCAATCCCGCCAACTTCTCCGGTCGCTTCTACAACTTTTGCCAATACGGCGTGCGCCAGAGTGATGAACTCATAGACTACGATGAACTCGCCGAGGTCGCCAAACGTGAGCAGCCGAAGATGATCACCGCTGGTGCCTCGGCCTACCCGCGCATCATTGACTTCAAGAAGATGAGCGAGATCGCCAAAAGCGTCGGTGCCTACCTCTTCGTGGACATGGCCCACATCGCCGGACTCGTCGCCGGTGGTCAGCACCCCAATCCCATGGAGCACGCGGACTTCGTCACGAGCACCACGCACAAAAGCCTGCGTGGCCCACGCGGCGGCATCATCCTCACCAACAACGAAGACCTCGCCAAAAAGATCAACAGCCAGGTCTTCCCCGGCATCCAGGGCGGCCCGCTCATGCACATCATCGCTGCCAAAGCCGTCTGCTTCGGCGAGTGCCTGCGCCCCGAATTCGCCGAATATACCTACAAAGTCGTCAAGAACGCTCAAGCTCTCGCCTCACGTCTCATAGAGCTGGGCTACCGCATCGTCAGTGGCGGCACGGACAACCACCTCATGCTCGTGGACCTGCGTCCGCAGGGGCTCAACGGCAAGCTCGCTAGTGAAACCCTCGACCACGCCGGCATCACTGTGAACAAAAACGGCATCCCGTTCGACACGGAAAAGATCACCCTCGGAGGCGGCATCCGCGTCGGCACCCCGGCAGTCACCACGCGCGGTATGAAGGAACCTGAGATGATCCAGATCGCCGACTGGATTGACCAAGCTCTCACCTACAAAGACAGCTCCGAAACCCTCGCCGCCATCCGTGCCGAGATCGCCAAGATCAACGAGCGCTTCCCGCTGCCGTTATAGAATGCGGCCAGCGTGGCTGTGTTAAAAAGTCCGCATGGTCACATTCCAGCTTGCGTGAAGGCCAAAGATGAATAGCTATTCGCCCCCCATTCGCGCGGGTAGCTCAGCGGTAGAGCAGTTGGCTTTTAACCAATTGGTCGAGGGTTCGATCCCCTCCCCGCGTACCACCCGATGGATGTCAGTTTTGCCCAGGTAGCTCAGTGGTAGAGCAGTTGGCTCTTAACCAATTGGTCGTGGGTTCGAATCCCTCCCTGGGCACCACTGAAATATCCAGACTTCCCCTGTCTGGCATCCCTGTTTCAGGTTCCGCTGGCGTACTTCACGATGAACTCCACCATCTTCTCTGACTCAAAAAAGCCGGGATCATACTCGTGGCCTTTGCCGGGGATGATGACGAGTTCCATCATGCCGCCCAGCGCCTTGTAATGCTCGGCGATAGCGCCGCTGTTGCGTTCGATGGGCACAACTTTATCTGCATCACCGTGGATGTGGAGGATCGGAATCTTCGCTGCGGCAATGTTGGCTAGGCGTTCGATGGGGTTGTGCTGTGTGAGCTGGGCTTCCAGCTCCGCCGCTGTCAGGCCGTAGGCGGGGGCGGCGCGTTCCAGGCCGGGGTAGCTGCGCAGGTCACCCACGGTGTAGATGCCGGCGATGCAGGCCACCCATTCGGGATGATCGGCGGCGAGGTTGTAGTGGTTCAGGCCACCGCGGCTCTGCGCGATGAGGCCAGCCTTGGGGGCCAGGCCGTAGGTCTTTGTCAGGTGCTGGTGAAACTCGGCGAACTGCGCGCGGCTTTTCGGGTTGGCAAAAGTCTCGCCCACATACATGCCGACGACATAGAAGCCGCGCTCCAGCAGCCGCGTCATCAGCCAGGTGTTGCCGCTGCCGGGGTTGTTGCCGATGGTTGGCGCGTACCAGACCCAGGGCTTCGCCCCGTTGGGCGCGGGCTTGGTGGGGTGAATCACAAAAGCCTCGCAGCCTGCCACCTCGATGTCCTCGCGCCGTGCGCCGTAGTCGGTCTTGCCGTTGAGTGTGCCATTGAGTTGGTCCTTGCCATCGGTGAGCCATTCCAGATTGAAGCGCGCCACGGTGAGGTGGTGATAGCTCGTGGACTTCTTCTTTTCCAGGTCGCCATCGTCGCCGCGCTCATAGAGGCAGAGCGCGTCGCCGCCGGGCAGCACGGCGAGGTCGCTGTAGGCACCATAACCAGACTCCAACATTTTGTTAAACTTCCACGTCTTGCCTTCATCGTAGCTGAGCTTGATGGAAAGGTTGCGCCGGTCGCGCGACTTGCCTTCCACGGCCTTGCCATCGAGTCGGTCGAGATTGTGCGGGTTGGCGAAAAGGATGCGGTTCTTGTCCGCTGCCGGGCGCATGGAGTAGCGGACGATGCTGCCCATGCAGATGGGTTCCAGCAGCGCGTTGTCGAAGCGCGGCTTCGCCCATGTCTGGCCGCCGTCGCGGCTCAGGTTGATCAGGCGGCGGTGCGTCTTTGATTCCGTGCGCGCGTTCAGCATCACGGTGCCGACCAGTGTCTCGACGATGCAAGTCTCATTGGGGAAGACCCACTCCGGCGTGTCAGGAATGGCGATGTCGCCACGCTGCCAGGTCTTCCCGTGATCGTCGCTGAAGACTGTGGACGTGACGGAGGGGCGGTGCGCGTGGCCGCCCGTGCCCAGCGACAGCCAGACGGGCACGATCAGCCGTCCGGTGCGGAGCTGGATGCCATGCGCGGGGCCGGTGGCGATGACCTTCCAGTCGTACTGCGGGCGGAACTTTTCAAAGGTGTCCGTGATCTCCACGGGCGGTGTCCAGGTCAGACCATCGTCATCACTGCGCACGTAATAACAGCGCGCATACTCCAGGCAGTAGAGCAGATGCACGCTGCCGTCACGGTCGGCGAACATGACCGGATTGTTCGCCGTGTTGTCGCCCGGCTTGTCCAGGTTTTGTGCGGCAGCCACGGGATTCACCGGCAGCTCTCCCTGCACCTGTACGATGGTCTGCCGGGGCAGCCAGGTCTTGCCGCCATCGGTGCTGCGGCGCATGACGATGTCAATCGGCCCCCAGTCGCCCTTGGCGTCCCTGCGCGCCTCGCAGTAGGCCAGCGCGGTGCCCTGCTTTGTCACGACGATGCCGGGGATGCGGTAGAGCGCATAGCCATCGCGACCGGCATCAAAGAGATCGGTCTTTTCCAGAAACGGTGCGGCTGCATGGAGGGCGCTGGCGCTGAGGAAGGTGCAGAGGATGAGGTGGAGGCTGGTCATGGTAGCATTGGTAAACGGCGGCGGTGGGGGAGCAATTGCTGGTGAGACATCATCACCACCTGCCGCAAGAAGCGCCCATGCCTGCCCGTTCCCAGCGCCGCCCTTGCCCAACCCCACCATGCACCGCCTTTGTCTCACGCTTCTCTCCGCCCTCGTGCTGCCGTTTGCCACCGCTGCTGCGGTGCCGCCGAACATCGTCATGATCATCTCCGACGATCACCTGTGGAGCGACTACGGTTTCATGGGGCATCCGCACATCCAGACGCCGAATCTGGACCGCCTGGCGAAAGAGAGCCTCACCTTTACGCGTGGTTATGTGCCCAGCAGCCTGTGCTGCCCCAGTCTTGCCACAATCATCACCGGCCTGTACCCGCACCAGCACAAGGTCACCAGCAACGACCCGCCAGTGCCCGCCGGGCTGCCAAAGAAGCAGTTGCAAAAAAGCCCGCTTTTCGAGGAGGGCCGCGAGATCATGAGCAGGCACCTGGAGGCCGCAGGCACGCTGCCGAAGATGCTCGCGGGCAAAGGCTACCTGAGCCTGCAGACGGGCAAGTGGTGGCAGAAGCACTACTCGCGCGGCGGTTTCACCCACGGCATGACGCAGGGCGGACGCCATGGCGACTCTGGCCTGGACATCGGCCGCAAGACCATGCAGCCCATCTATGACTTCATCGCCGATGCCCAGAAGCAGGAGAAGCCCTTCTTCGTCTGGTATGCGCCGATGATGCCGCATGATCCGCACACCCCGCCGCAGCGCCTGTTTGACAAGTACAAGGACAAGACCCCCAGCGAGCATGTGGCGAAGTACTGGGCCATGGTTGAATGGTTCGACGAAACCTGCGGCGCGCTCGTGCAGCATCTCGACACCAACGGCCTGAAGGAAAACACTATCGTCGTCTATGTCACCGACAACGGCTGGATCACCAACCCGGCCACAGGCAAATACGCCGCCAAGTCAAAGCAAAGCCCGTACGATGGCGGCCTGCGCACGCCCATCATGGTGCGCTGGCCCGGCAAAGTGCAGCCCCGGATGAGCGATGCGCTCGCCACCTCGCTCGACCTCGCCCCCACTTTGCTGCGCGCGGCGGGCCTGGAGCCGACGCCGCAGATGCCCGGCCTGAACCTGCTGGATGAAGCCGCCGTCAGCGCGCGCAAGACGATCTACGGCGAGTGCTTCACCCACAACTTCGTGGACATGAACGTCCCTTCCAGTAGCCTCAAGTGGCGCTGGATCATTGACGGTCACACCAAGCTCATCATCCCGCACAAGGCCAACCAGCCCGAGGATGTCGTGGAGCTGTATGACCTCAAAGCCGACGCCACTGAGGAAACCAACCTCGCCGCCGGCAATGCCCCGCAGGTCCAGGCACTGAGCGCAAAGCTAGATGCGTGGTGGAGGCCGTGAAGATAACCCGGAACGCCGCGTTCCAGTGCGGCGCGTAATCCAACGGATTGGAAGAAAAGTTACAGCGGCACACAAAGAGGTGTCACTGCGCCGTTAAGCGCGTGCATTCCCACCCTTACCACATGGCTGCCCCTTTCAGTTGGAAACAGTGCTTTGACCAGGTCGCCCCGAACCTGGTGCTGTATGCGCGCCAGCTCACGCCCAGCAGGGCAGATGCGGAGGATGTGGTGCAGATGGCCTTTGTGCGCTGGTGGCGGCGCTTCCCGGAGGGGGACAGCGCGCACATCCCACTGCTCTATGCGGCAGTGCGCACCATAGCCCTAGACCAGCGCCGCAGTGATACACGGCGGGCGCGGCGGGAGGCGGAGTCAGAGATCGCTTTACCAAGTGAGAACACGCCGGTTTTTGACCCGCCGCCCGAGCAGAAGGAGGCAGCAGCCATCGTGACCGCAGCGCTGGCGCGGTTGCCAGAGGAGCAGCGGGAGGTGGTGACGCTGAAACTGTGGGGCGGGCTGACTTTCCAAGAGATCGCCACGGCCACGGCGTGCTCAATCAATACTGTGGCAGGGCGTTACCGCTACGCCCTGAATGCGCTGCAAAAGCAACTGGCTCCGCTGAAGGATGACCTGGTGGCAGAGACACACGGACCTGCGCTGAATTTGCTGACTTTTTCCCCTAAATCGGAGGCACTGACATGAACGAACACGACATCGAATCCCTGCTGCAATCTCTGCCGCCCGCCGCGCCCTCTGCGGCGCTGGCCCGGCGGGTGGACAGCGAACTGGAACAGGACATGCAATGGGCGCGGCAACCGCAACGGCGGCCAGTGCGCTGGCTGGCACCCGTGATGTGGAGTTCGTTAGGTGCCGCTGCGGCTGTGCTGGTGATGAGTGTGGCACCGCAGGCGGTTCCTGCAGCGCACAACCGTTTGGCACAGGCGGTAGATATGCCCGCACTGCTGCCAGTGACGACGATCCGCGAGGTGGTGGACACACAGGACCAGGGCATCCGCTACAACTCGCAGTCACTACTGCCCGAGCAGCATGTGCTGCTAGTCTCCCTGGAGCGCCACGCTTGGACAGACCCGCGCGATGGCGCACAGATCACCGTGGAGGTGCCGCGCGAAGAGAGCGTGGTCCTGCCTGTGGCTTTTCAATGACCCAACGATCACAACAAACCCAAAAAAACCAAACCATGAAATCTACCTTTGTTAAAATGACCCTGCTGGCCGCGCTATTGGCGCTGCCATGCCGCTACTTGCCTGCCCAGGAAAAACCTGCCCCATCCGCTGTTGACCAGCCCGACACTTCTGAAAAAACGCAGAAGTCGGCACCCGTGCCGGAGCGTTCAAGAGTGGCGACTCCGCCAAAAGAGAAAGCCGTGTCCTTCATCGGCGTGCTGACCCGCAGTGTGCCGCAGGAGTTGCGCGCACAATTTGGCCTGCCGGAAGGTTTTGGCCTGATGGTAGATGAGGTGATGCCCGAAACCCCAGCACAAGCAGCCGGGCTGAAGGTGCATGACGTGCTGATAAAGTTTGAGGACCAGAAGCTGGTGAATATGGAGCAGCTCTTGACTCTGGTGCGCAGCAAGAAGAAGGGGGATGTCGTCGCCCTCAGTGTGATCACTGGCGGCAAAGAGACGCAGGTCTCCGTGACAGTGGGGGAACGCATGGTGCCGGTGCAGGACAATGTGCGGCGCTTTCAGCCCATGCAGGGCAGCGGATCCTTCGGCGGTGAACGCCGCGACCAGGGCGGTCCAGACATGATGGGTGAATGGCGGGAGTCCATGGAGCGCTTTCAAAACCGCATGGGCGAGCACCAGGAAAGAATGCGCGAATGGAGCCGCGATGGCGGACGCGGACCTGCACCGCTGCCGCCGATGTTCGATGGCCCTGGCCGTTCCCGCGAAGGCGACCGCCGAGATGGCGGCGAACGCGGCCCGTCACGCGGAGGAGACCGTGGCCCACAGACGAATCGCCAAGAAGAGAACCGCGAAGTCCACCGCAATGCCAATGTGACTCGTAGCGATGAGACGGGAGACTACCGCCTGCGCCGCGAGGATGACCGCACAGTGTTCAGCGTGAAGCCCAAAGAAGGCGCGGAGCAAAGCTGGCCCGTGAACAATGAGGAAGAAAGAAAAGCCGTGCCGGAACAGTTCCGCAGCAAACTGCGCGAGATGGAGGACATCAGCACCCACATGCGGCGGGATGGGGAAGGTGGTGGCGAACGCGGTCCTGGCAGTCCCGGCCCGCGTGAGGATGGGCACCGCCCAGGATCGGAAGCACCGCGCGCTGGTGGCGTGTGAGTGGACATGTGAAGCATTTGCCCCATTCCCCGGCTGCTGTGCGTAATCTAGCGCATAACGCCACACCTGATGGATCACGCCGCCTCGACGCCCAGCCCCTTCACCCTGCCGGACACACTCCCGGTCATCGTCCTGGAGGAATGCTGCCTGTTTCCAGGCTGCTTCCTCCCGCTTTATATCTTTGAGCAGCGCTACCGCCAGATGCTGGCGCATGCGCTCAGTGGCAGCAGAATGTTCTGCGTGGGCACAATGCTAACCCAAGGTGATGAGGGAGACATACTGCCGGTCAGCACCGCCGGTCTGGTCCGCGCGTGCAAGACACAGGCAGATGGCACCTCGCATGTCATGCTCTACGGCGTAGGGCGCATCCGCCTCACCGGTTGGACACAGGAGTGGCCCTTCCGCATCGCCACCATTGAGGCCATGCCGACGACGCTGCTGACTGCGGCACCGGACGAGCTAAAGCAGATGCGTGACCGCGCGCTAGCACTGCTGCCAGATGTAGTGCCCGAGTGTGGTGAGGCGATGCGTGAACTGCGCATCATGCTGGAGCTGATGGCCTGCCCTGAAGTCGTGTGCGACATCCTTTCCTACCACTTCATCCGCCATCCACTCGTACTGCACAGTTTGCTTGCAGAACCAGTACTGGAGCGGCGCTACCGTCTGCTGACAGATGAGCTGGAACGCCTGCGTGAACAGGCATGACAGAGGTGGAAAAAGCCGTTGACCACCGGGCGCTGTGTGTCAGACTCAGTTCCCCACGCCCCGGCGAAAGTGACATCCCGTCCCCTCGCCGATCCAACGTGAGTACCCTTCACGATTATGAAAGAACAAGGCCACCCCACGGCATACGAAACCACCATCACCTGCACTTGCGGCGCAGTCTATCAGACCATTTCTACCGTGCAGAATCTGCGCATCGGCATCTGCGCCGGCTGCCACCCCTTCTTCACTGGTGAACAGCGCTTTATTGATACCGCAGGCCGCGTGGACAAATTTGCCCAGCGTTACGGCAGCACCCGCGCCCGCCGCGCTGCGCCAAAGCTCAGCGATGCTGCCGCCTCTTAGCGCCCTTTCCGCCTTTCCAGAAAACGGTGCCCGTGCTCAAGAGCGCGGCACCGTTTTTTCTTTGCCCCCGCCCAGCCTGAACACTCATGGATTACTCGCCGATCATCGCCACCAAACGCACCCGCCACTCCCTGCTAGAGGAGCTGATGGGTCAGCCGGGCTTCTTTGACGATACAAAGAAGGCAGGCGAACTGACGCGCGAACACCGCGTACTTGGTAATCTGCTACGCGACTGGGACGCCTATCAAAAGCAAGTCACTGAACTGGCCGAAAACCGCGAAATGTTGAAAGCGGGCGATGCCGAACTAGCCGCGATGGCCGAGGTGGAAATCCCTCTCATTGAGAAGCGCGTGGAAGAACTGGAGAATAAGGTGCAGATGTCCATCTTGCCCCCTGATCCGCTTGAGGGGCGCGATGCACTGGTGGAAATCCGCGCCGGCACCGGCGGGGATGAGGCATCGCTTTTCGCCGCCGACCTAGTGCGCATGTACTCCCGCTACGCAGAGGCGCGCGGCTGGAAGGTGGAGACATTGGAGTCCAGCCCCTCCGATGTGGGTGGCTTCAAGGAAATCGTCATGAAGGTGGCCGGGGAGGATGTCTTCCGCGTGCTCAAATACGAAAGCGGCGTCCACCGCGTGCAGCGCGTGCCGACCACGGAGGCGCAGGGCCGCATCCACACCTCCGCCGCTACCGTCGCTGTGTTGCCAGAGGCGGAGGAGGTGGACTTTGAGCTGAAGGCCGACGAGGTGCGGATCGAGGTCTGCCGCTCCTCCGGCGCTGGCGGCCAGGGCGTGAATACCACAGACTCCGCCGTGCAGGTCATGCACATTCCCACAGGTACCATCGTCCGCTGCCAGGACGGTCGCAGCCAGATCAAGAACAAGGAGAAGGCGCTGACGATCCTGCGCTCACGCCTTTTGGAAAAAAAGCAGCAGGAGGAGGCCGCGAAGTACTCCGCGCATCGGCGCAACCTCATCGGCAGCGGCGGGCGCGAGGAGAAAATCCGCACCTACAACTACCCGCAAAACCGCGTGACCGACCACCGCATCGAGATGACGATCTACAATCTCGACATGTTCATGGAAGGCCGCGTGGATCAGATACTCGATTCCCTGCTGGCTAGTGACATGCAGGAGCGCCTGGCGGAAGCGGGGCTGAGATAAACCCTCCGGTAATCTCAACCCAGCACTCTCCAGCGGCGCTGGGGATCGGCAAGGGCACGGTGAAGTTTCTGGAGACTGCGGGGACGATCCTCATCATCGGGCAGAACCCGGATGACATGAAGACGCGCGGCATCCTGCCGGTGGACATCAGGAGCACTGGCAGGGGCGATGGGCACCTTCGCCTGAGTCATGCCTTGCTGATTGCGGCGGCGCAGATAGACTTCGCCCATGAAACCTGCCCTCATTGCCCTGCTCTCCTTCGCCTCCGCCCTGCTGCCTGCGGCCATTGTCGAGAAACCTGTCGAGTACATGGCCGGAGATGTCGTGTGCGAGGGCTGGGCCACCTATGATGCTGCCACGGCGGTGAAGCGCCCCTCGGTGCTCATTGTCCACCAGTGGACCGGAGTCAGTGATAATGAAAAGATGCGCGCCAAAATGCTGGTGGAACTAGGCTTCAATGTGCTCATCGCTGATGTGTACGGCAAAGGCATCCGCCCCGTGCCGCCTGCTGCCGGGCAGGAGGCTGGCAAGTACAAGAAGGACCGCGCGCTTCTGCGCCAGCGCGTGAACGCGGCGCTGGCCGTGCTGATGAAGGACACGCGCACGGATGTGTCAAAGGTGGTCTGCATCGGCTACTGCTTCGGCGGCACGGCGGCCATTGAACTGGCGCGCAGCGGTGCGGCGGTGAAGGGCGTGGTCAGCTTCCACGGCGGCCTGGACAGCCCCGCGCCTGCTGATGGCAGGAGCATCAAGGGCAAGGTGCTGGCCCTGCATGGCGCGGACGATCCCTTTGTCCCCGCCAAGGACCTGGCCGCCTTTGAGCTCGAGATGAAGGACGCAGGCGTGGACTACAAGCTGGTGCAGTATCCCGGTGCCGTTCATAGCTTCACCCAGAAGGCCGCAGGCAATGACAACTCCAAAGGCGCGGCCTATAACGAGGCGGCGGACAAGGCGTCTTGGGAGGAGATGAAGTCCTTCTTCACGCGTCTGTTTGGCGACAAGTAAGCACAGGTTTCGGCCTGCACAGTGAATACCCCAAGCCCACGCATGATGAAGCCCCTCACTCTCGCGGCACAGTGGTTCGTCATCGGCGCATTTTGCCTGGGCATCGCACGCGCATTATCTGCCGAACCTGCTCCTGCCGCCACCGCGCCTGCACCCACGGACTTCATCCGCTTTGTCGAAGACGAGGAGGAGGGTGATTCGCTGCAAACAGGCATCGCCAGCTATGTCTCCGCGACAGGGGTGGTCGTGGACCTTGTCGGCGCGGTGCATATCGCGGACAAAAAGTACTTCGAGGCGCTGAACGCGCGCTTCAAGACCTATGACGCTGTACTTTATGAGCTGGTGGGGCGGCCGGTGGAGGAGCGGCAGGAATTAAAGCCCGCCGACGGCTCGGAAAAGCTGCAATGGCTCGGCCAGCTCCAGGAGACGATGCGCAAAACGCTGGAGGTGGAGAGCCAGCTCGCGGTCATTGACTACAAGGCGAAAAACTTTGTCCACGCCGACATGAGCGTGGAGGGCTTCTTCGCGAAGCAGACGGACAAAAAGGAGTCCTTCATGACGCTGTGGATGCGCGCAATCCAGGCACAGAGCGCTGCTGCCGATCCTGAGAAGCCCGCGCCCGGCCTGGCCGTGCTGCTGGCGATCCTGATGCGCAAGGACAGCGCGACGGAGCTGAAGCGGCTCATTGGGCGCGAGTTTGACAGCGTGGAGCAGATCATCGCCGGCGTTGAGTCCGGTGGTGGCACGGCGATCATCGGCGAGCGCAACCGCCACGCGCTGGAGGTGATGCAAAGGCAGATCGCCGCAGGCAGGAGGAAGATCGCCATCTTCTACGGTGCCGCGCATCTGCCGGACATGGAGCAGCGGCTGCTCAAGACAGGCTTCAAGCGGGTGAAAACCGAATGGCTCAAGGCATGGGATTTGGCCGGTGAAGAGTGAAGTTTCCGGTTGCATCTCCGGTGGTAAAGCTATACTCCGCGCCCTGCTTTCAGCGGCCCTGCTCGGGTGGCGGAATTGGTATACGCGCAAGACTAAGGATCTTGTGCCGAAAGGCTTAAGGGTTCGAGTCCCTTCCCGAGCACCACTCTTTGTTAATCTAAGATGTATGGCCGCGCAGCCGAACGGGCAATGGGACAAGGTTTTGGGAGCCGATCCAACGGCTAAGGAGTTTAGTAGCTGCCAGTTGAGTGCGTTTCTTTTCAGTGTTTGCAAAGCCGATGAAAAACTCTAGCCTGCGATAGCGTCTCAATTGCACCCAACCACTATGCATGCCTTTTCCACCCTCTCTGATCTCCCCGTCGGCGGCGCTGCCGTGATCCACCAGATGCCCACGGGGCGCGTCGGACTGACGCGGCTGCGTGAACTGGGGCTGGTGCCGGGGACGCGGGTGACGATGGTGCGCCGTGCTCCGCTGGGGGAGCCGATCGAGATCACCGTGCGCGGCTCCCACATCGCCATGCGTGGGCATGAGGCGCGGCACATCGGCATCATGAATGTGGAGCAACCGATCAATTCAGCTCATAACGTTCCCGTCCTGGCATGAGCGAGGTGCCACTGCTGGCGGTCGTCGGCAATCCCAACTCAGGGAAGACTACGGTCTTCAACCTCCTCACGGGCCTGCGTCAAAAGGTGGGCAACTACCCCGGCGTGACCGTGGAAAAGAAGATCGGTGAGTGCTTCTCCCAGCATGGGAAAAAGCTGCGGCTGATTGATCTGCCCGGTGCCTACAGCCTGAACGCGCGCAGCCCCGATGAGGCGGTGCTGCGGGATGTACTGCTAGGCCGCCGCGCCGACACCCCCAGGCCGGATCGCGTGGTCTTCATCGCCGATGCCGCCAACCTCGAACGCAATCTTTACCTGCTAACCCAGGTGCTGGAACTGGGCCTGCCGACAGTGCTGGTGCTGAACATGATAGACATCGCCGAGAGCAAGCAGTGGCGCATTGACCTGAAGAAGCTGAGCACGGCGCTGGGTGTGCCAGTGGTGCCAATGCAGGCCACTTCGGGAAAAGGCCTGCTGGAGCTGAAGGCGGCGATCAGCCGTGAAGACACGCCTTTGCCCCGCTGGCACAGCGCGCCGCTGCCGGATGACATCCGCGCCGCACTTCACGTCACGCGTGGGGAGTTGCTACTGACCGGCGCAGTGCATGACAAGACCACATTGCTGGAGCCACTGTATTTGCTGAGCGATCATGATCCCCTCCACGCGGGCATCCAGGGCGCGCATCTGGGCCAGATCCAGCGCGGGCGGGAGAAGCTGAATGCGGCGCACCCTGGCTGGGAGGACCAGCTCGTGGCGGATCGTTATGCGGCGATTGAAAAGTTGACTTGCGAGGTCTTGCAGCGGCCAGAGCAGGAGGCTACCACCTTTACCCAAAAGTTGGATGCCTGGCTGCTGCATCCGGTGCTCGGTGGCGTGACCGTGTTAGTCTTCCTGGTCTTTCTTTTCTATCTGATCTTCAAAGTAGCCGAAGGGCCGATGGGTTGGATCGAGGCCGCGTTTGGAGCGCTCGGCGGCTGGATCACGGACGTCATGCCGCCCGGAGATCTGCGCGAGCTGATCGTTGACGGTGCCGTGGCGGGCGTAGCGGGCGTTGTCATCTTTTTGCCGCAGATTTTGATCCTGTTCTTCTTCATCGGCATCATGGAGGACACGGGTTACATGGCGCGGCTGGCCTTCATCATGGACCGCCTGATGAGCCTCGTGGGGCTGAACGGCAAAGCCTTCCTGCCCTTCCTCAGCAGCTATGCCTGTGCCATCCCCGGAATCATGGCCACGCGCACGATTGACAGCCCGAAGGACCGCCTGATTACCATCCTCATCGCCCCGTTCGCGAGCTGCTCGGCGCGATTGCCAGTCTATCTCCTGCTTATCGGTGCCTTCATGCCAGACAGCGTTTCTCTGTGGGCAAAGGCCGGTATCATGGTCAGCCTGTATGCGCTGGGCACGCTCGGTGCCTTCGTCTTCGCATGGATTTTTAACCGGACTCTCATGCGCGGTGCCAACGCGCCAATGATCCTGGAGATGCCGACCTACAAGATGCCGTCACTGAGATCCATCCTTCTCCAGGTCTGGCAGCGTGCCAAGGCCTTCCTCGTGCGTGCGGGCACCATCATCTTTGGCATCTCCATCCTTATCTGGGCCGCCTCCACTTATCCAAAGAATCGCGAACTCACCGCCAAAGCCGCCACCATCCAGGCCGAAGTCACCGCACTGGAGGGCAAAGCAGACGCCGCCTCACTGGCAAAAGCTGAGGAATGGACGCAGCAGCTCGCCGACACAAAATCCGCCCAGCTTGCGCAAAGCATCGCCGGCCGTGCCGGGCACCTCATCGAGCCGCTCATCCGTCCCCTCGGCTACGATTGGAAGATCGGCATCGGCCTCATCGGCAGCTTCGCGGCGCGTGAAGTTTTCGTGAACACCATGTCCGTCGTCTATGCCGTCGAGGCAGGCGACGATGAGGACATTACCCCCGTGCGCGACCGTATCCGCCAGGAGCTGCGTCCCGATGGCCGACCCGTCTATACCCCCCTAGTCTGCATCAGCCTCCTCGTCTTCTATGTCTTCGCCATGCAATGCGTCAGCACCATGGCCATCGTCAAGCGCGAGACTGCAAGCTGGGGCTGGATGTGGCTCCAACTCTTCTTCATGACCGGCACGGCCTATGTGCTGGCGCTAGCCGTATATCAAGCAGGCACCCATCTTGGCTATTGAATCATGAATGACTGGCAGTCCATCGCCGCACTCTCCATCGTCATCGTCACGGCGACGATCTTTGTTTGCCGTGCCGTGCGGAAGAAAAAGCCCGGTTGTGGTGGAGGATGTGGATGTGCGATGAAGCCGCACAAATAGCCGCACAAGACGATTTTTTGAAAATGCCGGTTTAACTCTTACAGGCTGCTAGTGTGGAAATGCGGACACGGACGGAGGCGAGGCCGTTGAGGCGCGTGGGCGAAAGGAGCTTGGTGAAGCCACAGGCGATCCATATTTCTGGCTCCACGCTAGCGACCTCGGCAGGGACGGCATCGCTGTAAAGATGACACAGCAGGGCCACAAGGCTGGCGACGAGTGGCGAGTCGGCAGCGCAGCGGAAACAGGTGCGACCTTTATGGACAGCGCCATGCAGCCAGACGCGGGAGACACAGCCGGGGACAATGAGGTCGTCCTGCCGGAGTTCGTCTGGGAGGCGAGTGCTGGGGATGTAGGAAGACAAGGCGGCGAGACGTTCATGCACGTCCTCAATCAGGTTGAGATCGGCGATGAGAGACTGCTGTCTGTCGTGCAGTGACATGCCCGGCTACCTCATTTCAGTTTTGCCAGTCGGTCCTTCACCCAGGCTACGCCTTGCTGGATCACTTCGTCTCCGGGCACCAATGCGGCTAGCTTCTGCCAGCGCTGCTGGGCGGTGGTAAAGGCGGCTTTGGCCTCGGTTTTTTTGCTGAGTGACTGGCTGGTATGGCCGAGCACGCCGTACATCTGGGCGAGTTGGACTTCCCACTGTTTGCGTTCTGGTGTCAGTGCGGCCTGCGGATCTTTGGCCAGCAGTGCCTCCATTGTCTCGACCGCTTGCTTGGCGATGGGCAGGGCGGCGCTGGGTTTACCCAAGTCGGACATCAGCTCGGCGTACTCTCCACGCAGGCGGGCGAGCAGGACGCCGTAGCGGATGTTGTCCTTCTCATCGTCGAGGATTTCGTTGAGCAGCTCCATGGCGTCCTGCTTCTTCTTGACGGCCTCGTTGTTGTTCCCAGCATCGCGTTCCAGCAGGGATATGGAGCCGTAGTTGCGGGCCAGGAGGTACTTGACCTCCGCCCACTCGGGCAGCAGGCGGTTCAGTTCCAGCAGGATGGGAACGGCTTGCGTGTGGGCCTCGCGGGCCTCCTTCGGGCCGATGCTCCTGCCGATCAGCTCTGCCAGCTCGGTGTAGGCTTCCGCCAGCAGCAGCGCCTGCTCTTGATTGCGCGGGGAGGAACCCATGACGAGTTGGCCCATCTCCGTCACGGAATCAATGAGTGTGGTCAGCGCGTCTTGCACGCGCCCGGCATCCCGTTGGGCCAGGCCTCTGGCAAACTTCGAGCGCGCGAGCAGGAACTTCTCATCTGGGATGAGGTCCGCGCCGATCAGCTTGGGGTCCAGCACCTCGGACACGTGGGCCAGTGCCTTCTCCGCTTCTGAAAGATCGCCGTTTTGCAGCGTGCGGAATCCGTACTCCATCCAGGCGCGGGCGCATTCATTGCGGGCCAGGCGGTTCTTGGGATCAGCGGCCAAACCTTCGGTGAGGGCGGGTGTGGCATCCCGCAGTAAGGCTAGCGAGGCATCCCGCTCACCTCGGTGCGCACGGATGTCGGACAGCAGCAGACTGTAGCGTCCCAACCATTGCAGATACAAGGGGGTCTGCGGAGACTTGACGGCGGGCTTCAGCAACTCGGCGGCCTGGTCACGTGCCTTTTGCAAGTACATCATCGCCTGGCTACGGTCATGCAGACGTAGGTGAAGCTGGCCGATGTTGCCATAAGCGCGCAGGCGCTCGACACCTAGCGCAGAGTTGTTTTCCAGGCCTGGCAGACCGGCCATGCAAAAGCCCAGTGCTTCCTTGAGCTGGGTTTTGGAGAACTCAATGTCCAGCTCGTTGCTCGTGGGCGTCTGTAGGAGCTGGGTGAGGAATTGGTCCACTGCCGTTTGCGAGTGCTGGAGATTCGTGTCGGCAGTTTTCTTTTCCGTGAAGGCGGTGTCTCGTTGATCGGTGAGGGCGCTGATCTTCGCTTCGCGGACATCTATCTCCTGCTTCAATACGGCATCTTTCTGGCCGATCACTACCTCCGCCTTCTGCGCGCGCCGCAGGGTGAAGAAGGCGTAGATGGTGCAGACGCTCAGCACGGTGAGCAGGGAAAAGCTGATGGTCTGAAGCGTGCGCACCTTCAGCGTCTGCCGCTTGCGCTCCTGCACGGTCTGCTCGCGGGATTCCTCTAGCAGGTAGTCGGACTCTAGTACCTCAAACTCGCGCACGATCTCGCGCAGGTCAGTCCAGCGTGCAGCGGGGTTCAGGTCCAATGCGCGCTCAATGATGCTGCGGCGGCGCTCATCCCACTTTGACTGCACCGTGGTGGGCCAGGTGATCTTTGGCTGCGCGCGCACGGCGACGAGCAGGGCCGCGCTGTCCACGCCGTAGGCTAGGCCGGAGGCGGCCTTCTTTTGCACAAGGGCTACCTGCTCTGCCCAGGCGCGGGCACCGCGTGGGAGCTGACCGGTGAGCAGGCGGTAGGCCAGCACGCCAAAGCTGTACACATCCCACGAGGGGCCGTAACCAGCGAAGACGCCGTCGGGATTCTCTGCCTGCTCTGGGCACAGGTGGACGAAGTGGTCCGTGAGATCTAGATGGTGAATGCCGCCCACCCAGCCCTGGGCGATGTCTGTGAGGCGGATGCTCGACTCTGCATCGTCCTCCAGCAGGACGTTGCAGGGGCGCAGGTTCCCGTGCGGGATGCCGTGCTTGTGCAGCCAGGCAAGTGCATCGGCCACCTGGTAGATGTGTGACCAGGCCTGGTCAGGCGGTAGCCCATTGCAGGCCATCTCCAGCGTGGGCGTCTGCCAGGTGCGGCGGCCGTGGCTGTCCTTCGTCATCACCCCCACCAGCGGCATCGCCGCGTAATAGGGGCTTTTTTCAAAGTTGCAGTCCTCTACAGGCAGCACGCCGCGATGGTGCGGCATCTGCTGTAGCGCGCGGATGGCCGTGCCCAGCGCCTTGCGGTTGATCGCCATTGAGGAGAAGACCTTTACCGCGCAGGCCTTGCCGCCCGCGCTGGCCCGGTAAACCGCCCCACACCGGCCGCTGCCGATGAGATCCTGCAATTCGTGTCCAGCAATCTCCGGCAAACTCATGCGGCGCGCCCTGGGGTTGTTCTCATGGTGGTGTTCCCGAGCTGTCACAAACTAATCGTGGCCTGCTTCGGTCGGTTACGATGCAACGCCAGCTTGAAGGAATCAAGCCGGGCCTTTGACCGGAGAAGAAACGGATTGTTCGATGGAGATGCAGCGGCGGCGGCCACTCTGCACACAATTTCTTGTCCACAGCCACCCAGACCTGATAGCCTCAATCTGCAATTCCACCAACGCCATGAAACTCCTCTCCGTGCTCCTCTGTGCCTTCTCTGTGGTGAATATCTTCGCCGAGACCCAGATCACCTGGAAACTCCAGCAACTCCACGGTGATTTTTACTCCGAAGGTGCCGCCATCGGCGACATCAATGGCGAGGCAAACCCGAGGTGGTCTCCGGCCCCTTCTGGTGGGAAGGCCCGGCCTTTGAGAAAAAGCACGCGTACTACGAGCCGAAGACATTCAGCATCAATGGCTATTCGGACAACTTCTTCGCCTACATCCACAACTTCAACGCGGACAAAAAAGAACGACATCCTCATCCTCGGCTTCCCCGGCAAGGAAGCTCGGTTGTATCTGAATCCCATCACGCACGATGACAAATCATGGGCCGCAACATCTTCCAGAGCGATGCGCCAATCAGCATGATGCAGGCCGTTCGCGGCGTTGTGCATGAAGGCCTTACGCCAGATCAGGGCTTCCAGCTCTACAACGACCTCAAGGCCGCTGGCACGAAGTAATCCAAGTTACCGATTCGAGGCCGCCGTGGTTCATCGCCCGGCGGCCTTTTTCTTGGTTCGAATCGCAGGGATCAAGGAGCGAGCAGAACGGGTCGGATCTCGACCTGGCCCGACAAGATCGGCGTCTGCGTGAGCTTCTCCGCTGGTGAACTTGGGTTTTGAGGGAGTTGGAAGTAGCCGCGCCCGCTGCCGTTCCCGGAGATGTTGACGATCATGCCCTGGTAACTCACCGTGCGCGCGGGGAATCCATCCACCGCTGGAACGGTGAACTTTCCAGTGAAAAGCCCGGTGCTGCTGGTGAGACTGATCGTCACCTTGCCATTGTTCTGTGCAGAAGTCGGGCTTGGTACGTTGGCGGCGTTGGTTGTGCCCGTGGTGGAAGCATTGCTAACTGTCACGGCCACATCGGGCGCGGAGCCTTGGGCGTGCTGGAGACCTGCGGCGGTGAAGACCAGCGCCGCATTGCCCGAACCCGGAGCGAGATTCATCAGCAGGCCCCCCGGAGCTGGCTGTACATATTTGCCGCCGAGGACCCGCATTTCCGCGGCACTGAAGCCCTGCTTGTAAATGCGATCCGTAGAATTGAGCAGCGGCGGTCCCTTGGACCACATCGGAACGATCTCGCCAGGAATCGATTCGATTCTGCCCGCAGTGATGGCGATGGCACCGGCAAACGATCCGCGGTTCTGATACAATGTGGAATAGAGCAGCACCTGCCCGGCCTGACCGACAAAGGACGATGTGGTAAACCCGCTGCCATCAGACAGCTTACCCGCCACAGTCACCACGCCGTTGTCAGGCACGGTGAAGGAACCGTAGCCCTGGCCTTCGGGCAGCACGCCGGGAACAAAGCCGGTCTGAGCAATGCTGAGGGTGTAGTAGCCCTTCAACGCACCCGTCTTGTTTGCAGTCGTCCAGGCATTTCGCCAGCCACGCACCTCGGAGGTGTTGCTGCCACCTTCTGTCAGCGTGCCCGTGAGGCTGTTGCTCGCGCGATCCAGGGTCACGTTAAGCACGACCGGTGTGCTTTTGGGTCGGGGAATGCTCACCGTGAAAGCTGGGCGATCTATGTCGAGGGCATCCGCATCAAGCAGGCCTCTGAAACCAAGGATCACACTGCCAGTGACGATCTTTCCACTCACACCACCGCTCTGCGTCGTGGTGAGTTCGAGCCGTGCCCCGAGGTTTCCATTCACCTGCTGCTGGCGGGCAATGAAGCCGTGGTAGGTGCCCACGAGCGCTGAATCAAGCGCGGAGACATTGAAGCTGAACGACAGCGTGTTTGCCGCTTTGCCAGCCGCATTCGAAGCCTCGATCTTGAAGTCAAACACGCCCGCCGTGCTGGGTTTGCCGGAGATGATGCCGGTGGCCTGGTCCAGTTTCAGACCGGGAGGGAACTTGCCCTTGATGGCATAGACCGCAGGTGGGTTCAGTGTGGGGATGGTCAGGGAAAACTGTCCGCTTACCGTCAGCGGAGGCACCACAGCTGGCGCAGAGATGACCGGCGCGATGGCTGCCGCCTGCGTCAGCGTGTGCTCAGCCGTGCCGAGCTTGATGCTGCCACCTCGGGCGGTCTTTGAATTGTTTGGCAGCACCGTGACATTGACTGTTCCAGGTCCGGTGCCGGATGTCGGCGAGACCGTCACAAAGGCCATCGATTCCGTGAGCCTCCAGGCACCGGGAACATTGAAGCTGATCTGATAAGTGCCGCCTGCCGCCAAAAGTGCCCGCGAAGGTGGATTCAGCAGCGGTGGCTGGGCCGATGCGGTCGTGAGTTTAAAGGCACGCAGCGCGGCGGTATGGCCGGCGAAGCGTCCGGCGAAACCGTAGATGCGGATTTGTACGGCGCTGGTCACGCTTTCAAAAGCGGCCGTGTCCGGCAGCCTGAAGACAAACTCCTGCTCTCCCAGGTCCTCCATTCGCGGCGAGGTGAATACCGCATTCGCCGCGCTGAAGCCGCCCAGGCTGGTGAACAGGGCGAAAGTCCGTGGTGCATGGAAGGTCTGGCGCAGCATGGAGAAGCGCACCTCAGCACGGCGTAGTTTCAGCGGAGCGGCAGCGGAACCCGTCAGCGTTAGGGTCCAGAATTCATTGTCCGTGATGGCCTTCGCCAGGGTCGATGCAGCCTCTTCCGCAGGCATGTCTTGGGAGAAAAAGAGTCCATCGTCACCACTCTCCGCCGTTATGCCGGCTCCCTTGTTCCAGCCGCTGCTGCTGATGCCGGATTGCAGCACATAGTTCGCCGTTGCAGGCAGGTTCAGCGAGCGATCGGTGCCTTCAACATTGCTTTCCACGATGATGCCCGGCCCACCGACGGTTTTGAAAAAGAAGATGCGCCAGGCAGGATCGCCATCGCCATCCTTCACCCGCAGAAAGAGGAAGTTGTCACCCGCACTCGTCGCTGTGCCACTGATGGTGAAGCTGCCACCGCTTGAGTTGGTCGTGAGGCCATCAGAAAGCACCGAGCCGATCAGCTCCACCGTGCGCGCGCCTTCGCCTCCGGTGGTCGTGATCGTGGTGGAGTAGGACGTGCCAAAGATGGCCGTGGGCAGCTTTGCCGCAGTGGTAAAGCTTGGCCGCGTGCCCTGGAGATCGTCGATATGCCGGATGCCGCCCACCTCGGTCTGCCAGTCGAGCAGGAACTTCCACTTTGGCGAGCTTTCCGTCGGCTGGCGGATGCTTTCCAGATGCCCCCACTGGCCAAACTTGCCCCAGCCGCCCGACTCCACATACGGGGAATGCGTGCGCAGCCCCTTTGACCAAGCGAGATTCAGGTGGACGCGATACACCTCCGCCATCTCCGGCTGGCGGTTCACCAGTTCTATGAAGGTGGTCAGGCCGTCGTCGCGGTCATCACCACCATCGAAGGCATCGACGAAAAGCGAGGGGCCGCCCTCGTAAGTCACCAACGGCTTGCGCGTGCTGAATTTCGTCAGCGCCATGTCCCGCAGCCCATCGCTGAAACCACCGCCCACGCCCGTAGCGTCCGGCCCACTGCCCGTTTGTGAGGAGCCGGAGAGCATGCGCCGCGTCCATTCGCGGAAGAGTTCATCGAGGTGCGTTTGGATCGTCGATCCCGTCCAGTAAGGACTTGTCGGCGGTTCGGACACGGGGCGCAGGTCCGTGCCTGCGGTCGGATCATTGTCAAAGTTCGCCGTTGTGTAAAACCACGGATCACCTGTGCCCTTCTGCTCCTGCGCGCGCTGGATGGCAAAGCCCTGGATGTCATTCCCAAAGTAGGTCGTGGGCGAGATCAGGTCCGGCTCCTGCACCGGTGAGAGGGTGGCGCCGAAGGTCTTTATTTCGTCGAGAAACTCATCCGTGTAGGTGTCATTGCCGGTGAACGTGGCCGCCACCTTGATCACCCGAGGCTGTGGGTTTCCGCCGGTGGTCTGCTCATTTCCGAACACCTGCTCAAAGGTCCGCCACACCTCGCAGAAACGGCGTGCATTGAACTGCGCGCGGGAGATGCCTTGCTGGGCTGCGCGGCTCTCCGCCCAGTTCCCCTGTGGGAAACTGAAGCCGCTGCTCCAGATTTCGTTCGAGTACTCCACATACACACGCAGATTCGGATTCAGCGGTGGAAAGGCAGGATTGACCTGAGGACTGCTAAATGGCTCCACGCCATCACTGCCGAAGCGGATCAGCTTAGCCAGCTTCGTGATGAAGTTGTCCCGCCCTGCCGGTGCGTCCTCCACGGCAAGATGCGGGATGGTGATCCAGAGGTCTTTATTCGTCGCATTGCATAGCGCCACGATGTGCTCAAAAGCCACTCCCGTCTCACGCTCTCCCGCACTGATGTTGAAGGGCTCCGTTGGATCACGCTCGCTCAGCACGCCGGTTTGAAACACATGGCCCGGCAGACGGCGGTCACTCCAGCTCTTCTGCGGGCTCGCGTTTGTCTTCACCCAGTCCATCGGGCGCAGAAAGCCCAGCCCATCCCCCAGCTCGGCGATGCGGGAAAGGAAGGTCGGATGGAAAAGCTGCCCTTCGAGCGTGGTCGTGTTCGGATTCGCCGGATCAGGCAGCCAGGCCTTGATCTCCGTGATCGGTGTCACAATCTCCTCCACCTTCAGCGTATTGTTCCCCTGCGGCGTCGTTTGCAAATACACCCGGCGTCCATTCACGATGCTGCCCGTCTCCGCACCGTTGGATTCGCCAGCGATGAAAGTCGCCCCGCTGAGGCGGATGTCCGCATTGCCCTTCCAGGTCACCACCACCTTCCCTTTGGCCAGCTCACCATCCCGCAGCGGCCAGGACGCAGGGCGGAAGCTGCCATACTCCGTGTCCAGTCCATAAAGGATCAGCCGCAGCTTCTTCCCGGGATTGAGAAACTTCGGGCAGCCGTTTTCATCGAACTGGGCTTCGCCAAAATGGGGGATGCGCGTGCCGAAGCCGAATCCCTCAAACTCCAGCCACTCGCCGCCCTGCGCCGCTGCATTGGCGAAGTAGGGCGTGAAGAAGAAGTTCACATCCCCCACATTCATGCCCAAAGGCTTCAGGGTGGATTCATCCAAAGCTGCATGAATCGGGCCGCCATGAAAAGCAGCCAAAAGGGATAGGGTAGCGAGTGCGCGTGCGAAGTGGGATTTCATAAGCTGACTGGGATTGAGGCGGCCAAATAACCTGCATTCATCTTGCCGATGCACGAGAGAAAGTTTCTTGCGCAGATTCTTTCGTCTGGAACTCGCTGCTTCCGTCCGATTCAAACCAATCCTTGTCTGATGGCAGTCAGGTCTGGTAGCGTTGGTTTTCTGCCAACCATGAAACTCCTCTCCGTGCTCCTCTGTGCCTTCTCAGTGGTGAATATCTTCGCCGCCACCCAGATCACCTGGAAACGCCAGCAGCTACACGGCGACTTCTATTCCGAGGGTGCCGCCATCGGCGACATCAATGGCGACGGTAAACCCGACGTGGTCTCCGGCCCGTTCTGGTGGGAGGGGCCGGCCTTCGAGAAAAAGCACGCCTACTACGAGCCGAAGATTTTCAGCATCAATGGCTACTCCGACAACTTCTTCGCCCACGTCCACGACTTCGATACCGACAAGCGCAACGACATCCTCATCCTCGGCTTCCCCGGCAAAGAAGCGCGGCTCTACCTGAACCCCGGCACCCACGACGACAAGCCATGGCCCATGCACATCGTCGCCGACGTGGTGGACAACGAATCGCCCGTCTTCACCGACATCACTGGCGATGGCAAACCCGAGATCGTGTGCAGCACCGGCGGCAAGTTCGGCTACTTCGCCCCGAACTGGGAGAAGCCCACGGAGAAATGGCCCTTCGTCGCCGTCACGGATGATTTGAAGGTCGCCAAATTCACCCACGGCCTTGGTGTCGGCGACGTAAACGGCGATGGGAAGATGGATCTGCTCGAAGCACGGAGGTGGTGGGAGAACTCGGGCATCACCGAAAGCACCACCAACGGCCCAACACACGCCCACTTCACCCAGCACAACTTCGCCGCCGGTGTCGGCGGTGGCGCGCAGATGTTCGCGTATGACTTCGATGGCAACGGCACGAACGACGTCTTCACCGCCCTCGCCGCACATCGTTACGGCGTGGCGGTGTTTCTTCAAAATAAGCCCGCGCCAAACCAGCCGACATGGCAGCGTGTCATGCTCGCCAGCGAGCAGCCGCAGGACAATGACTACGGCATCGTTTTCTCCCAGCCGCACGCCGCGTTCCTCGCTGACATCGACGGCGACGGCGTGAAGGACATCGTCACCGGCAAGCGCTACTGGGCGCACAACGGCCACGACCCCGACGAGCGCGGCCACCGCGTCATCTACTGGTATCAAACGAAGCGCGACGGCAAAGGCGGCGTCGATTTCGTCCCGCACCTCATCGACGCGAATACCGGCGTCGGCGTCGATGTGCAGGTCGGTGATGTGAATGGTGACAAACTGCCCGACATCGTCGTCGGCAACAAAACAGGCGTCTTCATCCTCACGCAGGAGCGGAAAGACACCACCGCCGACCTCACGCCGAAGAAGCTCTACGGCCCCGCGCTCAAGCCGCAGGCCGAATACGCCAAAGGCCAGTCGCCCGCCGAGGCGCTGAAGTCCATGCAGCTCCCCAGTGGCTTCAAAGCGGAACTCATCGCCGCTGAGCCGGACCTCGTGCAGCCCATCGCGTTCACCTTCGACGAACGCGGTCGCATCTGGGTCGTGGAGGGGAATAGCTACCCGAAGCCCCGCGAAGTCGGCCAGGGTCAGGACCGCATCAAGATCCTCGAAGACAAGGACGGCGACGGCACCTTCGAGACGAAGAAGATATTCTGCGAAGGCCTGAACCTCGTCAGCGGGATCGAGCTAGGTTTCGGCGGCGTGTGGGTTGGGGCCGCGCCGTATTTGATGTTCATTCCGCGCGATGGGGACAAGCCGGTGCCGCTCGGCAGTAATCGGGCCATTCCTGGCCCGTCTGGCTCAGAAGGGGCCAAGAATGGCCCCGTTACTCAGGTCCCCGGCCTCAACTTCACTGCCTACGCCCTCCTCGACGGCTGGGGCTCCCAGGACACCCACGAAACTCTCAACAGCTTCATCTGGGGCCCGGACGGCTGGCTGTATGGCTGCCACGGCGTCTTTACACACTCAAAGGTCGGCAAACCGGGCACCCCAGACGATCAGCGTCAGCCGATCAATGCCGGCATCTGGCGTTACCATCCCGTGCGGCATGAGTTTGAGATCTTCGCGCATGGCACCAGCAACCCGTGGGGGCTGGATTACGACCAGCATGGCGAGTGGTTCGTCACTGCCTGTGTCATTCCGCATCTCTACCACATCGTCCCGGGCGGACGGTATCAGCGGCAGGCCGGGCAGCACTTCAATGCGCACACCTACGAGGACATCAAGACCATCGCCGACCACGCGCACTATGCCGGCAGCTTGCGACCCGACATCAACTTCGACAAGACCACCGGCGCGGGCTTCGCCAACAACGACACCAACGCCCTCGGCGGCGGTCACGCGCACTGCGGCCTCGCCATTTATCAGAGCAGCCTCTTCCCGCCGACGTATCGCAACCAGCTCCTCTTCGGCAACCTCCACGGCCATCGCCTCGTCGCGAACTACACCGACCCGCACGCCAGCACCTACATTGGCAAACACGCCGCCGACTTCCTCCGCGCGAACGACATGCACTTCATCCCCGTCACGCAAAAGGTCGGCCCCGACGGCGCCCTCTACGTCAGCGACTGGAGCGACCAGCAAATCTGCCACCGCGGCAGCGGTGCCGTTGAGCACTGGGATCGCAGCAATGGAAGGCTCTACCGCATCAGCTACGACGGCTGGAAGCCTTGGAAGGGCGATCTCGCGAAGGAAAGCGATGAAGCACTCGCGAAACTCGCCGTGCAGACCGAGAACGAGTGGGAATCGCGGATGGCGAGGAGGGTGCTGATGGAGAAAGGCTTCTTTGACACTCTTGAAGAAGACAAGGCAGTTAAAGCCTTGGCAGATGAAGCATATCGGGGAAACCAGACTCCAAAACGACTCAACGCAATGTGGGCTTTGCACAGCCTGGCATTCAACGTGGACAATTTGATAACGGACTCCGACGAACAAATTCGTGCTTGGGCTGTCCGCAGCTTTCCTGATGCAAAAGCTTCGACTACTTACCCCCAACGTTTCAAAAATCAGGCCGTGTATCGCAGGATGGCGTCGCGGAGTGAGGGGATTTCCGGCAGGGTCAGCGTCCATTTGCCTTGTGGGCGGGTCAGGCGCGCTGCGCGTTGGATCACGTTGC
>Ga0247844_1001694_pt1 | contig 38944 bp, 34 predicted proteins | sample LaCtaG_FD_192421 | JGI IMG/M metagenome (GOLD analysis project Ga0247844, IMG submission 192421) | Freshwater microbial communities from meromictic Lake La Cruz, Castile-La Mancha, Spain - LaCruzMarch201714.5m_1 | ecosystem: Environmental > Aquatic > Freshwater > Lake | place: Spain: Castile-La... | reverse complement strand
GGCAGAAATGTTCTTGATCTTTCACATGTTGCGGCCCAATGTGCTTCCGCTGGATGATGTGGGTTTGATCAACGGCATCAGCCGCAATTATTTTTCAGGCGAGGCGGTCAGTCGCAGTGACGCTCGCGAGGTGGCTGCGGCTTGGGCTCCGTATTGCTCGGTTGCAACTTGGTATATTTGGCGCTCGCTGGACCCCGCTCCAGTGGCTTACTAAATCGTGGGCAGCACACTCACTCAGTGCTCGCTAGGAAAACAGGAGAGTTGATTTGGCAAAGAGAACATTTTTAGACTTCGAGTCCCCGATTGCGGATTTAGAGGAAAAAATCGAAGAACTTCGCTATGTTCAAAGCGAGTCTGCCGTTGATATTTCAGCAGAAATTGACCAACTGAGTAAAAAAAGCCAGCAACTCACCAAAGACATTTACAGCGATTTAACGCCTTGGCAAATCACCAAGATTGCCCGCCACGCCGAGCGCCCCTACACGCTGGACTACATCAGCGAGATATTCACCCATTTTGTCGAGCTGCACGGCGATCGCCACTTTTCCGATGATCTCAGCATCGTCGGTGGTTTAGCCCGCTTTAACGGAACGCCTTGCATGGTGTTGGGCCAACAAAAAGGCCGCGATACCAAGGAGCGCGGACTGCGCAACTTTGGTATGAGTAAGCCTGAGGGCTACCGCAAGGCGCTGCGTTTGATGAAGCTGGCAGAAAAATTCAAATTGCCCGTATTTACCTTTGTCGATACCCCGGGCGCCTACCCTGGCATTGACGCTGAAGAGCGCGGACAGTCCGAAGCCATCGGCCGCAATATTTTCGAGATGGCGCAGCTGGAAGTTCCTATCATCACGACCATTATTGGAGAAGGGGGCTCAGGCGGGGCCTTGGCGATTTCGGTCGCCGACCAAGTCGTGATGATGCAATATGCGATTTACTCCGTCATCAGCCCGGAAGGGTGCGCCTCCATTTTGTGGAAAACTTCCGACAAAGCCCAAGAGGCTGCGGACGCTTTGGGGATTACAGCCTTGCGCCTGAAAGCCCTTGGTTTGGTTGACAAAATTGTCAGCGAACCTGTGGGCGGCGCCCACCGAGACCACAAACAAGCGGCGACGTTTTTAAAGCGGGCTTTGACGGACGCTTACCGCCAGCTCAGCGACCTCAAAGTCAAAGAACTAGTCGACCGCCGTTACGACCGTTTGCAAAGTTATGGTCGTTTCACCGACACCAAAGCCAACGCCAAATAACAGGCTGCGTTCGGTATGAGCCAGTCTTTGGATTTGGCACTGAACGCGTTTGCTCCGCCTTTGCCTTTGGCTGTGGCTCTAAGCGGCGGCGCGGATTCCACCGCTTTGCTCGTTGCCTGCGCTCGCAAGTGGCCAAGCCAAGTCACGGCGGTTCATATTAACCACGGTTTGCAAGCAGCCGCGTCGCAGTTTGAGCGCCAATGTCAACAGCTATGCGACAGCTTGCAACTGCCGTTGCATATTCTCCAAGTCAACGCCCACGCAAGCGCTGGCCAAAGCCCTGAAGACGCGGCGCGGATTGCGCGTTACGGCGCTTTGACAGAATTCATGACTGCTCATCCGCAAGGTAAGGCATGCAAAGCGATGGCTCTGGGCCAACACGCCGATGACCAGGTCGAGACCTTGCTGCTGGCTTTAAGCCGAGGGGCTGGCTTGCCGGGTTTGAGCGCGATGCCCGCCCAGTGGGTTCGCAACGGCGTTGCGTTCTATCGCCCTTTGCTTCAAGTCAGCAGCTTAGAAATTCGACGCTGGTTGGCCCAAGAGGAGCACACCTTTATTGAAGACCCAACCAACACCGATGAGGCCTTTACCCGCAACCGCATTCGCGCTCGGTTGATGCCCGCTTTGCGTGAGGTATTCCCCCAGCACCTCGACACCTTTACCCGCAGCGCGTCCCATGCGGCCCAGGCGCAGGTGGTACTTGACGAAGTCGCCCAAGAGGATTGGTTGCGGGTCTGTAATACAAGCCAAAACGCTCCTGAGATTAAAAAACTGCAAGGCTTGAGTAACGCACGGCAGTCGAATGTATTGCGTTATTGGCTCAAAAGCCGTTGTCAAAGCAGCGCCAGTGCTGCCCAACTTCAAGAGTTGTTATCGCAAATCGCTGCCTGTACCACGGCGGGCCATCAGATTCAAATCAAGGTTGGAAGCGGTTTTGTGCGGCGCAGCAAAGCCGAGCTGGCTTGGTACAATGAAATCGTTTAGCTCTTATAAAAACGAATGCAATGGCTTTAATTGTTCATAAATACGGCGGAACGTCGATGGGTTCGACCGATCGGATCCGCAATGTCGCCAAACGGGTGGCCAAGTGGGCCCGCGCCGGTCACCAAATGGTCGTCGTTCCCTCTGCCATGAGCGGCGAGACCAACCGCTTGTTGGCGCTTGCCAAAGAACTCTCCCCCGCCAAACCCGGGGACGCCTACAGCAGAGAGCTCGATATGCTCGCCTCGACCGGAGAGCAGGCCTCGAGCGCTTTGCTGGCCATTGCTTTGCAATCCGAAGGCATGGATTCCGTGAGCTACGCCGGTTGGCAAGTTCCCATTCGGACCAACAGCGCCCACACCAAGGCACGCATTGAATCGATTGATGACGCCAAAGTTCGGGCCGATTTGGCTGCGGGCAAAGTCGTTATCGTCACGGGTTTTCAGGGTGTAGATGAGCTCGGAAACATCACCACCTTAGGGCGCGGCGGCTCAGATACTTCGGCCGTAGCGGTTGCCGCAGCGATGAAGGCACAAGAGTGTTTGATTTATACCGACGTGGACGGCGTGTACACCACCGACCCCCGCGTCGTACCTGAAGCGCGGCGCTTGCATACCGTGAGTTTTGAGGAAATGTTGGAGATGGCCTCCATGGGCTCCAAAGTACTGCAAATTCGCTCCGTTGAATTTGCGGGTAAGTACCGCGTTCCCTTGCGCGTACTCAGTAGCTTTACCGATTGGGATATGGATATTAACGAAGAAGCCCAGTCGGGAACTTTGATTACTTTTGAGGAAGACGAACACATGGAACAAGCCGTTGTTTCCGGCATCGCTTTTAACCGCGATGAAGCCAAAATCTCTGTCGTAGGCGTGCCAGACAAGCCTGGAATCGCTTACCAAATCCTCGGTGCCGTAGCAGACGCCAACATCGATGTCGACGTCATCATCCAAAACCTCAGCAAAGACGGCAAAACCGACTTCAGCTTTACTGTTAACCGGGGCGACTATGCCAAGGCCGTTGATATCTTGCGCAGCAAAGTGATGCCTGGTTTGGGCGCAGAAGACGTCGTAGGCGACACCAAAATTTGCAAAGTCTCCATCGTCGGAATCGGCATGCGCAGCCACGTTGGCATTGCCAGCAAGATGTTTCGCGTCTTGAGCGAAGAGGGCATTAACATCCAGATGATCTCCACCTCGGAAATCAAAACCTCCGTCGTGATTGACGAAAAGTACATGGAACTCGCCGTGCGTGCGCTCCACAAAGCGTTTGATTTAGATCAGCCTGTGATTTGACTTGAAAATTTCTTAGGAGTCGTGAGATAATCGCAACCGAACTGGAAACGTGACCGAGTGGCCGAAGGTGCTCCCCTGCTAAGGGAGTATGGGGTGTAGAGCCTCATCGAGGGTTCGAATCCCTCCGTTTCCGCCAGTGACCTAGTAAAAATGCGCCTTTTTCGGGCGCATTTTTCATTTCTGAATATCCTTAAGCATTCCAATAAAACATCGCTTGGTAACTTGTAAATCTGAGTTGATAAGATTCTCCTCATGCATAACGCATTTCAACAACCTAATAAGGAAAGACAATGTTCAGTCACGTATGGATCGGTGCTAATGACCTAGAGGCATCTAGAAAGTTTTATGACGCCGTTCTCGGTACTTTGAAAATAGAACCAGGCGTAATAAACAACGAAACACGCTACTTCTATCGGAGTCCAAAGGGTTCATTCTCAATCACTAAACCTATCGATGGGCAAGCTGCAACCGCTGCGAATGGTGGGACTATTGGATTTCTTGCTGAAACACCGGAGCAGGTACAAGCCTTTCATGCCGCTGGCATTGCGAATGGTGGGACTACTTGCGAAGATCTACCCGGCCCCAGAGAAGGGCCATTCGGCGCTTTATATCTTGCTTATCTTCGCGATCCATCTGGAAATAAAATTTGCGCATTGCATCGTCCTTCTAAGCCGGCCTAACAGTCGCTAACCACCAAGTAATGGGTGCAAGGTCGTAGCGATCACTCCTGATGGTTTGTTAAAAGTTTTTTAGCCGGAAGCTACCTAAACCAAACCTATGTAGCCCCCACCGTATCCCCTGCTCCTAAATTCGCTTTTTTCCGCATCAATCGCACAAAGTTCCAAGACACCAGCCACACGCCAATTGCGCCAAGCACAGTGATGCCGGTCGTGCCAACGATCGCAATGAGCTGGCCGTTGACCGCAATGCCCACAGATTGGCCAATAAAGAAGCAGGATGCAAATGCCGCTACCGCTGAACCTCGGCGTTCCGGAGCCATCTGGGTTGCGTTGATTTGCAATGTGTTGTGCAGCATGTAAAACCCTAGACCGGCGATAAAACAGGCCGGCACTGACCACCACCATGCTTTAGCCAAAGCCACCACCAAAAACGCCAGCGCAACCAGGATGCCTCCCCATTTGCACAAGCCCACCTCGCCCATGCGTCTCACCAGGGCTGGCGCAGCAAACGCAAATAACAAGCCACCTAGCCCGTAGAGCATCACTACCTGACCCGCCGTCGAGAGCGACAAGGTGTGCAGCTGGTGCAAATGCGAAACCATAAATGCAAAGGAGCCATACAGAAAAGCGCCTTCTGCAAACACCGTAAGCAAGATGACCCTTGCCCAAGGTAGCGCCAAGACCTGGCCAAACTCCGACACCATACGCACCATCGCCGAACCTTCGCTCTGGTGACGCTGACATGCCTGTGGAGGTAGACGCCGATTGAGTAAAAGTAACCAGGCCCCAATCAAAAAAAACACCAACGCAATCAGAAAAAAGGGCGTGCGCCAATCCAAATGGTCGGCTGCAAAGCCGCCCAAAGCCACACCGCCCGAGAGTCCCAGAATCTGCCCTATTAGAAAGCGAGCGAGAACAGGTTGGCGAAACTCATAAGCGATGACATCACCAATCCAAGCCATGGAAAGCGGAATGATGGAAGCCGCCGTGGCCCCAGCCATCGTGCGTGCAAGTAACAACAGACTAAAGCTTGGCGCCAGAGCGCAAACCAAAGTAGTCAGCGCGCAAGCAAGACATCCCAGCGCTACCACCCGGTATTTTCCAAAGCGGTCGCCCAAAGGCCCAAACACCAGTTGGGCCATCCCATAAGCCACCGCAAACACTGTAATTACCGAGGCCGCTGAACCCAGCGTTAAAGAGAATTCCTCTGCAAGTCGAGGAAGCATGGCGTCCATCACGCGCAGTGACATACCACTGCCAAATGCCGCCGCGGACAGAGCGACTATCGCGCCGCGGGGTAGATTTAAATTGGAATTCACATGGACTAATTTCTTCGCTCCAACCGAATTTCAGCGAAACCTCAGTCGTTGGCCAATCCCGGCCCCTTGTGCCTTCTGCAGCAAGGCATAACCTAGCGCAATATCGCTCAAGGACAAGCCACGGTGCCAGAAAAGAATGTTCTCCTTATCATTCTCGCGCCCCGGTTTGAGCCCCGCCACTACCTGACCCATCTCGGCGTGCAAAGTCTCGGCCGACAACTTACCCGCCTCCACATGCGCTCGCAAGGAGCCGAGTTGCCCTCCCTTGCATTGGCCCCAATCGTCCACCACGAGCTTAGACATGATGTCGGTGAGATTGAGCTCCACCGCGCTCATGGTGCCGTATGGCACCACAAAGGCGCCCGGCTTGATCCATTCGGTTTTCAGCAGGGGTGTGGGTTCGCGCAGGCGTGATGCTTCGACCACAATGTCAGCGCCTGCTACGGTGTCGTGCCAGTTGTCGCACACCCGTACCGGTTTACCCAGATCTTTGGACAGGCGCTCGCCAAAAGCGTTGCGACTCTCGGGCCGAGCCGAATGCACACGGATCTCGTCGAAGTCAAACAACTTGTCGAGTAGGCGTACATTCCAGTAAGCGGTGCCACGGGCGCCGATATGCCCTAGCACCTTGCTGTTCTTGCGTGCAAGGTGCTTGGCGCCGATGGCTGTCACCGCGCCAGTTCGCATGTCGGTAATGGCGGTGGCGTCAATGATGGCAATCGGCATTCCGGTGCGTGGATCGAATAAGTTGAGCACTCCAAATTCGGACGGAAGGTTCTGCTTGTAGTTGTCGACAAAGTCACCAACCACTTTCACGCCGGCCATGTTGATTGGAGCTCCAATGGCACCGCGCAGCACATTGAAGTGACCGTCCACGCCGGCCTTGGGCGCTAAGTGCATGCGCGGCTCGATGACACATTCGCCTCGGCCCTGCGACGCTAGGCTGGACTCAATGGCCTGAAGTATTTCGTCGTCAGTGAGGGCCAGAGTTTCAATGTCAGGGCCGTTGAGGTAAGTGATGTGAATGGGTGTCATAGTCGTCGAGGTTGCATTGAGGATTTGAATTATTCGGTACCGCGCAGTTTGTGGCCGGCCATCGCGACGCGAACCGAAGTGCGCAATTGTTGAGCTACGCTTTCTGCAAATATCGCGCCTTCCACGGACATCGCATCCGGGCCGCAAGGGCGGTCAGCTTGAAGTGGTTCAACGACGGAGCGCACGGCATCAAACACCGCTTGCGTTCCTACGCCCAAGGTGGCAGGGCCCCGCAGATTAACCGCCTGCGCCGCTACCAGCGCTTCGACAGCGACTAGATGGCGCAGCAAGCGCACCTGCTCGTCGAGTTTGCGCACGCACAAGAGGGCATGGGTCGCATGGTCTTCGACTGTTTCAGAAACTACCACTGCGTCTAGGCTAGCTGGCGTAGCCTTGAGGCGGATTTCGGCGTGTAGAGCGGCGGCGGTCTTTTGCATTGCATTGAAACCGACACTGGCACCACCGACCGGAGACAAGTACCTGGGCAGGCAACTCAATGCAGGATTTTGCAACTTGATTACCCTCTGCACCGATGCGGTTGCCAGATGCGTGAGCGCAATCGCCATGCAATCAAAAGCCAGCGCAATCATCGGCGGATGAAAATTGGGCGAAGACAACATCTCGCCCTCGGCTGCCAAAACCAGTGGGCTGTCGGAGTTGCCGTTGATTTCAGACTCGACCGCGCTACTGAGCATCTCCAGTGCGGCATGGGTGGAGCCAGACAACTGCGCCATGGTGCGAAACGACAAGGCGTCTTGAATGGATCGAGGAGGCGAAGCGTAGAGGTTGCTGCCGGCCAGCAACGCTCTAAACAGTGCCGCTGCCGCTACTTGCGCACCGGCCGGTCGGGCCGCAGCAATGCGTGGGTCGAACACACTCAGGTTGGCCGCATACCCTTCGTCGGCCATGGCTGCAACAGCGGCAGCTACAAGCAGCACTTGCGCCAAATCGGATGCGACTAAAGCTGCATACCCTGTAGTGATTGGGCTGGCATTGATTAGCCCCAGGCCATCTTTGGCCTGCAGACGAACCGGCTTAAGACCGGCAGCCGCCAGCGCATCTGCACCTTGGTATCGGCGGCCCTGAAAAAATGCCTCACCCTGCCCGATGACCGGCGCGGCAAGATGTGCTGAAAGGCCCAGATCACCCGCGCCAATGGAGCCCAACATCGGCACTACCGGCGTCACGCCCCGATCGAGCAAATGCATTACTGCCTGAGCCGCTTCGGGACTGACCCCCGTGCCACCCCGAGCAAAGCCGATGACGCGAGCGAGCTGGGCGGCGCGAACCACGTCTAGGGGTAAATGTTCGCCCATGCCGATCATTCGGCCGACGATTACCTGCTCTTGAAAAGTCATGACCTCGCTGGCGTCGATACGGTACGAGAGGTTTCCGCCTAGACCAGTGTTGAGCCCATAGACCGGAGCGCCGCTTTCGATGTGCTGCTGTACTACCTCGCGATCCGAATGCAAGCGCTGCAGGGCGGCTGAAGAATATGCAAATCGATCACCGCTGCGTGCCCACGCCGCCAAAGCATCACATGTGATTGGCGTGTAATCGATCATATGCAGTGTCATGGGGGCAAGTGTAGCCAAAAGACTTTGCAAAACTAGATTACTTTCTATTCCACACTGCACCGCATCGTGGTTAGCCATATTTGTAAATCAAGGGTTTTTACTTATCTAATCGACTAATTAAGAAAGCGATACTTATTTTTGTGAGATTAATATGGTTGTTCGCTTTTTCATTGAGGGTAGTAGGCCATGTCTGAGAAGTTCCGTTTGCTTGCTATGGGTGGAGACGGAATTGGCCCTGAAGTCTTGAGCTGCGGACTTGCAGTATTTGAGGCGGTAGCTTCCAACGCAGGCATCGAGTATGAGATCGAACACGATTTACTCCATGGAGCTGCCTGGGATGCTTATGGCACGTTCTGTCGAGAAGAGACCGTACACCGAGCTAAAGCTGCCGATGCAGTCTTGGTAGGTGGGGTTGGTGGACCGAAATGGGATCACATCAAGGTGCCAGGTGGCCCTGAGATGCAGGATGGACTGATGCGACTTCGCATTGAACTCGATGTGTATGTCGGATTGCGCCCGGCAATTGCGATGCCTTGTCTTGAGCATCTCACACCTTATCGCGAAGGTCTGATAACTGGTGCCGATGTCATGGTGTTAAGAGAACTCTGTGGCGGTTCGTTTTTCGGAATGCCGCGAGGAATAGATCAGTTGCCAGATGGGCGTCGACGCGGCTATGACAACTACGTATACGATTCAGACGAGATTGAGCGTTTTGCGCATGCCGGGTTTCGAATGGCGCGTCAGCGACGCGGCAAACTGACCTCGATTGATAAGGCCAACGTGATGGAGTGCTTCAAACTTTGGCGTGAGATCGTCAGTGAGGTGGCACGTGAGTATCCAGATGTCACTTTGGATCATATGCATGCTGACAACTGTGTCTATCAAGTGGCAATGAATCCGTGTGCTTTCGACGTGATCCTTGCCGATAACATGCTGGGCGATATCGTCAGTGACCAGTTAGGCTGCATCGCTGGTAGCAAAGCCATGCTGCCATCGGCGTGCCTTAGAGGTCTTCCCTTGCCAGGTCAGCGCATCGCCGGAATCTATGAGCCGTCGCACGGTACAGCGCCAGATATTGTTGGCAAGGGCATTGCAAACCCTTTGGGAACTCTGTTGTCGGTGGCAATGCTGTTTGAGTATTCGCTGGCGCGGCCAGACCTAGCTCGCCTCATCGCTAAGGCAACGCAGACCGCCTTGGAATCAGGTTGTTTGCCCTCGGATCTTGGTGGAACTGCCAACTCTGCCAGCGTCACGCAAGCTGTGCTTGCATCGCTAGCGCTTTGAACAACATAAATCACGCTGCCTGAGCTCATGCGCAAGACTTATGACTTCGTGATAGCTGGGGCTGGGTCTGCCGGATGTGTTCTCGCGGCCCGACTTGCCGAGGATGGACAGGCAAGCGTTCTGCTTGTAGAAGCCGGTGGGCCTGCAAAATCCTTGTTTGTTGAGATGCCCGCGGGTAACGGTTTCTTGTTCGGAAATCCCAGATACGATTGGGGGTACACCAGCGTACCTCAGTCTGGTCTACGAGGGCGTGTTGTCCATTACCCCCGTGGTAAAGGGCTAGGTGGTTCATCCATTCTTAACGGCATGATCTATGTTCGTGGGAATCGGAACGATTTCGACACTTGGTGCCAACGCGGCCTGCCGGGTTGGGGGTATGAGCAACTCTTGCCGTATTTCAAGCGTTCTCAAGGATCGCATCAACGAGGAGAGCCTTTTCATGGCAGAGAAGGGCCACTCAAGACCCAAGCGGCTGAAAACTTTACCGAATTGGACAATATGTTTATCCAGGCTGCTATTGAGGCAGGGCATGCAGCCATTGAGGACTTCAATGGCCCCGATCAGCTCGGCGTAGGCCGCGTTGACGTGACCGTCAAAGCAGGGAGTCGACAGTCGGCAGCCAGAGCCTACCTGCAAACTCCACCTGCTAATTTGCACATTGCCACTTCAACCCGAGTCATTAGTGTGGTTCAAAGTAACAACCGAGCGATCGGTCTCCAACTGCTAGGCCCATCAGGCTCCTTCTTTGTTGGTGCCGACCGGGAGGTCATCCTTGCTATGGGGGCCTTCGCATCGCCTCAGATTCTGATGCTCTCGGGTATCGGTCCAGCAAAGCACTTAGCCGCAAATGGAATTGATACAGTTGTTGATCTACCTGGTGTAGGTTCCCATCTGGCAGACCATATCAATATGCCGGTGCAGTTTGCTTGCCTCGATCCAAGTTTGAATTTTGCCCGATTTCAGCGCTTGGATCGAACGTTGTCAATTGGAGCACGTTGGTTGCTCGCACGAAATGGCCCAGCCGCTGCCCCTTTTTGGAGCACCTGCCTTTTCGGTTCAGCGGATGCATTAGGAGTTCCGGGCCTGCAGGTATTCTTTACACCGATGGTCGTTAAAGAGGCGCGTGATGAGGGCGATACTGATGACACTGGGCTGATGGAGCGTTGGGGTCGCAAAGTGTTCGTGCGCGGCTCCAAGAAGGCCGTTTCTGGCTTTCAGTTTGACATCAATCAAATGCATCCGCAAGGCGATGGTGAAGTCAGGCTCTCTTCGAATGATCCCCTGGCACCTCCTCTTATCGATCCGCGCTTCTTCAACGGCGCTCGAGAAATGCGTGAATTGGTGGAAGGCGTGAAGTGTGTTCGCGATATCGTGCTCCAAAGACCGTTTGACATGGTTCGTGGTGCAGAAATTTCTCCTGGCGCACACCTAATCTCCGACCTGCAGATTGAGGCGGCAATTCGGCAACTTGCTACTACGGGTCACCACCCGGTGGGAACATGCCGTATGGGTCCGGACAGTGACCCAGATGCGGTGGTTGACGGACAACTTCGGGTGCGTGGTATCGACGGACTCAGGGTATGTGATGCGTCGATCTTTCCCTCACAGATCACCGGCAACCCGAATGCTGTGATCATGGCGATTGCTGAGAAAGCTGCCGACATGGTGCTCGGGCGATCCGAGGTAATCGCGTGAAGACGTTTCAGTACTTTGCTGATGGCCGTTGGCTGAACCCGACGGGCGGTCAATGGTTTGACAGCTACAACCCGACCACCAGTCAACCCTGGGCAAGAATCCCAAGCTGCAACAAGCAAGATGTTGATCTGGCCGTTGGCGCAGCGCAGCGTTGTTTCACTGATGGTGCATGGAGTCGCTTTCGCGCGAGCGAGCGTGGGCGTCTTTTGCGTCGAATGGGCGATGTACTTGTGAAGCATTCAGTCATGTTGGCCGATATCGAGACGACCGACAACGGCAAACGTACCTGTGACATTGAGCCCGGCCTGCGGACTTGGTTGGCGGATAGTTTTTATTACTATGCCGGCTTGGCAGACAAGGTCGAAGGATCGGTGATTCCAGTCGACGTACCTGATATGTTGAACTACACACGGTCTGAACCGTTTGGTGTATGTGCTTGTATCACTGCATGGAACTCTCCTCTGTTGATAGCGATATGGAAAATCGCGCCAGCATTGGCTGCCGGCAATACCGTAGTTCTCAAACCATCCGAACACGCATCAGCATCTACCCTTGCGCTAATGGGTGTTCTCGAGGAGGCAGACCTACCCCCCGGTTTGATTAACGTCGTGACTGGTTTAGGTGCTGAAACTGGGGAGCATTTAGTGACGGATTCGCGAGTCAAATTAGTAAGTTTTACTGGTGGACTTTTTGGGGGTAGACGGGTTGCGGAACTGGCCGCACAACAGGTGAAGCCCGTCATACTCGAATTGGGCGGGAAGTCACCGCAAATCGTTTTCGATGATGCTGACCTTGACGTTGCTGTGCATGGGGTTATCAGTGGCATATTCCCTCCCGCTGGACAGAGTTGTGTAGCAGGCTCACGTCTGCTCGTTCAGCGCAGCATCCACAATCATTTTGTTGACCGCCTTTGCGCTGCCACCGCTAAAGCGCGTATGGGAGATCCAAAGGATCCCTTGACCCAAATAGGGCCGATTTCCAATCGTGCACACTTTGACCGAGTGCTGGGCGATATCGAAAGCGCCAAAGCAGAAGGAGCTCACTGTATTCTTGGCGGTGAAGCATTACATCCTGAGGGGCTAGGGGGGTGGTTCATCGGCCCGACCGTGTTCACTCAAGTTGAACCTTCCATGCGCATTGCTCGCAATGAGGTGTTTGGGCCAGTATTGGCCGTAATGCCTTTCGACGTTGAAGATGAGGCTGTTCGTATCGCTAACGACTCGGACTACGGACTAGCCGCAGGAATCTGGACCAGGGACACCGCACGAGCGATCCGACTATCCGATCGAATAGCTGTTGGTACCGTGTACATCAATAATTATTTCAATGCAACTACTCAGTCCCCGGTAGGTGGCTACAAGCAATCGGGATACGGACGCGAGAATGGCTTAGCCGGCATGAAAGCTTTCCTGCAAACCAAATCTATTTGGCTTGCAACAGCACCCCATCAACCCAATCCATTTACGTGAGGACACTATGAAACTAAAAGACTTGGAGATTTTTGTTGTAGGTAACCGGCCACCAGGCTGGGGAGGGCGTTACTTCATCTTTGTGAAGCTTGTTACCGACACCGGCATTGTGGGTTACGGTGAGGTCTATGCTGCTGCCATCGGTCCGCGAGCTATGGAGGTAGTGATCCGCGATGTATTTGAACGTCATATGGCGGGGGAAAATCCAGAAAACGTGGAGATGATGTTCCGCAGAAGCTATTCAAGTGGATTTACCCAGAGACCAGATCCGACTGTGATGGGAGCTTTCTCCGGAATGGAGATGGCATGCTGGGACATCCTCGGTAAAAAACATAAACGGCCGATCTATGCGCTGCTCGGTGGTCTCATGAACCCGCGAATCCGCTCCTATACCTACCTTTACCCTTTGCCGCACCACGACATTAACAGTTTCTGGAGTAGCCCGGAGATGACTTCCGAGTGCGCAGTTGAGCTGGTTCGACTCGGTTTTACGGCGTTAAAGTTTGATCCTGCTGGGCCCTACACATTGCGCGGCGGTCACCAACCGGCAATGACAGACATCGCGAAATCGGTTGAATTTTGTCGTGCTATTCGTGCCGCCGTGGGAAATAAAGCGGACCTGTTATTTGGCACCCACGGCCAGTTCACGACCGACGGCGCTATTCGGCTTGGGCAGATGCTTGAGGAATTCAATCCACTGTGGTTTGAGGAGCCGATCCCCCCAGATAACCTGCTGGAGTTTGCGAAGGTGGCCCAGGCGGTGCGAATTCCAATCGCTACGGGAGAGCGCCTGACAACGAAGGCGGAGTTTGGAACCCTGCTAAGAAGCGGTGGCGCGAGCATTTTGCAACCCGCTTTGGGACGTTCCGGCGGTATTCTTGAGACCAAAAAGATTGCCGCGATTGCTGAGATATTTAATGCGCAAATTGCACCGCACCTCTACGCCGGACCGATAGAGTGGGCTGCCAACATTCAGCTTGCAGCAAACATTCCCAATCTCTTGATGGTAGAGACCATTCAGACGGGCGGTTCGTTCCACCTAGAGTTGATTAAGCATTCCATCAAGTGGGAAAAAGGTTTCATCCAAGCGCCAACTGCACCTGGGCTTGGGATTGAATTCGACGAAGATCTTGCCCGAGCCAACCCATATTTAGGCAATGGGCTGCACCTTGAAATGCAAGAGGGGCAATGCGATTACGCAAATGGCAATAATTTTCTGGGTGGAGCGCCACCGGTGCTGGATTGATGTAATGACAGTGGATTAAAAGGAGGTCGATGCACTGCTATTTATGTTTGATTTATGTAAATGTAAAGATGGCTGATCCAAACAGCACGAAGTTCAATGCATCACCAGTAACGTGGAGTTCGCGAAAGGGACAAACCGCTTTGATGTCGCCATCATGCATCCTGACACGCAAGATATCCATTTGCTTCATGCGTTTACAACCCCATTTTTTGATCATAAAGAGGGCCAGGATATTGACTCCACAATGTGGCGCATAAAGGGAAAACCCTATTACTTACTTCGGTCTAAGAGCAAATAATAAAACCATCAACCACAGGAGAAAAGCATGGGCAATTCAGTACGATTGGGACCTTGGGTTTTTGCAACCCTGGCCGCATTTGCATTTCAAACCACGCCAGCACTTGCGCAGGGCTTAACGCCGGGCGAATACAAGATTGGATTTATCACGGAGAACACCGGTCCGATCGCTCAGGCAGGTCAATCCTTTTGGGCCGGAGCACAGTTGGCCGTGGAGGATATCAAATCCTCTAAATATATTGGCGCTTCTTCGATCGTCCTGGAACCCAAAGAATCTGGCAGTGACGCAGCCCGATCCATTCAAGCAATGAACCAGTTCATCGCTGATCGCTCAGTGATTGCGACAGCGTGTTGCATCTTGTCTCCTGTCGCCGGATCTTTAAAACCCGTCGTGCTTGCAGCGAAGGTTCCTTTGGTGATCTATGGCGCAACTGCAGCGGGTCTGCCTCAGCCTCCTTGGATCTATAGCATGACGATCCTGCCAGGGCCAAAGGATACGGCTACCGCACTTTTGGTTTCTGACGCGATTAAACCCAAAACAGCTGCGTACATTCTTGCAGCCGATAACGATGCCTTTAAGGGTCGCATGGCGCCCACACAGAAGGCGCTAGAGGCTAAGGGCATTGCAACTGCAGGAGTTGTCAGTGTTCTTACTAAAGATACTGACTTTACCGCAGCCGCAACCCAGGCCATGGGCTTGAAACCAGATGTAGTGTTGGTCTATGCAACCCAACAGGCCGCTGCTGGCGCGATAAGTGCTCTGCGCGATCGTGGGTTCACAAAGACCATCATTGGTAACGACGTCCTCGGGCCAGAGGCAATTTATAAAAAGATGGGCGCGACGGTCGTAGGTATTCCTTTCCCTGTCGGATTTTCTGACACGATCGGTGTTTCTGCGCAAGGTAAGTCCTTTGTGAATGCATACAAGGCAAAGTTCAATGTTTCACCCGACAGTTATTCTGCACAGGGCTATCAGATGGTCTGGTTTGTTGCGCAGGGATTGAAGTCTATTTCTGGTACGCCTACGCGCGAATCTCTTTCCGCAGCACTTGAAAAGTTGGAAAAGTTTGACCACAATGTTTATGGTGGTGAATTCATGAAAGATGGCCAAGCACAAACGACAGGTACGATTGTGGTGAACTGGTCTGCGGACGGCAAACTGGTTCCATGGACGGCTCCAAAATAATCGGTTGACTCTATGGATTTGTTTTTTGAGCAACTGATCAATGGTGTTGCCCTAGGATCGCTCTATGCCCTTTTTGGGCTTGGATTCGGTATCGTGTTTGCGACCCTGGGTATTTTGAATGCTGCCCAGGGAACCTACGCCAGTTGGGCAGCTATTGTTGCTCTTGCAGCCGCCGACCAGTACAAGTTGCCATTTATTCCAGCCCTTTTGACGGGGGTTGTGGCGGCTGGCGTGATTGCCTTGCTCGTTGACCAAGTGGCATTTCAGCCGCTACGTCGGCGAGGCAAGGATATGCTGGGCGCATTGATCACCAGTATTGCGTGCTGGATTATTCTTGATAGTTTGGCGGGCACCGCAACTGGTCACAACAGTTTGAGTTTCCCTCGGGGAACCTATCCTTCAACGATGTACCACCTCGGCACGATCCCGCTTCCGGTGATGCAAATCATAACGATAGCAGCCATGGTGGCTGTGACAGTTGGGCTTCACGTGTTGATTCGACACAGTCGTTTCGGTGCGGCAATGCGAGCCGTGGGATGGGACCAAACCGCAGCGTCCTTAGGGGGAGTCAATCCCCGTTATGTTGTCATCATCACAGCTTTTATTGCGGGTTCGACTTCTGGCTTAGCGGGCGTTCTTGGTGGGATCACTACGCACAATGTCTCGTTCATGCTGGGCGAGGGTTTGATGCTTAAAGGTTTTGCGGCGGTGGTCGTGGGTGGATACGATGACGTTCGCGGGACGGCGTTAGCGGGGGTCGCACTCGGCGTTTTGGAGGTAATGACCTCCCAGTATCTTTCTTCCGGACTTCGTGATGGAATTACCTATGCGTTGCTTCTAGGGTTCTTGCTGCTGCGTCCACGTGGACTTTTTGGCAGCCTAACCTACTCTCGGGCATGAACGCTATGCAGGGGATTCTGGATTTTTGGGCGGCCTATCGAAGTACTCTCGCGTTTGCGATAGTCAATTCTTTTTTAGCGCTTAGCACTTACGCGGTTCTGTCAGCTGGCATCCTGAGCTTTGCCACGGTGACTTACGCCGCGTTTGGTGGCTTTCTTGGTGCTCGGTTGGTTCTAGCAACGGGATTTGATCCGATGCTAACCCTTCCTGCCGCAGCGCTTGCGGGAGCGGTACTGAGCTATTTGGTGGCCCTTATCTTTCTGCGTCTCGAAAGTCACTGGATGGCGCTTGCTAGCTTAGCCTTGATTCTGATAACCCGAGTCATCGTTATCAACATTCCGGTTGTCACAGGTGGTGTGAATGGCATGAGCGTTCCTTTGCCAGTTTCTCTCGAGTTATTAGCGGTGCTGATCGCTTTGGCTGCTCTCGTGTTTTGGAGGCTCTCTGTGTCTTGGTACGGGATAGCTGCACAATCAGTTCGTGAGGACACTGCCGTCGCATCAAGCTTAGGAATCGCACCTCGCAAAATTCAAACTATTGCATTCGTTATCTCTGGTGCGGTTGGCGGCTTGGGCGGAATGCTTTTAGCAGGTGCACTGCAATTTATTTCCCCAGACACTTATTTCGTTAATATCGCATTCACGATGATTGCTGGTGTGGTTCTTGGTGGCTCCTATCACTGGACCGGTGTAATCATCGGCGCAGCAGTTTTCACTGCCTTGCCCGTGATTGCTCAAGCGATTATTCCGGAGTTTCAGGACGTGGCAAACGGAATTGTGCTGTTATTGATCATGATCTTTCTCCCCCGAGGACTTGTTGATCCTCTTTCCATCCGTTTGCGTAAGAATTTTCAAATACCAGTAGCTCGCGCAATTGAGGATCCCTCAATCTCCAAGCCTGGGGTTGTAAAGTGAGTGGTCCTAACGCAAATGGATTGTCTCAGCCGCTGTTGGCGATATCTGCTATTGGAAAGAATTTCGGAGGCGTTGCTGCTGTCTCTGAACTATCCATGGTGGTTCAAACTGGAAGTGTCGCCGGCCTCATGGGTCCAAACGGCGCTGGAAAGACAACGCTTGTCAATCTCATAAGTGGATTGCTCCCATCGGATTCCGGAACGATCCGCTTAGCCGATGTGGAAATTCAACGAAGCCCCTCACATGTCATCGCAGAATTAGGTATAGCGCGTACATACCAAAATGTGCGCCTCTTCAGTGGCATGACTGTTTTAGAGCAGGTGATGGCGGGCTGCTACGTTAGGCGCGGTACGTCGTTGTGGGCTTCTTTTCTTGGTCTTCCAAAGGCCCGCGCGGCTCGCAAGGCGGTAGAAATCCATGCACTAGAACTTCTTGACCGCGTGCAACTTGCTAATCGTGCGCACTTATTAGCGGAAACATTGTCTTATGGCGAGCAACGGCGAGTTGAAATTGCACGTGCTCTTGGTACGAGTCCGCGTTTGTTGCTGTTAGACGAACCGACTGCAGGAATGAACGCTCAGGAATCCAATGAGATCGGAAAATTGGTTCACAGCCTGCGAGATGGTGGCTTGACCGTGCTGATCGTAGAACACAATGTTCAGTTGGTTAAAGATTATTGTGACCACGTCACCGTGATGAACTTTGGACGTTTTTTGGCCGATGGCACTCCGGCCGAGTGCATTGCCCACCCTGATGTCCAGGCGGCTTATTTTGGAAAGACCACCGATGCTGAGCGTATCCGGACTCTGCGCTAGCTACGGCGCCATTCACGCGGTTAGGGATCTCACTTTTGAAGTGGGCTCAGGACGTATGGTCGCTATTCTTGGAGCGAATGGCGCAGGGAAATCAACCACATTAAGAAGTATTTCCGGGCTCCACCGACCAGTCATCGGGTCAATCAAACTCGATGGGCAAGAGATATCGGATCTTCCAACGCACCTTGTGGTGCGACGTGGCCTTGCGATGGTGCCAGAAGGCCGAATGATAGTCGCGCCGCTTTCTGTGGAGGAGAACCTGAAACTTAGTTCTTACGCCGGTCGTGGCGTTGAGAAGGATTTAATTGCGAAAGTCTACGATCTGTTTCCTCGACTTAAAGAGCGTCGTAGTCAACCGGCAGGTTTAATGAGTGGCGGAGAACAGCAGATGTTGGCCATTGGCAGGGCACTCTTGACTCAGCCCACCATGCTAGTACTCGACGAACCCTCAATGGGTTTAGCACCTTCCATCATCGATCTCGTTTTCCAAGCGATTGTCACGCTGCACAAGGAAGGCCAATCGATCCTTTTGGTTGAGCAAAATGCCGAGATTGCGCTTTCTGTCTGCGATTACGCTTATTTGATGAAGCGTGGGTCAATCGTAGGCCAGGGGACCGCATCCGAGCTCCGTTCCGATGCGGGTGTATTAGAAGCCTATTTCGCATAATTGAACTAAAGGTCAGTTTTTCACCTTTTACTGCCGGGATTTTCTAACGTTCTGTGGGAAGGCCCGTTTGCTTCACGATTCCATCAGATATTTTTCGCAGTTGACGTTGCAGTTCGTGAGCAATCTCTTCACGGCGTGGCAACTCAAGCCGCCCCGATAAAGCTGACACACTGATGGCAGCAACTGGGTTGTCCATAGGAAAAGCCACTCCGATGGCGGCGGTCCCTGGCGTAACCGCACTGTCAAGGAAGGAGTAGCCTTGAGCCCTGCCTTTTGCAACTGCTGATAGAAGAAAGTCTACGCTGAAGGTTGCAAATTTCAGGTATCGGTGGGCGTTGTCCTTAATGATGGCCTGCGCCTCATCTTCTGGCATGGCACAAAGAATGGCCAAGCCACCAGCTCCAACCCCAAGGGGTCTTCGAATACCAATGTCAAGGGCTAACGCTTTGATAGGGAAATCACCTAAAACGCGGTTAGTACAAACCGCCTCCATATTACTGCGTTCGCTTAAATAAATGGTGTCATGGGTAACATCCGCCAAGTGATGCATCGCAGCATCGCATAACTCACTGAGTCTGTATCGAGGCCTCGCGAGCAATCCAAGCTCATGAAGTAAGGGGCCAAGGTAATACTTTCGAGTATGAGGATCACGATTAACCAATCCCTCAACCTCCATTCTCTGAAGCATTCGAAAACAAGTGGACTGCGGTAATCCTGAGGTGGTGACGATCTCTCCAATACGCATGCCACTGCGCCCGCGAGAAGCCACCACGCGGATCATGCTGACAACCCGCTCAATACTTTGGGTGCCAGTTCTTTGGGGACTTTGGTTTGAATGGGTTTCGACCACAGACAATGATTCGGAGTTAAGGTTCATGGAGATAAATCTTACATTGAATCCACAATGTGGCGAATTGAGGGAAAACCCTAGCAAACGAATTTAGCCATCAAAGAATAATGAATGCAAGATTTGAGTTTTTGAAGTATCCACAATGTGGAGAACCTTCAATTGCCAAAAGACGGCACTTGGAAGAAAAGGAATTTTCTAAATGAGCACATTCAAAGTAGGCGCGCATTTTGTGACCCGGATTGAAGAGATGCTGACGCCAGGTTTTCTGCCTGAGTTTCTTTTCCCTGATTTCGAAAGCAGTGTTTTTCAACAATCCGAACTTCTGACTCAACCTCGCTTTTGGCATGCCGAAAGCGGTAAGGTGATGTCAAGCATGCATTCTTGGATGATCCGCAAAGATCACCATGTCATCTTGATTGATACGGGCTGTGGTAACGATAAGTCACGGGCACTCCCGATCTTCCAACGTTTTCACCAACTGCATATGCCGTACCTTGAAAACTTGTTGACTGCTGGGGTACGTCCCGAGGAAGTCACGATGGTGATTTGCACCCATTTGCACGTCGACCATGTGGGGTGGAATACGCGTTTGGTTGACAACAAATGGGTTCCTACATTTCCCAACGCAAGGTACATATTTTCAAGGCGTGAGTTTGAGCATTGGAATTCACCGACTGGGGGAGGCATCAGTTTGCCGGAAAATATGGCAGTGATCGCAGATAGCGTTATGCCTATCGTTGAAGCCGGCTTGGTTGATTTCGTGGACGACGGCGCACAAATTTTTCCCGGTTTATTTTTTGAAGACGCACCTGGTCACACCGCAGGTCACGGCATGATCAAACTTGAATCCAACAAAGAGGCGGCGCTCTTTCCTGGCGATAGTCTGCACCAGCCTATGCAAGTTTTTATGCCAGACTGGAATAGCCGTTTTTGTGAATCAGCTGATCAGGCTCGACTGACTCGACGCGCAGTCTTAGACTACTGCAGTGATCGCAAAGCGCTCCTTTTACCGGCGCACTTTGGTGCGCCACACGGTGGTTACGTTAAGCGCCATGCCAGCGGCTATGAATTCAAACCTGCAGACGATCTGGTAGTTTCTGGTCAGTGAATGCATTGAATGTTATTCACTCTATCAGCGGCATAAATAGTTTAATTTTTGAGGCAAACTAAATGAGTAAAGACACTTTTCTAACTGAGCTAAAAGCAGCAGTTGGTGCTGCTGTCGTTTTCGATGATGGCGCAACACGTGACTACTACGCAAATGACATTTTTTGGCAACCAGGCATTCCTCCATTGGCTGTGGTTACGCCTGAGTCGGCGGAGCAAGCTTCTGAGGCTGTCAAAGTGGCAGATCGCCACAAGATATCCATAGTCCCGAGGGGCGGCGGAATGTCTTACACGAAAGGGTACTTGCCTAAAAATCCCCAATCTATCGTTATGGACACGCGCAAGTTAAATAAAGTGATTGAAGTCAATGTTGCCGATAACTACATCACGGTGGAATCCGGTTGCACGTGGGCTCAAGTCCATAAAGCGCTCGAGGGAAAAGGAGTAACAACAGGTTACTGGGGGCCTCTATCAGGCATCAATGCCACCGTTGGCGGCGCACTTTCGCAAAACAGTGCATTTTTTGGCTCCGGAATACATGGAACGGTTGCCAACAATGTGTTGGGTGTCACCGTATTGCTGGCCAATGGAGAAATAGTTACAACGGGATCTGGTGGTCGCATCAATACAAAACCATTCACGCGCTATGCGGGGCCCGATATGACGGGGCTTTTTTTGGGGGATACAGGTGCTTTGGGCCTCAAACTGGCTGCAACTATGAAGTTGGTTCCTGAAGCCAAGGATCAGGATTTTCTAGGTTTTGGTTTCAAAGACATGAAGTCTATGGTTTTGGCGCAAGCTGAAATGAGTTATTTGTATGCCATCGCCACAAGCTTTGGAATTGATCGCTCTAAGGCGATCAATTCAGCAAGCGTTAATAAGTTGGCGGATGGTCCAAAAATCATTGGTAACGTAGCCAAGGCTGCCAAAGGTTGGGTGCAAGGTGTTAAAGACGTAGTTAGCGTAGTGACCACTGGTGAAAACTATTTAACAGAACATGAATGCTCGCTGCACTTGGTCGTTGAAGGTAGAAGTTCACAAGACTTAAAGAATAACATGGAGGCCCTTCGCGTTATTGGTAACAAGTACGGAGTTGAAATTTCAAATGCAGCCGCTCGTGTGATGCGCTCCAAACCGTTTAATCCTGTTAGAGGAATGTTAGGTTCCGATGGACAACGCTGGGTCCCCATTCACTCTGTGTTTCCTATGAGTGAAGCTGCCCGTGTAGTGGCTGCCAATGACGCTTATTTTGAGAGTCAGCGTGCGTTGATAGATCAGCACGGCATCATTTTGTCCTACTTGACTATGACGGTCGCAGGTGAGTTTTTCTTTGAACCTGCCTTTTATTGGACTGACGAAATTACACCATTGCACAGTAAATCGATGGGTGAGGATGTCGTTGCTCCTTGGATCTCGCGAAAAGCTAATGTTGAGGCGCGTGAAGCGGTAGCGACACTGCGCAAAGGAATTCAATCTGTCTATTTAGGTCTGGGTGGGGTCAATTGGCAAATTGCACGTGACTACCCTTTCAAAGAGGTTCAAAAGTCCCCAACCTGGGCATTGTTGTCAGCGCTAAAAGCTGCTGTCGATCCTGACGGGATCATGAATCCTGGCTCACTTGGCTTAAGCCGATAAAAATATTTCCAGGAGATCTACACATGGGTTACACGATTACGGAAAAGATATTGGCTCGTGCGGCCGGATTAGCGACTGCCAAGGCCGGCGATGAAATCATGGCCAAGCCGGATTTTGTCTTGGCCTATGATTTTCCAGGCTATACCGATGTCATTTTTAAGCAACTCAAAGATGATTTTGGGATTGAACAAATCGCCGAACCCGAGCGCTTTGGTATCTTCATTGACCATATGGTGCCAGCCACTTCAGCTAAAGAGGAAGAATTACATATCGGTACACGCGACTGGTGTAGTAAAAATAATGTTGCACTTTATGAGCGCAAAGGCATTGGTCATCAAGTGGCCTCTGAAGTTGGTTTTGCGACCCCTGGTGCCTTTGTCGTGCATTTTGATGGGCACATAAGCCAACTAGGAACCTTTGGAACGCTGGCGATGGGTATACGTCGCAATGTTTTGGAAGCTTTTGCGATGGAGCGAGTGGCCATCAAGGTCCCGCAAACGACACGGGTTGATCTTGTCGGCACTTTACAACCCGGCGTCATGGCCCGAGATGTGTTTCATCACTTAGTTCGGGTTTTGGGATCAGCGTCATGCCGGTTTCAGGTACTAGAAATTGGTGGGCCTGCAGCCAGCGCTTTGTCAACAGACAGCCTTCAAACCATAACGGGCTTAGCAATGTTTACAGGTGCACTGACTGCGATTGTTAATCCAGATGCGCCCCGCCTTGAATATGCTTTGCCTAGGGCGCGTAAGCAACTTGAGCCCGTAAGCAGCGACGAGGATGCACAGTACGCCGCCCGCCACACCATTGACTTGACGTCACTTGAACCGATCATCGTTATTCCGCCAAGTCCTGCAAATACGCGCGAGTTAAAAGACTATTTAGGACTGGATGTGCAAACGGGTTATCTGGGCTCATGCGTTTCCGGTCGTCTGGAGGATCTGCGGATGGCGGCTCAGGTGCTGGAGGGTAAAAAAATTGCGCCAGGTTTCGCGCTTCATGTCGTGCCTACCAGCCAAGCCATCATGGCTGAAGCGGCTCGTGAGGGGCTATTGGCCACTTTGGTCGAGGCGGGGGCATTCGTCTCTTCGTCATCATGTGACTATTGTTTCGGCCGTATTGCTACGATGGCAGCGGGACAGCGGGCGGTATCTACCGGCACACTCAATGTTCGCGGACGCATGGGAAGTCCAGATTCTGAGATCTTCCTTTGCAACGCGGCCGTCGTTGCGGCATCGGCTTTGGAAGGGAAAATCGCAGACCCACGCCCCTATCTGAAAGTCTGATCATGACCTTAAAAAATTTGCATGGACGCGTGGCTTTCAAATTTGAAGAAATCGACTTTGATGTAGATCAGATTGTTGGTGTAACGAATATGAAAACCACTGACATTGTCGAGCTAACCAAGGCGGCAATGCAGTCCTATGACAAAGACTTCGCCAAGGATGTAAGGCCTGGCGATTTGATTATCGGGAACCATAACTTTGGTTACGGTCATCCCCATTACCCGCCTATGAAAGCAATGCGCCATCTTGGAATCTCTGGGGTTATTGCTGAATCGTTTTCACCAGGATATTGGCGAGGTGAAATCAGTATGGGGTTTCCACAAATTCCGTGTCCTGGCATTCTTAATTTTGTATCTCGATGGGATGAAATTGAAGTTGATTGGGAGAGCTCTTTGCTCCACAACCTGACACAGGGTACAAAAATCAGTTTCGAGCCTCTTCCGCATGCGGACTTTGCCATGTTGGAAGCAGGCGGTCTTGAAAATTATTTAAAAAAACGTTTTAATAAATCCACTTCTATTGGAGAAAAGCCATGACAAGTCTTAGAGGACTGATTAAAAAAAATGGAACCGTTTGGGCCGCTGGTGCATTTGATGCGTTGAGTGCGCGGTTGATAGAGGAGGCTGGTTTTGATGCTTTGTTGACATCAGGCTATGGTATTTCTTCATCATTTTTGGGAGAACCTGATACTGAAATCTATACGATGTCAGAAAATTTAACAGTCACTCGTAATATTTGTAATGCGGTAACGATTCCGGTAATTGCCGACATCGATACTGGCTATGGAAATCCGATTAATGCGATGCGCACCATGCGAGAGTTTGAGTCAGCGGGTGCCTCAGCTGTAATCATGGAAGACCAGGTCTCACCTAAGCGCTGCCCTTGCTCATCTTTGGAAATTGACATCATTTCAATGGATGAGGCTGTAGCAAAAATAAGGGCAGTGGCGTCTGTGCGTCGTAATCCTGAGACTCTTATCATCGCCCGCACCGATGCAGTGGATCCAAACGAAGCCATGCGTCGCGCTAAGGCATATGTGGCAGCTGGCGCAGATATCATCCAGCCGATTTCCAGATGTTTTAAAGATATCGCTGGACTGCGATCCATGCGAAAAGCTGCCGGCGTACCGCTCTCATTACAGTTATTGGGTTGGTTGGAAAAGGATCTGAGTCAAGCTGAAATTGAGGAGGTTGCAGGAATTGCAACTTATCCCCTCGTAGCACTCATGAGCGCAACACAAGCGATGCGAGAAAATCTGAAAGTCTTATCGGAAACAAAGTCATCAAAAAAACTTCCCCGCTCTGTGATCCCTATGAACGATTTCGGTGATTTCATCGGTTTTCCTCGCATTGATGCCTTGCAAAAGAAATTCATGGTGAGCGAAAAGATAGTCGCTTGATAGTCAACATTTCGAAGTAACACCATGAATCAATCGGCCGAAATATCTGAAAATTCGGTGCAGCCCCGCTATTTAAATACCCCGGTTGGGCAATTGCGGGTGTGGTGTGGTGGTGACGGCCCAAGTTTGGTCGTCTTGCCAGGGCTGGTGATGTCGGCAAAGGTCACTGCTCTTCAAATGGAGGAGCAATTTCCCGGTTGGCATATTACGGTTGTTGAGTTACCTGGAATTGGTGGGACTGGAAACATCCCTGTGCGCGACATACCTGGGGTCGCCGCTGCTATCTACTCCTCTTTTGGCCTCCTAGGCATAGTCCGTCCTGTTCTTCTTGGCTTTGATCTCTCAGCGGCAATTGCCATTGAATTGTCATCATTATTTTCTAAGGGCAGTGAACTGTTACTGGTGGATCTTGATAAAGCGAAGCATTGGATACATGGCGGTCAACGTCTTCCTTCTTTGAAGCTTTGCGACGACGGTACGCATCTAGTCGCCCTGTGCGCACACTTTCGAAACTGTTTAATGCTTGATTCAGGTCGGCCTACGCATATTGACCCAGTTGGCCCACCCCTTCCAACAGACGCAGAACTGGATTCAGCGGTACTAGACGCAGCGGTAAACCTTGCGGCCTACAGCAAACTCTGGCGGGTTTGTTCCAAGGGCCTGGAGCACGCCTTGCGAACCGACGTTGAAAAGTTCAGAGCTTTTCAACTCCCGTCATTGACATCTTTAAAGCCCCGACTTGATTCGCTTATGGAGGGCCGTTCTCTTTTCCATCCAAAGAAAACCACAGAAATTCAAACGCCTCGTTTGCGTAAAGACTACCTTCAAACGCCTTCTGGAAGAGTTCACCTGCGCAGAATAGGTAGCGGCCCCAAGACTTTGCTTGTTTTTCACTCGGCTCCTGGATCCGCAGAGCCTTTGGAATTACTGATGCACCGTTTGGCTAAAGGGCGAACCGTTATAGCGTGCGATTACCTCGGTAATGGTGATTCAGATAAAGCGGTGGGCCACGTGGACATTCTCAGCATGGCAAAAAATGCGATTGAGGTTGCAGACGCTTTAGGGCTAGATAAAGTTGATTTATTCGGCACCCATACGGGGGCTTTGGTTGCACTGGAATTTGCTGTACAACAACCCCATCGCGTTGGCCGCATCATCCTTGAAGCGCCGGTTTTGCTTGACCAAAGTTTCACTGACGATATTCTAAAAAACTATCTCCCGCCAATTCTTCCGGACAGGTGGGGCACCCATCTGCTCCGCGCTTGGAATATGCGTCGAGATATGTTTTTATTCTGGCCGTGGTACAGGCAATCACGCGATGCAGCCCGTTCCCTAGGTTTACCTGATTTGCAAACTTTGCACTCTTGGACTGTGGGCTTACTTAAAAGTGGTCACACCTATCATTTGACCTATGGGGCAGCATTCAATTACGACACTCGGTCAAAGCTACCCCTTTTAGGTTGTCCTGCGCTGATATGCGCAGGTCCTGCAGACATGTTGGTCGAAGGGTTGGCGATTGCCCGTCAAATAGCGCCTGTTGGTACCCAAGTGCAAGCGACCCCCGCCACAGTCTGGTATCCGGGTCAGCCAAGTGCAGCGATTAACGCGGCCATCTCGATTTACGATGCTTTTTTAAAAGGCAAATAAAACCATGACTTACGATAAAACTCGTTTAAGTCCCTCAGTGGTGAGTCGTCTACAGGAGGTGGTTGGTCGCGACGGTTTACTTACCGACATGGCGGAACTCGACGGATTTGTCATTGACTGGCGTAAAAACTTTCGCGGCCCCACCGATGCGGTTCTTTTGCCACGCAACACATCGCAAGTGGCCGATCTTGTTCGTTTGTGTGCCGAACTGAATTTGCCAGTGATACCACAGGGAGGTAATACTGGGCAAAGTGGCGCATCCGTCCCGTTAAAGGATCAGCAATGTAACGTCATTATCAATTTATCCCGGATGAATCAGATCAGGGAGATAGATCGCGCTAATCAAAGTGTGACGGTAGACGCCGGAGTCGTTCTACAAACCCTCCAGGAAACTGCAAAAAATAATGGGCTGTATTTCCCTTTGAGTATGGGCGCTGAGGGTACGTGTCAGATTGGAGGAAACCTATCTACCAATGCCGGTGGAACTGCTGTACTTCGCTATGGAAATGCTCGCGAGATGGTACTGGGATTAGAGGTTGTTTTGCCCAATGGAGATGTATGGGATGGTTTGCGAAGTTTGCGTAAAGACAATACCGGATTCGACCTGAAAGCTTTGTTCATGGGGGCTGAGGGCACACTAGGAATTATCACTGCCGCCTCACTAAAACTTTTTGCTCAACCGATTGAAAAGGCGGTTGCATGGGTTGCTGTCCCGAGTCTTCAGCATGCAACTAATTTACTTTCGAGATTTCGGGGTGAGTTTGAATCACGCTTGTCGGCGTTTGAATATGTCTCAAGGGAGCAACTTGATTTAGTCACGCAACATGTCGCTGGCCAAGCGGACCCGCTACCTGATAAATCTGCTGGGTATCTGTTAATTGAGCTAAGTGACTCCATAGAGACGGGAACGCTGGATGCCATGCTGCAAAAGACGCTGGCTCAAGCGATGGAAGACGACCAGGTAAACAATGCCCTGGTTGCCACAAGCCATGCCCATGCGATGAAATTTTGGAAAATACGCCATAGCGTTTCGCAGGCTAACCGCGCCCATGGCGTGAGTCTGAATCACGATGTTGCAGTGCCAACATCAGCCGTACCAGCATTTGTCGAAAGTGCAACTGCAAAAGTAAAAAATTCTTTCCCTAAAGCCCATGTTGTGATAGTTGCACATCTGGGTGATGGCAACGTCCACTTTTTGGCCATTTTTCCGCAATCGTTTTGGGATTCACTGAAAGATCCCAAAGCTTACGCAATGCAAGTAAGGCAATTGGTTTACGACACTGCACAAGAGTTCAAAGGGACTTTTAGTGCAGAGCACGGAATCGGACAGTCATTGACTTCTGAATTGGTTCGTTATAAGTCTTCCGTTGAAGTCGGTCTAATGCGTCAGATCAAAGCGGCAATTGATCCTTTAGGAATTATGAACCCAGGTAAAGTTCTCTCTCAAAATTGATTACGGCAATGTAATCCATCGAGCCCCAAGAGCACTAAAGGGCGAGACATAGAATCTCAATGCATCGTGGAACTATGGTTCTAAGAAAGAAATTGGAACCATCATTCAGCACACGATGACCGACAACGCAAACAGCTTGCAAAATATTCAAAAAATCAGTACGGACGCCCCCAAAGACAAAGACTCTAGGGTTCATGTGGTCCGCATCGCCAAAAGCGATGAGGATGGAAACTTCAAAAAAAAATCATTCGCAAGACGAGCAACGCGTTGCCCGTCAGAGCCGCCACTTACGTGAGAAACGGCTAACGGCAGTCCAAGAAAGCAATAGCAAGGTCCGTACGTTTTTGTTTTTTTAAAGAAAAAGTACGACCCGCAAAGTCTGGTTCAAGAAATTGCGCCTAAGCGGGAAATGCCTCGGATCAACATTCCTTCACTTGCCGGTGTGCTTGCGATACCTGTGATTAAAAAGGCTGATGCGTCCTTGCGTCAAAGTGTCGCTCTTTTGAAAACTGCAAGCCAAACGAAAGCAGTCGCTGCGGGTAGTACGCTCACCTTGGCGGTATTGCTCGGTCTGGGTGCCTTTGGATCAGCGCCACTTGCAAGCCCCCGGTTTTATGCCGAGGCTTCACAACCCTTGAACCCATTGTCTTACTTGTTTGACAAAGAGATCACTGCCCGCTCTCCGTGGGTCGCAGGAAAGGCCAATTGCCAGCTACATAACAAGTTTCCACTGAAGATGAAAATGATTGCTACGCTGCCTAAAGCCTAGGTCTAGGCCTAAACCTTAAATCCGATCACATCCCCTTTTTAGTCTCACCGAAAGCGTTGGTGGTGACGCGCAATTTGCGCCCGAACCTGGACGGGCGCTGTTCCACCTAAGGTGTCTCGCGCATTGAGCGAGCCGTGAAGGCTCAAGCAGTCGTACACGTCTTTTTCAATCGAGGCGTGAAAGCCTTGGAGCACGTTGAGGGGTAACTCTGACAAGTCGCAGTTGTGGCTCGCCGCGGCTTTCACGGCGTGGGCTACCGTTTCATGGGCATCGCGAAATGGCAAGCCTTTTTTAACTAAGTAATCAGCCAAGTCGGTAGCGGTGGCAAAGCCTTTTTTGGCTGCGTCTTCCATGGCTTGGGCATTGACGGTGATACCACCTTTTTTTTGGCCCGTAGCTGGGTTGACTTGGCCGCCGATCATTTCGCTAAAGATGCGCAGCGTGTCTTTGAGTGTGTCCACCGTGTCAAACAAAGGCTCTTTATCTTCTTGGTTGTCTTTGTTGTAGGCCAGGGGTTGGCCTTTCATCAAGGTGATGAGGCCCATCAAATGGCCAACCACACGGCCGGTTTTGCCACGAGCCAGTTCAGGCACGTCGGGGTTTTTCTTCTGCGGCATGATGGAGCTGCCGGTGGTGAAGCGGTCGGCAATTTTGATGAAGCCAAAGTTTTGGCTCATCCACAGAATCAACTCTTCCGACATACGGCTGATGTGCACCATGCACAGGCTGGCGGCGGCCGTAAATTCGATGGCGAAGTCGCGATCGCTCACGCCGTCTAGGCTGTTTTGGCAGACTTGTGGGTTGCCGTGATCATCGACCATGCCCAGTGTGCGTGCCACGCGTTCGCGGTCAAGCGGGTAGGTGGTGCCGGCCAAAGCGGCTGATCCGAGGGGCAGGCGGTTGGTGCGCCGGCGCACGTCGCTCATACGCTCGGCGTCGCGTGCAAACATTTCCACATAGGCCAGCAGGTGGTGTGCAAAGCTGACGGGCTGCGCCACTTGCAAGTGGGTAAAGCCGGGCATGATGACCTCGACGTTTTTTTCGGCTACTTCTACGAGTGACTTTTGCAAATCCACCAACAAATCGATGATCAGATCCATCTCTCCGCGCAACCATAGGCGCACGTCAGTGGCCACTTGGTCATTGCGGCTGCGCCCGGTGTGCAGGCGTTTGCCAGCAATGCCCACCAGTTGCGTAAGGCGGGCTTCGATGTTCAGGTGAACGTCTTCCAGGTCAAGCTTCCACTCGAAAGCGCCGGATTCGATCTCTTGGGTGATCTGCGCCATGCCGCGCTGGATGTCGGCCAAGTCGCTCGCACCGATGATTTTCTGGGCGGCCAGCATGTCGGCGTGGGCCAGGCTGCCAGCGATGTCGGCTTGCCAAAGGCGTTTGTCAAAAAAAACGCTGGCGGTGTAGCGCTTGACCAACTCGCTCATGGGCTCTGAAAAGAGCGCGGACCAGGCCTGGGATTTAGTGTCGAGTTGGTTTGTCATGGCTTGATTTTATCGGGGACGCCCAGTTTCGGAATTTAGCCGGTATTTCTCAGCCCAGCCGCAATTCCGTTGATGGAAATATGAATCCCACGCTGCACACGTTCATCCGATTGCCCCGAACGGTAACGACGTACCAATTCGACTTGCAAATGGTGCAGCGGATCAATATAGGGGAAGCGGTGGCGGATAGACCGTTGTAAAGCGGCGTTGTGGGCGAGGCGTTGCTTGTCACCGGTAATCAGTGACAAAGCTTCAGAGGTTCGGTGCCACTCGGCTTCAATGGCTGAAAAGATTTTTTTGCGCAAACGGCCATCTCCAACAAGCTCGGAGTAGCGCGAGGCCAAAGCCAAATCGCTTTTGGCCATCACCATGTCCATATTGGAGAGCAGGGTTTGAAAAAACGGCCACTGCCTCACCATTTTTTGGAGCAGCGCGGTGCGTTCTTTGGTTTGGGCAGGAGTATTTTGGCCTGTGTTGCCATGGATAAAGGTTTGTACTGCCGATCCAAAACCAAACCAACCCGGCAAGGTTAAGCGGCATTGCCCCCAGCTGAACCCCCAGGGAATAGCGCGCAAGTCTTCAATGGCTTGGGTCGCCTTGCGCGAAGCGGGCCGAGAGCCAATATTGAGCTCGGCAATTTCTCGCAAAGGCGTAGAGCTGAAAAAATATTCTGTGAACCCGGGGGTTTCATACACCAAGGCGCGGTAGGCGGCCATGCTGCTTTGTGACAATTCGGCAGCCGCTGTGAGAAAAATTTTGGTGGCAGGTTTGGTGGTTTGGAGCAGGGTGGCTTCTAAGGTTGCGGCGACCAAGGTTTCAAGGTTGCGCCTGCCGATCTCTGGGTTGGCGTATTTAGATCCAATCACCTCTCCTTGTTCTGTGAGCCGAATTTGACCGCGAACGGTTCCGGGGGGTTGCGCCAAGATCGCTTGGTAGCTTGGCCCGCCGCCGCGCCCAACCGTGCCCCCACGACCATGGAACATGCGCAACTGAATGGGATGTTTGGCTTGTAGCGCGTCAAACAGTTCAACCAAGGCGATTTCTGCTTGGTACAACTCCCAGTTGCTGGTGAAAATTCCGCCGTCTTTGTTGCTGTCGGAATAACCCAGCATGATGTCTTGTTCTGCGCCACTCCGTTTAACCAATTCGGCAATCCCGGGCAGGGCATAGAACTCGCGCATGATGGGCGCAGCGTTGCGCAGGTCTTCAATCGTTTCAAACAAAGGGACCACGATCAAATCACTGTGGGCGTTACCGTCGATCGTTCCACTAACGAGACCCACTTCCTTTTGTAGCAAAAGGACTTCGAGTAAATCACTGACCGTTTCGGTGTGGCTGATGATGTAGTGACGAATAGCCTCATTACCAAAGCGCTCGCGCATGACTTTGGCCATTGAAAAAATAGCCAGCTCGCCTTGGGTGTGGGCTGAATAGACCGCGCCTTGGACACGCAATCCGCGGGCATCGTTTAAGAGGCGCATTAAGACGCTGCGTTTTGAGGCTTCGTCTAAAGCGCTGTAGTGAGACTCAATACGCGCGGTGCGCAGCAACTCGGCAACCACGTCTTCGTGTTTGTCAGAGCTCTGGCGCAGGTCAACCGTGGCCAAGTGAAAGCCAAAGACCTCGACGGCGCGGATCAATGGATGTAAGCGTTGCGCAGTGAGCGCTTGGCCGTGGTGGGCGATAAGGGAGTTTTCGATCGTGCGCAAGTCAGCAATGAATTCTTGCGCCAGTCGGTAGGGGTTTTGGGGTGCAACGGCGTGGCGAGCGGCATCGGTGCCGGTGAGTTCTTGCAAACTGGCAGCCAAACGCGCATATATTCCGATGAGCGCACGGCGGTAGGGTTCGTCTTTTCTGTGTTCGTTATGGTCTGGGCTGCTTTCTGCAAGCGCTTGCATCTCGGGGCTGCAGTCGGTCAGCATGGCTGAGATAGAGAGTTCGCTGCCCAAGAAATGCACCTCGGTCAGGTAATGGCGCAAGGCCACTTCGCTTTGGCGGCGCAAGGCGTATTCCAAGGTCTGTGCGCTGACGTTGGGGTTGCCGTCGCGGTCGCCCCCAATCCATTGGCCCATGCGCAAAAAGCTATGAACGGGGTATTGACCCAACATGTTTTCTAGGCTGCTGTAAATTTTAGGAATTTCACGCAAGAAGGTGGACTCGTAATAGCTCAGCGCGTTCTCAATTTCATCGGCAACCGTGAGTTTGCTATAGCGCAACAAGCGGGTTTGCCACAGTTGCATCACCCGAGCGCGAATTAGAGCTTCATTGGCGGCCAGTTCACGCGGCGTAAGCGCATCGCGTTTGGGGTCTTGAGCCCCGCTGTGCTGCTTAATTTCATCGCGCAACGTGAGCAATTGGGCAATCGCCCGTTCGGCATCGAGAATACTTTTGCGCTGAACTTCGGTGGGGTGGGCGGTAAGCACCGGTGACACAAAGCTGTGGGCTAACGTTTGAGATATGGTTTTGGGGGAAATACCGGCCCAACGCAGCCGTGAGATGGCCACGTCAATGCTGCCTTCTTGGCTCTCACCTGCGCGTTCGTGAACGGCGCGGCGTCGAATATGGTGTCGGTCTTCGGCCAAATTAGCCAAATGGCTGAAATAGGTAAACGCGCGGATGACGCTGACGGTTTGATCCGCGCTTAAGCTTTTGAGTAATTTCTTGAGCGCTTTATCGGCTTCGTGGTCTGCATCGCGGCGAAAGGCCACCGACAGTTTGCGAATGTTTTCAATCAATTCGTAGGCTGGCCCCCCATCTTGCTCACGAATCACATCGCCCAACATTCTCCCCAAAAGGCGAATGTCTTCTACCAACGGGCGTTCGTTGTCTTTGGCGCGTTTGGCAGGTGCGGCAGGTGTGGCAGCTATGGCGGTTTTCATGGGGTTTAGGGTGAGAAAATAGGGGTTGAGCCCATGCTAGCATCCATGCGGGTTCTCGCACCATCTCAAAATTACGAACAGGTTACGACTTTGCGACATTTCACCATCGCCACGCGCGAAAGCCGACTGGCCCTTTGGCAAGCCGAACACGTTAAGGCGCTTCTCATTGAACAGGGGCACGCTGTCAAGCTCTTAGGCATGACGACCAAAGGCGATCAAATCTTAGACCGGTCTCTCAGCAAAGTGGGCGGTAAAGGTTTGTTTGTCAAAGAGTTGGAAACCGCGCTTGAAGAAGGCCGTGCAGATTTGGCGGTTCATTCCCTCAAAGACGTTCCCATGGAGTTGCCCTCTGGCTTTGTGCTAGCTTGTGTGATGGAGCGTGAAGACCCGCGTGATGCTTGGGTCTCAAGCCGATATGCCACGGTCAAAGACTTGCCGCAGGGTGCTGTGGTGGGTACGTCTAGCTTGCGCCGTGTGGCCTTGTTGCGAGCGATGCGCCCCGATTTAAAAATCGAACCTTTGCGCGGCAATTTAGATACCCGGCTTAAAAAACTCGATGAAGGGCAATACGACGGGATTGTGTTGGCTGCAGCGGGGTTAAAGCGACTCGGGTTGGAGGCGCGTATTCGGCAGGTTTTTGATCCCAGTGAGATGTTACCAGCGGCTGGGCAGGGTGCCTTGGGTATTGAAATTCCAAAAGACCGCGAAGATGTAGCGCAGGCCTTGGCGCATTTGATTCATCTGCCAACCTATTTAGCTGTTTCTGCGGAACGTGCGGTGAGCCGTGTGATGGGCGGGAGTTGCTCCATGCCTTTGGCCGCACATGCAGTTTTTGAATCAGACGCACTGTATTTACGTGCTGCGTGGGGCGATCCTGAGGGAGCGAGTTCCGTGGTTCGCGTAGAGGGTCGAAGTCCCGTTCACACCTTGGAAGAGGCCGTTGCTTTGGGCGAGCAGGTCGCCAAGCAGTTGCAAGCCGCAGTCAGACTTGCAAGTTAAAAAAATGCAAATGAAGCCTCGTGTGATTGTTACGCGGCCCCAAAAAGAGGCAGCGGCGTGGGTAGAGCGTTTGATGCAACATGGTTTTGATACCGCTTCAGTGCCTCTTATTGACATTGCTCCAGCGCCAGATCTTGCGCTCTTAGCGCAGGCCTGGGCGCAGTTAGAAGATTTTGACGCAGTCATGTTTGTCAGCGGCAACGCGGTCACCCATTTCTTTGCCAATCAACCCCAAGGTTTAACGCCGCCTTTTACTTCCGCCCACAGTTGCCCCAGAGCCATGGTGACTGGGCCTGGCAGTTATGCCGCGTTGGTGGCGCTTGGCGCAGCCTCTCAAGCCATCGATGCGCCTGCGCTGGACGGCGGACAGTTTGATTCAGAGACCTTGTGGAAACAGGTTCGAAGCCAAGTGAGGCCCGGGTTTCGGGTCTTGATTGTTCGTGGCGATTCGGGGGACCAAGGATCTTCAACGCAAGGCGTGGGGCGTGATTGGTTTGCGCAACAGGTCGTTGGTGCAGGCGGTCAGTGCGCGTTTGTGGTGGCTTACCAACGCTTGGCGCCGGTTTGGAGTCTTCAAGAAAAAAACAGCATCATGGCCGCGGCCAGTGATGGATCGTTTTGGCTTTTGAGTAGCACCGAGGCTTTGGGTAACCTAATTGCTTCCTTGCCCGAGCAAAATTGGAGCAATGCCAAGGCGGTCGCCACCCATCCTAAAATTTCCAAAGCGGCGCTTGCTGCCGGTTTTGGGACGGTTTTAGAGTCACGTCCCTTGATCCAAGAAGTGATTGCATCGATAGAATCGAGCCTATGACCACCGCCCCCCCCGAGACGCCAGCGCCTGTAGCTGCTCCCCCTGCACCACGCAATGCCCAGAGGTGGCTTCTGGTTGCAGGTTTGGTGGCATCGGTTGCCTTGCTATCGAGTACTTTACTATGGCAAAAGCTGTCTTCGATTCAAGAGCAATTGGCCAGGCAAAGTGCCGACTCCTTAGGCCAAGCCAGTGAGGCCCGGGCCACCGCTCGCCAAGCCCAAGACGTCGCCATGGAAACGGCTGCCAAACTCGCTGTAACCGAAGTGAAGTTAAGTGAGGTTGCCTTGCAGCGATCGCAGATTGAAGGTTTGATTCAAAGCCTTTCTCGTTCCCGCGATGAGAATTTAGTCATCGACATCGAGTCTTCGATTCGCTTGGCTCAACAGCAAGCCCAGCTGACCGGCAGCGTGGCACCGCTGCTAGCGGCGCTGAAATCGGCGGAAGCCCGCATTGCAAAAACCGCCCAACCGCGCTTATCTCCATTGCAACGCGCGATGACCCACGACATCGCCCGCATTCAGGCAACCACCTTGTCCGATACGCCTGCGATTCTGTTGCAGCTCGATGAGTTGGCTTTGCTTGCCGATGAATTGCCCGCGGCGAACGCCGTCGGATTGAAAAAGACAGCCGAGCCTTTGTCACGCAAGTCGCAAGAGAGTGTGTCGGTTTGGTGGATGCGAACGCTTACAACGGTGCAAGAGGAATTGAAGAGCTTGGTGCGCTTAAGCAAAATTGGAGACCCTGAGTCTGCGCTGCTTTCGCCAGACCAAACTTTCTTTCTGCGAGAAAATTTCAAGTTGCGTATTCTCAACGCTCGCTTAGGGTTGTTGTCGCGCCAGACCGACGCAGCCCGCGCTGACTTGGCAACCGCGTCGGTTACCTTGGGTCGTTATTTTGATCCGAGCTCCAAAAAAACCCAAACCGCCGCAAACTTACTCAGCCAAGTTCAAAACAAAATGCGAACGCTGGATATCCCGCGCACCGATGAAACCTTAGCGGCCCTTGCGACGGCCGCAGCAGGGCGCTAAACCATGCGTGTTGTTTTGTGGTTAGTGGGACTGTTTGCGATTGCCTCAGTCAGCGCATTGTTTGCCGCTGGCAACCCTGGAACGGTCACGGTGTTTTGGCCGCCTTATCGGCTGGACCTGTCTTTGAACCTTGTTCTTTTGGCTTTGGTCGCCGTCTTCGTTTTGTTGCATTTGGCGCTGCGAGGTATTTCGCTTTTCGCCCAATTGCCACAACAAGCTCGACGCTGGCGCTTGCAACAAAAGGAGCGGCTGATCCACGCAGCGCTAATCGATTCACTCACGCACATGGTTGCGGGGCGTTTTATTCGGTCTCGCAAAGCGGCTGAACAAGCCATTAATTTAGAAAAATCAGTGAACTTGGCGCACGACAGTGCCCACCACGGCGAAAGAACCCTGGCCATGTTGCATTTATTAGCGGCAGAAAGCGCCCACGCTTTGCAAGACCGGTCGATGCGCGACAGCCATTTCCAAAATGCCTTAGAGGAACTTCGCGACCCGCAGGCGAAAGATTCTCAAGACGGTTTTTACTTGCGTGCGGCGCGCTGGGCACTTGATGACCACGATGTGGATGCGGCATCCCAATGGCTAAGCCAATTACCCCAAGGGGCATCACGGAGAACCATCGCGCTGCGCTTGCGATTCAAAATTGCCCGCTTGTCTGGAAAAACCCTGGCCGCCTTAGAAACGGCCCGCTTGTTGGTGAAGCACCGCGCGTTTTCGCAAGCCAGCGGCGAGAGCATTGTGAAGGCACTTGCCATAGAACTTTTGATGGCGGCTGATGGACCTCGGGAGATTGAACGCGCTTGGAAATCCTTGGATGAGAACGAGAAAAAAATTACCGATGTCGTTTTGACTTTGGTGGGTCAGTGGTTACTGCGCGGCGGTGATGTCGCGCAATCGCGAACGTGGTTGCTTCCGCTTTGGGAGCGCATGGTCAAGCAAGCCAATGCTTTGACACCGTCGCAGCGGCTAGCCTTGGTGCGTTCTTTGGAATTGGGTTTTAGCAAACAAGACGGAACGCCTGACGCGGTCTGGCTTAGCCGGATTGAGGCGGCTCAGATGGCACAACCGCGCGATGCTTTGCTGCAGTATTTGGCCGGCATCATGTGTCTGCGATTGCAGCTGTGGGGCAAAGCCCAGCTTTTGCTGAAACAAGCCTTGGCCGTTACCAAAGACGAAGAATTACGGCGTGACGCCCAACGGGCCCTAAATGCAGCCTCGGCCCAGCGGTCGTCAGGCTGACGTCGGCGCTTAGCCTTCGAGCGCCGCTAAAACTTGGGCCGTGATGCCATCCACAGTTCCTAGTCCATTGACAGCCCGGTATTTGGGGGCTTTGCTAGGCTCTTGTTGGGCCCAATCGGAGTAGTAATTCACCAAGGGGCGGGTTTGTGCGCTGTAAACGTTGAGGCGATTTTTCACCGTCTCTTCTTTGTCGTCTTCGCGCTGAATCAGGGGCTCCCCCGTGACATCGTCCTTGTCTTTAACTTTGGGTGGATTGAACTTAACATGGTAAGTCCGCCCTGAAGCAGGGTGTGAGCGGCGACCACTCATGCGTTCGATGATGGCGTCAAAGGGAACGTCAATTTCTACCACATAGTCCAAAGGAACGCCGGCCGCTTTCATGGCGTCGGCTTGGGGAATGGTGCGTGGGAATCCATCAAAGAGAAAACCCTTGGCGCAGTCGGGTTGTTGAAGGCGTTCTTTGACCAAGTTGATGATCAAGCTGTCACTGACCAAGCCACCTGAGTCCATGATGGACTTGGCTTGTAAGCCGAGTTCAGTTCCGGCTTTGACTGCGGCTCGCAGCATATCGCCGGTTGAAATTTGGGGAATACCGTATTTTTGGCAGATAAACGTGGCTTGTGTGCCTTTACCCGCGCCCGGTGCTCCCAGCAGAATCAGTCTCATGGCTAACCTTCAATAGAAAAAATAGGTTCCGCTTTTGCTTCCCTTTTGAAGGGGGTCTCTTCAAGCAAATGCAATGGTTGTGGTGCTGAGAATAGCACGCGTTGGAGGTTCTTTGGCTTACAGCGCTGGTGATTTCGTGAACAGCGCACGCACCCGCGCGAGATCCTCGGGGGTATCAACGCCAGGGCCTGGTGCTGTGGGAGTGATGTGCACCGCAATACGGTGGCCGTGCCACAAGGCCCTCAGTTGCTCCAGGGCCTCGGTGATTTCTAACGGGGCCTGTGACAGGGTTGGGAAGGCGCGTAAAAAACCAACGCGATACGCGTAAATACCAATGTGGCGCAACGGCGCAGGCTGGGGCAGAGCAGATACATTTTTTCCAGAGGGCGAATCACGCAAAAAAGGGATAGGCGCACGGCTAAAGTACAAGGCGTGGTTCGTGGTATCTAGAACCACCTTGACCACATTGGGGTTCAAGTAGTCGGCAACGTTATCGATGGGATGCGCAGCCGTACCCATGCTAGCCAAGGGATGGTCTTGTAGCAAGCGGGCCACGTGATTCACCAAAACCGGATCTATCAAGGGTTCATCGCCTTGGACGTTCACGACCGTATCGGCGTCATCTAAACCTAAGAGAGAACATGCTTGGGCCAAGCGGTCGCTTCCAGAAACATGGTCTTGGTGGGTAAGAACAGCCTCGATGTTGAACCGGGCGCAGGCCTCTAAAATTTCAGGACTGTCACCGGCTACAACAATGCGGGTGCCTGCTGCTAAACCACCCTGAACCCGTTGGGCCACGCGAACCACCATGGGCACGCCGCCCAAATCAGCTAAGGGCTTGTTGGGTAATCGGCTAGAAGCCAGGCGGGCAGGAATGAGAACGGTGTACGCCACAGTGACTGTTGCTTAAAGCCCGAGCTCTTCGTCGCTCAGGGTGCGGGCTTCGTTCTCTAGCAAGATAGGAATGCCATCACGCACGGGGTAGGCGAGACGGGCGCTGCGCGAGAGGAGTTCTTGCCGTTGTGCATCAAATTCCAAAGGACCTTTGGTGACGGGGCAAACCAAGAGAGCGAGAAGTT
>Ga0247844_1001692_pt1 | contig 38980 bp, 35 predicted proteins | sample LaCtaG_FD_192421 | JGI IMG/M metagenome (GOLD analysis project Ga0247844, IMG submission 192421) | Freshwater microbial communities from meromictic Lake La Cruz, Castile-La Mancha, Spain - LaCruzMarch201714.5m_1 | ecosystem: Environmental > Aquatic > Freshwater > Lake | place: Spain: Castile-La... | reverse complement strand
CCTGAGAATTATCTGAGACCGATCTGTATCTGGCGTGCGAATTCATCAGACCCCCACCACAGTCTTATGAAATTCAAACTCTTCATGATGCACCTGATCAGCACTCATCCCAAGCTCACGCGCAGCACCGACAACAGCTGCAACAAGTGGCTTTGGCCCACAGATATAGATATCACTCTGTCGCACCCCAGGCACCACCGACAAGAGATGCGCTGCATCCATTGGATGCTCACGACGCGATCCCACCAAGTAATGCACGCGAGTAAGTCCACCTGATTGCGCTGCAATCTGATCAAGCTCGCCCCTAAGCGCTAAGTCCTCTTCGCGCGATACGCGATAGATAAAATCAATCTGCACCGAATCCTTAAACTCATCCAACAACGCCCGCACCGGCGTCACACCGATACCCCCGCCAATGAGTACCACACGCTTACTTCTAGCTTGTCCCGCTCTAAATGCACCGTAAGGACCTTCGATTAAGACGCGTGTGCCCGATTTGATTGTTGCAAGCGATCGCGAATGATCGCCCAACCCTTTAACGGTAATACGCATATATCGCGCAGTAGGGGCTGCCGATAAAGAATACGGATGGGCTACTAAGAAATGTCCGCGCGTTAAAAATCTCCACTCAAAAAATTGTCCGCCCTCAGCGCCAAGTTTGGCTAGATTACGTCCCTTCATAATCACCGAATACACACCGGGGGATTCTTGTACAACGCTTTCAACACGCAGGTCATGTCGCAGCGAGCGCACCACCGGCATCAAGAATCTGCACCATACAACAGAGAAAGCCATCAACGCATACAACCCAATCCAATACGCACGATTAAGTGGATGCTCAATAAACATCTGCCCGTTCTGAATCTGATGCATAAAGGCCGATGCCACCGCGCCATATGTCAGCATATGCAAGATCCACCACGTCTCGTACGAATACTTCGTACGCGCCTTCTTATAGGAAGTTATCCCCGCCTGCACCATCAATACAAATCCAGCGAGCGCCCACCACATCCACGCAAAGTCATTGAGCATGCGCCAAATCTCTCGCGCCAGACTCATCTGATCCTGTCCGGCATAACCAACAACAACAAGGAAAAAGTGCGCACCGATCAAATACAACGACCACGGCCCCAAATTACGATGCCAGATCACAAGTTGATCATGTCCAATACTTTTCTCAACAACCGGTATTCGCGCAATCAAGAAGATGCCGATCACCGATAAATACGTGCCCACCAATGCAGTCAATCGCGAGAGCGATAAGATGGCTCCATAAACCGTATTGATATCGTGTGAATGCAAGGTACTGACCTGCATCGCAATCGTGATGCCCATACCGATGCCAGCCACCCACGCCGCCCACGAAATACCGGCAAGACTGACGCGTCCAAAAGTGACCCGCCCAGAAGTGACCTTGCCCGAAACCATGCCACCACCATGCCCTACCAACCTGAGAGTTTGCTGAATCCCCTGAGTGCCACCAGATAAACACCTGCAGCCCGTAGACTCCCCTCATGCGCGTATTTATCACCGGTGGAGCAGGTTTTATCGGCTCCCACCTGGCAGATGCCCTGATCGCCCGTGGCGACCAGGTAACGATCCTGGATAACCTCTCGACCGGATCTGCCACCAATATCGCCCACATCAAAGACCAGCTGGAAATCCACCAAGGCGATATCCGCGAACAAGCCCTCGTTGAATCCCTTGTCGAAAAATCCGACCTCGTCCTTCACATGGCGGCAGCTCTTGGCGTTAACACCATCCTTGAAAAAACAATTGAATCAGTATCGGTCAACTTCACCGGATCAGAAGTCGTCCTTAACGCTGCAACCAAATATAAAAAGCGCATCATCATCGCAAGTACATCTGAGATCTACGGTAAGAACCCAGAACAACCTCTGCATGAAGAATCAGATCGCGTCGTCGGTGCCCCACAAAAAATCCGCTGGACATACTCTGATGCCAAAGCACTCGAAGAAGCGATCGCACATTCACTGCACACCACCCAAGGACTTAAAGTCACCACAGTGCGCCTCTTCAACACCGTCGGCCCACGCCAAACAGGTCGCTATGGAATGGTCCTCCCACGCTTTGTACAAGCAGCCCTAGCCAATGAACCCATCACCATCTACGGCGACGGATCACAATCACGCGTCTTCTGCCACGTACAAGATGCCATCAAAGCCATCCTCACCCTTGCCGCCACCGATTCAACAATCGGCGATGTCTTCAATGTCGGCGGCGTCGGTGAAACCACCATGAAACAGTTAGCTGAACAAATCATTAAACAAACTAACTCCAAGTCAATACTGACCTTCACCAAATACGAAGACGCCTATCCAGCGGGTTTTGAAGATATGCCCCGCCGCGTCCCCGATATCAGCAAGATTAAGAAGACCATCAGCTGGGCTCCTGCAAACACTCTGGCATCCATCATCGATGACGTTGCCCAATCTATGCGAGGTTAACAATGGCTAAGTACAAGAACACAAAGCAGATAGCAAAGTCAGCCAAGAAAGAGATCTCTGATTCCAAGCTCCACAAATACCTCATCGCAATCCCACTGATTGCCTTGACAATCAAATTCATCACCATGGGCAATATCCAAGCTGGTATTTGGCTTGGTGCGGACGGTGAGAATTACCTGACTGGCCTTGATGGACTAATCAAAGATGGCTTCTTTTCGGAAGAGCCACTTCTCTCATACTGGCCAGCCGGTTATCCGCTCTTAATGTGGCCTCTGGCAGAAATTGCACAAACAGCATTTTTCTACCTCCTCAGCATCATTCAATCAATCTTTTTCGCCTACGCCACATATTTCTTCACCAGCAAAATGGCAAAGTCCTCACTCAAAAACTTTGCTTTCTGGACGTCAATCATTCTCTCGTTTAATCCAACTCTCTCACTTTCATCTATGGCGATTGGTTACGAAGCACCGATTGCCGCATGTTTCATGATGATCGCCGGAATTATCTGGGCAAATACCAACCCAGTTTTTGATAAGAAGTTCTGGCTGAACGTTACATACGTTGGCTTTTGGTTTTCACTTGCCACATTTATGCAGCCACGTTTCTTATTGGTTGCAATCATTATCGCGATTATGTGGGCCTTGCGAGTTACGGGAACGAAAAATCGCCTACGTATTGCAGCTCTCATAACCGCCATCATGATGGTCGCACCTGCGATTATGATCTTCCGAAATATGGAAGTGATTAATAAAGCCACTATCTCAACTAACCTTGGCGTAACCATGCGCATTGGTGCGGGTCCCGAAACCTCAGGTGGTTACACGCGTAGCGGCCCAGAAGTTCCATGCGAACCAAAAACGCCTGGTGGTGGAGTTTCAGATAACGAATTAGTTGTCTGCGTTCTGAAGTGGTACTTAACAAATCCATTGGACACTGTTCGACTCTCCATCAATAAGGCGATCCTCTTTTGGTCGCCCTGGGATGGCCCGCTTTCAGTTAACGGAACTATGGCGCGGAATCCTTGGCTACAGATTTCTCCAGTAAATAAAATTGCAAAATCAACTACAGATGGCCAGGCGCTAATTTTTGGGTTTGTTGGGAATGCGATCTCTTGGCTTTGGCTTCTCGGGCAAGTTCTCTTTATGTTTTTGGGATACCGCTCGCTCCGCAAGTTGGGCTCTAACGAGAAGTTCTTCGCTCAGGTTCTGATCACACCAGTTCTCATCTCTTGGCTCTTAGCTCTTGGCACAATCGGCGATCACCGATTCCGAGTACCAACAATGAGCTTGAGTCTGACCTTACAGTTACTCGCCATCTTGGCTATACGTAAGAAACTCAACAACAAAGTCGGCTAACTTTTAGAGCGAATGCGCGCCTAAAACCTTGCCGGTTGTATCAAATACATACGGTGCTGATTTAAGTACCTTTGCAGGATCAGTCACCGCATGCAACGTCACAACTAGAGCAATATCTGCCCCACCAAGAGCAGTTGATTTCTCGCCCATCCAACTTGGGACTAAATCATCACTCCATGTCACAGAAGCGCCAGCCGTTTTAAGTTCTTCAATCACAAGCTCGGCTGGAGTTTCGCGTACATCTGCCACATTTGATTTATATGCAACCCCTACAACTTGGACTGTTTTACCCTTCAAGCTTCCACCATTATCTGCTGCAACACGATCAACAACGTACTTAGCCATTTCAAGGTTTACTTCATTAGCTCGTTCAATAAAAGTAGCTGGTACGCCAACACGAGCCGCGGTATCTGCTAAGTATGAAGGATCCACAGGAATGCAATGTCCACCAACTCCGGCACTCGGCATAAACTTCATAAAGCCGTACGGCTTTGTCGCTGCAGCATCCAACGTTTCGTAGACTGAAATACCCAGAGCATGTGCAATCTGCGCAAATTCATTAACAAGTGCGATATTTACCTGTCTAAATGTATTTTCAAATAGTTTTGCAGACTCAGCAACTTCTGGTGAAGAAACTTCTACTAAATTGTCACAAAAAGTCGAATAAAACTCACGGACGCCCGCAGATGCTGCAGGCGTGAGCCCTGCATATAGCCGAGGAGTGTTCTTCTGGTTCCAATCAATGCGACCCGGATCCACGCGCTCAGGTGACACTGCGTACAAATGCTCCACCGATCCACCAGAGTACTTTTCAACAAGTGGCTTGATGAGATTACGAACTGTCCCAGGAAAAGATGTTGACTCATTAATGATCAGTGCAGGTGTTCTTAGATTCTCACCAATTGTCTTGCAAGCTGCCTCAACAAATGTAAGGTTAGGCTTACGGTCTTTCGTTAAGGGAGTAGGTACTGCAATAACGACGACATCTGATCCAGCAAGTGCGCTGGCATCGGTCGTTGCTTCATAACTTCCACTTGCAATGTGTCTAGCGAGATCTTTCGATTCCACACCTTCAATATGAGACTTGCCTGTATTTAGTGCGTCAACCACACCTTGGTTCTTATCAAAGCCCACAACCGCGTGATGGTCTGCCGCAAAGACTGAGATCGTAAGACCTACATAGCCCTGCCCAATAATCGATACCTTCACGAATTACCCAAGAACATTCGGATTATTTGGATCAAGGCGCTTCATATTCTCCAAAGCACGTGCCTTATCTTCGGCGGTGCTATTTGTGATGAGATAAAGAACTTTCCATGAGTCAAAGTTGTTTGGGTTAAACTCAACGCCAATTAACGCATACTTATAAGCCAAGTCAAAGAGTTTGCTACTTTCAAGGAGTTGCACAGCGTTTGTATATTTATATGAGTTTTGTGGGTTTAAGTATCCGGAAACTAACGCCTCTTCTACTTTCTGAACATTCTGTGATGCAAGCGCTGAGCGCCACTTTGCATCAGCACTATACGGTGGAGCAGCAAGCAAGAGTCCTATAACAGCACCAATTCCTGCAAGTAAAGTAGAACTAAAGATTGCCTCACTTTGTTTAGCTTTAACGCTCCGACCCTGGGTAACTTTACCTTTGGCGGTTTCAGCACTTTCAGAATCTCTCTTTGGTCTAGTCGCAATTTCATAAGCGATGAGTGCACCGCCAAAGAGCCATCCCCACACCGCTAATCCAATCTGGTTAATTGAGATGATTGACTGCAATTGATAGCAAGCCCAAGCCGTCGTAATGGTTACGAAGACGGCGTCATACTTTCGTGTACGCAGCGTCACTTTAATAATTGCAATCACACTCAAGGCAAGAATTCCAAGATAGATGACAAACAGTGGCCAACCACCAAATGCAAAAACATCAAAAGGAACATTGTGTGCAGTATTGGTTGTGGTATTTGGTCCCGGCAATATGAGCGCCTGAGTGTCACGTAACCTGCGATACCAATCTCCGTATGTATCAAAACCAACACCAGTTAACGGGTGCTCACTTCCCATATTCCACCCTGCCTGCCAATACTCACCACGGAGAGAGACAGAGGTTTTGTAAATATATTTTGTCAGTGGGCCGATTTGAAGCGCACCTAGGAGAGCGAAGACGCCACCGATAGCTACAACAACTACATAGCCAATCTGAGCAATCACTCCCTCAAATCTAGATCGAACAAGATAAAAACCAACTATGCCCAGACCTGCTGCAACAACAACACGACCCTGAATAGCACTCGAATCAATAATTTCATAGACTGTAATGAAGAAAACCAAAACAGAGATCACGCGGATTGCTAGCGAAGTCCCTGGTTTGAGAATAAATGCGATCAAAGCTGCGGCAAAAATACCTAGGAACGCACCAATAAAGTTTGGGTTACCGAATGTTCCAAGAATATTTCCATATGGATTATTCCAAGGAATAAACTCACCAAAGGCAATAACCCAGCCGCAATAGATGACATTTACTAGGCCTGCACCAAGAAGCCCCCAAATCAAGATGTTAAAGCTAGATTCACGACGCAGAATTGCAACAGAAACAATCACCATCATTAGTAATAAATATGTTATCAGTGCGGTATTTCGCCCATAAACGCCATAAAGATTCTGTGTAAGTGGCCCTTCGCTATTAACTACAGCGTTGATGCTTGCCACGATGAAAAGTGCCAAAAGAATCACTAGGGCTTTAGAGCTACTCCAAAGTTCATTGACGCCGAATGCCAAGAGCACTGCAAAGGCGCTTGCTGCCACGCCACCCAGTGCAAAGAGCTTCGTCACATTCACAGGGTCAGTCACTGTTCCGGTGATGACAAGAATGGCCACAAAACCGGAGCCAATACCCAATACTCGAGCAATAGTTCTCTCTGCTAAATGATTAATCATGCTCAAATCTTAACCTGTAGAAAGCCGAAACCCGGCCCCTCGTGAGAGGAACCGGGTTTCGGTTACTAATAAAGGGGGCTTATTAAGCCTTTACCTTCTTAGCGATCTTTGCAACTACTGCTGCAAGTGACTTGATCTGAGCCTGTAGGCCTGCGATCAACTTGGTTACAGACTCTGAAAGCGCTGCAACTGCATCAGATGCTTCCTGAGCTGCTGTTGTAGCAGCATCTGCTGCTTCAGCTGCAGCTAGAGCTGCATCTGTTGCTGCATTCGCTGCATCTGTTGCCTCGTTAGCTGCATCTGTTGCTGCATCGACGCCTGGGTTGGCAACCTCAGTTGAAACTGTGACCTTTGTCTTGCCAATGGTCTTGTCAATTGCGCCAGATGTAGCGATTCCATCACCAATGAGTGTCCATGATCCGGTAGCTACTCCCGCGATTGGAAGAGTTCCCTTAGATGTGATGACACCTGACTTAGCTGTCCATGATTCAGTAGCTGAGAACGGAAGTGTTCCAGTGAATCCTGACATCACTGTGTCAGCAGCTGTAGTAGAGAATAGAGCTCCACCTGCACCATTTGCACCGTAGGTCTGATCAGCTACTGGGTAGCCGTTCTTCTCTGTGAGTGTAAGTGTGTATTCAACTGTTGCGCCTGGTGTACCAGAAGCTGGTCCTGCAAGTACAGCCTTTGTAGCAACGTTATCAGCGAATGTAGTTGATGCTGATGTTGTTACCTTAGTTGCAGCGTTAACTCCTGTGCCTGTTGCTGTGAATGTGTAAGCAACTGGACCGAACTTATCTGCAGCCTTACCTGCAACTGCACAGTGGTATGCATCGCCCTTGACGTTCCAAGCACATGTTGCAGCTCCACCGACTGCTGTCGCTGTATCTGTTGCAGCTGCAGTTACAACTGCACCTGTGTCCTTGATGGCATTACCCAATACGTCTGTTACGGTAATTGCGAATACATCACTTACGGCAGTTGTTCCAGCCTTGATGAAGGCCTTCGCAACAACAGCTGTTGCCTTTGATGGTTTTGTATCGAAGAAAGTAACCTTCTTAACAAATGAAGCACCGGCGGCAGTTGTGATTGTGACAGTTCCTTCACCAGATGTTCCGTCAGCAAAAACGCTGAAGGTAGCAGTGGTGTTCGCGTACACGATCAAGCTACGACCATTTCGAGATCCGTCGTTCAAGTAACCTGGACCTGTGATGGTTGCTGTGACTGTATCCGGCGCTGCTGCTCCAGCAGAGTCGAAGTTTGATACCAGGATCTTACCGATTGGTGTTGCTGCTACCGCAAATGAACCTGAGGTTGCAGAGTCAGTGATGCTGGTTACGGAAGTTGGGTTACCCGCTTCAATAACTGCCTTAGCAGCTGATGCAAGTGGGACCTTGGCTGCCAAAACAGGAGTGGCTGCAACTGTGATTGTCGCTGGGTGGGTAGTTGTTGTACCCGCAACTCCGGCACTGTATGGCGTGACGCGAATTGTGAAGTTATACGCACCAGCTGGACGTATTAACGAAGTAGCAGACTCAAGGAAGAGTCCAAACTTCGCGCCAGCGTAACCAATATCTGTGCGTGAAATGCTGTAAACACCACTGCTCACAGAAATTGATTCGGTTGCACTGAATGCTTTTACGAGCTGGCTATCAACACCGTTTTGTACGGTTGTTGTGTCAACTTGAGTTGCAGATGCTGTTGTAGTTTCAAGAAACGCAAGGCGAGCATTAACCTGAGCTGTCGCTGGGAAGTCTCCTGGTCCCTGTACGAATGAAACTGTTACTGTGTCAGCCAATCCAGCACCAAATAGAGCAGATACTGAGAAAGTTGAAGCAGTTGTTGAATCTGTTTTTGCGCCAAAAGCGCCTGCGGTACCCGCGGTTGGGATACTCACAGTCACTGCTCCATCGATTGCCGCCTGTGATGGAACAACAGAGAGAACTCCGAAGCCCAACGCAGCAACAGCAACAAGCGCAATACGCTTGAATGTTGTCTTTGTAGACATTTGTTTCCTTTCGATAGTCGATCCGCGGACTATCCGCGGTTCGGCTTGGAACAAGCGAACTTGTTCCTCTCGATTCATCGCACGTGCTGATGAATCAAATTCTCCGCCGTGTATCCGGACGCGGCGAAGAAAACTAGGCAGATGAAATGTCACGTGCTTCATCCTTACGCTTTTCCTGCATTCGACTCGTCAACGTAAATTGACTGAGCCAAAATCTGTGTCTTACCTGCATTCAAAAGAAGTCGAGTTGTGATCGACTTCGGTGTTGCAGAGAGGTCATACCCGCGGGTGCCCACAGGAGCGACGTACCCTAAAGGTAGGGTTGAGACTAGGGAAATTCTAACGGTCACAAGGTACTGCCCGTTGGACATACGCTCAAAATCAGCGCTCGTGGCGCCGGTTTCTAGGCTGGCCCAGAAGCCATCCTTGCCGTAAGAAGCACCAACTAGCTTGTAACTAGTGCCATTTCCATCCACCGTAATGGTCTGCAAGAGCATCACATTCGGTCCACCCACAGCGGTAATCGCCTGGGTGCTCAACACTGTTCCGGCCTCGGTAGCCACGGGTACATTTTTATTAATGCGGATCTTGCCGAGTTCGCCGTTCTTTCCTGTGACTGTCAAAGCTGTTGGAAGACCCTCTCCATCAAGTCCTGGCCAAGCAAGCTTGGCTCCCTTGATTGAAAGGCCAGAGACCATTTCACTCGCCTTCTTGGCAGGGAATGAAATAGAAGGTGAAGGAGTCGCAGATGTTGCTGCTTGAGTCGGATCAACAGCAACTTCAGCCGGTGCATCCTGACCAGCAACTGGGCCAGATAGGACTGAAGCTGATGGAGCAACAACACCCTCGTTGCCAGTCATTGAGTTAAACCCTAGAAACGCTGCAAAGACCAAGACCAAAGAGAGGGCTGCCTTTGAAGACTTCTGAGCAAGCTCTGCTGCCTTCTTATAGGTGGTCGACAACATATCGAGAGCGGTAAGACCACGCTCTTCATCGATAACAAGCTCTGAAAGTACGCGACGTAGAGATGTGCGAGCGCGAGAAACAGTGTGGCGCACTGCAGATTCCTTGATACCAAGCTCTGCTGCGATCTCTTCCGTTGAGCGGCCTTCCATCTCCCACATAACGAGTGCTGCACGCTCTGCAGGTGATAGTAGGGCAAGTGCTTGACGAATAATCGCTGCATCTTCTGCAGCTGAAATAGCTTGTGAGTGATCACCTGATACCTGCCATGCAGCTTCGACCTCAGCCTGGGCATCATCGATCACAACGAGGTTGGGACGACGACCTTCTAGGCGGAATAGATCGATGCAAAGGTTTTCGATGGTGCGGTGTAGGTAAGAGAGTGCATGATCTTGTGATTCAAGCTCAGGAGCTGCGAGCATGAACTTGATAAGTGCATCCTGCGTAATTTCTTCTGCCTTAGCGGAATCCTTAAGTACGCGATTAGCGTGGGCAAGAAGCTCTGAACGGTGCTCTGTGTAGAAAGCACCGAGCTCTGCGACGGTCCACACGCGAGGACCTGCAGAGGCTGCAGACTTCTTAAATGCCACTTTGGGACTTCCTTCTTAACCGGTTTGGTACTTCAGTGACACCCGTCGGTGCCTCTATAACCTTCTACGAATCCTAGCCTAGGTTGTAGCGGAGAAGGGACAAAACGGACATTTCGGCAGCCATACCAGTCTCTTTTGCCGCAGTCGTTTCCGGTAAAGGTTTTAATCGTTGAATTTAAGCAGGGTGGACATCGCTAGAACCATATGTGGCTCATAACCCCGCTCAATCGCGAGTTTCACAGCAGGTGTTTGAAGGGCATTTGATACCGGCGGGGCCGCTTCAAGGAGAAGCCACTTTGGGAATCGAGACTTTTCCAAAGTCTCAAATTCAAGACTTTGTAGAACTTGCAAGTCGGAACCTTCTGCATCAATAGAAAGAAGGTCAATACGTTTTTTTGGCTGGAAATCATCAAGAATGGATCTTAACTTACGTCCCTCAACTTCAACCTCTTTGGCTATTTTATTGTTTTCGCTTATAAATTTCTTCCGCCATTCAGAGTCTAAAGTTGAAATAGCGGCCTCGTCGAAAATAGTAAATGTGTATCTAGCTTCTAATCCAACTGCCGCACACAGATTCACATCTCTAGTTCGCACTTCATTGAAAGCATTTATCAATTCTTGATTCGCGTCAACATTTACGCCAGACCAACCCATTTGGTATAGATGTCTCGTTACTGAAAATCGTGATGGATGATGGGCTCCAACGTCAATATATAGCCCATCACGCTTTCCCATGATTGCATGCAACAGTGCCAAGTCTTCGCCGCCTTGGCTCCAACTTATTGAAAATGCATTCTTAAAACCTGCAATCTCCGAAGTTTGTACGAAATTTCCCCAGTTTTTCCTGGGAATCAGTCGCAAGAGAGCTCTCAAAAATCTAAAGATTTTTTGCATTACTTCCCCCTTACAAACCCATCAACTTTGCCTGAACTTCAAAATCGGGAACACGCAGTCGGACCTCTTCGAAAGTACCCTGTGCAAGAATTTTTCCGCCATCGATATAGACAACCAAATCTGCAAATCTCACGGTGGAGAGTCTGTGAGCGATCATGACCACCGTTACAGAGCCTTTTAAGCCAAGAATTGAACTCGAAATATCGGATTCAGTTTGTCCATCAAGTGCGCTAGTAGCTTCATCGAGGACAAGTAATTTAGGTTTGGTAAACATTGCTCGCGCAATCCCAAGCCGTTGTCTTTGTCCACCGCTGAGCCTTGCTCCTCTTTCACCTACTTGAGTATCCAATCCTTGCGGTAAAGATTCAACAAAAGTCAGAAGTTGGGCAATACGAAGGGCGTCTTTGATTAATTCTTCGTCTCCCGAATTTTCTGGGAAACCCAAGGTTATATTCTCTCTAATCGTTCCAGACGACATTGCAACATCTTGCGGAACATATGCAATCGCCCCTGGCCACTTGGCAATTGTTTGGAGAGGCGGGTTTCCTGAAATTAAAACGGTACCTGAAGTACCATCCAACACTCCCAGCAGAATGTCTACGAGTGAAGTTTTTCCAGCGCCAGATGGACCGACAATCGCAACAAACGTACCACTTTCCACCTTGAGTGAAACTTGATCAAGGGCGGGAATGGTCTTTTTTGGATAAGTTAAAGAAAGGTTGCGAAGTTCAATTGTCGGGCTAAAACCTAAATGGCTTATCTCTAATTTATTTGTTGCCTCAGGATTCTCGTCAACGCCTTCCAAAGATTCAATTAATGAAAGGGTTGGTTCAGCTGAACCTAAACTTTGGCGTATCCCAATAGTGCCTTGCTGGATTCTCATTACAGCTGGCGCAATTCGGGTTGAAGCGGCCATAAAAACGGAAAGTGTAGCAACTGCACGGCTAGCATCTTGGAGAAGAAATTGGCTCGCACTGATTATCAAGGTGCCTAGCACGACCGTAGATTCAATTACATACTTGCTAATACTGGGCAGAAATGCAATTTCTGCAAGAGTATCTGCAAGTTTAAACTTTGTTTTTTCAATTTCCTTCGCATAAAAGTAGCGCCGATTGCGAACAACTGATTCGCGATAAGAATTTAGCACTTCTACTATTTTTTCATTGTTTGCTATTGTAAAAACAGATTCATTCACACCTAATCTTTTTGCTTGCTTATTGAGGAGGCGATATAGCAAGAGCCCAATAAATCCGAATACGATGACTGTACTCAAGGCAATGGTGGGCTCAACGACAAATAGCCCAACTGACATAATCATTAGCAAAGAAATATCTGAAATTAAGGAAACAGTTACACCAATAACTCCAAGAGTGATGCTGTCTACGCCCCTAGTAACTGCATATAGGGTTTCCTGAGTTGTTCTTGCTTGAATTGCAAGTAAATTCTGTGAAAGTAACTTTGAAACCAGCGAGGATGATACGCGTGCGCCCCTTCGGCTTAAAAAATAAAGCGTGCGGCGGGCAAAAATCACCGAAAGAATCGTTCTTCCTATCAACAGCCCTGCAGCCAGACAGCCAAGCACTGCGGCCTGTGTTTGAAAACTCTGGTTGGATAGATGCAAGTATCGTAAAACGACTTCAACACGGTCTCCTGGACCTTGTGATGAAACTCCTCTGACTGCCAAAGAACCCAACATCCCTATGGCCGCAATTCCAGCCAAATCAATCAATCCTAAGAAAATCTGGAAAACCACTACTATTGAAATTTTCTGTTGGTCGGCCCTAGAAAGGACGCGGACAGATCTGCCGACTAATGTCTTGCTCCATTTTTTGTGTAATGAATTCAGCATTATTTCCCTTTGAAAATCCTTAGGATGGAGTACCGCATTAGATCCTCTGCCACGCCTGGACTCGCTTCCAGCTTGGAGGTATCAAGCCTAGCGGTTCGGAGTCAAGTTTAAACCAAGGCTCAGGACAAATCACCTTTGGATTTTCGGTCATACTCAGGGTCGCGGCCCACCAACTAAATGTGGAATTGGCAATAACGTATGAAATTCCAAGGCGCATTATCTCCATTGTTTCAACTGATGAAAACTGATCGTCTGTTATCCATCTAGCCTTTGACCTAAATTCACTTGGAAACACTTTTTCAGCTTCGTTTTTTTCGTCAGAAAATACCCAAATTTTCGAATTAGGGTGTTGGCTTACTAACGCCGCTAGCGACTTCTGATAATAACTTAAAGCGGGAATGCCAAAAGTTTTTTCATTTTTATAGTCGCCAAATCTAAAGTGAGCAATGATTGGTTTTTCAACATTGGCGAGTGCTTTATATCTGTCAATTTCTTCATTCAAAACTTCTGGTTTTAAGTTTTTCAGATCTTCAAATGCAGTTTTATGATTAATAAATTTATAACTTTGGAAATACCCAATAACAAAAGAACTAAATCGGGTAATGGAAATTGGAGAAAAACCAATCCCAACTCCACACTCAAATTTGATCACTTTTTTAAAGTAGGCTGAGAAAATTACATTACCCGCTAGATTCAAGATGGCTTTAAATATGCCTGATCTCTCCCAAGCCTTTGGAGATATGTGTGATCTCAAAATATATCCAGCAGCTTTTGAGGTGAGCCACGAGCGCTTTGTGAGGGGCAATAATTGGACTCTCTCTGGGAGCCGAAAATCTGCAATATCCGGAAAGCCCTTGGAATTACATCGCGGTCTACCAAGAACCCATTCTAAGTGTATCGCCCGTTCCGGATCTAGAGTTAGGGCATTGGCTAGTTGAAACAACTGATTACCTAAACCACCAGTGAGAAAAACAATTATTGGTTTTTGCTTCAATCAATTAACCCCTCACTGCATTTTTTAGGATATGCATAAGTGCCTTAACAAAACTTGGCCTTAAAATGAAACCACGTTCAATAGAGCATGCCAATAAACTAAACCTTGTTCGTATGCTTCCATATTTGAGCCCAGATATAAATTGTCTTGCGGACGTTAAATTCAGCAGCAATTTCATTTCTACCGCCATATTCTTTCGAAACAGTGATTTTGTCCTCTGCATAGCTGGTAGCAAATCTTGTAATGCGTCTTTATTTTTTGTAAGGTGGCGGGTTGAACCTATGAAATAAGTGTAAATCTGATCATCAGAAAAAGTAACAATTTTGGCTTGAAGCATTGCCTGACAAATAAATAGTTGATCTTCGGCCATCTTTAAAGGGTCAAAACGTATGTTGGTAAGTAATTCTCTCTTAAAGATCATTCTCCAAATTCCAGGGTTTAAGGCGAAAGTTTCATAATCTTGAACAAAGTTGTCACTCCAAGTGGAATCTTTACTGATTGATTCAGTTATTTCATTAAAAATATTAAATCGAGCGATACAAACATCGGAATCTTTAGCTTCCTCCGATTTTAACAAATCCAAGAAACGAGTTACGTTGGGCTCGTCATCACAATCCCAAAAGACAACACGTCTGCCTCTACAGATGCTTAATCCAGCGTTTCTTGCACTCCCGGGATTTCCGAACTGACCTTCAATCAATTTAACATTCTTGTGCTCAGAACAGATCAGCTGTAATTCGACTCGATCGTCTTCATTCGAGAAATCATGAACAATAATGGTTTCAATTTGGGGATCTACTGAAATCTCAGTAACCCATTTTTCGAGGAATTGTAATCTTCCCCTCATATTCCTGACTGGACAAATAACAGTTGCTGAAAATGACACTTCCTTCGGTTCCACAGCATCAATCTTAATGGTTAATTACTCAAAGTACCTTTACTTTGCGATGGGATATCGAAGAATTGTAAAATTCATGAGAGGATATTGCGGTGGTGAATTCTAAACCTGATTCTCGATGTGCAGTTGTTTTTCTTGTAATCAATCACATTCCAGATTTACCAGAATTGGCTATAAACTCTGTTCTGCGAAATTCAGATTCTCATATCTACATTGGAACTGTTAGAGAGATGGACCGAGGGAGTCTTCCAAAAAGTACTCGCATCAGTTACATTGATCTGAATCAGGACGCAATTGCATTAGGCATTACAACCGATAACGGGCAATATGAAACTTTTGAGAAAGATGATTTTTTCTCGCTAGTGCAATTAAAGTGGGCTCTACTGAGTAAAGTCTCGCAAGTAAGTAAGTGTGAGTTCCTCATTTACAATGATATTGATGTGTTTTGGCTTCGTCCACTTCTACCAGACCTTGTTGTTGCCTTCGATAACTCCAATGGAATTGAGATGATGATTCAACATTTTTCTTGGGTTCCTGGGCAACCTCAACTCTGCATGGGTTTCGTTTCTTTTAGAACGGGTATTTACCTCGACCAGTTAGTTGCGAGTGCATCTGACTTACATGCTCAAATGTTGAGGGCAAATCCTCGCACTGGCGATGACGATGTGATCACTGAGTTGTACCGTAGTAGTGGTTTTCCTAGAGAAATTCAGTTGCTACCACAAACTACATTCCCAGTCGGAAATTTATTGAATTTATTTTCCAAACGTGACGAGTTTCCAGGTCTTCAACCTTTCAAGCCGTACATATTTCATGCAAATTTTGTAGTAGGGCTAAGGAAAAAACTTTTACTTACGAGAATAGTTTTCAAGCTTCGTAACTTGAGTTTAAATCCGATTACTTGGAGACGAAGACTATTTATGGATATCCAAATTATTGCCCATCGCAATATTTATAATGTGAAAAAATTCCTTAAACTCAGTTTGCAAAAATTCGGTAAATGAATGACTCAGACATGGGAGGAAAGAAGGCCGTCTCGATTAAGAGTTCTGCACACATATTCAAAGCGAGTCGTAAGGTGGAGGAGGAATAGTTCCCCTTATTTGTCAGGAGATCTTTTTTCTGACGAGTCAGACATCAGCGTCTACCCACCTAGGTTTAGGGGAAAACAACCCGATTTATCAGAGATAAGGTCAGCAAAAGTAATTTTCTGCCCTAGCGACAAACTAGAAACTTTTTTAGAAGAATATCAGCGCGAAATTTCAGCGAAAGTCATAATCTGCGGCAACAGCGACTTTGAATTCCTGAATGTCCCTTCAAAGGTACCTCCTTCCGTCAAACAGTTTTTCTTACAAAATTCTTTCGTTTCCGATCACCCTTTGGTCACCACTTTGCCTATTGGAATCGAGAATTTCCGTTGGGGGGTTAATGGTAATCCAAAAAACTTATCCATGGGTGGAGCTTGGGTTCACAGAAAGAATGAGATTTTGATTGGACCATTTGGCTTGACCCATCCAATCAGGATTGAAGTTAGAAGCGAATTCTCTAAACCGAGCCCGGGTATCAAATTCATACCAACTCGAATTGAGCCGGCAGACTACGCCAGGATGGCGAGAGAGAGTCGATATGTTGCAGCAGTTCGTGGAAATGGCGTTGACACACATAGACATTGGGAAACGTTGTACCGAGGCGGTATTCCAATAATTGTTGAGGACGCTTGGAGCGCTGGGATAGACACACTGAATTTGCCCTTTTTAAAAGTTGATGCGTGGAGTCCCGATCAGCTTCAAGAATTTATTGGAAAGGGATGGGATCTGAGTTTCTCACCTGAAAAGATTCCTGCTTTGTGGTGGCCTTATTGGAAGAAATTGATTGGCTCATATCTATAATTATGCGGTGAAGATTTTCAAAGGTACTCAAAATTTTTTAATTTCCCGGCTAGAAAACCACGGTATAAACTTATCTCGAGACACAGCCACCACTGGACTGACCCGCAAGCAAGATGTAATTGATTTACTCAAACGTCTACGCCCCCAAGATAACGGACATTCCTTGATTCGTGTTGGTGGTCCAGGTGATGGCGGATATCTAATTCCAGACGATTTATTAGGCATTTCCGAATTGTTTTCACCCGGGAGTAACAGACTTTCTAACTTTGAGAAAGAAGTCGCTGAGCGATGGCAGATTAGATCGTACATTTGTGATTCAATCGAAGAGAAACCAGATGATTTATCGGACTTTCAGGACTTCACCCCCGCATGGGTTGGCCCATACACTGATGGAGAAAAATTAATCTCACTAGCGCAGTGGGTCGAGGAAAAAAGTCAGTCACATGGAGATTTGATGCTTCAGATGGATATCGAAGGTGCAGAATTCCAAACGCTTCTGCCGGTTTCGACAGATCTAATGAAACGCTTTAGAATTATTGTGATTGAGTTACATTTTTTAGAAGCTCTTAAAAACCGCTGGGCTTTCGAACAGATTTACTTTCCTTTCTTTGAGAAAATCCTTACTAACTTTGATGTTGTCCACGCACATCCAAATAATTGCTGCGGAACCTGGAATTTTGGCGATGTAGAATTCCCGAGACTCATTGAATTAACTTTGCATCGCAAAGATCGAAGTAAACTTTTAATCCCAAAAATAAGCTCAAGACATCAATTAGATCAACCGTGTGTTCCAAAGAACCCCGATCTATCTTTAGAATTTGATGAATCAGGAAATCGATTCAAAGTTGTTCGGAATTAATACAAAATGGCAGCAAAGACAATTCTAGTTTCTGTAGTTCATGCGCTACAGGAGCCTTGGATCACTATTTTTAGGACGGGATCTGAAGCAACTTGGTTAGATTCAAAGATTCCCGATGAAATCCATATAGTCCACTTTCATGGATTGCCACTAAAAAAATTTGGGTCGATCTGGGATCGAATACATGAAGGCGTCAGGTGGAAAAATCGTTGGTGCGCAGCTCCTTTGGCTTGGATGGATACCTTTATTGGTTACCCCCTGTTGTCATTTATCCCTAAAATTAGGTCCTCAAACAAACTCCATTCAACTCTCCCCGCATTCGAAGTTTGCTTTCCTGATACATATCAATTCTTAAGATGGAAAGATTTGGCAGTTCTGAAATACTTTTTAGAACAAACTAACTGTGATTATATTTATATGACCACAAACAACTCCTATTTGAATTTTAACAACTTGAAAAGGCTTGTAGACAGCCTGGCCTTTACCACGTTTTATGGAGGAGCCAAAGCTTATGATGGTGCTGAATTCGCTGCTGGAAATAGCCGATTGATTTCAAGAGACGTGGCCCAATTAATTGTCAAGCATAGAAGAGCTTTCTCCTTAGGGTTGATTGAAGATTCAGGGATGGGTAAACTCGTCAAGTCGTTAAACATAGTCTTTGTTCCATTGCCCAGCCTGATTGTGGAAAGCCTTGAAAATTTGATGCAAATTTCAGATTCCGAACTAAAACAACATTTTCATTTTAGAGTCAAATCGGGTGCTCTTAATTCACGAAATGATGTACAAATCATGACTAGTCTTCATGGAAGACTTGTCAACCTTGGGGTGTTGTAATGAGAGAAGTAACCTTACGCTTTGGTCATTGGCCAAATGAAGTTTCTGACCAAGAAATAATTTTTGCTGACTTAGTTTCCTTAGCAATAAATCGTTCTGTTCGAATCGTCGATAATCAAAATTCTAAAGCTGATATACAAATCGAATCTGTATACGGCAGAAACCCAATCCCAGGTTTTCAAGCAAGGACTTACAGATTTCTCGCATCACACACCAAGTCCGGTATTGATTTTTCTAAGAGTAAATATTCCCCGAATCAGCAGCCCTCAAAATTGGCCAAGTATTCAATTTTTTTTACTGGGGAAAATGAACGTCCTCCGTACGGCGATTGGGATTGCTATTTATCTTTTGATTTGAACAGTTACGGCGGCAAAAATGCTTACCTTCCCCTTTGGTGGATTACTAGCTCCGATTTAATTCGACCTACAGTTTCGCCGTATCTTGGACGGCCAATTACAATCGATGAGATGTTGGCCTCCCGGGAATCTAATTACGTAAAAAGAAACAAATTTTGTGTTGCTTTTGTCGGCAAGGCTTATCCATTCAGAATGCAGGCCATAGCCGCACTCTCTGCCATTGGGAAAGTTGATGTTTTTGGAGGAATTGCCAGGAATTCAGGAAGAAAAGCGGCCTTAGAAAAGTATCAAACCTCTCAGAAGTATAAATTTGTTTTTGCATTTGAGAATGATCTCTTCCCAGGGTATGTAACTGAGAAAGCTCCAGAGGCATGGGCAACCGGTGCGATTCCTCTTTATTGGGGCTCAGATCCTTTAGGATACTTAAATCAAGATGCCATGATTAATTTAGCAAATTACCAAAATTTAGAAAAGTTTACTACGCGAGTGGATGAAGTTTCAAACAATCCACAAGTTTGGAAAAATATCGCAAGCCAACCAATTTTGAGGAAAAGACCGAACCTCGATGAAGTTGTTTCTGTTATTCGTACTGCTTTAGCACCCTTGGTGCGGCGTTAGACTTTAGCTGTGAATATGCCAATACATCTATATGTAATCAACCTCGATCGAGATGTTGATCGCTGGAATTCTGTCCTCAATGAATCTTCACATGGCTTCCTAGAGACTCATCGGGTCAAGGCGATTGATGCCCATGACTTGCCTAGCCCAGATTTTGTTGCTCCAGGAGTACATGCGGCATGGCTCTCACACATGAAGGCCATGAACACCTTCTTGGAATCAGATTCAGATTTTGCCATCATTGCTGAAGATGATTTTCACATTAAAAGACCCTCTGATTTATTGAGTTATATCAAGGTTTTATCAAATCTCGATTGGGACATGGTTCAATTTGGTTTTTTAAAGCCCGGTTTGGACACCCGAATAAAGTTACTCATTGCCCGTGTCGATAATTTGTTATTTAATTATTTGGGAATCTTAAGTCAAGTGCCTGGTTTTACTAATAGTAAATTCTCCTCGAGAATGAGAGTCCGACAATCTCTTGCGACGCCACGCGGTTTCGTCATTGATGACTGCCAGCCTGGCGCTCATTTCTATTTAGTTACAAGATCATTTTGTCAATCAATTTCAACATTAAATGACCCACAATTTCTTAGTATCGATGACTTTTACACAGCACTTTCTAGAATGCGGACATTTAAAATGTTGAGAGTTAAGAGAAATCTAGTGACCCAGAAGCCATTTTCTGCTTGGGCTGGACCTAGATTTAAACGTTCACTATAAAAATTCTGATTTCACTTTTGTAAATTTTTTGTATTGAAGTAGTTCATCATTCTCATAGCCGTCTTTATAAAAGGGACTCGGTGAGTAAACGATTTTCCCTCTGTTTGAAGCTAAAAATCCACCCCACCAACTCAATGTTGAATTAGCTAGTACCAAGGAATCTGCCATAGCCATCATTTTTAGCGCCTGCCAAGCGGTTGAATCACGGGAGGAAAAGACAAAATCAGGATTCAAGTCGGCGATCACCGATGTTGCCGAATTAACGTCATCAGTTCCAATTACGAGAGGAAGCTCCTTGTTGAGAAATCGCTGGTAGTGGCCGGTTCCGATCAGGCCGTAGGTAAAATCAGTTGTGACATAGTCGCCTCGTCGAATATGAATATACTGGTACTTCTCCGGAAGAGTTCTTGGAATTTCTATTTGACCCAAAATTTTCTGCATCTCTGGGTAAATAACTTCTTCGACTTCCTCGACATTCCTAGAGTTGATAAAAAACCCTGTAATAAGATTTGGCTTTTCATTAGGCAAAATTGGAATCAAGTAACTGTCTTTAGTCCTAAGAAAATTAAGATTTCTTTCAATCACAAGACTTAGAGTTGTGTTTAGCATTGATACCTTATCTAGACCTTTAATAGCGAAACCTGCTAAGTCTTTTCTGGCAATCGCTTCAACATGGTCACATTTTTCAAGATGGGAATAAAGGTCATCTCCTTTAAATCCATTTGCATGTGAGGAATCTAAAAAAAGTGTTATCTTTGAGGTGTAATTGATTGCAAGTTTGTGCGCAAATGCCCACTGAAAAAGTTGATTTCCAAGCCGGCCTGACAGCTGCTGAATCAAAATCTTGTACTATTTCGACAGAGCTGCGCTGAAATACGGAATCGATGCTTCAATGCCATCTCGTAACTCAACTGTCGGACGCCAATTCAATTCATTTTGAGCTTTTGAGATATCTGGCTTTCTTTGCTTTGGATCATCAGCAGGCAGAGGTTTATACTCAATTCTTGATTTAGAACCCGTAAGTTCAATGATTAACTCTGCAAGTTGTATCATCGTAAATTCTTTGGGGTTTCCCAAGTTTATCGGACCCTGGGTACCGTCACCGGAAAACGCGAGTTTACAAAGTCCGTCAACTAGATCGCTTACAAAGCAGAATGATCTAGTTTGGAGACCATCTCCGTACATTGTTATTGGCATGTTTTGCAATGCTTGGACTATAAAGTTGCTGACGACTCGCCCATCATTAAGCGCCATATTTGGGCCGTAAGTATTGAATATTCTTGCTATTTTAATATCTAGATTAAACTGTCGGTTATAGTCAAAAAATAGAGCCTCTGAAGCTCGTTTGCCTTCATCGTAACATGCTCGTATACCGATGGGATTAACGTTTCCCCAATAGGTCTCGACTTGAGGTGAAATGTTCGGGTCACCGTAAACCTCACTTGTCGATGCTTGAATAATTCGAGCATTCTTTTCTCGTGCTAACTCAAGCATATTGATAGAACCAAGCAAACTTGTTTTCAATGTCTGAACGGGGAATTTTTGATAATGGACTGGCGATGCTGGGCAAGCTAAATTAAAAATCATGTCTACTTCAGCAAAAAAGGGTACGGTCACGTCGTGGCGAATAATCTCATAATTTTTATTATCCAAAAACTTCTTCACATTATCTCTTGAGCCCGTGAAAAAATTATCGATTGCTATGACTTCATTACCGTCCCAAAGCAGCCTCTCAGTAAGGTGGGACCCTATGAATCCCGCCCCACCAGTAACTAAAATTCGCATATAGACCTTTCTTTTGTGGTGACTATATCAGTTTAGATCTCTTGATCCACAAATTTCTTATCGGCTTTTCAAAAACTATTAGTGATAATTTTGTGGCTACAACGGTCAGGGCAGAGCAAAGTATAATCTGGAGGGCGATGCTATGGAATGAATCTGGGTTAAGGTCTGAGATTCTCAAGATTATCCCCGCTGCGCTTAGCATAGGAAAATGCCACAAATAGAATCCATAGGAGTATTCACCCATAACTGCACAAACTCTGGATAGTCGTTCGGATATATCGAATTTGTAAAGATAGATAATGGTGGCCGCAAAAGACCAAATTGAAAAAAGAGCCTGAAAGTTTCCAAGTAATGGAACCAAAAAGTAGATAGGCGCGATTAAAGAAATGATGAACACTATAGTTTTACGGTAATTAAGGAGTCGGTCTCGAAATTCAAATATAGCAAGTCCGACTGAAAAACCCCATATCGCTCTACCAACCTGGTTCATTAACTCAGATCCGATTACCCCTGAGGTAGTGACTAATCCAAAGCCAACTACTAAGGACCAGTATTTTCCATTCTTCAAGAAAACATTGCACGTTGCGATCGTTATATTCACAACCCACTCAGCAGAGAGACTCCAAATTGGGTAATTCACAAGGATTGCTGGTTTGTAAAATACTTGAAGCATAAGAATTGAAATCACAATAATCGGCAAGGATAGAACTATTCTGTCTGTCTGTGGCTCATCAAAGAACCAGTGCTTTAACATCACAATTAAATCGTAGGCAGCAGTAAATAGGATAATTGCTAGAACCATTGGAAATATGCGAACGAATCTTTTCAAAAGAAAATTCCATACGTCTTGAAAATTGCTTACTCTCGAAAGGGCGTGGGCAAGGACAAATCCACTAAGAGCAAAGAAAAAATCTACCGCTATATAAAGGTATGACAAATTCACGTATCTTGGTCCTAGAACGTGGAACAAGAGGACACAAAATGCAGCTATTCCTCGCGCACCATCCAAAGCAAAAATCCTGTTATTTTTCATCTATTTCCTTAATTTATCGCTGATTTCTCTCTCACTAATGTAGATTACTGCGGTGATGTTTTCTCATAAAATTCGGTTAAACTCTTTGGATTTTTATGTCCCTTTCCTTCTTGGACTTGTGGTCATACAAAACTTAGTGGCCTCCCTATGGAATGTAGATCCTTATCACGAGGGCGCCATATTTGCCACTGCCGTGGGAATGGCTGACGGTTTGTCTGTTTTCAGAGAAATCAATCAACAATACGGATTCCTGGGGCCACTCCTGGTTTCTTGTCTTCTTCGAATATTTGGTAATTATTTAATCGTAGAAAGACTATTTGGGTTTACGCTGATTATGACTATTGCTTTCCTGTTCTATCTAAATTTGAGACGAATCACCTCTAAAATCACGTCGCAGCTTTTAGCTATAACCTGGCTTGCAATTAGCCCCATTTGGAGTTGGCCATTGAGTTATCCTGCATTATCTGGAGGGTATTGGCCCAATCATCTAGGTGTTGCTTTAGTACTTATCGGTTTACTCATACTTCAAAAATCAAAATGGTTTATTTCTTTTGCTGGGTTCTTGGTTTTTATCTCATCTCAAGCAAGAATCGAATTTTTCTTTGTTTGGTTTTTCATGACTCTTGCAATATTGCTATCTAAAAAAGTGGGTAAGGTTTATTGGCTAAGTGGAAATTTAATTGCAATTGTTTCCATTTATCTCTACTTGCAAAATAATTTATCAACACAGGACTGGTTCAACCAGACATTGCGAGTGTGGACATTAGATGCGCCTGATGTGCCCAAGGTAAGCCTAAATTTTTTCATATTTAATTTCATAAACTTCGTAGGGGTTTCTGTCATCGGTTTAATCCTATTCCTCACGGCAGTATATTTCTCCACTATTTTTAAAAAGTTTTGGCTAGCTGTTACGGCAGAATCTGCTCTAATCATACTCTTGTTATTCATCCCCAGCGTTTTTAAGTTTAATTTCTTTATTGGAAACTATGATGTCTTCTCCGTGGGTAGATATTTCTTTGCTAACACACTGTTCTCATATGTGAATATTTCCATGCTTGTGATGTTCGTTTCAATTGTGTTCTTTATCCTTAAGAGGTGGGGGCGAGTTTATCAGGATGTGGTGCGGGATGATCCACTACTTCTCATTTTGATGGCAACATCATTTGGCCTGTTAGCCTTATTCCATAATTTTAATCCTGATTATACGCAGATGGTTTGGCCGGTTTTTGCCCTCCTCTTGATTAAGCTTCAAAAAGTTCAACCGAATTTTCTCTTCAGATTCATTCGTTCTAAATCACTTTTAGTTCTTGCATTAAGTTTGATTTTCTCCTCAAGTACGACCTTCATTTCTCACGCACTCGATCAAATCCATCCTTATCGTACTGAAATGCTAATGGGACTTTACGGTCAATCAGACAAGCAAGTTCAGGAACTTGATCGCTCGTATAAGTTAATTGAAAATAATGTTTCTAAAGGAAAAATGTTGATGGTCTGTTACACCGGTCTATTATCTGTAAGCGACCAAGGTTACCTTGGTTCGGATAAATGGAGTTGGAATCTACAGCCTCCAGTAATGATTTCAAATAGATTGGATAGGCTAGAAATAAACAGTACAATTCTGGCTTGTAAACTGAATAATCAAGATAGTTCCGACTTATCTGAGCTAGAAAGCTTAAGCGTCTTGTCTGTAATTGATAAGAATAATTATTTTACTTTGTATCGAGTTGTTAAATCTTGGCCGTTACAATAGTTGGATCTTCACCGCTTAATAAGTCATAAATTTTCTTCATATAAGAACCTAAAACACTCAACAGAATAGAATTTACACCGATGCCAAAAAGTATCATTATGTACAGACTTGCAAATCCGCGAGGTAAGTCAGGTTGATAAAATTTTAACGCCGTAAAATACACCAGTCCAGCGAAGCTCAATGCAAGTGAGATCATTCCTACATAGCTCGCGATTCGCAGGGGTAGATTTGAGTGATTTGAGAAACCCGTAAATCCTAGTTTTAACAATTCAACAACTCCGAACTTACTTTGGCCTCGTTCGCGTACATCCCTGGAGTAAAACACGTCTTTTTCAGCCAATCCCATCTTTGAGATAACTCCACGGATGTATGGATTTGGCGACCTTAGCTCATTCAATGCATCAACCACGCTTCGGTCAATCAGCCTGAAATCTCCAGCATTTCGTTTTATAGGATGTTCGCTAGTGATGTCGATAAACCAGTAGCCGAAGTTCCTAAAGCGGTTCATTAATTTCGACTCTTTGCGATCAACTCTCACACCTGACACAATTTTGAATCCTTGTAACCAATGTTCCAAGAATTGTTCGATCAATTCTGGGGGATCCTGCATATCTGCATCGAGTTGAATGACGGCATTTCCCTTTGCTTGTCTGTAATTAAATAGAATTGATTTCTGGAAACCTATATTCTTGCCAAATCGGTAGGCCCTTATCGAAGTGTTATTTTCACTTAACGCTTGGAGAATTTCCCAACTTTTGTCAGTTGAATTATTGTCAGTAAATATATATTCGAAATCGAAATCCTCTTCGAGTTTTTCGCTGATCTGATTTAATCGTTTCACTAAAAAAGGCAACGACTCCTCTTCATTTAGTACAGGCACGCAAATCGAAATCATCGGTTTTAATCTAAGGTTACTGTCGTTGCTCATGCGAAACCCCTAATCTTTCAAGCCATAATATCAAGTTGCTCATTGTGGGACGGAAAAGCGAGTCCGAAAGATCATCGGTTTTTTTAAATGTAACCGTCCTGTTGTCGTTTTTATCCGCAATTCTGGTAGAAATATTGAGAAGTTCTCGGGAATTGAAATGATCAAATAGAAAAATTGCAATGTCTTTCAATCTTTCTGGCTGCCCATGGCTGATGTCAATCAATCTACCGCCTGTGTTACTAGTTAATTGCTTAATTGCATTGGCGTCATCATCAATGTGATGGTATTCGCGAATCTGTTCGCCACCACTCATATGGAACATTTCCCTAGAAGATATGGCGTGAAAGATCTGACCCAAGAACATATGCCCGTGTATATGAGATCCGCCATATAGTGTATGTAATTGAATATGAATATTCCTATCTGACCAGTTAGCATCTGAGATAAACCTTTTATAAAACCTTAGTTTGGATTCGAGATACCGATTACTTACCGAGTACTTTGGTAATAATTCCATTACCGTCCCGAAAGAAACCAATCTATAGTCAAGCTTATTACTTTGTTCGCTAAGAAAAATTGGCAACTCATAATTCACTAGATTAATCTCATTTTGGTTAATTGAAGGATCGGTAATACCCGCACAGTTATACACATCAGGTATTTCATCTGAAATATCAAGAGTGGAACAGAATTTGATCATTTCTTCTGGTGATGCTAACCAATTCATATATTGTTCTTTCGGAATCACTGTTGCATTTGGGAAAACGCCCTTTAACGATTTAGATAAATTCCCGTTTTTCCCAAGAATAACGACTTGCTTCATGGTTCTCTTGTAGCTGTGATCAAAATTAAGTCATAAGGAATTTTAAAACTATTCCTTGTGATTTGATACTCCATAGAGAAACCATGTTTTTTAAACATTTCAGCATATATCGCCGGTTCGCGTACAAATTGCCCTTGATCATTTCTAGCAAACCAGTTCGCTAACTTAGTTGTTTTAGAGTCTACAACTGGGTCCAGCGACACTATTTTACTCCCAGACTCAACTACTGATGCAATATTAGAGAGGGTCTCTTCTAGCTGCTGATCACTTAAATGGTGATATATGCCAAGTGCCAACCCTAAAGCTGATTTGAGCTTTCCAACTGAATGGGTCCAGTTGCTATCTGCAATATCAGTCAATATAAGTTTAGAATCTCGATCTGCAGTTCTCTTACCCGCCTTTTCTAGATACTTTCGCGAAGTATCTAGACCCACGTAATCAACCTCTTTGGGTAGCAGTTTCGAAGTTGATCCCGTTCCACAGCCAAGGTCCAAAACATTCTCGCACTTAAATTTAGAGATATTTTCTGACACAAAACTTGATCTAAATCTAACGCTTCCAACTGCCGTTTGAAACAGGTCGTAGCAAATAGGAAGCGCTAGAACTTTGTGACCTACTTTGACAATTTTACTCGGCATTGTTTCAATCCTTTCTACCGCTTAAGTCAACCATTTAATACGCGTTTTATGTCCACGAGACAAGCTTCCTCGGGGTCCATTTGTTTTTTTAAAGTATTTACCCACCACTCAATCGAAGAGCTTACGGCCTCTTCTTGGCTCCAAAAAGATCTCCATTTGAGCGAATTAATCGCTCGAGAGGGGTTCAACCCAAGAGTTCTTGCTTCGGAATTCCCAGATTTTTCGAAGTATCTCACTTCGGTTTCCTCTGGCCAGGCGCCTCTTGCTATCTCTGTAACTGTTGCGACGGATAAGCTAGGCGTTGAAGGTCCAAAATTGAAACTGTTTATATCTGATCCGCTTAACGCACCCTCCAAAGCCATTAGATATCCAACAAGCGGATCAAGTACATGCTGCCACGGTCTGGTGCTATTGGGTGAGCGAATCTCTACGGTTTCCGACTTTGAAAATCCTCTAACTAAGTCTGGAATCAGGCGATTCTCCGACCAATCGCCGCCCCCGATCACATTCCCCGCTCTTACGGAAACTATTTTAGGACCACCAGTTTCCTGAGATACCTTGCGCCAAACATCTACAGCAGATTCTGCTGCGACTTTACTGGCACTGTAGGGGTCGTGTCCTTGAAGAGGATCTGATTCAACAAAGTCGATCCCGTCGTTTAGATTTCGATACACTTTATCTGTTGTTACAGCAAGCACTGCTTGGACATTCCCATTTTCACACGCGGCAGATAATGTATTTGCCGTTCCTAAGGCATTAACTGCAAAGGTCTCAAGAGGCTTCTGGTATGAACGTAAGACAAGCGGTTGAGCCGCCATGTGGACAATCGCTTTCACATTATTTTGAAAAAGAAAATGTCTAAGCAGGTCTAAATCTAATATATTTGCGAAAACTTCGTTTGTTTTTCCAGTTCTTCCCATGCGGTCAAAGAGCGAGTTTTTCTCAGGTTCCAGTGAGTAACCAACGTGAGGAATTTTGAGCGCATTAAATAGCAGGCCCAACCAAGTTCCCTTGAATCCGGTGTGCCCTGTGACTAGTACAGGTCCAGACAGCGATCGTAGGTGGGTCAACGGAGACAAGGATAATTCCATATCATAATCTTACGCACACTTCTCTGCGAAGTAGAACTCTTAAGGCTTTTTGGAGGTCACATTTCCATTAAATCTTTTTAGAATTGTGTCAGCGTCGCCCTAATAACCTTAAGCTCTTAGTATTTTACTCATCCGTTTCTTGAAGCAATGATCCTTACTGCGGCAGAATTTTGTACACCAGTGACGTCGGCACGACGGGATGAAAATCGCACATAGACGACCTGTTGCTGATTGCGATTCCATCTCTCCGAGCACCAAGGGATAAGTGGGCTTGCAGTCGGTATCATTAAAATTGTAAATAATGTGAAGGACTTGAATTATACCGATTTTGACGACTGCACCCCTTGTCGCATTAAGCTTTGATGGTTTCTTAAATACGAATAAATCCAGATTTCATAGATTAGTCATACACTCCTGGTTTCAAATCAAATAACGGAGAATTTATGTCTCTGTGTTTTTCAATTGCTGAAACAGGGTAAATGACGGAATGACCTTGGATGGAGACTAAAAAACCACCCCACCATGACAAAGTGGAGTTTGCGGCAACCAAATGTGAAGATTTTGACATAATTGACAAAGCTTGAAAAACACTTGCATCTTCGGGACCAAGAATTAGGTAATTATTCTCAGTTTTGAGGAGTCTAAGAGCACTCGCTTTGTCGTCAGTTACAATTACGGTTTGCAAATTCAACTCTTTATACCTAAAATACCATTCCAAACTTAAAAGTCCGTATCCTGAGTTTTCCGGCAATAAATAGTCTCCGCGCCTGATGTGCCAGCACTGATACCCCCCCCCATTCTGCCATTCAAGAAAAGCGGTTGGCAAATCGATTTTCTGAAGAGACGCCATCAGTTCTTTGAAGATTATTTCCTGACTATTCTTTACATATTCGTACTTCTGAAAAAAGCCATAGTAATCTTGTGAGTTAGAAATATTGAGCAGATCGGGTTCGCAACTTACTCGAAAGACTTTTGAGATGAATAACTTCATTACCTGAAATTTATTGGACAACTTAAAATACAATTTTAGTTTAAAACTCACTAAGGGTGAGATTGTCCCTAGCTCTACATGGGCACACTGATCCAAGAGTTGGCTTAACTCAGGCTCCATGTTTTGACTTATCAACACAACTCTCTCATCGCAGACCGATAGTTGATGCGCAAAAGCCCACGAAAACAGTTGGTTTCCGAGTCTGCCACCCATGTGAATTCTTTTCAAAAACCCTTACCTCGGCTTACTTTCTCAATTCATGCTTGCGACGTGGTTTTTCTCAGTAGCTCATTTTGGGAAAGTGGCTCGATGCGCGGCAGTTGCCCACAGTAAGTGTAACAGGCATTTAAAGTCTCAATCCAGAACCGCGGATTCGCATTTTTCAATTGAAATACTTTTGTACCGTTACCTAATTTTTGCAAAATTGTAATCCTCATTTTGATAAATTCAGTCCTGAAGAGAGTGATGTACGTACCATCCGTCAAAATCAGAAATTGAGTGGTGAACCCGTATATAACCTGCGCGAAGTAGTAACTCATCAATTTTTATCTCGTTACTATTGTGGTTATGCTCTACAGTGAGTATCGCAAATTGATACGTTGAAAAATCAAAAGATTCCAAGATTTCGTATTCCGATCCTTCAGTATCTATTGATAGGTAGTCGATAAACTTTGGCGCTCTTGCATCATCTAATAATTTCTGTAAGGAGATTGTCTCGACCAAATATGACTCTTGACTTTGTCTAGACTTTTCCATCCCATCAAAGTTGGTGAGCGATCCAATAGTAGAAAATTCAGGATAAATAGTTTGATTAAAGTTGATCGTTGCGCCACTTGATTTCCAAACGCATTTAGTTGAAATGTAGGATTTTCGGTTTTCAGATAACTCTCTGTGCCAGTTTTTCCCAGGTTCCGCGAGAACGCCACTCCAAGAAAAATTCTTTTCTAGCAACCATGTATTGCTCAAGTCTTTACCGTTGGTTGCACCAAACTCAACGAAAAATCCATTTGTCTTAAAATTTAATTTTTCAAGTACAAACAAATCCTGCAAAAGTTGACTTTTTGAAAATGGCATTAGGTTTAGGATCTGACTTGGGTTGTCCGTTATCGTCAGGAACTTGAATAGGAATCCATTTCTGGACTCGTGATAACGACTTAGGCTGACTTGACTTATTTCTTCAATAGTTTTGACGTACGCACTATCGCGCACTATTCGGAGACCAGTCGCTTTAAGTACCAAATTTAGCATTTTTCTCATTGCAAACTCCCTCCTCTGGGGGCAATGAATAACCCACTACCTCTACATTTAGAAATTCTAAAAATAAAGCTGGCCAAACCATCTTGAATCCCGCGTGACCGGTGGAGAGTACTGGACCGAGTGAGTTCCTCGGAATCGCGCCTAGCTCCGATTTCATGGTTACAGAGTAGTCTTCTCCAAATGAATCTCTGAATATTTCTAAACCGTGGCGTTTGAGAGGGTGAAAATTGATTGCCGAAGATTCGAACTTGCTTGGTAAACTCGTCGAAGTTGCAATGTCTTCCAGGCATTCGCCGGCTTTATTCCTCCCTGGTGAAAGTGCGATCCCAGTAACTGGCAAAGTATTCGGTAAAGAAGAATTAGCAACAGCGGTTGAAGCTAGTCTGGATTTCTGGCTCACATCAGGTCCCTATACAGAGAAATTTGAGAGCAGATTCGCAAAGACAGTCGGAATGCGTCACGCATTTATGGTCAATTCAGGTTCATCGGCGAATCTACTTGCAATGTCAGCACTTATGAGCCCGAAGCTTGGTGACCGCGCGCTTAAACCTGGTGATGAAGTTATCACGGTCGCCGCAGGGTTTCCAACGACAGTTACACCAATCCTTCAAAACAACTTGGTTCCAGTGTATGTCGATATTGACCTTGGAACATATGTTGCGAATGAGGCAGCGCTCGAAGCCGCCGTCTCTCCAAAATCTCGTGCAATTATGATGGCTCACACACTTGGAAACCCATTTAATCTAGAGCTTGTACAAAAACTTGCACAGAAACATAATCTTTGGTTGATTGAAGACAGCTGTGATGGTCTCGGCGGAACCTACAAAGGGCAAAATCTTGGAACGTTTGGCGACTTCTCTACCTTCAGTTTCTATCCGGCTCACCACATCACAACTGGTGAAGGTGGCGCCGTACTTGTGAAAAAAGCTGCGCACAAAACTATTGTTGAATCTATCCGCGACTGGGGAAGAGATTGCTGGTGCCCACCTGGTTGTGACAATACCTGTCTAAAGCGATACGAATGGACACTGGGCGAACTTCCTGAAGGATACGACCACAAATATACCTATTCACACTTGGGCTACAACTTGAAGTCTGGTGACATCCAAGCTGCTATTGGTCTTGCTCAACTAGATCGCCTGGACAGCTTTATCCAGCTACGAAAGAGAAATTGGAAGTATCTGAATAACGGACTGAAGGGGCTTGAAGAATTTTTTGCCCTCCCGGAGGTAGCAAAGAATAGTGATCCCTCCTGGTTTGGTTTTGCATTAACTGTTAAATCAGGAAGTCCCAAAACGCGCAATCAGGTTGTTCAGGAACTCAACGAGGCAAAAATTGCTACACGCCTACTTTTCGGGGGCAATCTTCTTCGGCAGCCTGCATTTAAAGATACCCCGCGTAGAATTGTTGGAGATCTAACTAATACAGATATCGTAATGAACGATACTTTCTGGATCGGTGTTTGGCCTGGTTTGACCTTGCCAATGCTTGACTATGTCATTGAGACGATGCACAAAATCTTTGGAAAAAACAAATGAAGGCCATAATTCTTGCTGGTGGCTTAGGCACCCGAATTTCAGAAGAAACCGCAGACAAGCCAAAACCTATGGTGGAAATTGCTGGGAAGCCGATGTTGTGGCACATCATGAGCATCTTTGCATGTCAAGGAGTCACAGAATTTGTGATTGCTACCGGATATAAGAGCGAAGTTATCAATGATTGGATCAAAACTGTTGGTGAACCATGGAAGATTAAGGCTTTAGATACAGGTTTAGATACCCAAACTGGTGGCCGCATACGTGAATGTATGCATTCAGTTAAAGGGGAGAGAGTTTTTGCTACCTATGGCGATGGGCTCGGGAATGTAAATCTTGCAAAATTGATCGATTTTCACGAGCACCAAAGAAAGTTAGCAACAGTGACCGCAGTGAGACCACCAGCACGCTTTGGAGTATTGGAATCTGAAAACGGTGTAGTAACAAAATTTGGCGAGAAAAATCAAGCCGATTCTGGCTGGATAAATGGGGGATTTTTCGTGCTAGAGCCCGAGATCGCAACCTATATTCATGACCTATCCGAACCTTTTGAGACTGGCGCGCTTCCGCGACTGGTGTCACAGCGCCAATTAGTTTCGTATCACCATAGTGGCTTTTGGCAACCGATGGATACTCTCAGAGAGAAACAGGATTTGGAAAAACTGGCTAAGTTAAGCCCCCCTTCATGGTTGGAAGAATTGTGATGAAGTCAGCTAGAGCTAGCCGTTAATATGGCCTTTAAACCCTGATTTTAGCCATTTCGCCCATAGTGAGATGCCTTGGCTAAAGTCTGTTTCCAACATCGTTGGCACATCCTGCGGCACATAATTATCTTTCCTAGATATCTGCGAATTCAAGATCTCAACATTCACTCCGAATTCTTCAGCCACCGTTTGCGCAACGCTCAAGATTGTCCTTGGGCTGAAAGACCCTATCTGAGAATATTGGGGTTCCGAAATCAAAGTTTGCCTCAATATTTGCTTGATAGCATCCGTAGGATATAGATAACTTCGTAAATTATGTGGATTGCCTTTGATGACTATTGGATTTCCCTGCAATCCGCATCGCATAAACTCAGCAATCGCAAAATGTCTATCCATCTGCAAACCTGGGCCATAAAAAGTGAAAAGTCTTGGATTTCTACCTACGCATTGTTTTCTCTCATTTTCAAATATAGTCCAACGCTCAAGCGCCAGCTTTTCGAAAGTGTATGGATCATTGCTTGTATTTTGAACTTCAAAACCTCCTGGGATCGCGTCTAACTGGCGAGCTTCTGGGATGTAAACACTTCCACTGCTCAAGTGCACAAAAGTAACTGAGTTGGTAGATATTGCTGTGAGAATTTCTCTAGCTAGTGACGTAACGCTGGCAGTTGAAGTCTTACTAATTTGTTCGGTGACTGACGTACTAGTAGCACCGTATATAACTACTACGCGTTTTGATCCAAGATGCGAAAAACTCGTTTTCGAAATCGAACTTGACAAAATAACTCTAAACTTAGCAAAATTTGGAATCTCTCCCAACTCTGCTAGTTTCCCATGATCGCGAACAACCAAGGTGAGTGTCCCCGTAATTATGGAGTTACTTTGAAGGAAAGCAAGGTAAGTCGATAGCCACTTGCCGAGAAACCCTGTCGCCCCGACGATAACGAAATCGGTCTCTTCTAACTCTTGAAATTCCGCCCTGAAGGAATTCGCCAGATTTTCAATATCGGTAATTGGTAGTACGCCAAAATTTATCATTTACAAAGTTGGCTCGCTAAAAATATTTTTTCTGCAGATAACCCATATTGGTCTCGCAGATAGTTTTGCGATCCTGAAATTTCTGAATTTACTTTAGCAATTCCGAACCGCTCAAAATCACAGGAATTCCAGTTAAGGTTCTCAGCTACAAGCGAACCGAATCCGCCGCGCAAAATATGTTCCTCTATCGTTATAATTTTCGAGAATTTGTGTTGCGAAAGGTAGACTGTAATAATTGATAAATCATAAAAACTGAGAATTGTAGGGTTTTCATCTCCGCATAATTCGCGGAGTTTAATGGCTTCATTGAGTATGCTCCCGGTTGTTATAATTGCAAAATCTGAATTACCTTTCAAAATTGATAGTCCAGGAAATGTGTTGTCAAAAGCTGAAATAAGGTCAGGTTCGCCGCCTTTCCCAAGTCTGACGTATTTGGGGCTTTCATTTTCAAGTATCAACTTGAGCACCGATTTAGCCTCTAGGGAATCGGCAGGTGAATACGTCTTAATGTTTGGCAAACCCGTTAATGCACCAAGGTCTTCGATTAGGTGGTGTGAGTACCCTGCAGTACCGTACGAAAATCCCGCACCCAGCGCCACGATCGTGACGTTTAAGTTCATGTAGGCAACATCATTACGAACTTGCTCTAAGCACCTAAATGTTGGGAAGTTCCCAATGCTATATACAAATGGTTTGTATCCACTCGCGGCTAGTCCCGCCGCGGCTCCCATCATTGATTGCTCATTAATCCCAAAATTAATGAATTGATCGGGCAGTTTGCGCTGAAATGTATCTACGACACCGTAACCCAAGTCTCCGGTAAGAAGAAGAATGTTCTTGTCAGTTCTTGCTTGCCTTAATAGTTCTCCAATAAAAGTGTTTCTCATTTGTGGTCACGTTCAATCTCCAAAGTTGCGTTGATCAATTCTGAATCTGATGCAGATTTATAGTGCCATTCGATAGTGTTTTCCATAAATGAAACGCCCTTACCTTTGACTGTTTCTGCAATCACACAGATGGGTTTGACTGATCTTGTATAAATCGCGTCATACAATTCATCGAAATCATGTCCATTAACCATTCGAGTCTCCCACCCAAAAGAATTCCACTTAGCAGCTATGGGCTCCAGCCGTAAGGTTTCTTCTGTAAAACCTAAAGATTGAATATTGTTTCGATCAATAATAACAATGAGGTTGGTTAATTCTTGGTGTGCTGAAATTAGCGCGGACTCCCATGTTGTTCCCTCGTTTAATTCACCATCAGACATAACGACAATTGTTAACTCATCTAACTTTCTTTTCTTTTTGGCAAGTGAGAGCCCTACTCCGAAAGGAAGGCCGTGTCCCAATGAACCAGTTGACAGTGGAATGTAAGAGCTCGCATGATGATTCACATGGCCGTAAATCTTTGATCCATCTTCACAGAATGTGTCTGAGCCTGCATCAAGTACGTTGTATGCCTCTAGTGTTGCATATAACGCTGCTGCAGCGTGGCCCTTGGAAAGAATTACATCGTCATTATTGTTTGACTTTGAATTGAACTTAACACTAAACAAAAGTGCAAGAATATCCATCACAGAGAAACAAGACCCAATATGCGATGCTCGAGCTTTTGCCGTCATATTCAGGGCAGAAATTCTCGCGATCTGAGCAGATTTTTCTGCAGTTTTTATACACTCCTGCTTAGAATCAGTTCTTGAGGGCATTTTTAGTACACCTTCTCAGCTATAAAAAACAACTGTGGGCTTGAAAAATTCCACGTTATATGGATGCACACATTCATCTTATCCTATAAGGGATCTGGGTGAATATTTGTAGCTACTATTAAGTTAATGGAATAGATGTCGAACTGGGTTTCTCTAACGTGGTCTACGACGTCTCTGTGCCGAGTTCGGACGAGGTTTACGGGTGCCACGATTTGGTCCCTTGTTCTCAACAATTGGGGCGACATATGGAATGCCAGAAGGTTCTTGAGCTCCAGTAATTCGCATCAAATCGGTGCTGAGTGAAGACACTGAAACAGATTTAGGTGTGACTCCTGCTCGTGAAGTAAGTCCTGAGACTGACTTCTGTTGCTTTGACGTTGTAAGGGTTACAACCGCACCAGATTCACCGGCACGAGCCGTACGACCTGAACGGTGCAGGTAATCTTTGTGATCTTGTGGGACATCAACATGCACAACAAGTGAGATTCCATCTACGTGGATACCGCGTGCTGCAACATCTGTTGCAACAAGGGCCGCGTTCGCTGAATCTTTAAACATAGCCAGAGTGCGAGTGCGTACAGCTTGTGACTTTCCGCCGTGAAGTGCTCCGACTGGAACACCTGCATGGGCGAGCTTGTCGCAGAGACGATCCGCACCGCGTTGTGTCTTTACGAAGAGAATTGTTTTGCCATTACGAGCTGCAATCTGAGCAGTGATGTCATCTTTATCGCCTGGGTTCATCACAAGAATGTAATGCTCCATGGTTGATACAGATGCACGATCGTTTTGTAGTGAATGTGTCTTAGGGTTCTTGAGGTATTGCTTAACAAGCGTGTCAACACCACGATCAAGAGTTGCTGAGAAGAGAAGACGCTGTCCATCAGGCTTTGCTTGATCAAGGATTTCCTTAACAACAGGAAGGAATCCCATATCTGCCATCTGATCTGCTTCATCAAGAACTGTGATCTGTAGTTGATCTAGTTGTACTTCGCCCTTATCAAGTAGGTCGATCAGACGTCCTGGTGTTGCAACCAAGATTGCTGTTGCCTTACGCATTGCAGTGATCTGCTTTGCGTATGGCATTCCACCTGCGATAACAACTGATTCGTGGCCGATTGAACGTGCAAGTGGGCGTAGAACTTCATCGATCTGCTGGGCTAATTCGCGTGTTGGGGAAAGAACAAGAGCTAAAGGCTTATGTGGCTTAGCTTGCTGTCCGCTGATATTTGTAAGCAGGGCAAGGCTAAATGCAAGGGTTTTACCAGATCCTGTCTGTCCACGACCAAGAATGTCATGTCCTGCAATTGCATCTGGAACTGTTGCGATCTGGATTGGAAATGGGTGTGTGATTCCTTGAATGCTTAGCGCGTTTGAAAGAGCTGGAGAAATACCAAGGTCACGGAAAGTTATTGTTACTTCAGTTAGTGGTGTTGCATCGATGAGATTGGCATCTGCGAGGTTAGTCGAGATGTAATTATCATCTGCACCGAAATCAACTGCGATATTTGAATGTGTCTTTGATGCACGGCGATCATCGCGAGCAAATGCAGGTGAGTCATTACGACGATCACGTGCTGGCTTCTGTGTTGAACGTGGCTTAGATCCTGGAATGAACTTCTCACGCTTTTGAGGGATGAAGTTTGGACGACCATCACTGCTGCGAGCTTCTTTAGCCTTTACAGCTTCGCGACGTGTTGTTGGACGACGATCTGATTCAACTGGACGTGAGTATTCACGAGTTGTACGAGTCTCGCGATCCTTAACAAACTTTTCAGCACGTGATGGTTTCTTAGCAATTGTCTGTTGGAAACGTGATGCGCGAAGTTTTGAGCGCTCGAGGTTACGAGCTTCCTTCTTTGAAACAGTTGCTGGATCAATATCTGTGTAGCGACGTGTTGGCGCTGACTTTGGCTTTGTTGTTACTGCAGCAGCTGGCTTTGTTGTTCCGCGAGCTGGAGACTTGGTAGGTGCAGCGCTCTTGCGGGCTGCCTTCTGCGCGGTTGTATGACGTGGCTTGCCTTTGGCAGCACGACGAGCTTTTCCGGGCGCAGTGGTACGTGTTTGTAGAGTAGACATGAAAAATGACACCAATCGAGACGACAAGCGCGTCTCGGGTATGGCCACGAATGGGCCAGGGTCTTGATAAGACTCGCAAGTAAGTGGCCGGTAAGGCTCACTTTGGGGGGAAGTTCATCGATGCGGGGTGCGTCGATGGGTCAAGGATACCACTAATTTTGTGCTCGAGATCCAACTGAACATCTAGTTAGGGCTGATTATGACCGCCTACGTCTCCAGATTTGTCAAACAATCAAGATATTTAAAGAGTTAAAAGGGATTTGGTTTGTTTTCCACGGCACGCTAATAATTGAAGGAGGGCATCCAGAATTCTATTTCTTCGCTTCAATAATTAAAGTAATCCCGGGTAACTTTCCGAATATTCGATATCTAGCCTCGGTCAAAGTCAGCTTTTTCAGAAACTGATTTAGTGGTCTCGGGGGGACGGTCATTTTTGAATTATCAAGACTCAATAATCTGGTGATTACGCCAATTGGAAATAGAATGGAATTCCAGTACCGGGTATTCACAATTTTTAGGCCGTTGTTTTCAACCAGTGATTCAATTTCACTTTTTCGATATCGCCTAATGTGTGAGACTTTTTCATCGTGTTTGGACCAAAGGAACGGAAATGCGGGTACAGTAACGAACAAGGAAGCACCATGTTTCATGACTCTTGCCAGTTCTTGAACAGCCAATTGATCATCAGGGATATGTTCCAAAATATCCATCGCTATCACACCGTCAAAGATTTCATTTTCAAATGGAATTTTAGTGGCATCAGCTTGAATGACATCCAAATTCTTAGCCTCACAATATTCGACACCAGCCGAACTCAATTCCAAAGACTTCACAGCGAGTCCATGAATTTCCTTAAGAAGAATAGATTGACGCCCCGCACCGGCACCTACGTCTAATACCGCGCATCCCGCTTCTAGCTGAGTAGCCCATTTACTTAAAATAGTTCGGCGAACGACAAACCACCAGTGTTGTTCTTCATTGTTTGCCATTGCTTCAATTTCGGTTCTGTTAATTTTAAGCTCCTATTATTTGAAACACTGGCAAAGTTTATGTTACCGAAGTGAAAATATGCCCTCCAAACGCGCAACCAAGTGGCCCATAAGGCTTACTTTGCGGGATTAATCCAGTACGACAGAGCCGTTGGGAGTGCTTAGGTGCACTGCAACGATTCCATTATCGCCATCGTTTGCAGATGGATCTACCCAATCGATGGTGACGTTATCGAGTGCACCAAGGATCTCGGCCTTAAACCAAGATTCAGCAAGTTGATCTTTATCTGCAATGACAATCTTTTCAATCTTTGAAACAGCGTTGCCATCCTTTGATGGATGATCTTCTGTAAGCCACTGAATAAAGAATGGAAGTTCGCGTGAATCTGTAATCTCTTTTACGCCGATCTGCTT
>Ga0247844_1001688_pt1 | contig 39117 bp, 28 predicted proteins | sample LaCtaG_FD_192421 | JGI IMG/M metagenome (GOLD analysis project Ga0247844, IMG submission 192421) | Freshwater microbial communities from meromictic Lake La Cruz, Castile-La Mancha, Spain - LaCruzMarch201714.5m_1 | ecosystem: Environmental > Aquatic > Freshwater > Lake | place: Spain: Castile-La... | reverse complement strand
CCCAATCCAAACCGGGCAAGGGAGTATCAAGCCATGCGCCGAGCGCAAGACCTACAATAAAAGGGACGATAAAACGGAGGTAGGGAATACCATGCGGAATCATTGGTTGGATTTATCCTTGGGGGATAGCGGGTTAACATTTGGTGGAAGCGTTTTTTTAAGGCTTACAAAAATACATTTTTTATTGGATAAAAAAACAGCCGGGCGGAAAAATTTTCCGCCCGGCTGGCTGTGTGTCGAGCAGTGACACTTTTTTAAAAAGTGTCACTGCTTCCATAAAAATGAATGTGATCAATGTGAACCCAATCACATTGACCACATTCAACCCATTGATCACATTAATTAGCGAATCACCACCTTCTGAACACCATTGCCCGCAGCACTTTGCAGACGAACAGTGTACATTCCGGCAGGAACATTCTGCACATTCAACGTGAGTACCTGACCCAGGCCAAAACCTTGTAGGGTATGGTTCATCACAGTACGCCCATCGGAGGCCACCAGTGTTGCAACTACCTGACCTTCAAGTGCTTGTCCGAGACTGATATGCAACAGATCGTCGGCAGGGTTAGGCTGCACCAACATCGGGATACCGGGCTGGTTTGGCTCTTCTGTACTCACGGTCACGGGTTGTACAATCACACCGTATTTGGGCGCAATGGCACAAGCCTGGCCGCCAGCGTCATCCGTAATACAAGCCTCGCCGGCGTAGTTGAACAGGTCCATGATTTCCACCTCGTCAATATACCAGGCGCCATTGACTGGAGCCTCGGCAGCATCAGAGCCCAGGCGGTAACGGAACGTAATCTCCTTGCCAGCAAAATCGCTCAGGTCAAAGTAGGATTGTTTCCAACCGTTTGAACTACCCGAAAAACCGTAAAGAAAGGGGATCGTAAAAGTGGTGTACTGAACTCCGCCATCATAACCGTCGCGAATGCCAGCAGCTTGCGAAAGACGCGTCCATTTTTGCAATGGATCCGCCAAATCTTTGAATTCAAGAAAACCTGCATCAAAACCAGCTTCGGTTTCGTACTGATGCCAAAAGCGCAACGCTGGCTTGTTGCCGGTAACCGTTATGCTCGTCTTGTTTTCCAAGAAGAAATCGGATAGAACGGGTACACTTCGGCCAGCCCAAGCGCCGCTGCCGCTACCCGGGTGCACGACGTCTGTTTGATGGATGAAAATTTCGCCTGTGTTTGGGTTAATGAGGTCGAAAATCCAATTGTCCTCACTGTCCATGAGATCATGGAAATATCGGTTAGAACCAATCCCGGATGAACTCTTGGCAGTATAAGTCAACTTGATTTCCTGCAGACGTGGCATGGTACCCAAATCCCAACGAACCGTATTGCCGGAAAGAACGCCACCGTTGGAGGCACTCACCAAGGTAAGACCATTCGGCAGTTCGTCCGTGACTACTACATTGGTAGCCGCTGCTTCTTTGTGGTTCGTCACCGTTATTTCAAACGAGGCATCATCCCCCGGATCAATGGTCGGGGTGGTCGTTATCTTTTTGATTTTCAACTCTTTAATACAGGTCGGAATTGGATCAAAATTTTCAACACCATCAGCAATGTTCTCCGAACTGCCCTGACTGGCGAAGTAGCCCAGACCACGGCGTGCAAACACCGAAGAAATCAGACAGGTGTCGGCGCCGTTGTAATTATCAATATCCGCTCTCATGATTGCATCGCGGCCCTCAATAAAGCCGGGGGCACAGAGCTGCATTTTCATGCCATCCACCACGAGTTGTACGGCACGGTAGTTGCCGCTATTGGTATTGTTGAGGTCCGCATCGTAACCATATTTTTCCACCATCGCCCAGTATAGATCCCAGAGCATGTTGGCCCATACTTCGCCTACCCCGTGCGGGATAATGCTGGAAGACAAATCTCCGTAAGTAAGCGGCGCAATGCTCATGTCAGTAGAATAAGGATAGCGGCGAATGCCTACGCCATCAATTTCTTGAAAGAGTGCGTAGGTGCCAATGCCACGTTTTTTAGTACCCACGTCTCCAGGTTCTACCGTTAGGATAAGGCTCGCCCAATCGCTCCAACCTTCTCCCATTTGTTCTGCGTTTCCAAGGCAACTGAATCCGTCTCCTGTGAGGCGATTGGATACACCGTGGTGGTATTCATGCGCAATGATACCGTTGTCAAAATCGCCGTCACGCTGTAAAGGCCCTGCAATATTTGGCAAGCCAATAGAAATATTAAGGCCTGCGCCTGCGTACTGGCGCAAAAGGTCACAGTCGGTTTTCGTCATCATTATCGTCGGGATGGTCACTTGGGCACCCACTAATCCTGGGAATATGCTATTAGAAGGCAATGCATCGTTAAAGGAGCAAATGATGCAAGCAATGCCGCCGGCTTGTTGGACATTGAGCGCTTTCTCGCCAAATTCACAGGTGCCGCGATCTACCATCACAATTTTGCCTGCCACATCATTCATGGGTGGATTGCACCCGTGGGTCGGCTCAGCGCTGCCATCCGTCACAAAAACCACATCTCCTGTTACGGGCGTGGTCGTAATGGGAGCACCCCAATTATTTACATCGGAAGATACCGCTCCATAATTTCCAATAACCGCGCCTGGGCCATTCACATTGACGATTTGTCCACCAGACCGATTCCACACAAACATCTGCATACGGCCATTATCGCCGTCCTGAGGGGTGGCGAAATTTGCATTGTTTACACCGCTGCCGTCAACGGCTTGGGCATACACTTCATCATTGCCGTTGCCGTTATTGCCATAGTTGTTGTTTTGAAAATTCCCTGCTTCTTCATCAAAACCATAGCGGTAAAAAACATCGTGCATCATGTTGTTCATGTAGAACAAATTCGTGATGGCCGCTTTTGCGTTGGTGGCTGGTTCTGCGTTGGGGTCGTAAGGGAAGTCGAAATCCAAGGTTGCGCCACCGTCAGCCGATTCGCTGGGATCTGGCGTGTCATCGCTTGCGCTGTCGTTAAAAGCCCATACGTTGTTGCCCCGCGTGTAGGTGAAGTCTTGCCCTGTGGCGCCATTGTTATCCAGCCAGCCATAAGGGGAAGCCTGCGGGTCGGCAGGATTGGTCACGATGCTGCGGTTGCCGTGAATGGGGCTTTCCGCAGGGAGGGCAAAAACATTGTATTTTTCGTCCATGAGCAGTTCGTCCATGCTGGACGTTGGACGTTGGACATTGGACGTTGGACGTTGGACTGTTGTTTCATCGCATTGGTGCGCATCGCCGCCACGGTGGGCATGACCGGTCTGGCAATACACCGTGTGGTTCAACTTGTTGGAAATCAAGCCTGTTTGTGCATCTACGGTAATGGTCCACAAGTCGGGTGTGTTGGCTTGGTCAATAACCATTTGCCAGGCAAGCCGTACGGAACCATTGTTGGTGAGCACGTAAGCAGCCGATACTGGTATTTCTTTTTTAGAAATTGCACCGCGCTCGAACAGCATGTTTTGTTCGTTGGTTTTGTTGCGCAGGGCAGGCGCCGGGAAGCCTGTGAATCCCAAATCTGCCATCGCCATTTCCACCGCTTTGGCTGCACTTACGGAGGGCAGGTCGGTGTTGATGCGGCGGCTGAGTTCATGCACAAAACGGTGACCGAGGTGTATCACCTCGCCATTGGGCTTTACGTGAAGGCCAAAAAGACCATTGAATATCGGGATTCCGTGGTATTGTTGTTGCACCCAAACGTGGGTGATGCCGTTGTGTTTGGTGCGGTACTCGCGTACGACTTTCAGATCGGAAACGTCGTTTTGAGTGAGTTCTAACTTGGAAGGGTTTTCTTGCAGGAAAAGGAGCGCGTTTTCGCGCGCGCTACGGTTTTGAGCCGTAAGACCAATGGCCAAAAAGGCAAAAAGGCTAGTCAATATCCAAAGACGTGTGTAAAGGAGATGTCGGTTCATTTAACAGACAGAAAGATTTGGTGAAAAAAAGAAAGCAGGCATTGAGGGCTGTCAAAGGTAGCACAAGGCCGTATCCCCAAACAACTACCTTTGATAATTGTCAGAAATAGCAAATTTCAGGCTCATTTTTTGTCTCAACACACTCTTCTGCACTCCGTTTAATCCTTGTTTCTACCTTTGTCTCAAATTGAACAACATTGGAAAACAAAACATATCTCAACCTACCCATAGGGCAGGTTAGTAAACATAACAAAACTGATAACCAATCACCTGCTGTCATCGTGCCTGAAGTCAAACTTTTCGCCTGCTCCGCCTCCAAGGGCCTCTCCAAAGAAATCGCCCATCATTACGATGCCCCGCTTGGAGACACCACACTCGCCCGCTTCAGCGATGGCGAAATGCAGACCATCATCAATGAGAGCGTGCGAGGTTCCTACACGTTTTTTATCCAAAGCACCTGCCAACCCCATGATAATTTGGTGGAACTATTGCTTTGGATTGATACCGCCCGACGTGCCTCCGCAGGCTATATCACGGCAGTGGTGCCCTATTTTGGCTACGCGCGCCAAGACCGAAAGGACAAGCCCCGGGTGCCCATAAGCGCCAAACTTATGGCCAATATGATCACGGCCGCAGGGGTAGACCGCATCATGACGATGGACCTGCACGCGGATCAGGTACAAGGCTTTTTTGATATCCCGGTGGATCACCTGCGCTCTGAGGCGATTTATGTGCCATATTTGGAAAAACAAGACCTTTCTAAGGTCATTTTCGCCAGCCCTGATGTGGGCGGTGTAAAACGTGCCCGAATTTACGCCATGCACTTTGGCCGCGAACTGGTCATCTGCGACAAGTACCGCACCAAAGCCAATGAGGTAGCAGCCATGACGGTAATTGGAGATGTTAAAGGGGCGGATGTGATTCTTGTAGACGACCTCGTGGACACTGCCGGCACCCTCTGCAAAGCCGCTGATGCACTCATCGAAAAAGGCGCGAATTCAGTACGCGCTATCTGCACCCACCCCGTGCTTTCCGGCAAAGCCTACGAAAATGTAGAAGCATCCCAGCTCACCGAGCTCATTGTGTGCGACACCATCCCGCTCCGTTTTGAGTCGCCAAAAATCAAGGTGCTTTCCACGGCCAATTTGTTCGCCCGCGCCATTCGCAACACGGTGGAACATAAGAGTATTGCCGCGCTGTTTCATTGATTTTGGATTTACGATTTACGATTTTTTTGATACGAAGTGGGCAGGATTTTATCTTTTTTCGGATCAAAAAAATCGTAAATCCAAAATCGTAAATCGTAAATCCCCATTTTTCCCGCCGCTCCTTTCGATTTACCCACCGCATCCTAAATGTACTTTTCGACATGGATTGGGCGTATTTATCTTCGTCCCAGTTTTATCATAGTATGTTTTGATTTTCCTACTGCTTCCCCTTCTGGCAGTAGGATTTTTTTTGAATCCTCTCTCCTTCAAGGGCCTCCGCTCTATAATTTCTTCGGTTAGGCACTTGGCGCGACGTTTGATGAAAAACGTCGCGCCGGGTGCGGGTCGCTTTTTCCAACCTTTTTTGGGGTTCGCTGTTCGGTTTGATGTATCCATATACATTGACGCCATGTTTTCTCATCTCAACAGAACAACTTTACTGGTCGCTGGGCTTTCCCTGCTCGCTTTTGCCTCGTTTGGACAGGTGAAAAGTGGGGCTTACCGCGTCATGCTGAACGGGCTTCTGAGCCACAGCGTTCCGGAGGTGGAAATAACCAAAGCTGCCAGGGACAGCAATTCCTGTGTTTTTCTGGATGCGCGTGAGCCGCGAGAATATGCCGTGAGCCATATCGCTGGAGCAATTCCGGTAGGGTATGACCGTTTTCAGGTAGACAACCTGCCCGCCAGTTTGGCCAAAGGCCAACGCATTGTAGTTTATTGTTCCGTAGGTTACCGCAGCGAAAAAGTGACGGAAAAGCTCCAAAAGGCAGGTTTTACGAATGTTTCCAACCTCTACGGGGGCATTTTTGAATGGGTCAACCACGGTCTCCCAGTGGTGAACCAATCAGGCGTTACTAAAGACGTACACGCCTTCGACCGCACCTGGGGCATTTGGCTGAAAAAGGGCAGGAAAGTATATAGGTAAGTAGAAGGTCAAAATTAACACATAGGCACATAAGACACATAGAACATTGATTTTCAACAACTACATGTCCTGTGTGCCTATGTTTTTTATATAAATTAATTGTGGTCACTTACTTAAGTATGTCAATGCGTTGTGCATAACATATAAACCCAGCCGCATAGCGGCGACATTATAGTAAAGCCCGGCCACCTTTCGGCGCCGGGCATCCATCTATCGTATGAAGTCTTTCTTACTAATTCAAGCGTTTTATTTAGCAGGCGCTTCCATCATGTGCTTTTGGCCTCCGAAGCGATACGCCAAACCAACGTTCACAGAATAGTCTGCAAATGCAGCATCCCCATTGCGCGGAATGCCAAATTGGTCATTACCACCAGCGATATCCGCTACACTGCGCGTGCGCTTCCGGTAGAGCGCATAAGGCACATTGGCAGAGAACGAGAATTGACCGCGCTGGAGCGAAACACCGGGCTCCACGGAAACGATGAAGCCTGGGCGACGGAAGCCATTGCTGCCTCCAATAATATCTTTGTTAGGAATGCCTTCAGCGCGAAGACCCAAGCCTACTGCAACACCTTGAATCGGCAGGACGGCATAGTTCATGCCTAAGCGTGCTACAAACTGGTCAGCAATCGAGTGGAACTGGGTGATCTTGTCTACTTCGGTTGAATTTGCAGTGATCACACGGTTGACCGTCTTGTTGGTCTCTTGTGGATTCGACATGTAGAAACCATTGAAATACAACACGGCGCCTTTAAAAAGAGAGGCATAACCTTGGAGTTCAAGGCTGATGCCCACACCCCCATCGCCCAATTGGATGGATTGGTCAACGGCCTTGACGATGGTCGAATCCCCGCCATCTGTTGATTTACGTTTGTGAAACTCATCTTGTACGTTCGAGTTGCCCGTAGGCAGTTTGACGCCCAGACCAACGGCCAAGTTATGCTTGATATGTTTTTCAGGATTGAACAACCAGTAAGAACCCGACAAACGGATATCGCCGATACCTTGTGCGCCTGTTTTGAAACGTTTTTGTTCTGGATTGGCCGTGGTGGAATTGCCATAGTGCTCATACAAGGAAGAGCGATCATAATGGATAAGCGGAAGGTTGAAAGACAAGCTCAAGCGATTGCTTACGCCGTAGGTAACTCCTAAGTCCAAGGAATTTGCCCAGTTGATTACTTCGGTGTTTTTTTCGAGGCGCTCTTTTTGTTCCGTATCGCTTTTGAAGTGACGGAAAGAACGGAAATAACGGTAGTTGGCGCCCAACTGCCATTGGCCTTTGCCCAACAAAATCGAGCTGGAAGCAGTGCCTGCGCAGCCGCTCATGGGACGGATGGCGACGCAACCTTGTGCAGAAAGTTGCTGATTGATAAGCAAAAGAATGAAGCCAAAGAAGAATAGGATGGGTAGTTGTTTCTGCATGACGGGAAATTTATAAAGGTGAAATTGTGCTACAAAAGTATAGGCATGTTTTCCCGAACTACTTAGAGACTCCTTAGGATTCACTTTGCGGGCAATATCCTAAGGAGTCTCTAATGAATGGATTGAAATAATATGAGTCATGCGAATCAGGGGTGAAACTTGGGTAATACATCAAAAGCCACGTAGTGGCGGCTCCGTTTATAGAATCAAGGGTGGAATTGGACCAAGAACCGCGTAGCGGTGGCACCGTGCCACCGCTACGCGATTCAGAAAATGTGGAAAATACCGTTTTCTATAAACGGAATCGCCACTACGTGGCTTTTAAATCCGATATGCTAGATTTCACCCCTGATTCGCATGACTCATATTTTTATGGTGAAGTGTCGCTTCTATTACTCAGCTTTGTTACCGCAGCAACGTCACATCCTTGCTCTTCCTATGCCGCTCGCCGCCACATTGGTAATCCAATATCCAGACGTACACATCCGATGGCGCAGGTTTGTCGCCAATTTTACCGTCCCATTGGGCATTGGCGCCGGAACCCTCGTACACTTTTTGCCCCCAGCGGTCAAATACCTTCAGCGATAGAATAACATCCGCTCCCTCGTGGGGCACTACGCGGAACAGGTCGTTTGCGCCGTCGCCATTGGGTGTGAAAGCATTGGGAATATAAATGAGCGATTCGTCGCAAACAAATACACGATACTCCGCCGAATCCTGGCAGCCGTTGCCGTCGGTTACCACCAACAAGAAAATCGTGGAAGTTTCCGGACTAGCCACAGGATCGGGACAATCAGCACAATTTAAGTCGTCCGCCGGAGCCCATTCGTATTCGGCATAATCGTCGGGCGTCTCGATCACCACCTCCTCGCCGAGCGCAATCACAAGCGCCGAATCTTGTTCCGGGATTTGTGGATTGGCTACTTGATTTACCATCACGCAATACATGCTGTCGCAACCTGCGCTGGTTGTATAGGTTTTGCAAACCTCCCCGGGCGTGCTATAATATTCGCCCGGGAATACTTCCACCGAATCGCCCGGGCAATATACCCGGGTAATCCCTTGGGTTTTGGGCGGTACTACCTTCAATTCTTGCGTAATGATACTGTCGCAGCCAGTTAATACCTTTTGAAGTTTCAGGGTGTAAATACCCGGCACATCGGTCGTTTGACCGAGTATCAAAACAGGGTCGCCCTCGCAGATGCTGAGCGTTGGCCTCTGTATAACAGAAGCCGGGTTTACCGCCACGGATACGGTGCCGGTACCCGTACAACCTCCTGCAAATGTGACCGTTACATTGTACACGGCATTGTCCGAAGGCTGCACCACCTGGGTTTGCTGGTTTGGGTTGCTGATACCTGGGCCTGTCCAGTTGTACGCAGAGCCGCCCGCAGTGGCTTCAAGCGTAGCGGGTTCTCCTTCACAAATGGTCAAATTTGTGGTTTCAATACCGAACGAGCCGCCAAACTGGATTTCAAATTTTCGTTCGATGGTGCAGCTCCCCGATTTTTCCTCCAATACGAGCGTCACCAAATCACCGGGTTGTACATCAGGGCCAGGGGTGTAGGTAGCATTGGTACAGTTGGTGCAACTCAAGCCAGCAGGCGTAAGCCAGGTGTAAATATTGCCTGCAACACTGTCTGCATTGATTTGCACGGATTGAAGATTACAAAGCCCAATGCCCGTGGTGATAATCTGATTACCGTCCAGCGGGAAGATATGATCCGCACAAGCACAGTTTTCGTCTGCTGGAATGAGTGCTATCAGGTCGCAATAAGCCGAAGCTGGCAAGTTGTTGAGGTTGCCGGAAATAGGCAGCACACCCCCTGCTGGAATGTTTGTGTTAATTAGTTTGATCTCTGCTACTTGCGGTTCCCCTGGATCAATTTGACCGTTGCCGTTGAGGTCGTGGTAAAGTTGAACTACGGGGTTGGATGCAATCGTATTGCCCGCATTTTCAAGAACGGCATTGAAATTGGTTTGCCCGCCCTGAATGTTCAATTCAAAGTTATTCAATTGGAGTTCAGGGTTTTGTGCATTCAAATTGAGCAGTGATTCGCCCGTGGCAACATAAATATCGCAGAATTGGTTGCTCGAGGAGCAAAAGGCCTGGGTCTTTTCCCGCGTTTGCAAAATCACAAATTTATCAGCACAGCCAGCAGGGTCGTCGTACTTGATTTTGAAGGTGAACCCGAGCACACTGCCCGCCCCAAGGTTGGTCGGCAAGGGCAGTTGCAACTGTTGGCCCGACACCTGGGGTGGCCCAGTGGGCGCATTGGTGCCGGCTTGATACGAACCACTCACAAACGAAGTGCCGGCAGGAAGCAAAATGTAAATGCTATCACCCGACATCGGAATATCGTTCACCGCAATGCTGGCCGAAAGTTGCACTTCTTCACCACAGCCCGCTGCGCCCGGTGGATTGGAAAATTGCAAATTGGAAACCGCCGTGTAGGTCGGTTCCACACCTTCAATACCGATCGGCAGACCCGGTTTGCGCAGGATATTGGAATTAATGCCACAGGCCTGCACCGATTCAGCGCCGTAAATCGGCTGCGAGTTCGCCACCACCCCGCATTCAGCGATGACTCGGAAGCGGATGCGCAGCGCATTGAGCGGGTCTTGATCTGCCGATACCAGGCCGTTTTGCGCTAATAAATTGGACGTTGCTTCGGGGGCGAATTGCCAAACGTTGCCGGGCAATTGCGTCGGGTCAGGCATATTGACAAATGCCCCACCCGCCGGGTAAGAAAGTTGCGCCGAACCCGGCTGGATACGCATTCCAGGGGGCAGTTTAATGCTCGGAAGAATATTATAGGCGGTTCCGTCATTGGCATTTGAAATTTCAAATTCAAAGTAGCCGGAAGGTTCACACATCGGCACCGAGGGCGGTTGATTCAGGATCACCAGTTCCAGTTCTGGCGGCTGTGGACGGAGCTCGATGGTTTTTTTGAAACTACCACAGGGGTCGGCGTTGGCATTGTACACCGGCGAGCAGTCCCAGCCGAAGCGGAGGGTAACGGTGACCGGGCGACAACTAAGGTTCCGGGCTGTAAATCGCAAGGCGGGTTGGGCAAAACTTGCCAAATCACCGAATTGGTACACTCCGCCTATTTGCGGTATGGGCGTTTGGCCCGGCATGAGCAGTAGTTGCACATCGGCCAGGTCACCGTCTGACTCAATGGTCATCCACGCGTTGGGAGCATCCACAGGAGCATTGTTGCGCAGAAAAAAGTCAAACAAAACATCATCCGTAGGCAGATACAGAATATCATCCTGGGCGAAAATTTCAAATTTCGGGCTACCGCTTTGGTAACCGTTCGGGTTGGCGATGTAGTACGTTTCTTTAATCGGGGAGTGAAAACACATATTAGCGTATTCCATCCCGAGCACCGTGCGGCCAAACTTCGTACCATCGTATCCACAAGAGGTATCAAATCGGGTACTTATTTCAAAAGAATAACCTTCGTCCAGTACATTGGCAAAGAAAGGATCCAGGTCGAGCGTGAGCGAATCCCCGCCAAAGCCCGGCGAGAGTGGTGTCACGCCAAACAGTTGGACGTTGTCCTGCAAACGCAGGTAATTCAACTTCGTTTCGAGCAAAGCCACAGCGGTCGGCAGGCTGTACGAATAGTCTGTCACGGTGGAGAGTTGCCGAACCTCGAAGGGGAACATGTTGCCCCGCGCAATGCGCATATTATATTGGAACGGCGAAATCTCCGTGCTCTGGGCGCAAGGTTCAATTATTTGAGATTCGGGGTTTATTCCTTCGAGGTAGCCGGAAAACTGACAAATTTCTTTTTCGGTGCAAAAGTTTTCCAGTTGCCAGGAATAGGTTTTGTCCGTATCGCAAATAGAATTTCGGAAGTTGATGAGCGGGGGCGCGTTCGAACCCGGAGGGGTAAAATTGTTTTCAAACTTAAAATCTGACGTGAAAATCAACGAATCGCCCGCCGAAAGAACAAACCCGGAGGGCAAACACGGCAATTGATCAAAAGGCAGATTGTACTGGTGGAACATGTTGGTCAGCACATCCACAATCTGTGGAGGGCGAATGTTTGGCTCCGCCACCTGAATTATGTGCTGGTCGGATTTGATGTCGGGCAAACCAATGGGGCAGTTGAAGGTTTGTCCGCCCGCAGTTTTGATGGTCAATTGAGCGGAAACAAAACTCGTGGTATCATAATTGGCAAACAATATTTTACCCAAAGCTAGATCGTATTCGTCGCCATCAAGGGTATCAAAATCCGACTGCCAGGACTCGAAAAATACCCGGAAGTTCAGCTCCTCTAAAGTTCCTTGCACCATAAAGGCCCGGAGTTCAGTGCGGAGGGTATCTCCCACAAGGAATCGGTCGCGACGTACACCTGGAGCGTTGGCGATGTTGTTGTTGTCGGCCGCGCGGTCGTCATTGTTGTCTTGTAAGCCATAGTTGGTGCGGTAGGAATCGAAATCAACCACCACCAAATTGTCACCGCCCAGACCACCGCCGCCGCCGCCGCCACCACCGCCGCCGCCAGTGGTATCGCATTCGGCATCCACGACCAGAATAAACTCGTCGCAAAAAGTGATAGCGCAGTTGATCGGATCATTGGGTGTAGTAGACACCAGGGAGTAAGCCTGGAGTTTGATTTGACAGCCCCCGCAATCAGACGGCGGAGGGTACACAATATAGTCCAAGCCCCGAGGAGGCACATTGGGCACGGATGATTCGCAGGGAAGTCCTTGCTCACAATGGTAAAGCAAACAAAGTCCGCTGGAGGCCGAATCCTGCGAAAACGGCAAATCAAACACCATGCGCACGGTGCTGGAGCCGTCGGCATTGGGCGTAATCATGGACTCCAAAGGCGTTTGGCCGTCCAGGCTGAACGGACAAGATTGCACCCAATCGAAACCCAGTGGAATTTCAAAAATGACCTGCAAATAGCCGGTGTCTTGTGTCAACCGTCCCGATTTTACGGTATAGTTGAGGTTATAAGTCTCGTCATCTTGCAAGCAATTTTCGAGTTCGTAGTTCACACTCGCTTCTATTTTCAAAAAAGCCGTGTCGGGGTAAAAATTGAACACGCCGCCGACGGGATTATTGGCCGGACAAGCTTTGAAATAATTGAATCCGACGCGCATTCTGGGAATTAGTCCACCGCAAATCGGCTCGCAGTAGTAGGTGTTGAAGCGCAGTCGCACGGTATCGCCTGGAAGTACTTCCGGCACGGCCACCTGTACGTCCAGCGAATAGTCTGCGATGCCACAACTCGCTAAAAGCGTTGGGGTGTTTGCCTGTGACGGGAGTGGTAGCCAACCCGAACCATTGTTCCACTCAAATGAAGTTTGGTCGAGCGCGTGGAAGGAAGTGTCGAGGGTGTAGGGAGTCATCAGCACGTTCGTGGCGGGCAATTGGCCATTGTTGATGATTAATATTTCTTGTGAGGAGGAAATTGCGCCACATTGACTCACTGGTGCTGCGTACACCGGCACGAAGGAGAGGCTGGGATTTTGAGTCGTGGGCAAGATGGTAATCTCGGCATATATGCTGTCCGTCCGGCAGGGCGGTCCTCCGCAGCCCCAACCAATGATGATGAGCGATTGGTTGGTGAAAGTCGGAATGCCACAATCCTCAATGGTGACTTTCTCCACCAGGGTTATTTCTTCATTGAAATCCAGCAGGTTGTCCCCGTTGCCCACCGAGCTGAAAAAACTGCCCGGTACATCGGCGCTGAACAGCGTGGACAAGTTGGTTTGGTTTATCCCACCTTGCAATTGGATGCTGATGCCTGGGAAGTGCGCATCGGAAAACGTGAGCGACTGGATTGGGCCTTGGCGGGTATTTTTCATCGTAATCATCCGCATCACGACATCGCCTTTCTGGGCATTCACCGTGGGCGGTGTGATCGTACTGATGTTCAACAAGCCCGTTTCCACGAGGTATAAATTGGAGATGAACTGCTTGCTTCCGCCCGCGTAGGTGGCTACAATGGTGTTGGAAAAGGTTTGGCCCGTATTGATGGCCTGCACCACGGGACAATCGGCTGTAATGTTCAGCGTGAACGATACAGAGGCGCCACCCGCCAAATCAGTCAGCGCAAACACGGGCGCGTTCAGGTTGAAGATATTGATCTCTGTTGCGCCCGCGACAGACCCCAGCACATAACTAATGCCTGGAGGGAAGGTGATGGTGGTTTGTAAATTGGTTGCTGCTGGCCCCGTGCCATTTTGCAGGGTCACGGTTATTTGCTCGGTGCCGCAGACGTAAAGTCCAGCGGGGTTTTGGGTGGAAATAACGATGTTTTGGGCCAGCAATGAACCCGAAAAAGCCAAAAAGAAAACGAAGAGTATAAAGTTTTTCATCCTGTGGATATTTGTTGAATGACCAGCTATTGGGCAGGTTTTAATGTATTTGGAGGGAAAACACAACTTCCCGAAAGTTGCGAACTTTCGGGAAGTTGTGTTTGAGGGTTCAAATTCTCGCGACCAAAGTAAGCACAGCGTTACGAACGCGTAAAGCAATTTTGTGAATTGACGCAGAGTAGCGGTGAATGCGCTGCCCGGATGAGCAGAACTTTCGAGGGAATGACGCAGGAGTGCTGAAAAAGGCTGGGTGGATTTGAAAATAAAAAAGTTACTTTTGTAGTAGAAAAGCAACCCTTGCATAATTAAGGCAAGAAATTCAACTTACATATCCAATGGTAAGCAGTTCGACTTCGACCACGCCGCACAATTTTTTTTCTCCTGCTCCAAAGGCGGCAAAAACGCCCTATATCTCATGGGAACAGTTTGAGAAGAAATACCTGGATCGGGAAGATAAATGGAAATACGAATGGGTAAGGGGCCAAATTCAGAAAACACCGCGCACAATGAATCAATCGCAACAATTCATTTATCTCAACTTGCTCAGCTTTTTGGACAAATTGCGACTCCAAAACCAGAGCCTGGGGCGGTTGTTGCCAGAGGTAGACACCCGTTTTGGTGATTTCCATCGTCGTCCCGACATTTCTTATTTTTCTGCACTTCAAATTCCGTTGATGACGGAGCAGGATCAGATCCCCCAGTTTGTCATCGAAATCATTTCCAAATCAGATCAAATGATCCTTGTAAATGAAAAAATGGAAGACTACCGCTCGGTGAACATTCCAGTTATTTGGCACGTTTTCCCAAATCTTCGGCTAGTGCACGAGTATAGGGGCAAAACCATGACCATTCTTACAGGTGATGATATTTGCTCCGCCGAGCCCGTGATACCGGGATTCAAAATCAAGGCCAGTGCAATTTTTGAGATATGATTCAGATCTAATTCACCCCTACCTGTTCCGTAAACACCTTGTCGCCTTGCTGCACATGCACGACAATGGGATCCTTGGCGTAATCCGAAAGATCAAATTGTTGGCTGTAACGGCCATTGAAGGCATTCAATTCTTCACGAAAAAGTTGACGCCCGGTAAGGTCAAAAAATGAAACCGTGGTGGCTACAGATTCGCCTTTGAATTCCACGGTAATTTGTCCCGGTGTAGCGTTGGGGAAAGCGCGGAATTCGGCAAGTTTCAGACTGCGGTCCTGGGCGCTGAGATCCACTTTGGGTACATCGCCTTCGCCGCGACGGATGGTGATTACACTGCGCTCGCGGAGGCGGCGTTGATCGTCGTCATTCCAGTTCCAGGAAGTAAAATCGCGCACTTCTTCGCCGTCGTTATCCAGAATTTGCACCCGGCTGCTGTTATCTTTGCAAGCCTTGAGGGTAACTTCTGTGGTCAGGGCTTTGCCGTTGCGGATAAAGTCCAGCTTCACCTTGTCGCCCACTTTGTAGGGTGCGATTTGGTTCCAAAGGTCATCATGGCCTTTTACGCGCTGGCCATTGATGGCGGTGATGAGGTCTCCTTTTTCCATATTCACCTCGCGAGCAGCAGATTCCTCGGTGAAGTCGTTGATGCGCGAACCGGCTGCGTTCCCATCGGTGAAGGCATCCGAGAACACTCCCAAACAGGCATCTTTCTGGCGTACATTTACGGTGCAATTGCCTGGGTTGACACCCACCTTTTTCCACATTTCCTCAGGGTCAAACCCGCTCATGTCCCAATTTCCACTATTTACCTTCCATGTGTTTTTTTGCTCGGAAAGCGTGGCTTCCACCGTATTTCGCTTGCCGTTTCGCTCGTATGTTATGTTCACTTTTTCACCCGGCTTGGCATAGGCCATAAAGTCGCTGATATCTTCAAAATCAGCGATTGGAGCGTCGCCCAATTGGAAGATCACATCGCCATCTTGAAGTCCAGCTTTTTCTGCACTTGAGCCATCAGTAATGCTCACGGTTACCCCAGGCTCGTCTTTTTCGTCTTGCTCCTCCTCATCTGACACGCCGAGGAACCCTTTGGGCTCATTTTTTTGATCGTATTTAACATCGTTCCGCTTAGTGAGTGTAGCTTCTGTGTTGGCCGTTTTTCCGTTTCGCTCGTAAGCAATACGCACTTTGTCGCCGACTTTGGCGGCATTCACGAATTTGGAGAGATCGCTCCATCGGTTCGTGGGGGTATCGTTGAGTTTTATGATTTTGTCGTTGTCCCGCAAACCCGCGCGGTCAGCAGCGGAGCCGCGCACCACGTTGACAACAAGGCCGGGTTGATCGGACTTTTCATCGGAGTCTTCGTCCACGCCCAGGAATGCGCCATTATTCGTAGCGGAATTGTACCCCTCGTAGCCTGAATAACCTTCATATCCACGATAGCCTTGATAGCCTTGATAGCCATTGCCTTTGTCAATGCCCTCGTCTTCGTCCTCCTCGTCCTCCTCTTCCTCGTCATTGCTGATACAAGTTGCCTTTGACCCTTTTACGACAATGGTACGCTCGTCATCGCCACCGGTGACTTTTACCTCTACCTGGATATTGTCAGCGCGATTTTCACGGATATATTTATCAACGTCAAAGTTTTTGGCAGCGGCGCCCTTTTTCACGATGGTTTCGGTACTGGAGGCACCATTGGCATCCAGGGTACGTTTGGTAATGACGATTTTTTTGCTCGCTTCTTGTTGGGAAAAAAGTTGAGAAGCGCAGCACGGAAAAAGCAAGAACGTGGTAGCCAGCAGGAGGATACGAGTTGTTTTCATAGACTGAAGCAGAAAATAGGTGGCGAATGAATGGATATCTGAAGGGTCGTATTGAGGCGGTGAATACAAGTCACCGCCTCAATACTACCTTACCTAGGGCAAGCCGACAAACATTGACAAGATTGCTTTGTCGAAGTTGCATGGGCCTGCATTTTTTGGAAAGAAAGATTCGACGGAGGGCCGGTGTAAAGCGGTGTAGGACGAACATCACCGCAGAGACGACTTCGAATTCACAACAGTACTCCGCGTAGTGGCATCCAAAAATTTTAACATTTTTTCCGAACAAGCGGCCTCTCACATACTTCTTTTCAAAAGGCAAACGTTAAAGCCTTGCTCTCTTGAGCAAAACAGTTCTCACTCTGTCAATTTTTTAATCTAACGAACATTCTCGGACCGACTTATGGCAAATGCACAATACAAAATCCTGCTGGTCGAAGACGACCAAAACTTCGGCGACGTGCTCCGCTCTTACCTTGAAATGCACGACTACGATGTAACCCTTGCTACCGACGGCGTACTCGGCCTCGAAGCCTTCCGCAAAAGCCACTACGACCTTTGTGTCTTTGATGTGATGATGCCGCGCAAAGACGGTTTCACCCTTGCCAAAGACGTACGCGAACGCAACAAAGACGTGCCCATCATCTTCCTCACGGCCAAAACCATGAAAGACGATGTGCTCCAGGGTTTCAAAATTGGCGCCGACGATTACATCCCCAAACCTTTCAACTCGGAAGAACTTTTGTTGCGGATTCAGGCCGTATTGAAGCGGGTGAACAAAAACCCGGACCCCCGCGATGACCAGCGTGAGTACATTATCGGCAAATACCACTTCAATTTCCCGCTGCGTATTCTCACGTTCCAGGACCCAAGGCCGGGTGAGGAAAACCAGTGGAAGCTCAGCCCCAAGGAAGCGGAACTGCTCAAAATGTTCTGTAAATACATCAATGATGTGACGCCGCGCTCAGAGGCCCTCACCAAAATCTGGCACGAGGACACCTACTTTACCGCGCGTTCCATGGATGTTTTTGTGACCAAACTCCGCAAATACCTGGCGCTCGACTCCGCCATCGAAATTGTCAACATCCACGGCAACGGCTTCCAGCTTTTAGTGCGCGAACCCGCTGTGGCTTAAGATTTTATAATATTCCTACCGATTTGATGCCCGCACGCCTGTTTGAGGTGTGCGGGTTTTTTGTTTGGCGTGGTTACGACAAAACAAAAAAAGAGCGGGACACAAATGCGCCCCGCTCTCCAATACTGCTGTTTATCGTTTCTATTGGAACGATGATATATTAGGTAAAACGGTCTAGTCAAGCGATTGGTTGGCCACGTTGGCGGCAGCCACCAGTTGTTGGTATTCCTGCGGCGTGAGTTTGTCCATGCAGAAATTGATCGGGTTGATCGGGTTGCCTTTGTAGTGTACTTCGTAGTGAAGGTGCGGGGCGGTAGAAAGTCCGGTGTCGCCTACTTCGCCAATTTTGTGGCCTTTTTTGACGTGTTCGCCTACGCGCACGGTCATTTTGTTCATGTGGGCGTAAAGTGATTCGTAGCCAAAGCCGTGGCTTATTTTTACGCAGTTGCCATAGCCCTGGTGCCAGCCTGCTTCAACGACGACCCCGTCGCCCGCAGCCTGGATGTTGGTGCCAACACGCGCCGGGAAATCAAGACCCGCATGAAATTTTTTGAATTTGTAAACCGGGTGGATCCGGTAACCAAAGCCGGAGAGCGTACCGATGCTTTTTTGCAATTTGTCTTCGCGCACGGGCTTAATGCTCGGCAAAGAAGCCAACATTTTTTCCTGATTGCGGGCCAGATTTTGGATGGTATCCAGCGATTTGCTCTGGAGCGCCAGTTGACGACTGAGGATGTCGATTTTTTCGAGGGCTTCTCCAACGGCATTGCCGCCGAATTCGAAGGCGGCCAATTCAGGGTGCGCCTCGTGGCCACCAACCCCTGAGTTCCAAATATCCTGATCAATAGGATCCATACCAAAAACGGTACGGTGAACGCTTGCATCGCGTTCCTGGACATTGGTGAGCACTTTGGACATCATATCCACTTGTGCGCTCATTTGCTTGTATTTGGATTCCAATTGGCTGATCTCACGCATCAAATCTCCTTCACGCGGTGAAGGGAAGATGGTGTAGAAAACAGCAAGCATCGCAAGGGACGTAATAAGCACGACGGAAAAGAATCCGAATGCTTTCCAAATGCGGGTTTTTAAGGGGACAACTACTTTCTCGTAGGTAAGGGTGTGAATGTTGTAAACAAATTTCTCTTTCCTGCCCATTTTGTTGTTGTTTGCCGAGGAAATCAGTCTCGATTCTGTGCCTCTGGTTTGCGAATCTTTCCGGCGTACGAAAGCGATGAGATTAAATCTTGAAGGCGAAGGCTATCGTTTGCCGCTGCTTTTCCCGGTTCGGTGAGTCGGTCAATCGGCTCGTGGTCTTGAGTGAGGCGCACAAAAGTAGCCAAGCTTATCATCTATCAAAACTTTTTTGCAAAAAATTTAAACTTTTCGTAGGTTAATGGGGGAAAACCCTTGCTTTTACTGCCCCTACCGCTTACTCATCCGAAAGATCCAGTATCATGATTTTCTGCCAGATTTTGGCAGAAAGGCCCTGGACCAATACCTCCAGGTCATTTACCGCGCTGAGTACTACCGAGTCGTCGGTGTTTTGGGCAAAAAGGGCGGCGATTTTTGCATTGAGTGCCAGCAGTTCTGAACAGTAATCCAGGTAACGTGTCAGTTGGTGCCGGGTGAGCGGGCGTTGGGGTGAGGATTCTGTCGCGGAAAATTTGTGTTTAGAGAGCAGGTAGGCAGGATCTTTGGTCAGCTGGTGCATGTCTACCACATGCGCAATACTCCGCAGCCGGTGGAGGGCTTGAAGGGCAGATCTGCGTTTGATACGGGCCTCCAGATTAACCAGAAAAAAGATGGCTAAACCCAGGAAAATCAGTTCATTAATCGCAGATTCAGTGGTTTGCAAGAGGTGGAAAACGCCACTTGCGTCCAATTTAAAATTTTGTACAAGTTGTCCAAGCGCCCAGTATACCAACCCAATAAGAAGGATCGTAGCAACAATTGCCACTAAACGAACGGGCCATAAAGGCGCCTGTAGCCTGCGCGCCAGTTCCTCCGACCGCACCGATAATTGGGTAAATTCCTTGCACACCCCCAAAAGCCCTGATTCGGGAAAACGTTCGGCAATGCGCTGCTCCAAACGGTTCAGGGTTTTTAGAATAGCTTCTGCACGCAGGTTCGTAAATCGGCCTTCTTCAGCATTGTCACGCCCAAAAGGAAAGAGCCAATTGAGTAAGTTCATATTGTTGGATTTGGTGAATGGATCGTGGGGAACTGGCACTTGAAAGCACTAAACTACAAATCCCCCAACTGCGGCCTCAAAATCAATTCCTCCACCACTGCTGCATCACTCATATCATAACAGCCCCAAACTGCCTTGGCAACATCGCTGGCTTGCATGAGGCGCTCGTAGGGCAGATCCACGCCCGCCCAGGAATCCGACCAGGCTGCACCGGGCATAATGGAAGTGACCTTCAATCCTTTTGGTTTCATCTCTTCACGCAGGACTTTTGAAAATCCGAGCAGGGCAAATTTACTGATACTGTAGGAGCCGCCATTGGGGTAAGCCATGAAACTGGCAATGCTGCATATATTGAAAATATGCCCACGACCCTGGGGGATCATGATCGGCAACAAGGCTCGGGTGAGGTGATAGGCACTGTACAGGTTCGTTTCTAATTGAGTTTCGAGCGTGCCCTCTGGTTCTTCAGAAATTTTGCCAGGCATAAATATCCCCGCGTTGTTTATCAGCACATCCAATTGCGGAAATACGCTTTGCACAAAGGCTCCAAATTCCCGGACCTCTGATTTTTTGCTCACGTCCACGGAAAAGGTATGCAGTTTTTGCTGGGGGAATTGTTCGAACCAATCGCGTTCCATGGCGTCCAGATCCGCTTCTGTGCGCGCGCAAACGCAGAGATCGAATCCGTTTTGGGCGAATATTTCGGCAATCGCGCGCCCCAGTCCTTTGGTGGCCCCCGTGATGACAGCAGTTTTGTTGCTCATAATGTGCGAGATATTTTTCGGCAAATGTAAGTTGCTAAGCGTTGTACCTTGGAGGCAGTTTCGCGGGGATGGCTTTTTTCACGCAGATGTTACGCATGGGTTTCACGCAGATGTTACGCAGATGGGTTTCGCAGATGTTACACAGATCTGCGTAACATCTGCGAAACCCATCTGCGTAACATCTGCGTGAAAAAACCCATCTGCGTGAAACCCGCGCCTTTAACCTTTGTGCGAATTAAGAAAACCATGCTTTTAAAAGTATGAGCGAACAACCAACAACAAGCGATTTGCCCGTCATCGCTGAATCTACGGCAGGTAAAATCAGCGGCCACGTCAAATCGTCCACGCTTGCCCCCTGGCCTGACCGCTTGCGCAATCTCGCTACGGTGATGGTGATCGGCATCCATGTAGCCGCGCCTATTGCTCACGGTGAGGGACTCGATTTTAACGGCTCCTGGTGGTGGGCGGGCAATTTTTGGAACTCCCTTACACGCCCTGCCGTCCCGTTGTTCGTCATGTTGAGCGGTTATCTATTGTTGGGGAAAGACTATCCCTTGCCCGATTTTTTGAAAAGGAGATTCTCTCGGGTGGTGATCCCGGCCATATTCTGGATGCTCATTTATTGCTTTTATAATTTCATGGCCAAGGGCAGTCCGGCTACTCTTGGCGAGGCACTCAAAAGCATTGTGACCGGTCCGGTCCATTATCACTTGTGGTTTATTTACCTCATCATCGGGCTCTATTTGGTGTACCCTATTTTACGACCCTGGGTGCGTACTGCCAGCAATCAAGACTTCCTGTACTTTTTTGTGATGTGGTCCATCGGCACTTGGGTGGCGAAGGCCCTGTATACGTTTGCACAAATGCCGATGGGCATCTACTTCGAACTTTTTACAAACAACTGCGGCTATTTTGTGATGGGCTATTTCCTGGGCAACAGGGTAACGATACGAACTGCGATTTCGGATAAAACAGAAACCGCCGGCGTTCCTGACACATCGCTCAAGCTGCATCGTTACACGCCTTGGCTCTTAATTGCTATTGGTACGGCAGGCACCATGCTGGCCTCCTACTGGATCAATACCTTTTTCTGGAACGGAAATACGAATGTCTATTTCTACGATTACCTCACGCCCAACGTATTGATTTCAGCGATTGGCTGGTTTTTGCTCGCTAAAACAGCGTTCAATAACAAACCGCTTTTGGACATTGAGCGCGATTTTTCAGCAGCGAGTTTTGGCGTCTACTTCGCCCATGTTCTGGTGATGGACTTTTGCGGAAAGATGGGCTATTGGCACAGCATGTCGCACCCTATCTATGTCTCTCCGATGCTGACGGCGATGATCGCCTGTTTGACTTTTTTGGCGGTCGCGCTGATTCGGGTATTGCCTGGCGGGCAGCGGGTAACGTAGATTTACGATTTTGGATTTACGATTTTTTTGATCCGAAAAAGGCATGATTCGTCCCTTCTTCGGATCGAAAAAATCGTAAATCCAAAATCGTAAATAGTAAATCGCTCCCTTACTGAAAATTAATATAAAGCGCCGGATCCACCGCCCGGCCTTTGTGCCAAAGTTCAAAGTGAATGTGTGGCCCGGAAGTGTTTTCGCCCGAGTTTCCGATAATGGCGATGGCTTCACCTTCTTTGACATAGTCGCCCTCGCGACGGAGCAACACCGAATTGTGCTTGTAAATGGTAACGACATTGTTCGGGTGCTGCACAGCGATGCTGTAGCCCGTTTCTACGGTGTAGCCTGCTGAAATGACCGAGCCATCGGCGGTGCTTTTCACTGCGGTGTTTTTGGGGGCAGCCACATCAATTCCGAAATGGTTTTTCGACAAGTCAAATTTGGCAGTAATCTCGCCGCTCACGGGGGGCATAAAGAATAGTTGCTCCAATGGGATGTCGCGCGCTAGGCTGTTGAGGGGCACGGCAGCCGTTTTGGTATCAGCGGTGAAGGTGCCTGTAGCCACAGCGGAGCGCAGTTTTTCGTCCTCCGGGATGCGATCCACATCCTTGGGCAAGGTATCGGCGGGGTTTTCCGGCTGTCCTTGTTTTTTCACTGCTTTTTCGGTCATGCTCTCCACATTGCCTGTGAGGATGTTTCGAATGTTCTCATTGTATCGCCGCGTGGCTTCAATTTCATTTTCAAGATTAGCGACTTTTCCGGTCAGTTCCGCAATTTCAGAATCGCGCGTGAAATCGCCGTAACCAGGGATGTAGCGTTTCAAAGGTGTCCAAATAATGAGCATCGTAACCAAAATGGCCGTGCCAACGATGAGCGTGCTAAGCCCTACATATACAGCCAGGGGCGTGAGTTTGATGGACGTGACCTCCTCGAACGTATCATCGTTCATGATGACAAGGCGGTACTTATCGCGCATCTTCTCCATCAGGCTACGGTCGCCGTCGCCGTGGCTGCGGAAGAAGTTGATGAATTGCTTTAGAAAAGCGAAGAATTTTTGCATTTAAATAGATGATTGGGCGCTCCTTCAAGGGTAAAACCCTGCCTTTACAAGAACAGCACGAATCTCGACCCGTTCTACAAGGTTAAGCTCCAAGAGTTTAGCGGTAGCTTCACCAATACTAGTAAGCGGCATAATTAAACCATCCTCTGTTTCAAAATGGCCAAACCAATTGTGTTTTCGCGGGTGGAACAAGGGCACAAGTTCATCACTAAATTCCAAAACAGTGGCAATGTTTGGTCCTTTCTTCCAATTACAAAAACTGCAACACCACGCAAGATTGTCGGGCAAACTTAGTCCACCATGCTGTACTCCAATAATATGCTCAATATGAAAATCCAAATTTGAAAGCACTCGTGGAATTCTACAGTATTCACACCGATTGCCAGCCCTTTCGATCACGAGATTTCGAAGCAATTTTGAGACGTAAACACTCATTTTTTTACTAGGCGTAAAAGTGCTTGGGCTTTGGCCAATTGAACAAGGTGCTCAATTACCATAAAATGCTCCATTTCTCTGTTTTCTTCGGTGCTCAGACCCTTCGTTTTGTTTTTTTCAAGTAGAAAATTAACTCGCGCTTGCGCTTCCCTAGAAGTTTCGAAAGCCAACACCTTTTTAGGCGACAAGCCTGCCAAAAAAGTAGCTAGCTCGTCCATAACCGAAATCCTTTCTGAAACCATGATTGGCAGTTTTTTACAAAAGTACGGAGTGATGAATAATCATGTAGTTAAATACTGCATTACTACTTCGAACCGCAAATTTCGGAGAAATCCCCGAGCTTTTTCACCCGCATTTCCCAGACCCGTTTTGGCTGCTGACGGTGGGTGCTTTGCCGCTCGTCTATCTTTCCCGGTAAGTCTGCGAAAGGCTGTATTTATGCGCCCTAAATCAATAATTGCATGAAATACACACTAGCACTGCTCCTACTTACCCTGGCCCATTTCTCCCTGTTCTCACAAGAAAAACCGAAATGGGATGTCTCCAACCCATCCGGTGGCGTACCCTACAACGACGTTGAGTTTACTACCACGGAAGGCACCTGGATGTGCCTCGACGTGAGCCCGGACGGCGAAACCATCGTTTTTGATATGCTGGGCGATATTTACACGATGCCCATTGCGGGTGGAACTGCTACTTGTATTCGCTCGGGCCTGGCCTGGGAAGTGCAGCCGAGATTTTCACCGGATGGCACCAAAATTTCCTTCACCAGCGATGCTGGAGGCGGCGATAATATTTGGTACATGAATGCCGATGGATCCAAAGCAAAGCAGATCACCAAGGAAGGTTTCCAATTGCTCAACAATGCCGAATGGGTTGACAATGAATATATTGTAGCCCGAAAACACTTCACCTCTACCCGCTCGCTCGGTGCAGGCGAAATGTGGATGTACCACCTCACAGGTGGCAGCGGTATCCAACTTACCAAACGCAAAAATGACCAGCAGGACGTAAATGAACCTACCGTCAGCCCCGACGGACGGTACATTTATTTCAGCGAGGACATGTATGGTGGCGGCTTTTTCCAGTACAACAAGAATCCGAACACACAGATTTTTGCCATTCGCCGTTACGACCGCGAGGAGGGTAAAATTGAAGAGGTGACGGGTGGCGCTGGCGGAGCTTGTCGCCCACAGATTTCGCCGGATGGGAAATGGTTGGCTTTTGTGCGGCGAGACGACACGAAAACGGTGCTTTGTGTCAGGCACTTAGAGTCTGGTCTGGAGTACCCGATTTATGACGGATTGGACAAAGACCAGCAGGAGGCGTGGACCGTTTTTGGGTGTTATCCGGGGTTTTCGTGGAGGCCGGGAAATGAGGCTATAGTTATTTGGGCTGGAGGCAAAATTCATAATGTGCCTATGAATTTGACATACATTGATCGCCGTATGAACGAGGATGAGATAATTCAAGCCATCGAGTCGAGAAACGGTGTTCGCGAAAACAAGGCTCGTTTCATACCATTCACCTGCAATGTAAAAACCAAAGTCGCCGAGACTTTGCGCTTTGAAAACAAGGTTTTTGAAAATGAATTTACGGTAAAGGCCATTCGCAATGTGATTACCTCAAATGATGGTAAAACCTTAATTTTCAACGCCGCAGGGCACTTGTACCGTAAAAATTTACCGGACGGTAAGCCTGAAAAAATTGCCGGAGACGAAAACAATCTGGCCGCTGAACCGGCCTTCTCCCCCGATGGGAAAACGATCGCTTACATCAGCTGGAGCGACGAAAGACGGGGCGGCATTCAACTGCTAAATATTGCTAAACCCCCAGGCATCAAAGGCCTCGGCAATTATATTTACCGCACCCCATCTTTCTCTCCAGACGGCAAACAAATCGTCTTCCGAATCCAGGATGGCGACGATGAATTGGGACCAGCGATGACTGCCAAGCCAGGCATTTACATTATGGATGCAAATGGGGAAAACCAACGATTCGTAAGCGATCAGGGCGAAAATCCCAAATTTTCCCCCGATGGCCTGCGCATTTATGTTCAAACCGGCGGCGCACTTTTCGGCGCCTTGGATAAAAGCCTGAAGTCTTACGACCTCACTGGCAAGGATGAAAAAGTACACGTCAAGTCAAAATACGCGCATTCCTTCACGATCTCACCGGATGGCAAATGGTTGGCATTCATCGAGTTGCACAAGACCTACCTCTGCGCGTTTCCACAAATTGGCAAAACACTCGACCTCAGCGCCGACACCAAGGCCATTCCCGCTACTTGTGTCAGCCGTGACGCCGGCTACAACCTGCACTGGAGCGGCGACGCGCAAAAACTGCATTACACGCTGGGCGAGGAGTATTTTACGATTGACCTCAAGGACAGATTCACTTATCTGCCTGGAGCGCCCGATTCACTGCCAGCGCTGCCAGAAGCGGGTTTAAAAATTGGCTTGACCCTTTCAACAGACAAGCCCGAAGGCACCGTTATTTTTGAAAACGCCCGCATCATCACCATGGAGGGCGACCAGGTGATTGAAAATGGGGCGATCGTTGTTTACCAAAATAAAATCGAATCCATCGAAACCATGAAAGCGTACAGTAGCAAACGTGTAAAACGTGCTGCGCCGGTAAAAATCATTGACTGCAAAGGCAAAACCATCATGCCCGGCATCATTGATGTGCACGCACACCCCGGCAATTTTCGATACGGCCTCAACCCGCAAAAACAGTGGGAATATTACGCCCAACTCGCCTACGGGGTAACAACCCAACACGACCCCTCAGTGAATTCCGAGATGGCTTTTTCCAATGCTGAAATGCTGAAAGCGGGGCGTATGGTCGGGCCGCGCTTGTACTCCACGGGCACGATCCTCTACGGTGCAGACGGGGATTTTAAAGCTCCCATCAATTCCCTCGACGACGCGCGTTCAACCCTGCGCCGCACGAAGGCCTGGGGGGCGTTTTCTGTAAAAAGTTACAATCAGCCACGCCGCGAACAACGCCAGCAGGTCATCGCTGCGGCCCGTGAATTGAATATGCTGGTGGTGCCGGAAGGTGGTTCGTTTTTCCACCACAATCTCACACAAGTTGTTGATGGTCACACAGGTATTGAGCACAACATCCCGATTGCGCCTCTGTACAACGACGTGGTGACCCTGTGGGGAAAAACCAAAGTACACAACACACCCACGCTCATTGTAAACTACGGCGGACTCAACGGAGAATATCAGTGGTACCAAAATTCAGAAGTTTGGAAAAAGAAACCGCTCCTGAATTTTACGCCTAAGCACATCCTCGACGAACGCAGTCGCCACCGCACCATGGTGCCCGAAGCGGAGTATCAGAACGGCCATATCCTGGTATCCAAATCTTGTACCAAGCTTCAAAATGTAGGGGTCAACATAAACCTCGGCGCACACGGTCAACTTAATGGACTGGGTGCCCATTGGGAACTTTGGATGATTCAACAAGGCGGCATGACCAACCTGCAGGCCCTGCGTTGCGCCACGCTCAACGGGGCAAAATACCTGGGCATGGACAAGGAGATCGGCTCCTTGGCTGCAGGCAAATTGGCCGATCTCATCATTTTGGACAAGAATCCTTTGGATAACATCCAAAACACAGAGAGCATCCGCTACGTCATGGTCAATGGCCGCTTGTATGAAGCCGGAACCCTGAATGAAATCGGGAATCACGACAAAAAACGCTCAAATTTCTGGTTCGAGCAGCCCGGTAGCCAGACCAGCGGCGCAGGGATGCAGCATACCTGTCACGAGCAGAAGTGCGTGTGTGGGCACTAATAATTAAACCGCAAAATTTAAAACAGGAAAACCGCAAAATTTAAAACCGTTCATTTGATCCGAAGAAGGTTAAAACCTCTTTTATTCGAAATCAAGTGCTTCATTCGGTTATACATTTTGCGGTTTTCCTGTTTTACATTTTGCGGTTTATTTTAAATTCTATGACTTACGATCTCCTCATCATCGGCGGCGGCCCCATCGGGTTGGCCTGCGGCCTGGCTGCTCAAAAGGCGGGCCTGCGGTATCTCATTTTGGAAAAAGGCGCTCTGGTCAATTCCTTGTACCACTACCCGGTCAACATGACTTTTTTCTCCACCTCCGAGCGTCTGGAGATTGGGCATGTGCCTTTTGTGTCGAACAATGCCAAGCCGACGCGCAATGAGGCATTGGAATATTACCGCAGGGTAACGGAGTCCAAGCAATTGAATCTGAACCTGTTTGAAAAGGTCATGGCCATCGAACGGGTAAAATCGGACTACCGGGTAAGTACCGAAAAAGCCGAATACAAAACCCACAACGTAGTGTTGGCCATGGGATTCTATGACCTGCCCACACGGCTCAACATTCCCGGCGAGGACTTACCTAAAGTGACGCATTATTACAGCGAACCCCATTCCTATTACCGCCAAAAGGTGGTGATTGTGGGTGCCAACAACTCCGCCGTAGATGCCGCGCTCGAAACCTGGCGCAAAGGTGCGGAAGTGACCATGGTCGTGCGCAAGCCCGAAATTGGTACCAGGGTGAAATACTGGGCAAGGCCCGACATTGTAAATCGCATTCAGGAGGGCTCTGTGCGAGCCTATTTTGGGTCTGAATTGATGGAAATTCGAGAAAAATCAGTGGAAATTCAAACACCGGAAGGAAGGATTACCATTGATAACGATTTTGTAATTATCGCAACGGGCTATCAACCCAATTTCGAGTTTTTAGAGCGCATTGGTGTTGAACTTTCCAAGGATGAAAAACGCTACCCCAAATACAACCCAGAAACCCAGGAAAGCAACCTGCCCGGACTTTATCTAGCCGGAGTAATTTGTGGCGGCATGGATACCCATGTGTGGTTCATTGAAAATTCGCGGGTACATGCCGAGCGGATCGTGGCGGATATTGTAGGGAAGCAGTAAAGAGCCCTGTTCAGATGTAAAACTGACATTCCCGCTGACATTTTGTCTGAAATTTTATTGCCGTCAGATTCAGTATAGCTATAAAAACGGCCTTGGCATCCCGATTGCTAGGTCGTTTTTTGTCCCCAATCAGTCCTTACTGTTTCCAAAAGCAAACCTAAAATTGTTATTCACAAAATTCAATTTTCCGTTATGCAACAAGATTTGAGCAACTATCCAATGATGCCCGAAAATTGGGATGAACAGCAGTATCTTAAAATGACCGCCACCGTAGTGTTCGTTTTTATGGGGCTAACCCTGCTGTTTTACTTGCTGAATCGAATGTAGAAGTGTGGCACACTTAATTTCAATTTAAACCGCAAAATTTAAAACCGTTCACCTTGATCGGAAAAAAGCTTAAATATTTCTTTTTCACGATCCATATTGGGCACGGTTTTAAATTTTGCGGTTTAAAATTCCCCTAAATCTTCACCCCAATCGTTACCACCACACTCCTCCCATCCGAGGGCCACACCCCGGCACCAGGATAGAACGTCGGGCGTTTGGTGAAATAATGCTCGTCGAGTAAGTTGTTTACGTTGAAACGAATGTTGAGATTGCGATAACGATAAGAAGCATTCAAATCCAGCAGACCATACGAAGGCACAAGGCCAACCGCACCAGTTGCTGAAGGCTCCACCGTATTCAAAGGATCGGCGAATGATTCAGCCGTGTAGCTGTAGAGCAAGGAGGCGCTGAGGTTTTTATACCGAACATTCAAGCCGTTTCGGCTGATGATTTCGGGCACACTTTCCACTTTTTTACCCTTTATACTGCGATTTTCCTTGCCGTTGATGCGGATGGAGTCACCCAGGTATTCGGCATTGAAATAGGAGGTAGAACTGAAAACACTGGCAAAAACTTCTTCGCCCAAGTAGAAGCCATATTCTGCAAACATCTCCAAGCCGAAGGTGCGCGAATCGCCAATATTGGTGCGGTAAAGGATGAAAGTATCAATGTCTGCATCGTACTGTGCAAGATTACCCAAACGATTATTGTATTGCAATGCGAATGCACCGATGTCCCATTTAAAGCCGCCTGCGGTGCCGCGCCAGCCCAATTCAGCATTGTAACCAAAGGCGTCTTCCAAACCTTTGTCCACTTTTTCATACACGTTCCCGGGAATGATGTCTTTGAAAATTACAGGTCGGTAAGCTTGTGAAAAGCCGGCGTATAGGGATTGGCGTTTGCCCACAGCATACTCTGTGTTAAGCCCAAACAGTGGAAACTTGTGTTCGATGGTGTTGGGCAGGTCTTTGTCGTCGTCGTAGTAAGTCGTGGTGCCTGACAACCTGGAATCGCCAGATTCGTAGCGAATGCCAGGACTTAAAGAGAACTTTGGACTGATTTGGAATTTGTTTTCCAGCGAAATGGCTACGTTCTGACTTTTCAAATGCAAGTCGCGCCCCCAACCAACTGGCTCAATACTCAGGTCGAAGTCAGTGCCCGTGGTGCCTTTGCCTTGTTGTCGGCGGTTCAGGTCGTTGTTGATATATTGTACCCCCGCAGCAAGGGTAGAGGTTTGGCCAAACAGCGAATAAGTTTGCAACAACCGCAATTCAGAGGTATAACTGTTGAATGCATCAATATCCACCTGCCGCCCGGCATACTGAAGCGTTGCGGGGTTAATGGCATCCACGATGTTGGCTGTCCGGTCGAATTGTACGCTTCGCCGTTCGCCTAAAACAGCAGAACTCGTCCAACTCACGCGCGTTCGGGGGCTTATTTTCCACTCAGCCGAGAGGGACGGGACGTAGATTTCAGGGTTGAAATAATTGCGTGCCCGGGTGGATTGGCGTGGGTCGGCCTCAAACATGGCATCGGTGAGCGGGCCAGGGATTTGATAGGTGTAGTTAGAGCGGAGCAACTCAGCTTTCAAGGCGAAATTTTCCGTTGGCGAATATTTCAACATTGCGCCCTGTCCATCGTAGTCCGATTCGCTGTTCTCGCGATAGCCATCCGAAATCCGTTTGCTGTAATAAGCGTAATATTGAAGTTTGCCAACTTTTCCGCCAATGGCATTGTAACTGCTGATCAGGCCATAAGAACCAACGGAGTTAATACTTTCCAGACCAATATTTTTGGTGGTATCCGGTGTTTTCAAAACATAATTGAGCATCCCGCCGAATTGTGCGCCGTATTGCAAAGCTCCCGTACCCCGCACGAGTTCTATGCGGCCAATTGCTTCCATGGGTAGGCTGAAATGGCTGGCTGGATAGCCGTAAATGTCAGAGTTTGTCATGATCCCGTTGGCGCGGATGTTGAATTCCCAGCCACGGTGGGGGTCGAGGCCCCGGGTGCTGATATTGGTCTGGTTGCCCGTGCCATCCATGTCGTACACGAACACACCCGGGATTTTGGCAAAAATCTGGCGCGGCGTTTTTTCGGCTACGTTGGCATCTATGTTTTCAAGGCTGATTACTTCACTTTTTTTGCCCGACCAGAGGTAGGTGCCGCTTATCTGTGGAAGCCGCTCGATGGTGGGGCGCTGGCCGCGAATTTTGAGTTCTTGCAATAAAACTTGCTGGAGAGAGTCCACGGGTGTCTGAGCAAAGGCTTTAGACGTAATAAACAAGGCAGCGAGACCTAAAAAGATTAAGCTTTTCATGATGCGTATTTGTTGTTTCAACAATAAAGAACGAAGTGTTTTTCCACCGCAAAGGACTGAAAAATGAGTTTTTAAAATGCTGTATTTGCATTAAAAAGCCCTTAAAATCATTTCTTTTTCTTCAAAATTTGGGATGGTTGGGCTGCGGAGGTATTCCGGTCAATGGGTTGACCTTGCACTTCAACCAAGGTATCCATATCATATTTGGCCTCGTAAATGAGCGCTCCCGTGGAGCTCCACTTGCGTAAATAGCCATGTTTTTTATCGTCTTTGAGTGTGGTGATAAACTGGATTTTTCCATCCTCGTACCAAAGGGTGTCGCCCCCTTGTTTTTTGCCTTGTTCGTAGTGTTGGACTTCTTTTACACTACCATTGGGATAATAAATAACCGTACGCCCCGCTTGTTCGCCCTGGACAAAATACCGCTCGGCCATCAGTTTGCCGTCGTTGTAATAGTCGGTCATTTTACCTTCTTTTTTGCCATTCACGATGTTAGAACGGCGCGAAACCTGGCCGTTTTCAAAGCGTTCCAACCGTTCATAGGTGGTTGATGCAGGGTTTTCACAAGCGTTTGCCAGCAATAAAGCAGCAAAAAGCAAAATAGAAACGACATATCGAGGGTACATCATTTTAGAAACGGTTGTGTTACAGCGGTTTAAAAAAGAGGCCGCCAAATGAATGACGACCTCTCTCTTGGTATTGAACTTCCTTGGTTTGACTTACAAATATGATATGCACTTAGTTTTTCCAGGGCAGTGCGTTCACCTTGCGGCCAATAACGGTACCAAAACGTACTCCTTCGTCGCAGTCCATGCGGAAGTGAACACCCAGTGGCACTCGAGACCAGGCATTTTCCTGAGCCATTTCAAAGAAACTGCCGAATGAGCGCGGTACGCCCTCGAACTCGGTGCGGTTTTCGTGACATTTGTCGGTCATGGCATATGCGTAGCCAAACACATCGCCGAGGATTTCAGCACCAGCGCCGCCCATGGTAGAGTGGCCTGATGGGTAAGCAGGGAAAGAAGGAGTAACCCCTTCTTCGCCGGTCATAGGGTTAAAGAGCGCTGGTTTCCAGTTGGGGTCCATCACGCGATTGATATAGGTTTGTGGGCGTTCTACATTGTAGTGATACTTTGATTTCCAGCAGCCAACAGCGGCGTCGTTGAGCGCGATGCCCATTTTCACGGTCATAAAAATGGCCGTTTCGAGGTTGCTGTCTTCAAGTTTCAACACTTGGTCACCGATTGCAAGCCAGCGTGGTCCAGGGCTAAAAGTGAGATTCAAGAGGTCATCACTCCAGAATTCGCCCACCCATTCGTCTTCGTAAGAAAGGCTTGGAGTATTTTGAGCATAAACCTCCAATGCCTGAGAATAGAGGTCAGAAGTTGGGCTGGCGCTGTAAGGAAGTGGTTTACGGCAGATTTTGTCGCTTTCACCTATAGCGAAAGTGCGAGCACTACCCCAAACACCACCCATGGGTTTGCCTGGGCCCGGGAACGTGGGCTTCCAGTCGCCATCCTTGCTATAGTGCTCTTCCCAGTTGTAATTTTGGAAAGGATCAAGGAAGTGGTTGTGGCCTATATCATCCCCTTTGGAGTATTCCCAAACAGCGGCAGCGACTGCTTTGCCAAAATCCTTCGAGCGAGACCACACTTCTTCGCCCACTGCTTGTTTTGCACGATCATCATAAAATGCTTCTAAACCTGTTATGTCCTGGAGTTGTTCTGCGGTGGCGTTGATGAAAAAGCGCGGCATAAGATAGGCCCTCGAAGTATTGATAACCGTCGGCCAGTGGTACTGTTTGCCAGTTTCAGCATCCGGGACAATAAGCCCGGCGTAGAGGGGTGATATCGAATTGTAGCCGGGCATCGCAGAGATGCAACCCTCATAGTCAGCAAGACCCATGTAGGCAATCGCACGGGGAGCAGGGCCAGGACGGTAGCCTGCGGCGTAGCGTTCGATTTCAAGGAACAACTGGTTCCAATCGTAGACTACGTCATTGGGTAGGATCTTTGGCAGGTCGCCTTCGACAACAGTCGTCGGATCCTCGGGTGTTACATTCTTACAAGCGGGCATCAAAAAGAGGCCGCCGACCACAAGGGTCAAAATAGGCAGGGTGTAGATTTTTAAAAAGCGCATGACTTTTTAGTTAGATTTTTAGTTAAACAATTATTACCTTGCGGGAGGCGCAGCAAAGGTCAGACCAAAAGACCCCTACAGGAGCTTATTTAGATTAAAATGGGATTAAAATAGCGCATATGGTCAACGATTTCTCTGATTTAGAAGAGTTGGTACGATGCTTGAACATTCAATTAATATTATGAAAGTTCTACTAGTTGAAGACGAACCCAAAATGGTGCGCTCCTTAAAAAAGGGGCTGGAGGAGCATCTGATTGAAGTGGACGCCGCCATGGACGGTGCAGCCGGCGGCCGCCTTGCGGAGACCAACGATTATGCGGTCATCATCTCCGATGTAATGATGCCGGAAATGAACGGCCTCGAAATGCTGCGCAAATTGCGGCAAAGCGGCAACCAAACGCCCGTCATACTGCTTACGGCGCTCGGCCAAACCGACGAGAAAGTGCTGGGTTTCGAGGCGGGTGCGGACGACTATTTAACCAAGCCTTTTGAATTCCGGGAATTGCTCATGCGCGTCCGTGCATTGGCACGAAGGACACCTTCCAACTACCTACAGCCTACTACCATATTGCGTTTTGCTGATGTGGAAATGAATTTGGAGAAAAAAGAGTTCCTCCGGGGCGGGCAACGCATCCAACTCACGCCACGCGAGTTTGCCCTCATGGAATATTTATTGCGCAACCCCGAGCGCGTCATTTCAAAAGCAGAAATCTCGGAGCGTGTATGGAATCTGTCATTCGATACGGGCACAAATTTCGTGGAGGTATATTTCAATTTTTTGCGCAAAAAAGTAGACCGGGGATTCCCCAAAAAACTGATCCACACACAGTTCAGGATCGGCTATATGCTTCGGGAAGAAGACGAATTGGAAGAATGTTGATGGGTAATTGGTATATTGGTGATTGGTCACCAATATACCAATTACCAATATACCAATCACTCAAACTATGCAAATCAGGACCAAACTTACCCTTCAATTCATAGTACTCGTGGCAGGTATGCTACTCTTGTCGCTATGCTTTATATATGTGAAGTTCCGCCAAATGACGGAGGATGAGTTCTATGACAGTCTGCGCTCCAAAGCCCTGATGACTGCTGAAATGGTACTGCACGACGAGGCCAATCTGCGCCCGCTCAGCGAGACAGCCACCCTGGAAGCAGAAAGCACCGTACTCCCGTTCCGGGAAAATGTGATGATTTTCAATGCCGATATGCAGCGCGTTTTTGCCTTTAACCGGGCCGACGAACCACTTCCCTTCAAGACCTTGGTCAACTTAAAAGCAGGGGGCGAAACCCGCTTTTTAGATGGCAAACTCCATGCCTTAGGCTTGGTTCACAAAAGTCGGAGTGGTCGGGAATATTTAATTGTGGCCGAATCGGTGTTCAATTCTGAGGAACTAGCCCATCTTCGCAACATCCTGCTCGTCACCTTCTTTTTGTGCATCGGGTTGGTCGCTGCTGGTGGTTGGTTTTATGCCGGACAAGCTATGTCGCCCGTGGCAAGCATCGTCAATCAAGTAGACGGCATCCTGCCCTCCGACCTCAGTGCCCGTTTGGAAGGCCAGAATAACCGCGACGAACTCTCGCGTCTGGTTTTTACCTTCAACCGATTGCTTGACCGTATCCAGTTTGCCTTTCGGATGCAAAAGAGTTTTATTTCCAATGTCTCTCACGAACTGAAAAACCCGCTCTCCGTCATTATTGCCCAACTTGAAATCGCCCTTGACAAAAAAAGGGACAACGAGGAGTATCAGGCTACTTTAAAATCTGTGCTCGAAGATTCCCGGGAACTCAGCGACGTGACGGAAAAACTCCTGCAACTCGCCAGGGTACATTCGGAAGGCGCCAATATCGCCTTCGAACTCGTGCGGCTCGACGAGGTGATGCTCCAGACCCGTGCTTCACTGCTGCGCCTGCACCCCAATTACCACATTGCTTTTGACATTGTCGGATTTCCTGAAGACGAAGAGCAACTTTGTGTTCGGGGCAATGAACCGCTCCTGCGCTCTGCTTTTCAGAACCTGATGGACAACGGCTGCAAGTTCTCGCCCGAGAAAAAAGTGGACGTGAAAATCCATTTCGAGCCGAGCGGAAAACACCGGGTAGAAATCGCAGACCGGGGGCCTGGTATCCCTGCGAAAGATTTGCAACTCATTTTCCAGCCTTTTTACCGCAGTTCTCAAAGTATCCACGTGCGCGGCTCGGGCATTGGGCTTTCACTTGTAGACAGTATTATGAAGATACACCAGGTAGCGCTCGATGTGGTGTCCACGCAAGGGAAAGGCACTACTTTCAAACTAAGTTTTCCGGCATTGACCGCTTGATAATACACTGTTTTTAAAAAAGCAGCCATGAGAAACCGGTTTTTCAACTCCACAAACTTCCAAAAAACGCGTTTAAAAAAAGCCGTCCAACGATTGCTTGCAGTCATGGTCTTGGCCAGTATGTTGGCTGCCCAAAATTGTAGTTACGACGATCTGGATGAGCCCTATGAATATCGAAGCGCCACAGAGATTGCCCTGGCCTGGAATCGCCTTGGCCTTGATTTGGAACGCCACACCTTGGGATTTCGTCCTCCCGTGGCCGCTCGGATGTTTGCATATGTCGAAATGGCTGCTTATGAGGCTTCACTGCCTGGATTGCGCGACTATATCTCGATGGAATCTTACGTTTCCGGTTATGAAAAGCCCGACACAAAATTTGGGGAAGGACAGTTTTATCTGCCAGCCAGTTTGAATGCTGCTTATGCGCAGATGCTCCGCCATTTTTTCCCGACGGCTCCCGCCAGCTTTCAGCAACAAATTGATGATTTAGAAAAAAAGAACGCCCAAGCTTTTTTAGCAAAAACCAAGGAGGCGCAGACAGAACAATCTGCAGCATTTGGCAAATTGGTGGCCAGTAAGGTATGGGCCTGGTCAAAAACAGACCGTGAAGGAAACGAGGGAAACCTGTACAACTACGACCATGGCTACGAACCAAGCGTTTGCAAAGGTTGTTGGCATCCAACGGGTGAACATCCTTCACCTGCGTTGTTGCCTTACTGGGGAAGAGTAAGGCCCTTCGTCATTGAGATTTCTGAGATCCCCATCAAAAACCCGGTTCAGTACGAAGAATCTCCCGGCTCTAAGTTTTATACAGAAGCCATGGAGGTGTATTCCGTGTCGAAACCGCTGAGCAAAGAAAACCGTTGGATTGCCGAATTTTGGAGCGACGACCTGCCTGGCCTCACCATGAGTCCGGCAGGACGCTGGATTTCCATTACTAACCAGGCATTTGAAAAAGCCCGCCCACCCTTTCCTTTGGTGATAGAAACGTACCTGAAAACAGCACTGGCACTTTGCGACGCAGGTATCCTCGTCTGGAAAGGCAAGTATGAATACAATTTAGAACGACCTGAAACGTATATCCGCGAACGCATAAACCCCAATTGGAAATCATTGCACGAAACCCCCTCTTTCCCAGCCTACCCGTCTGGTCATGCCGCTTTTGGGGCTGCTGCTGCCGAGGTATTGAGTGAATCTTTAGGGCGAAAATTCCAACTCACTGACCGTACCCACGAAAATCGCCCGGAGTTTGCCAGTACGCCGCGCACTTACCCTTCCTTCGCAGAAATGGCGCAGGAAAACGCCGCTTCGCGAGTGTTACTCGGTGTACATTATCGCATGGACTGTGAGGAGGGCCTTCGATTGGGCAAGATTATCGGTCAAAAAGTGGTGAATTTGCCGCTAAGGCGGAAGGAGGCTGCGGTGATGAAGAGATAAATGCTTCATCAAATGGAGTTTGTACCTTTGACTTCAAATTCATCACCGATGATAAGCAAACTCTACATCGAAAATTTTCGGAGTATAAAAAAGGCAGAATTGCCTTTGGGAAAAATTACCGTGCTCACAGGGGCAAACAACAGTGGGAAGTCGAGTCTGCTGTATGGATTTTTTGTACTGCGGGATTTTGTAAAAAACCCCAATCAATCGCTAGAACAGTTATTTACACTGCCCTTTATTAGTTTGGGTGGGTTTGACGAAGTAATTTGTTCAAAATGCAAATTAGATAATCCAATTAACAGTTTGATAAAGATTGGAATAGAAACCACTGAAAAAGAAGGCGAAAGTCAAAATTATCAAATTGTTTTAGGGGAAGGAAGTACTACCATAAATAGCTGGTCGAATGGCAAATATGAGCATAGGGCCTCTCTTGCCGTAGGATTACCTTATGTTGGTAATATTGAACGATCTTTTATTGGAAAAACAAGATTCGGTGAAGAGTATAAATATAAATGGAATGGAATTTCTTCTGCCTTTGGATCAGACCCACTGTTTTCAAATTGGATTGACTATCCGGTGTATCAGCTCTATCGCAGCGATTTCGTCCCGATCAAAAGAGGCTTTACAAAACCGTATTACTCGAAAATACCCTTAACGGGTGAAAATAATACAGAGGAAGAAATTGCCACATTATTAGCTACTAACGATAATGGAAGAGCAGACACTTTAAATGCCGTCAATACTTGGTTCGAGGAAATTACTGGCAAAACCCTACAGGTTAATTCCAATGGGATTCCAGGTGTCTTCAGCCTTTCTGTAGAAGACTTGAAAACTAAGCAGCGAAACTTCTTGGTTAATGAAGGTACTGGTGTTAATCAGTTAGTTACTATATTGGCAAAAACATTCCAATATAATAATTCCTTTATGTGCATTGACGAGCCCGAAATACATTTGCACCCAAGTATGATACGAAAATTGGCTGATGGAATTGTCGAAATAGTCAATGAATTTGGGGAGGAACAATTCTTAATTTCTACTCATAGTGAGCATTTCATACAAAGTCTGCTTATGCAAGTAGCGTCAGGTGCCATTTCACCAGAGAATTTGAAAATATACTACTTGTCAAAAGATGAAGACGGGCTAACATCCATTGAACATCAGCCCATCAATGAAAAAGGTCAAATTGCAGGTGGCCTCTCACACTTCTACGAATCGGAACTGGCGGACTTGCAATCTTTTTTCAAACTTGTGGATTAAGTCATGCATTTGGTTGTAAACGAATGGCTTCCACAATATTTTTTACCCTCGGCAACTCGGGCGGAAAAGTTATTGTTGCAACAATTTTTGCAGTGTTTCATTGAACGCGGCGACAAGATAGTTGTCCGCAGGCCTTCAGAATTTAATCGAAAAATTTATCGATACGCCAAAGACTTACAAGCAAATTATGAAGCCGTTACCCCCATTCGAAATTTTATCAAACTGATTCTGGAAGACAGCAAGCGATGCGAATTTGTAGATGACGAATTTTTCAACTTGCCTGCTGCTATTGAAGCAAAATTGAAGCGCCCAGCAGATTCTCCGCTTACGAACTATGAAAGCGACCGCTACCTATTTGAAGCAGCACTCCAAACAGAAGAAAAAATCATTGTGACCACCGATGCAAAATTAGCTGCCGTGATGGATGATGAAAAGGTATTCAGGGTTGTTTTACTAGACGATTTTCTTCAGACATATTGTACCGCCAGATTGTAGAACCCATGCTAAAAATCTACCACAATACCCGATGCGGCAAGAGCCGTTGTGCTTTGCAGCTTATCGAAAAATCTGTTCAGGCTTTTGAAGTAATGGAATATCTAAAAAGCCCGCCTATTGTGGTGTTAAATAGGAAAGCTTGGGTGGCCAGGGATGATGAGAGTCTTCAGGAAATTGAGACTGCTATAAGGGTTTAAAATATTGGGGTCTCCGAACTAGTGAGGGTGCGACTTGAAGTCGCGCCCCCACTATCATTCAGCAGTGGTACGGACTTAATCTTTCCTGTTTTTATACGTCAGCCCAAAAACAAAGTCCCCTGAAAACAGCAACAGTATCATGT
>Ga0247844_1001683_pt1 | contig 39178 bp, 38 predicted proteins | sample LaCtaG_FD_192421 | JGI IMG/M metagenome (GOLD analysis project Ga0247844, IMG submission 192421) | Freshwater microbial communities from meromictic Lake La Cruz, Castile-La Mancha, Spain - LaCruzMarch201714.5m_1 | ecosystem: Environmental > Aquatic > Freshwater > Lake | place: Spain: Castile-La... | reverse complement strand
GTTAGGCCCTCGCTACGTCTTATTGCGGGAAGAATTTAGAACGTTACGTGAGCAGATCAAGCCGCACACTGGAGAAGTAAAAAGGCTATTGGTATTTTTTGGCGGTGTGGATGCAGATAATTACACTGGTCTTGCTATCAAGGCTTTGGCCGATATAGCTAGTAAAGAAATGCATATAGATGTGGTCATTGGTGTCCAGCATCCGTGCCGTGCAGAAATTGAATTGCAATGCGCCACGCAAGAATTTGTTTGCCATGTACAAACTGACAAGATGGCAGAATTGATGGCTGCTGCTGACTTGGCGATTGGTGCTGGTGGGTCGAGCACTTGGGAGCGTTGTTGTTTAGGTTTGCCGACACTAGCCTTGAGCATTGCCGAAAACCAACGTAAGGTGATTATAGCTGCGGCAGAAGCAGGATTATTGTATGCACCATCAGGTGACGCTTATATATTAGAATTAATATCTCGTCATGTGCTTGCCTTACTAGAAAACCCAATATTACTTAAGTTAATGTCAACAGCTGCTATGAATGCGGTTGATGGTAAAGGCCTAATGAGAGTTATCGATATATTGGCAATTAATCAAATTACGATAAGGCAGGCAACGGAATTAGATGTACAACCGCTTTTTGAATGGCGTAATCACTCAACAATTCGAGCGGTATCGCATCATAAATCTCCTATTTCTTGGCATGAACATCTGACCTGGCTGCATGATGTTTTAAATGATCAGCACCGTGAATTATTGATAGGAGAATGCGGTACTCAGCCGGTGGGTGTCGTGCGTTTTGATTTAGAGGGTGCAGTCGCTGAGGTGTCAATTTACCTTGTTCCAAATGCCGGATTTAAGGGTCAAGGTCGACATTTATTGTTAATGGCGGAACAGTGGTTAATAGAAAATCACCCTGATACTAACTGTGTACGCGCATGCGTGTTAAGTAAAAATAAGGCATCTGAGCGTTTATTTATGGCATCGTACTATCAACAACAGAACATTTTTTATCAAAAAGAGCTTATTAAAGTTAACCCAAGATAAGCAATGAAGATTTGCTGTCAGTGTACTATTTGTAGACGTTTTTAATAAATGCCCAAATCTCCATGCCCATAGATTAATTTGCAAAATATTACCACTTAATAAATAGAAATTGCTAATGATTCAAATTGAAAATCTTGTGATTGGGCAGCACTGCAAACCCTTTATCATTGCCGAAATGTCTGGCAACCATAACCAATCGCTAGAACGCGCATTGGACATTGTCGAGGCCGCCGCCAAGACTGGTGCGCATGCGTTAAAGATTCAGACCTACACACCCGACACCATGACGCTAGATTTGGACGAGCGAGAATTTTATATTAGTGATCCAAATAGTCTTTGGGCGGGGTCATCGCTCTACAAACTTTATGGTGAAGCCTACACTCCTTGGGAATGGCATAAACCTATTTTTGAACGAGCAAGATCTCTGGGCATTATTCCCTTTAGTACACCTTTTGATGATACTGCGGTAGATTTACTTGAAAGCCTAGAGGTTGCTTGCTATAAAATTGCTTCGTTTGAAAATACTGATTTACCGTTGATACGCCGTGTTGCAGCTACCGGCAAACCAATGATTATTTCCACCGGCATGGCCAGCATTGCTGAACTGGATGATACTGTTTGTGCTGCTAGGGAAGCGGGCTGTAAAGATCTTATTTTACTGAAATGTACCAGTACCTATCCTGCCACCGCAGATAACACCAATATTCTAACCATCCCACACTTGCATGAACTGTTTAATTGCGAGGTGGGCTTATCTGATCATACGATGGGCATTGGCGTATCTGTTGCCAGCGTTGCTTTAGGTGCTACAGTGATTGAAAAGCACTTTACCCTTAATCGTTCTGATGGCGGTGTGGATAGCACCTTTTCCATGGAACCTGCTGAAATGGCGCAACTTGTCTTAGAAACTGAGCGTGCTTGGCAGGCCTTAGGTAAGGTGAGTTATGGTGCGACGGAAGCGGAAAAAAAATCGATGGTCTTCAGGCGCTCATTGTATGTTGTGAAGGATTTAAACGCAGGTGAGGTGTTAAATAAAGACAATGTGCGTGCAATTAGACCTGGTTTAGGCTTGCCACCAAAGTATCTTGAGGTGGTGTTAGGTAAAACTGTCAAACAAGATGTGCGACGAGGAACAGCCTTGTGTTGGGATTTAATTGGATAGTAACAGATGAAAATAATTGCAACTATTGAAGCACGCATGACCTCTAGTCGTTTGCCAGGCAAAGTCTTATTGCCCGCAGCAGGCAAGCCCATGCTAGAGCATTTGGTTAATCGGCTGCGTGCCGTTCCCTCGTTGCATGGAATAGTGTTGGCTACAACAATTAATTCCACCGATGATGAATTAGAGATTTTTGCTAAGCGTATTGGCATTGATTATTACCGAGGTAGTGAAGAGGATGTGATGGCACGCGTTATTGGCGCTGCTGAAAGTATTGGTGCTGATGTTATCGTTGAAATTACCGGTGATTGCCCAATTATTGATCCCCAAATTGTTGAACAAACCATTCGTGTTTTTATGGCTAATCAGGCAGATTATGTAAGTAACGCACAGGTCAGAAGTTACCCAGACGGAATGGATGTGCAGGTGTTTCGCTTAACTACCTTACAACGCTCAGCAGCGATGACAAACAATGCACTTGATCATGAACACGTCACCTTGCATATTCGTAAGCACCCAGAGTTTTTTTCTCCTATACACTTACTTGCACCGCCTGAAATTGAGTGGCCTCACCTAGGACTCACGCTTGATGAACCCAGAGATTATGATTTATTGAAAAAATTGATTGAGCATTTCGAGCCAAATAATTCTTTATTTAGCTGCTTAGAGGTCGTTAACTTACTTCGACAACGCCCAGAGTGGTTAGCTATTAATCAAGCCGTGCTGCGCAAGGGTGATTTATGATTGCCGTGGTGAGTCATGATGCAGGTGGGGCTGAAATCTTAAGCAGTTGGTTACGTCGATGTGCCGAACCTTATTGTGTCGTGCTTGATGGCCCTGCACAGGTAATTTTTCAACGTAAGTTGGGTGAGTGTTGTGTGCTTGCCTTAGACGAAGCCATTAAACAAAGCGATTGGGTGCTGTGCAGCACCAGTTGGCAATCTAATTTGGAGCGACTAGCGATCAGCCAAGCTAAGGCGGCCGGTAAGAAAGTTGTTGCCTTTTTAGATCATTGGGTGAATTACGAGCAACGCTTTCAAGAGCAAGGCGTGGCGGTGTATCCTGATGAGATTTGGGTTGGTGACGTTGAGGCTGAGCGCCTCGCCAAAGCACTTTTTCCAGAACTGCTGATTGTGTTACAGGTCAATCCTTATTTTGAAGATGTGCAGCAAGAGTTAACATGCCTTCAAACATCAACACATAATACTACTCAGCATGCAGTTCTTTATGTGTGTGAACCGATTCGTGAACACGCCTTGCTTCGTTATGGCAATGAGCGTTACTGGGGCTACACTGAAGAAGATGCCTTGCTTTTTTTCTTAAATAACATCACGTTGCTTGGTAGTGCCGTTGAACGTATTAAAATTCGCCCACACCCTTCTGAGAGTAGAAGTAAATATGACTGGTCTAAACAGAGCACTTCTTTACCGATTGATATTGGCGGTAATAAAACTTTGTTTGAAGAAATAGCTGAGGCGGATATTGTGGTAGGGTGTGAATCGATGGCAATGGTCGTGGGCTTGTTGGCAAACAAACGTGTACTTAGTTCTATTCCTCCCGGTGGCAGAGCGTGCTGTTTACCTCAGCAGCAAATAGAGCAACTATCTGCACTGTGGGTTCGTGCGCAGCGACAGCCTCATGCCTAAAACCTGCCTTCTTATTGGTTTAGGTCAAATCGGTATGGGTTATGACTTAGCGCTTGATCCGCGCCAAGCTATTTATAGTCATGCGCGAGCACTTTCCTTGCATCCCGCCTTCAAACTCATAGGCGCAGTTGATCCGTCAGCAACACAACGGGCACTGTTTGAACATCATTATAAGCAACCTGCTTATGCTGAATTAGCCAAGGCACCCGCAGCAGATGTGGTGATTATTGCTTCGCCAACAACAGCACACTGTCATGTGTTAACGGCTGTACTTGCACAGTTTAGGCCTAAAGTAATTGTCTGTGAAAAACCTTTAGCTTATAGTTTGGCAGAGGCGCGTTATATGGTTGATGCGTGTGAAGTTGCTGGCGTTACGCTTTTAGTTAATTACATGCGTAGAGCCGATCCTGGGGTAATAGCCATCAAAAAACGTTTTGAATTATCCACAATAGCCTCGCCAATTAAAGGCTGTGTTTGGTATTCCAAAGGTTTTTTACATAACGGGTCGCATTTTTTTAACCTGTTAGAATTTTGGCTTGGCGCCTGTGTACGCATCAACGTATTGGATGCTGGTCGTGTCTTGCACGCTCAGGATGCAGAGCCTGATGTGCAGGTCGAATTTGAGCGTGGAAAAGTGGTTTTTTTAGCAGCATGGGAAGAGGCTTTCTCATATTACACGATAGAACTACTCAGCCCCTCAGGTCGATTAAGTTATGAACATGGAGGCGAGTTAATTACTTGGCAAACAATTCAAACTAATCCAACCTTTCCAGGCGCAAGAAAACTTCATTCTGATAAGGAGCTGATTGCCAACGGAATGAGTCATTATCAATGGCATGTTGCTGATCAACTTGTCAACGTTCTTAACGACCAACCGCATGATTTATGCACGGGGCTACAAGCACTGACAACTTTGGCAGCAATGCAGCAAATAAGTTAACAGAGATAACTATGACGATAGAAAAATTAGCACTTCATGGTGGGCAAAAAACCATCGTTCAGCCTTTTAAGCACTATAATCCAATTGGTGAAGAAGAGGTCGAGGCGGTAACTGCGGTGGTTAAATCGGGTGTCCTTTCAAAGTTTCTGGGGTGTTGGGATCCAGATTTTTACGGTGGCCCCAAGGTGCAGGAGTTTGAGCGTGCTTGTGAACATTATTTTAATGTTAAACATGTCGTTACGGTAAATTCATGGACTTCAGGTTTGATTGCAGCAGTCGGTGCCATTGGCATTGAGCCAGGCGATGAGGTTATCGTCACGCCATGGACTATGTGCGCCAGTGCAACCGCAATTTTGCATTGGAATGCGATTCCTGTGTTTGCAGATATTGAATCCGAGACCTTTAACCTAGACATTAACTCTGTTGAAGCGAATATCACTGCGCATACCAAAGCGATTATGGCGGTAGATATTTTTGGTCATTCTTGTGATATCGATGCCTTAATGGCACTGGCTCAGCGTTATCAATTAAAAGTCATCACCGATACAGCACAAGCACCCGGTGCGTTTAATAAAGGGCGGGCAGTAGGAACCTTAGCTGATATTGGTGGTTTTAGTCTTAATTATCATAAGCATATCCATACTGGCGAAGGCGGGATTGTGGTGACGAATGATGATGAACTGTTTGAGCGTTTACAGCTGATTCGTAATCATGCCGAAGCGGTGGTTGCGGCTAAGGGCGTTAGTAATATAGCGAACATGGTTGGTCATAATTTCCGCTTGGGTGAAATAGAGTCAGCCATTGGAATTGAGCAATTAAAAAAACTCAAAGGCTTTGTGGCAAGTAGACAAGGTGCGGCTGAGCGTTTAACTAAAGGGTTGCAAGGATTAGCAGGACTGCGTACGCCAGTGGTTAAACCTGATTGCACTCATGCGTATTATGTGTACCCGATAATTTTAGATGTTGATTTGCTTGGTGTTGAGCGACAACAGATTCATGCTGCCCTAGAAGCTGAAGGGGTGACTGGATTGGCTTCAGGGTATGCTAATATTCATTTATTACCCATGTATCAAAAAAAGATTGCCTATGGAACTAAGGGGTTTCCGTGGACATCCGATATTTGTCAGCGTGATGTAACGTATACCAAGGGTATTTGTCCAGTGGCTGAAGAGCTTCATGATCGCAGCTTTCTGGGGTTTGAAATGTGTCTTCATGAGTTAGACGCTAAAGATGTAGATTTAATTATTGCTGCGTTTCAGAAGGTTTGGCGGCAACTAGAGTCCCTGTAAGTCAGCGCTTCGTTTTGGCGCGTTGAGGAAGCTCTTCATCATTACATGTGTGCTAGTTGAGCTGAATAAGTACCTAATACCTAGATTAGCTAGGGCTAATAGGTTTTAAACATTTCCTTTTTTCTGCAAGAGATAAAAAATATGACTAATAAATTCCCTCATACTCTACTTCAGTGTCTTGCAGCCATCAGTCAACATCATGGTTTGCAGATTAATTCAGAAAAAATAATCAATCATTATGCGTTAACGGATGCCGAACCAGCATCCACATTATTAATGCACATAGCCGTTAACAATGGTTTGCAGGCTACGTTAAAAAAATTGTCTTGGGAATCTCTTCTTGACTTACAGGCGATATTTCCTGCCATAGTGCGACTTAATAACAGCAATGGAATTATTATCGTGGGAGCTTCTACTGAGGGAGATGGTAAAGTTGCAATTCTTGATCCCTTAGTTAATTTTCCTGTCGCACAGATGCTCACTCGTGATCAGTTGTGTAGCCAATGGGACGGCGAGGTGCTCGTTTTCAAATTAGTTAATCCAGAAGATAGCGTGATGATTCATAGGGAAGCCATTGACAGTCAGTATGAGTTAACAGAGATTCTGAAAAGTCATCACCTTACTTTGGATGATTTGCCGCCAATAAATTGCCCAATAAGTGTTCAGGATTTGTTTGCTACCTTAAATTCTGTTTCGTTTGATCATCCTTTGCGAGAAAACATAACTGCATTGCTTGGCGTAGTTGTTCATAACGTTAATTTATATGCAGAAGATAAGTGGGGAGTCTGCAACATTAAATCATGGCCGAATAAATCGCTGAATGGTGATGGCCGGCAATTATCTAATGAGTTATTTCTTGCGGATTCGATGGCATTTATCGATAAAAAAACCCCCATTGTTTCAATGGGCTCCTGTTTCGCTGTCGAAATTGCACGATGGTTACAAACACATGGTTATAACTATGTCGTTACCGAAAATAATCCTAATGTCGAAGGTTTGCATTCATCATCGTGTCGCTGGGGCGTTATTTTTAATACGCCAGGTTTCTATCAAACGATTTCTCGGGCTTTCAATAATGATATGCCTAAAATTTTGCAGAAAACGGGAGAAAAATATCGTGATATTTTTCGTGAAGAAATTATTTACCCAGAAAATGAGCTAGATACCTTCGATCAGGACTATGAGCAGCATGTAGTGAGTGCTCGCAAGGCACTATTGGATTGCAAAGTACTTATTTTAACAGTTGGGCTTAATGAAGTTTTTTTGCATTTGCCGACACAGCGTTACTTGCATAGAAATCCTTGGAATTTAAACCCTTTTTTATGGGAAGAGAAGGTGTTAACCGTAGCAGAAAATGTTTATTTTCTTCGTCAAGGCATAGAGTTACTTAGAAGTAAAAATAAAGACGTAGTGATTTTAATTTCAGTTAGTCCCGTGCCTTTATTACGAAGCTTTCAGTCTGGACATGTTGCCGTTAACACGTTTCATTCTAAAGCGGTGTTGAGGTGTGCCGTTGAGGAGGTATGTAATACATTGGCTAACGTTCACTATATGCCTTCATTCGAAACAGTTATGTATCATGGTTCAGTTGATCCATGGGAAGATGATGAACGTCATGTTAATGAGGCAGTAATTTCAAAAATCATGAATTTATTTGAATTCCAGTTTTGTAAAGATCCTCGTGTGGAAATTAATAAAACAAGGTATTTGGAAAGCAAAGTGGCACGCGAGTTTTTTCATAATTTACCTACTGAACTAAAAAATAATGCTGAAATGGCATTACGATTTGAATCACATGCCAATAGATTGCTTGATTTTATTGAAAAGTCCATCGAACCATTAGATAAAGCATATTTGATAATGAGAAACCATTATGCGGTTTATGGGGATGTTATTGATCAGGCTATCTCCGCACAAATAGCAAATAAATTTCCATTAGCTGATTTAAAATTAATGCGTTACGACACCATTTTTCCTTATCAAGCTATCCATGTTGACACAGCAATCAATGATATTCAGGGGGATGGTTATCATTTTTGCCCCTTTAAATTAAACGCACAACAGATCGCGGAAATCCTTAATTATTATCAAGAAAATAATGAGATAGCGTATGCGTTGAAGTTTCCAGTAGAGCTTATCGATAATGATTTTACGCGGAGATTATTTATGGATAGATATTTTGTTGAAGTTGCTGCTCGCTTTTTAGATACACCGCCAATTTTTGAGTCTGTGACAGGCTTTGACACCAGTGCAGGCGAGGTGAGTGCTGCCAAGTTGTCTGAGTATGCGATGAGCTTTCATTTCGATAAAGATAATATAGCTTGGTTAAACGTGTTTATTTATTTGGATGACATTACTGTTGATAATGGCCCGCATTGTTATGTACCTGGGTCTCAAAAAAATAGAGGCGGTCAACTACTTCGTGATGGTCGTTTTTCTGATGAAGAGATTGCCCAATATTACGGTTCAGACGCTGTTAAAGTGATTACAGGGAGCGCGGGAACTATGTTTTTTGCTAATACGCATTGTCTTCATAAAGGAACAATAGTAAAAAGTGGGCAGCGACGTGTTTTACAATTTCGTTATACTAATTCAATGTTCGGAGCACATTTATCGCAAGGGAAACTGATGTTCTTAGGTGATGAGCATTTAGAAGCGTTGGCGCCGCAGATTTATGAAAACCCAAGGATGTATCAGAATTTTATTTTTGAATCAAAAGTATAGCTTGTGAATGACTGAACCTATTTACGTATACATCGTATTCAACATTAATAGATAAAAAACCATGAATTTACAGCAAGCCAATGAGCAGGACACTGACTTTAAAGTCGGATTTTTAACAAGGATAGATGAGCCATTACTGGCGCTTACGCTTGAGGCGGCATTTGCTAATGGAATTACTAACAGTGTTGTTATCTGTGATTCAAAACTCATGTCAGAAAAAGATTTAAAAATATGGCGAGAAAGGACAGGCAATGCCTTTAAAGAAGTTGAATCAAGCGATGCTCTTTATAAGTTTGGCTCAACAATGCTGCCTTTCTACTTTGTTGATAGCCATAATAGCAGTCAAACGCTTGACCTGATTAGTGCGCTAGGTTTGCATTGTCTGTTTAACGCTGGAACGCCACGAAAACTTACCCATACTATTATAAATAGTGTTGAGCATGGTGTAGTTAATGTTCATCCTGGGATTTTACCTAACTATCGTGGTTGCTCTTGTGTTGAGTGGGCGATATTAAATGATGATAAGGTAGGCAATACGGCGCATTTTATGGATGAAGACTACGACACCGGTTCGATAATTACCTCAGAAGGGTATGATTTCCCCAAGAATGCACGTTATCAAACGATTAGGACAACAGTATATCGGGAGGGCTGTCATTTGGCAGGTAGAGTCTTAGCGTCAATAAAGAAACATAAGATACGCCCAATTGATGGGCAGTTACAAACGGCTGCATCAGGAACGTACTGGCCGCCTATTTCAGTTGATGAAATGGCGACTGTTTTGCAAAAATTGGATGCCTCAGAATACCGTTATCAGATTTTATAATATTTACCTTTTTGAACTGATTAATATGAAAGTCCTAATTATAGAAAGTACACCCGCTACACCTCATGCAGAAACTGGATTAGAAATTGCAATTAAAGAAAATCTGGCTGGGTCAGAGGTTATTTATTGTCCCATTTTTCATCTTTTTCCTTATCTTATATGGAAAAGTAATATCAATGGGCGTAATGCTTCAGGTAAAGAAGATTCAATTGACGAGTGGTTGGCGTATTTGACCACCACAGTTAGCCCCTTTGCAGAAGTGGATTTATTTTCGCTTGCAACTGTTCCAAATTATCTGAATGAATCGATTAGGCAAAATATTTTTGATTTTTCCTATGATGCCCAGCCACTGGGTAAATTGGTGAAGAGTAATGCTATAGAGTTATTTAAAACTATTGATTTGAACGCCATATTGGCAAGTAACCGGAGTATTTGTGAAGGGCTGGCTCAAACTGCTATTCTTGTTTATGAGCTAGTTTTAGTGTTGTTACGCAAGCATCAACCTGATTTAGTGTATTTGTTTAACGGACGTACTGTAGGGACCCACCCTATTTTTTTGGCGAGTCAAAAATTAGGTGTTAGCACATTAGTGCATGAGCGAGGATCTTCAAAAAATACTTATATTATTTGGGATAGACCTAGTCAATATGTTGATGAGTTCAAAAAACATATTAATCAGTATGCAAGGGGGCGCTCAGCGCATGAGGCTAGGTTATCTGCCGCTACTTTTTTTTATAGGCAACGACATGGCAGGGTTAATAATTTTGGGATTATTAATGCACAAGATCACCACTTGGATATTAGCATCCCGGGTTGTCACGCGCGTTTTGTGGTCTATTTCACGTCTTCAAATAATGAGTTGCTGTTTATGCCAGGGCAGGAGTATGCCAATGCTTTAGGCTCTCAAGATGAGGCGTTGACAACGCTTGCACGCGTCTGTGCTGAAGAAAATATTCAGCTTATCATTAAAATGCATCCCAACACGCCAGTAACAGAGCAAGCAGCTTATGAGCAATATTCTAATGGCGATAAGTGTATTGTTATTTCAGCAGACTCTTCAATTTCTTCTTATAAGTTGGGAGAAATGGCTTATCGTAATTTTTCATACGGCTCAACCATTACATGGGAGCTTATGTATGCAGGTAAACCCTGTGCGCCTTTAGCAGATTCTTATGGGGGTGGCGAAGAGGGCGTACTTACGTTAGATAGTGAAGAGGCTATTCGGGATTATTTGCTTAATCCGTTACCTTTTGTTAATCGACAATTCCCAATTAAATATGCTGATTTTATGTGTGCACACGGCGAAAACTACGATTTTTATCGACCAGAAACACTTTTCACGGGGACGTTTGATGTGGAATTGACTGTTGCGATTTGAGTTAAGCACGATTGATGGTTAAGTGCTTGATTAATTAGGTGTTAACTGTGGTCATGCCATGGTTATTAATTTAACTTTTTTATGGAGCTTGGCATGGCAGCAGTTGTTTTTGGAAATAGAGCGTTAGATTCTCATGGGCGTTCGTTAGTTTTATGTACGAAGATGGAGCAGGCTATTGATACAGGTGATATTTCTCACTATTCACATGACGTAGTTGAATTGGTGAAAGCCATCCGTTATGCCGAAGAAAGCCATTTTTTAAATGATTGCTTAAATAGCCTTTGTGACAAAATAGACGCTTTGTATTTAAGGACGGGTCTTTTTGCGGAAGATAATTTGTCCGTACTATTGGCATACACCTTATCCCTTTTTAACACAGCCTTAAGATACCAAAGAAGTGCTGAGATTTTTACTGCACGTGGCTGGAATGATGCCAATAATCACTCATTTTATCGAAGAACTTTTGCTGAATCGTGGCTTGGTATGGGGCATTCAGAGGTGAGCGCGGATTGCGGTGTTCAATATTATACTGTTCCTGAAATATTAGGCGAGGTGGGTGAAAATGCCTATCAACGCATTGTGCAGCCAATAATAGATAAGCTAAGTAGTATCGATTTTAATTATAATCAAGGTATTGATAAGCTATTTTTACTTTCTATGAATGGTGATTATTTTGAGAGGTTTGGCGTTGCGCAGGCATTATCAATTATCGCTAATCTACCTCAAGAAGATAAGGCAATTTTATTTATTATTTTTGATCCCACGCCAAACACTGTTGTTTATTTAGATAAATTAAACACTTATGGCATTCATATCAATGCCGTTTTTTTTGAACTGCCTATCTTTGAAGAGGTGTTAGATCGTAATACTTATTTAGCAAGTATTCGTTTTTGTGTGGTGCATTGGCTGTTAAGTACGTTTGGGTTTACGCTTGTGGTAACGGATGCTGATCAATTATTTGCTAAGCAAGCAGTCATTGTGCCGGATGGTGTGCCCACAACCGCCGATATTTCGTTATTTGATCATACCTTGACCTCTCCTTATGCGTCTTTATATGCCAAGTATGGGGCAAGTTATGTGGAGTTTTATCCAAATCGAAGGACATTCAGCTATTCAAAAATATTGGCTAATTTTCTTGCTGCTAATTTATTGGCTCGTTCTTGTTGGACTTTAGATCAAATAGCATTACTGTACTGTAAAAATAGATGTCCAGATTTGCGCGTTAATTTGATTGATAATACAAAAATTAGTTGTGATCAAGGTGCTGCGTTATGGAATCAGGCAGGTCCAACAAAGTTTGAAGAGAATGCCTTTACCACTAAAATTAAAGCACTGTTTAATGAGATTTTATAGCGGTTTGCTTTGGTGTTTAAGGGCGTTACCAGAGCCGTTTGTAGGTTGATTCTTTTATGTTGTAACGGTAGTTATTTATAGTCGACTAAATTGGCAGGTATGAAAAAAATATTGGTTATCTTTGGTACGCGTCCTGAAGCTATAAAAATGGCACCTGTTATCAGTGCGCTTAGGGCGGCAGATACGTTTAATATTCAGGTTGCCGTCACTGGACAACATAGGGAAATGCTTGATCAAGTATTAGATGTATTTCACATTAAAGTAGATCATGATCTTAGTGTGATGGGTAAGTGGCAAACGCTTGCTGAGCTTACTGCTATGGTTTTGACTGGAGTGTCTAATGTACTGATAGCGTGGCAACCTGATCTTGTGTTAGTGCATGGTGATACCTTAACCAGTTTAGCTGCGGCAATGGCATGTTTTTATCAGCGCATAACGGTAGGCCATGTTGAAGCGGGCTTAAGAACGTATACGATTACGTCACCATGGCCAGAAGAGTTTAATCGACGAGTTGTTGGACTGGTTTCAGGATTGCACTTTGCGCCAACTGCACAAGCACGGCAAAATCTGCTTAATGAAGCTATTCCTGATGAAGCTATTTATTTAACAGGTAACACCGTTATTGATGCGCTGGTCAATATTAGCGCACAAATTGATCAAGACAACTGTTTACGCGACGCATTAAATAAAAAATTTGCTTTTTTATCGCCTCATAAACGCATCGTGTTAGTGACTGCTCATCGACGCGAAAATTTTGGCGTGGGTATTAACGCTATTTGTGATAGCTTGAGACACTTGGCTTTGCGAGATGACCTCGATATTGTTTATCCAGTTCATCTTAATCCAAATGTGAAAGATAGCGTTGAGCGTAGTTTAAGCGGCTATGAAAATATTTTCTTACTTGAACCGCAAGATTATATTTCCTTCGTGTACTTAATGAAGAACTGCTATCTGGTGCTGACTGATAGCGGTGGTATTCAGGAAGAAGCGCCCGCATTAGGTAAGCCAGTGTTAGTAATGCGTGACTCTACAGAAAGACCGGAAGCAATTATGGCGGGTACTGCAAAATTAGTGGGGGCGAATGCTGAAAACATTTACCAGCACGTTACGTTATTGCTGGACGATGAAACAAGCTATCAGCAGATGGTTAATAGTAAGAATCCTTATGGCGACGGAACGGCTGCACAAAAAATTGTTATGGCTATCAGGCAATACTTTACAGGAACCATGTGATTTTTTATTAAGAGTCACTTTTTTAGCTGTCCCGTATAAAATTAAACACAACTAATATTGCAAAAGGAATACTTATGTTACCTAGGGTTAACATGATAAGAACGGATAATACCGATTATTTACTCTTTTCTACTGATGATCTTATTAGTCGTTATATTCATACGCTTGGGCAATGGGAATCCGCCAATCTTTTAATCGCTGAGTTATTTTGTGAAGGCGTTGATATGCCTTTAGTGCTTGATGTCGGAGCAAATTTAGGCGCGTTTGCTGTGCCTTTAGCTCAAAAACTCATGCCCAGAGAGGGCTTAGTTTATTGTTTTGAACCTCAGCGGGTGATTTTTTATCAATTGTGTGCAAATATTTTTTTAAATCGCTTGGATTGTTGTATTGCTAATCATGTGGCGATAAGTGATCAAGAAGGCATTTTAAAATTAACTGATATTGATTATGCTCAATCATCAAATATAGGTGGTTATTCTTTAGTAGACGATTATCGGGAACGGACAAATTCGACAATCGTAACGACTAATGCACTGGTTCATAACGTGCCTATTCGCACACTGGATAGTTTTGACTTTCCACGTCCTGTGAGTTTACTTAAGATTGATGTTGAAGGAATGGAGCTTAACGTATTAAAAGGGGCGGAAATATTATTGAGAGCGTCAAGTTATCCGCCGATAATGTTTAAAGCTTGGGATGTCGAGTGGTTTAAAGAACAACGTAGTGAATTATTAGCCTACGTTGAGGGTTTGGGGTATGAGTTATTCTTTTTAAATGAAATGGATGTTATTGCTCAACATAAATTAAGTCAGCGATTATATAAATTTGTGGTTGATCCTACTTCTAATACACTTTCTTATTATGTTGTTGAACAGTCTTAAAGACTTTTTACCCACAAGAGTAATAAATTTTTAAAATCGAGTTTTTTGCACAATTGGAAATGGCATGAATATTCAAGAAATTGTTTTAAGAAGATCAATTCCGGTAGTCATCAATTCTTTCAATCAGTTTACTTATCTTAAAAATATTATTGAGAAATTTATAAATAATGGTTTCTGTAATATTTACGTTGTGGATCAGGGGTCTAGTTACCCGCCTTTAGTGGAGTATTTATCCTTAGTAAATGCTAAATTTCCTCAGGTATGCCCCATATATCTTCATAAAAATAACGGCCCAAGGTGGTTTTTGGAGCAGTCATTGCATGACATGTTTGCTTCGGAGTGTGTAATCTTTACTGATCCCGATATGATATTTGATGTTTTAGCTGAGGATTTTATATCGAGACTATTACATCTTTCTCATAAATATCAAATTGCTAAAGTTGGCCCAGCACTTGCTTTGGTCAATGTGAATGACTCTTCAATTGAATTTGATGGAAAAAGATATTCTGTGCGGGAATGGGAGTCTCAATTCTGGGCAAATCCAATCGAGGATGGAGTCTATTCAGCGGGTATAGACACTACTATGTGTTTATTTATCAAAAAATATTATTCTCCGAATTTATTTTATAAAGCCTTGAGAGTTGCGGGCGATGGTTTTGAAGTACAGCATGCGCCTTGGATGTTAAATGACCGAATGCCCCATGATGAGAGAGAATTCTATAAACACAAAGCAATATGGGGGTGGTGGATATAGACTATATTATAGGGTCGAGAGTAATGTACGTGGATGATATTGATTGTTGGTTTGATTGTTACTAATCATAAAGGAAGCGAATGAAACGAGTGTTAAGTAGTAGTGAAAAAGTCATTTAACATTTCTTCAAGCAAATTCGATGCAGTAATCTTTGCCAATGTTGGCGAGAATAAGAAGATTGGTGTTTTGTCAGTGCTGATCAGATGCTTTGTAGGGTGGCTAAGTTGGCAAGGTATGAAGCAATCAACCCTGAAATCAAGTAAAGATGTGACAAGGAGGGATTATGAAACGAGTATTAGTAACTGGCGGGGCTGGATTTTTGGGTTCACATTTGTGTGATCGTCTAATAGAACAGGGCGATGATGTACTGTGTGTGGATAATTTTTTTACTGGCAGTAAACGCAATGTTACGCATTTATTAACTCATCCACATTTCGAATTGATGCGGCATGACGTGACTTTTCCACTGTATGTTGAGGTGGATCAAATTTTTAATCTTGCCTGCCCTGCCAGTCCCATTCATTATCAGTTTGATCCTGTACAAACCACAAAAACCAGTGTGCATGGTGCAATTAATATGCTGGGCTTAGCGAAACGTGTACAGGCACGAATTTTACAAGCCTCAACCAGTGAAGTGTATGGCGATCCAGAAGTGCATCCACAACCTGAAGAATATTGGGGTAAGGTAAATCCTATAGGTATTCGCAGTTGTTATGACGAAGGTAAGCGTTGCGCTGAAACCTTATTTTTTGATTATCATCGTCAGCATCAATTGGATATTAAGGTGATACGTATTTTTAATACGTATGGTCCACGTATGCATCCTAATGATGGTCGAGTTGTGAGTAATTTTATTGTTCAAGCTTTAAAAGGTGAAGATATTAGTATTTACGGAGATGGGCAGCAAACACGCAGTTTTTGTTATGTTGATGATTTAATCGAAGCAATGTTGTTAATGATGACAAGTCCTGCTGATTTTACTGGGCCTGTTAATATAGGGAACCCTACTGAATTTACAATGTTGCAATTAGCCGAAACAGTGTTGCGGTTAACAGCCTCAACATCTAAGCTTGTTTTTAAACCATTACCGCAGGATGATCCGCGTCAACGTAAGCCTGATATTAGCTTAGCAAATAAAGTCTTGGGTTGGCAGCCACGGGTTAGTTTGGACGATGGCTTAAAGGAAACGATTGCTTATTTTAGAGGGGAGATTGAACCCAGCAATTTTCCTGGTCGGATATAGTTTATGGAAGCTATTAACCTGATTTACCAAACTATTTCAGCTTCTGATTTGCCGGCTAAGCAGGTAGACGAATTTGTTTCTTTTGCTCAACATGATAATTTTTTTCAACTTGCAGCGGTCAAGGCTGTTCGTTTAGAAACACTGCGCGAAAAATTTACCGGTCGGCCACTGTCTAAAGTATTTTTAAGTGCTAAGTTGGCAGCTTTTGAATGCCAGTTACTTGGTTATAAGGTCGAAATTTTAGAAAAAAACTTTTTTGTAGAATCTGATTCTCTTTTACGCCAAACGAAAATTCAACAATTGCAAAATGCAGTGGTTATTGTGAATAACAATGATGTAGGGGCGATTGAGGCGAGAGCGGGTTACGCTGAGTTTTTTCGAGAATGTGACTCGACTTATTTTGTAGCATGGGATTGGGATAACCATCATTGGCTTGATTTAAGCACTTTTTTGGCAGCACATTCAGATATTTATTGTCCTGCCCATCATGAAAACCTCTATATTTTAAGTCGTTTTAATTGGTTAACTGCTGGGCCGGTGTACTGCTCCTCTGTTCAGTGGTCTCGCCGTTTTTTAACAGAGCATCTTGATGCAATATTATTGGCGCAACGCTCTCCGTCACCATTAGGGATGCATATACCCTATGCTAAATTTAATTTTCGCATGCAAGTTGTAACCGCTGTAAATCAACATTATTCAAGTGTTGGATTTAGCAATCGTACTTTTCATGAACGCTCAGCATTAGATAAATTGCAAGAGTGGTGTGCACATACCTGTCATTGGATTGCGCCAGTATTAAATGACGTGCCTATTCGAATTTTCGATGCACTTATTACAGGGGGGATTCCCATTGTGCCCGAATCACTTCGTTTGGTTTTGCCGGTGCGAGATATTCCACGTAACCATGTTGTGTTTTATAATCCAGCCGACATTATTCAGCCACAAGGGGGTGTCGCAAAAGCTAATGCATTATTTGATCATGGTGGACGCGATGGCATAGTTGCTCGTCATCGTTATGCCCTAGAAAAACATCACGGTAATGCCAGTGTTATGCAGATGCTAGGTTTTGTTGCAGAGCTCATGCGCTAACAATAACTTTTACTTTTTAGTCAATGACAGTCATTACCATTATTCCAATATACAAGCCCTGCATCGATGCCTTGGAAATGCTGTCGTTAGATATTTCTGTTGCTGCATTAGTAGATAGAGAAATATGTTTTATTTATCCGCAAGGTCTGGATTTATCGTTTTATACGTCTCGCTATCCTCAAGTGAATAGTATTGTTTTTGATGCAGAATATTTTTATTCAGTACAAGGATACAATCGATTACTGCTAAGTTACTATTTTTATTCAAAATTCATTAATTATCAGTTGATGGTTTTGCAGACGACTCAACGCACACATCCTCAATGCCTGTATGGCTTGAAGGTTGGGGGCTGGGTAAGTTTTCCGAAGAAACTCCACATTCAAAGATGCTGCAATTGGATCCCATCTTTGATGAATTTGAAAATCAAGTTATATTGGGAATTAAGATGACAAAAAGTCTAGATATTGGCTGTGGTCGCAATCCAAAAAATTTGTTCAATGCTGATATTGTTTATGGTATCGATGTTAGGGATGATCTTGAGCACAATATAAAAAAAGCCGATTTGGTTATTGAACCAATACCTTATGAAGATGCCTATTTCGAGTATGTTACCGCACATGATTTTCTCGAACATATTCCTAGGCTAATGTATCTGCCGGAACGTAGATACCCCTTTGTCGAGCTAATGAATGAAATTTATAGAGTGCTGAAGCCGAATGGAACCTTTCTTTCGTTTACCCCTGCCTATCCTCATGCTGAGGCATTTAGAGATCCAACGCACGTTAATATCATATCCGATCAGACCTTCAGTGCGTATTTCGACGACACAAATAGATGGGCTGAAATGTATGGCTTTAAGGGCGCGTTCAAAATAATCAGCCAAGAGTGGAGAGGGCCACATTTGCTGACCTTGATGCAAAAGGTTGATGTGCCTGAAAATACCTTAAAGCTTTAACGGTTTGGTTATATGATTCTGTCGTAGCAGTTATTGTGTTTTGGTTTTAGATCAAATACGAAATATATGTCGGAATCCGTGTTACAGGTTGAGTTAGTGCGTGTACTAATACTAACTAACAGCATTTTTTTACTATTACTTTAATGAAGGATCAGGCATGAATGACTCGAAGAATTATTCTCAAGAAATGGTGCAAGGCGCTTATTCTGCATTAACAACAATGTTTGGCCCACCATTCCCAAGGCTCGTGGCGGATTTTCAGCATCATTTACGATTAGAACGTGCAGCTTCTCATCCTAACCCTTTAGTAAAAAAAGGACATAAATATCTTCCGCGACAAAGTGGCATTAATTAATGCGTCATTTCCTCACCTTTATCTTTACAAGAACGCTTAAGTTAACATTATTAACCTCTTAGGTCTTATCGTGGATACCGTTGTCATTCTAGTACCAATCTACAAACGTGACCTTTCAGCTATTGAAGAATATTCCCTCGATAGATCCTTGTCCGTACTAGCAGGTAGACGCGTAATGTTTATCGGCCCACAAGGCCTTGATCGCGAAAAATATATGGCAAAGTATCCATTTATCCCGTTTATCGAGTTTCCGTCAGTTTATTTTGAATCTATAAAGGGATACAACAGATTATTGTTAAGTCCTGCTTTTTACTTGTACTTTAGCAATTTTGAATTTTTGCTAATCCTGCAAACAGATGCCATCGTTTTAAAAGATGAGATTGATTATTGGTGCGCTCAACCTTTTGACTACATCGGCGCACCTTGGCCTGATGGCTATGAGATTTTTATCAATGCCGGTACATTCCGTGGTGACTATGGCAAGCGGGTTAAAGTATTTGTCGGTAACGGAGGATTCAGTCTTCGACGTGTTAGCAAGTCAATTTCCTTGCTTAATGAATTTAGCAACGAAATTGTTGATTTTTTTATGCTGAGCGGCTCAAGTGAAGATTTGTTTTTTTCGGTTATGGGTGCTTTGTCTAATGATTTTATTATTCCTAATGAAATTATCGCCTCACGATTTTCTATGGAACTAAAACCTTCCTTGTATTTAACGATTAACGGCGGGCATTTGCCTATGGGTGGACATGCGTGGTGGAAATATGAGCCTGATTTCTGGCGACAACAGTTTGCGGAGCAATTATCTGCCTTGCCTGAGGAGTGGCTTAACCATGAGTAATCGCTGGTCATGAAAAAACCTAAGATGCTTTTCGCGTGCAAGTTGAGGCGTGTTGCTCAGTTAGTGATGTGTTGTGCTTCATGGGGTGTTAATGCGCAAGATTTGCTTGCACTCTATGATCTTGCTTTACAAAATAATCCTCAATTAAAACAAGCTTACGCGAATCAATTAGCTGTTTCTGAAACCACAAATATCAGTTTAGCCAATTTTTTGCCTTCAATATCTGCCGTAGGGCAAGGCATGGGCAATCAATTAAGCAATCAGAGAGCAACCTACCAAGGCAGCGGTTTTCAACAATATATTGATAATTCATTCACGGTTAATTTATTGCAACCAGTATTTCATTGGGAACATTGGTTACAATTAAGTCAGGCAGAAAATCAATTTGTTCAGGCTGAAGCGGCTTATCATGCCGAGCTACAAACAGTCATCGTTAAGGTGGTTGAGGCGTATTTTAATGTCTTGTCTGCAGCAGATAATGTAGCGTTTTATCATATCGAACAACAGGCGATTGCACGGCAAGTCGAGCAAGCAAAACAACGTTTTGCATTAGGCTTTGTGGAGGTTACTGAGGTGCGTGAAGCTCAAGCCGCGTTTGATCAGGTGATTGCTAGCGCAACGGCTGCCGAGGCCTTGGTTGAAAATCAAAAAGAAGCATTAATTGAAATTATTGGTGAACAAACCTTAGCGTTAATGCCATTACGTCCACTAATCCCTTTAGTTAAGCCACACCCTGACAGCATCGAGGAATGGAGTAAAGCGTCTGAGGTAAGTAATTTTAAAATTATTTCAGCCTTTAATCAGGTCGAGGTTGCGCGTAAAACGGTGGATTTACAACGCAATGGGCATTTGCCAAAACTAGATGTCGTGGCATCTTATGGCGAATTTGATACCACCAGTTCATTCGGTTTACGAGGCAATACACAAAATATTGGTCTTAAGCTCTCCATTCCGATGTACGAAGGCGGAGCCGTAAATGCCAAAATTCGTCAAGCAAACCACAGGCTTGTTGAGACGCAAGAAATTCTTGTGGCCGTAAAACGTGCTGTTAATCGACAGGTTAAAGAAGCGTATCGTGGCATGACTACAAGTATCAGTCAGGTATTGGCGTTAACTACCGCAGTTAAATCATCAGAGTTGGCGCTGGAAGCTACGCAGGCGGGGTACGAAGTGGGTACCCGAACCTTGGTTGACGTGTTAACTGAGCAACGGAATGTGTATCGTGCTAAACGAGACCTTTCGCGTGCTCGTTATGATTATTTAGTCAATGGCGTAAAATTAAAGCACGCTGCAAGTAGTTTGACTCAGCTTGATGTTGAACAGCTCAATCATTTATTGCAGCCAGCAGATCACTAAAGTAGTGCAGTGTGTGGCTCATCATTGAGTGCAAATACAGCCATCGCCTAGTGCATCTTATAGCCTGTATCTGATGACTGGGTTTGGATAGGTTTAATGAAACGGTTTACATGTTAAGCAAACCGCCCCATCTTAAGTAGCGAGTTAACGCGATTATCGACAAGTTCACTCAGCGCAATTAATTTAGTTATCAATGTCTTTTGCGGTAATCATAATAAGGGCGTTGGATAATCGGTCTGGGCACATAATGGAAATGCGGTACAGGTGTGATGATTCGTGCTGGTGGAACAATAATTCGGGCGGGTGGAATCACGGGGTAAACGCGGCGTGGCACAACATATCGAGGCGGAGTCACCACGGTGTATCGGCTTCTGTAAGCAGGTACTTGGTAAGCGCAGGCAGTTAAGTCTAGTATTAAGCAAACTAAACACGCAGTTTTGATAAATATGTTCATGGGAACTCCTGGTTATCTCATTAAAAAAGTTAAATAAATTATAAGGTGAGCACACTGAATGACACCTGAATTAGCCTGGTGCAACGGAGATTTATGCGCGTTATTTTGACAGAAAAACCTTCTGTTGCACGAGATATTGCACGATGTTTAAAAATTAATCAGCGTCATGACGGCTATTTTTCAAATAAAGAGGTGTGTATCACTTGGGCATTTGGTCATTTGCTCGAATTAAACGAACCCAATGATTATCAGCCAGAATGGAAGCGTTGGACGATTTCAGATTTGCCCATCATTCCTGAAGCGTTTAAATTAAAAGCCAAAGAAGATGCGGGTGTCAAAAAGCAATTGCAGACAATCAGGCAATTATTTAAAGGTGCCAGTGAAATTATTTGTGCAACAGATGCTGGGCGCGAGGGTGAGTTGATTTTTCGTTACATCTTAACGTGGACACATTGCCAGCACACGCCAGTTAAACGTTTGTGGATTAGCTCAATGACCGATGAAGCTATTTTGCAGGGGTTTAAAACTCTACGCGACGGCGCTCATTATGAAAGCTTATATCAAGCGGCACGTTGTCGAAGTGAAGCAGATTGGATTGTGGGCTTAAATGCCACGCGTATTTATACCTTAAAATATGGTGGGCAAGGGCGCTTATGGACGGTTGGGCGTGTACAAACGCCAGTTTTAGCGATGATTGTACAAAAAGACAAAGACATCGCCTTGTTTGTGGCGCATGATTTTTGGGAGTTGCATACGCGCTATAAAGATATTGATTTTACTTTTACGGGTGGACGATTTGAACAACAACACGCCGCCGAGACCTTGCGTGCAGCGTGTGAAAATAAGCTATTTGAAATCACTGCGGTGAAAAGCAAACAAGAAACGTTATTGCCACCATTGTTTTTTGATTTAACGACCTTGCAAAAAGAGATGAGTCGTCGCTATGGCTTTACTGCCGAACAAACATTAGGTTACGCGCAGCAATTATATGAAAGCAAGCACATTACTTATCCTCGTACAGACAGCCGTTATTTAAGTACAGATTTAAAACCCACCATTAAGCCTTTACTGAGTGCATTGCGAACGCATTTTAATGACGCGATTGCCACACTTGATTTAACTGCCTTAACGTTAACGTCGCGTTATTTTAATGATGCAAAAGTTGCCGATCATCATGCCATTATTCCTACCCGCACCTTGCCTGCGCAGAGTGAATTAATAACGCCTTTGGGCAAAGTGTATGAAGCAATTGTTATTCGATTTATTGCCGCGTTCTATCCTGCGTGTATTAAATTAATCACCGTCGTATCAGGTAGCGTGGTTGATGTTGATATTCCTTTTAGAACTCAAGGTACTGTGGTGGCTCAACTAGGGTGGCAGGTGCTGTATAAACAGACCGCTAATGAAGATAAAAATGAACGCCTACTGCCTAGTTTTGTACAAGGCGAAACAGGTAAGCAAGAACCTTTTATTTCGCAAGGACGGACAACGCCACCTAAGCCTTATAATGAAGCCAGCATATTGAGTATGATGGAATCAGCGGGAAAGACGTGTACCGATCCAGAATTAAAAGAAGCGTTAAGAGAAAAAGGCTTAGGTACTCCCGCAACACGAGCCGCAATTATTGAAACATTAATTAAACGAGGCTACGTTGAACGCCAACATAAAGCCTTGTTAAGCACCGCAAATGGACGCTATTTACTGGCGATTATTCGTGATGAACGCTTGACATCAGCCGCCATGACCGGCGATTGGGAAGCAAAGTTAAAGCAAGTTGAACGTAAAAGCTATGATGCTAAGCAGTTTATGGCTGAAATTAAGCACTTCACCCAGCAACTTATTGAAGGCGCAAAACAGCCTCGCTACGATGTTGAACACTTAGGAAATTGTCCTCGCTGTCAGCAACCCGTAATTGAAGGTAAAAAGGGCTACGGTTGCAGTGCGTGGAAGAATGGCTGTGGGTTTGTGTTGTGGAAAACGCAGTGGGGGATGGACTTAACGCGAGCCTTAGTCAGTGAATTATTACGTTGCTCAGCTACCTTGCACGCACAAACTATTACGATTGAGGGCGACAGCTTATTGGTATATTTAACGTTAAATGCACAAGGTGAGCTTGGCTATCAACGAGCTGAAGTTACCTCGTTACCGTCCTTAAAGTCAGCCACTACTGAGGTGTTGGGCTTATGTCCAGTATGTAACGGTGAGGTTGTTGACACCACAAAAGCCTTTTCATGTACTCAGCAAAGCAATGGGTGTACTTTACTTATCTGGAAAACCATCGCACAGAAAAAAATCACAGTCGTCATGGCAAAAAAGCTGTTGAAAAAAGGTGAAACAGGCGTGTTAAAAGGCTTTAAATCAAACAAAGGCACTGCTTTTTCGGCTAATTTAAAATTAGTAGAGGGCAAAGTGGTGATGGATTTTAGTAAAGCCGATACTTAAGTGCATAAGCAAGGAATAAGTTAATATTAGATGAGCAACTAGCCGTTGCAAACGTTATTGTTCACTAATAAGATGTTGATAATTTTAATTAAATAAAAGGGTGATTATGAGTAATGTATTTAGTTTTACTGGGACTGTTGGACGTGATGCGGAGGTGCGTTTTACGCCAGCGGGTATGGCTGTGTTAAATGTCACGGTTGCCAACAATGTTGGCTTTGGTGATAAACAACAAACCTTATGGATTCGTGTGGTGTTGTTTGGTAAGCGTGCCGAGGGGGCGTTACAAAATTATTTAAAAAAAGGTCAGCAAGTATTTGTGTCAGGTGAGTTAGCTCAGAATGAATACAAAGCTAATGATGGCACCATGAGAATGAGTTTAGATTTAACTGCAACAGTGATTGATTTAGTCGGTAAACGTAACGATTCAACAGCGCCCGCACAACAGGGCAATCAACAACCTGCTATGCGTTCATCATCTTCACCACAGCTAGAAAGTGTTGATAATTTTGACGCGCCCTATGATGATGGCATTCCTTTTTAAAACACCTTTACTACATTCTTAAAATTAAGACTCAAATTTGACAGCCTCACTTCTTTTTAAAAAGAAGTGAGGCATTTCATCAAAACCCCATGCCAGTTATTCAAAAATGGCAAGAAAATAGTCCTGAATTATTTCTAAAAAAAGGAATGCAATCATGTGGGACTTGATAGTATTAATCGTTACGTTAACGTACACCATTTATAACCGCGATTACGGACTATTGACTCAGTAAGGCTTGCCATTTTTGGGTCTGCGTAGCTAGGGCAGATAAATCAAAGGTGGTTAACCTGTAGTCGTTTAAAACATGGTTGCCCGCTATCCAGACGTTAGACACTTGGTGTCGACCCGTAGCATAAACAATATGCGAAATTGGGCAGTAAAGGGGTTGAGCTTCAAGGGTGTCAAAATTAATAGCAATGACATCGGCCGCCTTACCAATAGTTAACGAGCCAATTTCATCAGCCAAGCCCAAAGCTGTTGCACCATTGATTGTCGCCATACGCAACACCGTCATGGCCGCCAACGCACTGGCATCTTGGGCAACGGCTTTACCTAATAAGGCCGCCGTGCGCATTTCTCCAAACATATCTAAATCATTATTACTGGCCGCGCCATCCGTACCTAAGGCAACATTAACCCCCGCTTCAAGGCAACGCGCCACGGGACAAAAACCACTGGCAAGTTTAAGATTAGATTCTGGACAATGAATAAGATGTGCGCCTTGACGCGCCAATAACGCAATTTCCTCGGGCATTAATTGTGTTGCATGGACAGCAAGTAAAGAAGGATTCACCAAGCCTAATTCATGAAGACGTTGTAATGGACGTTTGCCCTTCTGTTGCTGTGCCTCATCAACTTCGTGCAGCGTTTCGTGAACGTGGATATGCACGGGAATACCAAGACGCTGTGCTTGTGCATGGATTGTTTGTAACGGTATGTCTGAAACCGTGTAGGGGGCATGAGGTGCAAAACAGGTGCTGATTAATTCATGCGGTTGGTACTGTTCGTGGACGGCAAGTCCTTTAGCAATATAATCCTCAGCGTGTTCGCCCCACACGGTCGGGAAATCAATCACAATTAAGCCAATACTTGCACGTATGCCATGTTTAATCGCCTGTTGAGCGGTAATGTCTGGAAAAAAATACATATCATTAAAGCAGGTGGTGCCGCCACGAATCATTTCTGCAATGGCAAGTTCAGTGCCATCGTTAACAAAAGCAGTGTTCATCCATTTTTGTTCTAATGGCCAAATATGTTCTGTTAACCATTCTTGCAAAGGTAAGTCATCAGCAATGCCGCGCATTAAGGTCATGGCAGCATGGGTATGGCAATTAATCAGCCCAGGTAACAAGGCGTGTGAGGGGAGTTCTTTAATATTATCACTGTGATACTGCTGTCGAGCACGCGCGGTGGGAAGAATATCAACAATACGACCCTTAGTTATTGCTAAGGAATGGTGTTCAAGGGTTACGGAAGCAGGCTCAACAGGTATAATCCAGCGAGCGTGAATAAGCGTATCAACAGTAATCATGGCGTAGTTAAGTAGTTAAACGTTGAAAATAGAATTATAACTTTTTAATCTGGGTTTTAAGTAATGAATAAATTAACAGTACAAGCATTGCAATGGACAGGTTTCTCGTTAAAAGTGTTGGATCAACGACGCTTGCCTGAAGACTGTGTTTATGATGAATATACAGATGCGGCGGGTGTAGCTGAAGCAATAGCCAGTATGCGGGTAAGAGGTGCGCCCGCCATTGGTATTGCCGCTGCCTATGGCATTGCCTTATCAGTGTGTGAGCATTTTTTACTCGCGCCGCTTACTTGGCGAGCCTTAGTGAAGCAGGATATAGATATATTGGCGCGATCAAGACCTACGGCGGTCAATTTATTTACAGCCTTAAATACCATGACTGCGCATCTACAAGGGCAACACGTTACGCCTGCAACGGTGCTGGCATTAGCTAAAAAGATTCATGCTGATGATATCGACGCTAATCATAAAATGGGAGAGCTGGGTGCAGACTTATTAGCCGATGCCCAGGGTATCTTAACGCATTGTAATACTGGTGCTTTGGCAACAGGAGGATACGGCACCGCACTGGGCGTAATTCGTAGTGCGTATGCTCGCCAAGCACGGACAATCTATGCTGATGAAACCCGACCTTGGTTACAAGGTGCGCGGCTAACCGCATGGGAATTAGCCCAAGAAGGCATTCCTGTCACCTTAATTGCCGATTCAGCGGCTGCGTGGTTAATGCGCTCAGGCGCAGTGTCTTGGATTATTGTTGGCGCAGATCGAATAGCCTGCAATGGCGATACAGCAAATAAAATTGGTACTTATGGCTTAGCCGTATTAGCTAAACAGCACGGCGTAAAAATGATGGTCGTTGCACCCACCACAACCATTGATTGGGAAATGCCTACTGCCGAAGACATGGTGATTGAGCAGCGCAACCAAAATGAACTATTACCCGCGTGTTATCTGCAAGAAAACTCATTGGTCAGCGCGTGGAATCCAGTGTTTGATATTACCCCCGCAGCCTTGATTGATGTGATTGTTACCGAACGCGGTGTCATCATGCAGCCCTCAGAACAGGGCATGAGGAGTGTGCAATGTCGCTAGGAAAACAAGGCAATAATCCGTTAGTCGTCCTCCACTATTTACTGCGTGGCACCGAATTATTAACCCATAAAGCCTTGCGGTTATACATAGTGATTCCGTTATTGATTAACACCGTGTTGTACAGTCTTGCCATCTGGGTGGGTTATCATTACGTCAATAGCTGGATTCTTAGTCTCATCCCAGACTGGTTACATTGGCTGCATTGGTTATTATCACCCATACTCTTGGTAAGCTTTATTATTATTGGTTTTTTTACCTTTACCGTCGTTGCCAATGTTATCGCCGCACCCTTTTATGGCAAATTATCAGCAAAAGTGAGTGCTTTATATACGGCCTCAACACCGCAGAATGATATTGAGTTACCGCTTAGTCAAGTAATGAAGGCTGAATTTAAAAGACTACGTTATGTGTTATCACGCACCATTCCGTTGTTAATTTTATTTATTATTCCTGGCATAAATTTAGTTGCACCCGTTTTATGGATGGTGTTTGGCGCGTGGGTAATTGCTTTAGAATACTTCGCTTATCCTTTAGAAAACAAAGGTATTTTATTTGTTGAACAGCATCAATTTAGTAAAAAAATTGGCCTTGGAACCTTAAGTTTTGGTGCGCTCACTATGCTAGGGTTAAGCATACCGATAGTGAATATTTTTGTTGCGCCCGCCGCCGTTATCGGGGCAACATTATTTATTCATGCAATTGAAGACTAGCGTCCCTTTGACTGACTTGTTAGGCACGGCAATCCAAGGATTAGGTTTTTTCACGTGATACCTCAATTAAAAAAACCATAATGCAAGCTTATGGGTTCTTGACGAGGCCATAACATGGCTACTTTGACCCTCAAAAACATACCCGACAACATTTATAACCAATTAAAGGAGGCTGCTAAATTACATCATAGAAGTCTTAACAGCGAAATTCTCTATTGTGTAGAACGAACCAGCAATCCTCACAAAGTTAATATTACCGAACATTTGGCACTGGCAAAGCAGTTGAGGGCTAAAACAGTGCATTACTTATTAACAGACGAAGAAATGGATAAAGCCAAATCAGACGGCAGGTCATGATTGTTGCCGATACCAACACGATTGCCTGTCTTTACCTCAACAGCGAAAAAACCGCTCAAGCAGAACAGTTGCTGACGCTTGAGCCGAAGTGGAGTGCACCCACTCTTTGGAAAAGTGAGTTTCGTAATGTGTTAACGCTCTACTTACGAAAAAACATTTTAACTTTTGACTGTTGTGTGATCATGACCCAACAAGCTGAAAATTTGATGCTTGAAAATGAGTACGAGCGTTCAACCGCTCATATTTTACAACAGGTAAACACCAGTAACTGTTCCGCATACCACCGTGAGTTTATTGCCTAACAAGCGTTGCTAGACTTTATGGCGTTAGCGTTGCTCAACCAAGGCTCATTGCAAGCGAGTAAAGGTTTTGGTAGTGATGTAAAACTTGAGAACGATGTGATATAAACGTGAACAGTGCGTAGTAATTATTGATATAAAACACTTAAATAGGATAAGCAAATGAAAAAAAACAGTTATTTAAAGGTCGGTCGTACACTGCTATCAGGACTTGTCTGTATTGCAGGCTTTAATTTAGTGGGCTGCGTAACGGATGGGCATGTCTTTCCAGCAGGAGAAATACAAACCATTAGAATTGGTGACTCCACAGAAAGCGATATAGCGCGGACGTTTGGCACACCTTGGAGCTCAGGTATTTCAAATGGTTTAAAAACGTGGAGTTACCGTGATGATCGTTACAATCTTTTTACCGATTCCGAAAGAGAAAATTTAGTCATTAAATTTGATAAGCGCGGCGTAGTGAGTTCCTTTACGTATAACTCAACTAAGCGCTCAAAATAACCCCCGAAGATAACCAAATTTAGCCGCATGATGAGGGCAATTAGCGTTGGGGGCAGCCCCAACGCTCTCATCGTGTGGCATCGTGCCAAAAGCTGGGCTAAAGTTTAGCCCATACCTCGTTATTTTATTAACTGACTTTTAGGTGCTTCATAATGAAAAAGCTAGAAATCTTCACCACATCATCTCACCCGCAGTCTAGTCAACTTAAGCCACATTATATTGCTCATGTTAGACAGGCAGATCAGAGCATTCAAACCTTAGCGAATCATCTAAGTGAAGTGGCTGAAATTGCTAAGAAATTCGCAGCTAAAATTAATGTGTCAGAAGCAGGGGAACTGATAGGGTTATTGCATGATTTTGGTAAATACAGTGCTGACTTTCAACAATACATTATTGATGCGACAAAATTACCCAATCCAAATTTTGACGAAGATTATGTCGGAGCTAAAGCCTTAAAAGGCAAAATAGATCATTCCACGGCAGGCGCACAATGGATTTATCAAACACTGGCACAACACGGTGGTAAAGGTAAATGTTGTGCGCAAATATTAGCCGTGTGTGTGGCATCGCATCACGGTAGAGGATTAATTGATTGTTTAAAACCTTACGGCGATACCATGGAAGAAGTTAATGGTTTTAATCGCAGAATAAAAAAATCAGACACCTTGACGCATTTAGAAGAATGCACCCAAAATGCCGATGACAATATTTTAGAAAAAGCCACGTTGCTGGCAAGTGAATCTTTAGTTGATGCCATGATTGCACAATTAAATCAATTTACCCAAAGTGACCAGCACAACACTATCAAACAATTTTACATTGGCTTTTGGACACGGTTTTTATTCAGTTGCCTGATTGATGCCGACCGTATCAACAGTGCCGATTTTGAAAATCCACACCAAGCGGCACACCGTAATAAACCCGTATCGTGGGCTATTGCCATTCATCGTGTAGACAGTTTTTTAGCTGAACAGCAGCGGATAATTCAACAAAAAGCCGATTCATTACCCGTAAAAACACGGCGACTGAATGAAATACGGCGAGACATTTCCAACACCTGCCAACGTAGAGCAAAAGATGCGCAAGGTATTTATACGCTCACCGTACCGACAGGTGGCGGAAAAACTTACGCCAGCTTACGTTTTGCCTTACATCATGCCAAAGAACATAAATTAGAACGTATTTTTTACATTATTCCTTATACCTCGATTATTGAACAAAATGCTGATGCAATACGTAAAATTATTGAAGTAGAAGGGGACAGTTATCCTTGGGTGTTAGAGCAGCATTCTAATTTAGAACCTGAGCAACAAACCTGGCACAGCAAATTAACCGCTGAAAACTGGGATGCACCTATCGTCATGACAACGATGGTACAGTTTTTAGAAACTTTGTTTGACGGCGGCACACGTGGCGTGCGGCGTTTACATCAGTTGGCGAACAGCGTCATCATTTTTGATGAAATTCAAACCTTGCCCATTAATTGCACGCATTTGTTTTGTAACGCACTGAATTTTTTAACGACTTATAGCAACTCAACGGCTGTGTTATGTACAGCAACACAGCCTTTATTAGATAAACTCAACGCGCCTGAAAAAGGGCAATTAAGTATTTCAACAGAAAACGAATTAATGCCTGATACCCGTAAATTATTTGAACAACTAAAGCGCGTGGACATTATTAATAAAACGAAATCCGAAGGTTGGTCAAAAGAAGAAATTGCTGAACTAGCCCTCTCTGAACTCGCAGAAAAAGGCAGTTGTTTAGTGATTGTCAACACCAAAGCATGGGCAGAAGCGCTTTACCGTGCTTGTGTCAACAATGAAGAAGATAAAAATTGTATTTTTCATCTTAGCACTCATCAATGCTCCGCACATCGCACCGCTATTTTTAACACCATCAAAGCACGTTTAAAAGCGAAGCAACCTGTCTTGTGTTTTAGCACCCAATTGATTGAAGCGGGTGTCGATATTGATTTTGCCAGTGTGATTCGTTTTTTAGCAGGTTTGGATTCGATTGCCCAAGCGGCAGGACGGTGTAATCGTAATGCAGAGTTAGAGAATGCAACGGTCTTTATCATTAATCCAGCTAAAGAAAGCTTAGATCAACTCATCGATATTAAAATTGGAAAAGAAAAAACGGAGCGTGTTTTTAGAGAAATTGCGAGCAACGATTTATTAACGCCTGACGCAATAGAACTGTATTTTAAATATTATTTTTTTGACCGCGCTGATTGCATGGATTACCCCGTAGATAAAAAACAAATAGGTAGAGATGACACGCTGTTGAATTTACTCAGCGACAATAAATTAAATTCTGGAAATAGAGCGCCATTATTTTTAAAGCAATCATTCAAGACGGCTGGAGATGCTTTTAAAGCTATAGAAGCGCCAACCTATTCTGTTATTGTTCCTTATGGCGAAGGTAAAAATCTGATAACTCAATTGTGTGACATTAATAAACAATTTGAAGTGAAAGCTTTTTATTCATGTTTAAAAAAAGCACAAAAATACAGTGTTAATCTTTTCCCCAATGTGTGGAAAAAGTTAGTTGAACAAGAGGCTATTATTGAAATTCAAAATGAAGGTGTATTTTATCTGGATGAATGTTATTACAGTTCAGAGTTTGGCTTATCGATTGATCAGGCGAATAAATTTGAAGCAATTATTTTGTAGGTGTTAAGTAAATCAGAATTTTAAAACCCGAAGGAGGGCGTTTGTGGAAAACAAAATTAGTTTTCGATTGTGGGGCAAGTATGCATTATTTACTGATCCGATAACTAAAGTAGGAGGGGAAAAATGTTCTTATCACCTACCGACTTATGAAGCCATCAAAGGCGTACTCAAATCCATTTACTGGAAGCCTACGCTCATTTGGTATGTTGACAAAGTGCGAGTAATGAAACCTATACGCACACAAACTAAAGGCACAAAACCATTAGTATGGAGCGGAGGGAATAGTTTGGCGATTTACACCTTTTTGCGTGATGTCGAATACCAAGTTGAAGCGCATTTTGAATGGAATGAACATCGTCCAGAGCTTAAAGACGACCGTATTGACGGTAAACATTTTAATATTCTAAAACGTACCCTAGAAAAAGGTGGTAGACAGGATGTTTTTTTAGGGACGCGCGATTGCCAGGCCTACGTTGAGCCGTGTGAATTTGGTTTAAGCGAAGGTGTTTATGATGAAACGCCCGATATACCTTTTGGTTTAATGTTTCATAGTTTTGCTTACCCTGATGAAACAGGCGCAGCAAATTTAGAAAGTGTGTTTTGGCAAGCCATGTTAAAAAACGGTATTTTAGAATTTCCACGTCCTGAAGATTGCGAGATACGGCGAGACGTTCGCCCCATGTCGGTTAAACCGTTTGGGATTGGCGTTAATTTAAGAGACGTTGCAACCGAAGAGGTGGAATTATGAGCTGGATAGCAAAGTTATATGACACTTACGAAGCAGCTTTAACGTTACCTGTTGTAGAAGGTAAGTTGCCGTTAATGCCAATTAGCCACACCTCACAAAATGCGCATATTAATATCGTTATTGATGGTGCAGGTAATTTCATTAAAGCAAGTGTACTACCTGATAAGACGCAAGTTATATTGCCTGCAACAGAAAAATCAGCTGGGCGCACCAGTGGTGAAGAACCGCATCCATTGGCAGATAAATTGCAATATGTTGCTAAAGATTATGAGAAGTATGGCGGCAAAAAAAAGCCTTATTTTAAAAGCTTTTATGATTTATTGACGGGGTGGTGTGATTCAGAATACGCGCACCCTAACGTGCAAGCAGTTTTGCAATACGTCAGTAAAGGCACCGTAATTGAAGATTTAATCAAAGAAACAATAGTTTATATCAATGCCGATAATGTTCTACTGACCCAATGGAACAGCGACAATGGCGAAGCCCCAGCACTATTTAAATTGTTACCTAAAGACAAAGGTGTGTTAGATCAGGGCTCAGCTTTAGTGTGCTGGTCAGTACACCAAGAAAATGACCCTAATGAAAAAACGTGGGAAGACCGTGGTATTCAGCAAAGCTGGATTGCATACACAGCATCAGCAGGAAATAATGCCAAAGGTTTATGTTACATCACAGGTGAAATACAAACACTGGCAATGAACCACCCCAAAAAAATACGTCATTCTGGTGATGGAGCAAAACTCATTTCATCCAATGATTGGCAAGGATTTACCTTTTTAGGTCGTTTTACCGATGAAAAAAAGAATGTTGAAAGTTTAGGACTGCAATCGCTTGGTATTGGCGCAATCGCCACACAAAAAGCCCACAATGCACTAAGTTGGTTGATACAAAGGCAGGGTTTCAGGAATGGTGACCAAGTATATATTGCATGGGCAGTGTCAGGAAAAGAGATACCCGATCCATTAGTCGATGCCTATGCAGTGATGGATTATGAATTTGAAGAAATCAATCTTGGTACAAGCTTAGCCCAAGACTATGCGTTACGTCTTAAAAATTATATGGCAGGTTATGCAGGAAAATTAAGTCCTAATGAGCAAATAATTATCATGGGCATAGATTCAGCAACGCCTGGTCGTATGGGAGTTATTTATTATCGAGAAAAGAATAACCGTGACTTTTTGGACTGTTTAGAGCAATGGCACAAAGAATTTGCATGGTATCAACGTCACACCCAAGAAATTAAGGATGACACAGGCAAAAAACCTAAAACAAAAGTGATTTACCCGATAGGTTCACCCGTGCCAAAAGACATTATCAAAGCGGCTTACGGTGAAAATGTTACGGATAATTTAAAGAAAAAAACCATTGAGCGCTTATTGCCTTGCATTGTTGATGGCTCATCATTTCCTTTTGATTTGGTACAGAGCTGTATGCGAAAAGCAACAAATCGTGTGGCTTATGCCAGTGATGAACAATGGCTTTGGGAAAAAAATCTTGGCATTACGTGTGCCTTGTATAAAGGCTTTCGCATTCGGCAAGCAGCCACCCATACGAATACTTGTATTGAAACAAACCAACGGAGACATTTTGCTATGGCATTAGAAGAAAATTATCATACACGCGATTATCTTTATGGACGGTTATTGGCCGTTGCTGAACGTATTGAGGAAGTCGCCTTAAGTATCAGTGGTGAGAATCGTTCGACCAACGCTGCTCGATTAATGCAACGCTTTGCTGATCATCCTGCGCAAACATGGCTAACAATTTACAAGGCATTAGATCCTTATATACAACGCTTACAAGTTTCACGAACGGCTTTTTTAAATAACCAACGAGAAGAGCTAGAAACAATAAGTAATAACTTTACCATTGAAGATTTTAATAATAATGCCCCATTATCGGGTGAGTTTTTATTAGGTTATTACTGTCAACGGCAGAAAATGAAGCAAGCTAGCGCAGAAAGTTCTGCACATTACAAAGCCAAACAAACAAAAAATATTGACGAAACCACCACAGTAGGAGAGCCACAATGAGTTCATTAAGCCACAAAATAGACTTTGCAATTATTTTTAGCGTTAATCATGCCAACCCAAATGGCGATCCACTTAATGGCAATCGGCCACGTACAGATTACGATGGTTTTGGAGAGATGACAGACGTATGTTTAAAGCGAAAAATTCGTGATCGATTACAAACTGAAGGGAAGGTTATTTTTGTTCAATCGGACGAGAAAAAAACTGACGGTATGACCAGTTTACAAAATCGCGCCTATGCTGAAGCCCCCATTGGTTTAGGAAAAGAAGCTTTCAATACAAAAAAAACGACTAAGGATGACGCAGCAAAACGTGCGTGTGAGCAATGGTTTGATGTTCGTGCGTTTGGCCAAGTCTTTGCTTTTGGAAAAAGTAAAGATGACGATGCCGCAGGGGTTTCAATCGCGATTCGTGGGCCAGTTACCATTCAATCTGCGTTTAGCTTAGAACCTATCAGCATCACCAGCACCCAAATTACTAAAAGCGTTAGTGGTGAGGGAGATGGAAGCAAAAAAGGTTCCGATACAATGGGCATGAAGCATCGTGTTGATCATGCTGTGTATGTTACATACGGGGCAATCACACCACAACTTGCAGAAAAAACAGGCTTTAGCAATGATGATGCTGAAAGCATCAAAGCCGTTTTGCCCAAATTGTTTGAGGGTGATGAATCATCAGCAAGACCAGCGGGCTCAATGGCCGTTAAAAAAGTCATCTGGTGGCAGCATAATTCCAAAGCGGGGCAATATTCATCTGCTAAAGTTCATAATTCACTGACAGTTAATTCTGATGGCAGCTATGAGTTAACCTTACTGGATGGTTTAGTTCCAAAGGAAATAGATGGATTTTAAAGTTGGATTTATTGTGTAAAAATAAATAACTAAACTGATCCTAGCACCTGCCGGGTTTTAAAAACCGGGCAGGTCTATTGTCGCAATACCTGCTATTTAAAGGTGAATAATATGCAAACGATTACCTTTACAACAGATGATAATGTCAGCCGGTTATTACAGGACATTGCCAAAGAAAATAATAAGCCGACTGGTGAAATTATTTCTGAATCGTTACGTTATTATGCAGAAATGCTACAAAGAAAAAAGCTAAGCCAGCAAATCCAATACGCGTCTAACCTAGTGGCTAACCAAAGTCTGGAAATCAGTCAATCCCTGGCAGCGAGTAATGCAGATGGGCTTTAAGCGGGGTGATGTGCATTTAGTTACCACAACCCCTCAAAAGACAAGGAAGCGAGAAAAATACGCCCAGCGCTTATAGTCGTTGGTTTAGCAATAACGTAACTCGTCTCTATAAAATCAACAAAATTGGAGAACACCATGCAAGTCAATATGCACGAAGCCCAAGCCCATTTAGCTCACTATGTCGAAAAAAACATTGGCAGGTGAAGAAGTTGTTTTAGCGCGAGGAGGTAAAGCACTGGTCGCGCTTGTTCCGATTGAAAAGCATAATAACGTCATATTAGGGACATTAGAAGGTGCGTTTGACGTACCCGAAAACTTTGATGACAGCTTACCCGAAGCTTTTTATAAAGATTTTTTATTTTAATAACAGCTTCTTGCGTATCAAAAGTTATGGTATTCATAATAATTTAACCAATACGGCAACGATACCAATGGCAAATGCAATCAGAGTGCCAAGCTTGATAATTAGTCTTTGCTCAAGCTGGATAAGACGGGTATCCATATCTCTACGTAAGTCGGAAATGTCTCTGCGCACATCGGTAATATCATGTTGCGTTGCTAACTCTGCCTCACCTTGAGCCTCTTTAAATGCGTCAGAGAACGCTTCCGCTTGGCTTTCTGGTACACCCGCCTCTTTTAGTGTGCGAATGAATTTATGTGTATCAGAAGTTATAGTAGTCATTATTCCTCTCCAATACGGCGATTAAGAAATTATTTTGTGCTCAGTATAACTTATTAAAGTGTTTTTATTTTCAAGTCGTGACAGCATCATTGAGACATTAATTTTTTAATGTCTCAATTGAGTTGCGCAATGTCTTCGATAAGTCTTCCCTGTGCCCGTGGGGGTTTTTCCAAAGGGATACCGTGTCCAGCTAACAAAGCAAATATATGTCTAATTTAGTGATTAACCAAAGCTGGGGGGAATCAGTCTTTAGCAACGAATAATGTTGACGAGCTTTAAGCGAGGGGCGGTGCATTTAATAGTTGGGTAAGCTATCGCTAATCCAGCATGAGAATATAACTTAAACAGGAAAGATTATGCTTAACTACCAAACAACAAACGACACCGTGAATTTAACGTTTTCGAAAGAATATTTAAGCTCTCCAGAAGTCATAAAATTCATTGAAACCTTGCGTATTAAAGAGTTGTTATCAATCAGCCAATTGTGTACTGAAAATGTCATGAAACTGCATGATGAATTAAAAGAGAACTGGTGGCAGGCGCATAAAGATGATTTTTTGCAAAATATTCAATGATAGCCATATAAACCCAAAACCTTCCTATGAAATATATATTGGATATTCCGCTAATCAATCCATGGATTGATTAGGCTTATGGAACTAGAACCTATTTATCTATCAAGTCTGCAACATTACCTCTTTTGTCCCAGGCAATTTGCTTTAATTGAGCTGGAAAACATCTGGGTCGAAAATCAATTTACAGCCGAAGGGCAAGTATTGCATCAACGGGTTAATCAGGCTGATCAACAAAAACGCGGAGATATTCGTACTGTGTGGGCATTGCGTTTGGCAAATGTAGAACTGGGCATTGAAGGCGTTGCTGATGTGGTGGAATATCATAAACAAGCGGATGGAGCAGAAATACCTTATCCAATTGAGTATAAACGAGGTAAACCCAAAGCACACCGTGCCGATGAAGTGCAGTTATGCGCCCAAGCGCTTTGTCTGGAAGAGATGCACGGCGTATCGGTGCCTGAAGGCGCGTTGTTTTATGGCGAAGTTCGCCGTCGGCACTCTGTCGTTTTTGATGTCGAATTACGCAACTTAACAGCACAAACTATTGCTTCAAGCCGAACCATGTTACAAACCAAGATCACACCTAAAGCCATTTTTAAATCACAAAAATGTAGCAAATGTTCTTTGATCGACCAATGCCATCCCAAAAGCTTTGGAAGATCGGCTGCTGCATGGTTGGCGGCACAACTCGTAGAGGATTAAGTATGCGCCCATTACGCAACGTTATTTATATTCAAACGCAAAACTCTTGGTTACACAAAGACAACGACAATCTGGTTTTAAAAGTTGAAAAAGAAACCAAAGCACGCGTTCCTATCCATAAATTACAAGGTTTAGTCTGCTTTGGACACGTGACAATTTCGCCTTATTTGATGGCGCACTGTGCAGAAAACGGCATTACCATTACCTTTTTAAATATGTTCGGTAAATATCTGGCAAGGGTTGAAGGGCCGGTTAGTGGCAATGTGTTATTACGCAGAACCCAACATTTAACCGGTGCTAATATCGATAAAAGCGTTGCCATTGCTCAAACTATGTTGTCAGGAAAATTGTATAACCAGCGTTATGTAATCAGAAGATATTTACGTGATCATGGTGAAAAAATTAGCGAGGATGCGGTACGTACTGAGCTACAAACTGCTGAAAAACGTCTGACCCGTTGTTTAGCGCAGTTACCTGATTGCAAAGCAATAGATACCCTAATGGGGCGCGAAGGGGAAGCAGCACAAGTCTATTTTGGTGTATTTAAACATTTGATACGCCAAGATGATTTTGTCTTTGATACCCGTAGACGAAGACCTCCAACCGACCCGGTTAATGCTTTATTATCATTTTGTTATACTTTGCTTACACATGATTGTCGTTCTGCATTGGAAACCACGGGGCTTGATCCAGCCAGTGGTTTTTTACATCAATTACGTAGTGGCAGACCCTCATTGGCATTGGATTTGGCAGAAGAATTTAGACCGATGATTGATCGGTTTATATTGTCGTTAATTAACAAACGGCAATTGTTGATTAAGGATTTTGAGACCTGGCCCAATGGCACAGTTACCTTAAAGGAAGAGCCTCGAAGAACATTACTGGCGGCATGGCAAGATCGAAAACAAGATACATTAATGCATCCCTGGTTTAATGAAACGGTGCCGGTAGGTTTACTGCCTTGGTTGCAAGCACAGGTATTAGCGCGTTTTTTACGGGGTGATTGTGATAGTTATGTGCCCTTTTTGTGGAAATAAAAGGAGTATTTTAGATGATGATTTTAGTGACTTATGATGTGAGTTTTAAAAGTGAAACGGGGCCTAAACGTTTGCGTAGAATAGCTAAGTTGTGCCTTATTTATGGACAACGCGTTCAATATTCTGTATTTGAAATTGAAGTGGATATGGCGCAATGGACAAAATTAAAAAATGATTTGATATCCGTTATGGATGAGGAGCTGGATAGTTTACGATTTTATTATTTAGGTAATAATTGGGAGCGTCGTGTTGAGCATATTGGTGCTAAAGCCGTGTTGGATTTAAATGGCTTGTTATTATTGTAATGCGAACTATAAGCTAGCATAAAAACGCCAAGGTTCCGCATCTACTTTAATAGATTGATTTTTTTGATTTTATATTTAATGAGTAAGTGATTTATAATGTTTATTGCAGATGTTTTGAACGATTCGCAAATTAATGACTTTATGGTTATTAAAATCAATCGGTTAAGCAAATGCAGTCGCGCCCCCCGCGGGCGCGTGGATTGAAACCATGACATCTGCTATCGCAGATGTTAACTTTTTGTC
>Ga0247844_1001681_pt1 | contig 39206 bp, 35 predicted proteins | sample LaCtaG_FD_192421 | JGI IMG/M metagenome (GOLD analysis project Ga0247844, IMG submission 192421) | Freshwater microbial communities from meromictic Lake La Cruz, Castile-La Mancha, Spain - LaCruzMarch201714.5m_1 | ecosystem: Environmental > Aquatic > Freshwater > Lake | place: Spain: Castile-La... | reverse complement strand
ATCATTCAGTGTGAAGGAGGTAGCTACCGAAGAAAATCATCTATGCAAAAACAGTAGTAAAAATCTCAGCGTCAACTAGACAAGATAATTGTCGCTGAACTAGACAAGATAGTTGACGCGCTACACTATCATTAGCTTTTCTCAAACTGAGGATCTTTACGATACAAATGATCAAGGTAATTTCATTTTCGCTGGAACTAGAACACAAACCGCTACTAACTATAGTAACTTTATTGGCGGAAGCATTTCATCTATTTCAAGCTTTGGCACCAACACATTACCTTCGATTATCTCAACCCCATCTGCCTACGGTGAAAATAACTTCACGGCAAAAATTTCTTCAAGTACCGGTACATTAGAAAAAGTAAATTCAATCTACTACTTAGATGCACTGACAGGAAATAAAAATACGTTGGTTATCGATGAAGTATCCAATCTCCCAAGTCTACTTTCAGTTGGGTTAGATCAGTCTTTTGTCGCTGGAACAAGATTTCAATTCGCAGGAAAAATTTACATAGCTCTTCAAGATCGAAATAATAGCAACTTGTTCGATCTTGAGTGGGATCCAAGCAACACGAACAATCCAGGATCATACTGGTTGACCGAGACACTTCCAACTTCACAAGGTGGTGAGTTGGACAAACCAATTGAAGTGACACTCACAAGTGAAATATGGACACCCACATTCCTCCAACCTGGAACTCGTCATTGTAGCGGACTAAGTTGCATGGTTGCTCAAAATGGGCAATACCTGCCAAGCTCATTTCAAGTAAAGCTCAACGTAATTGCTAATAACTACACGGAGTTTACAGATATTACGACACTGGTTCCAGAACCAGAATCCTATGGCATGATGCTTGCGGGTATTGGAATGATAGGATTTATGGCGCGTCGAAGAAATAAAAAATTAGCTTAAAAAATCAAATTTGACGAAACTAACAGGCTGATTTTTCTGAAATTAGAAAAACTCAGCCTTTTTAAGTATTGCTTCCAACTCTTCTGCCGGTAAAGGCTTGTTGAGTAAATAACCCTGATAATTTTCACAACTTTCATTGTTTAGAAATTGTCGTTGTTCTTCGTTCTCAACACACTCAGCAATCACACTTAAATTTAAACTATTCGCCATAGCAATGATTGTACGAACAATTGCCTGATTACCAACATTTGTATCTAGGTCATGCACAAATGATTGATCAATTTTAAGTTGAAATAAAGGCAATTGTTTTAAATGTTTAAGTGATGAATAACCCGTACCAAAATCGTCTAGTGAAAACCTGACGCCTGTTTCGCTAAGCACCCTCATTGCAGTGATTATTTCGTCAATACGCTCTAACAACATACTTTCCGTCAGTTCCAGCTTTAGTCGACTTGCGTTAATCTCATAACGTGCAATGGTCGATTGCACTTGCGCTACAAAATCTGCTTGATGCAATTGTTTCGAACTGATGTTTACAGACAATGTGAGATCACGTGTCAGCGGACTATCCTGCCACCGTTGGATTTGTTCACAAGCAGATTCAAGCACCCATTGCCCAATTGGAACGATTAACCCAGTTTCTTCAGCCAGAGGAATAAAATCTGCGGGGGACATTAATCCTCGTTGAGGATGATCCCATCGAATAAACGCCTCAACACCTAATAATTTTCCCGCACTGTTCACTTGAATTTGATAATAAAGTTGAAATTGCTTCTTGCTAATTGCCTTGCGTAACTCTTGCTCAAGATCGGCGCGAATGTTTATCGCATTTTGCATTTGCGGATCAAAAAAGCGCATTGAATTTCGTCCGGCCTGCTTTGCTTGATACATGGCAATATCAGCATGTTTTAAAAGATTTTCTTGCGAATCTTCATGATTGTTAAAAAGAGCTGCACCAATACTAGGTGTATTTTGATATTCGTAATCACCAAGCTTATAGGGTAGATTGAGGGAGCCAAGAATTTTTTGGCCAATCAATTCTGTTTGGTTTGCCGCTTCAATTGATGATTCACTAAGATTCTCTAATAATAAGACAAACTCATCCCCACCCAAACGCGCTACGGTATCTCCTTCGCGAACGCAAGAAGATAAACGCATGGAGACTTGTTGTAACAGCAAATCCCCTACATCATGTCCCAATGTATCATTTAGCATCTTAAAGTGATCTAAATCAAGGAATAGTAATGCTCCATGGGCTTTACTCCGAGCACTAGCTGTGAATGCTTGCTTGAGTCTATCTAATAATAATCTTCGATTGGGCAATTGGGTAAGAGGATCATAAAAGGCCAAGCTCTTAATTTCATCTGAAGCGGCCTTGCTCTTGGTGATGTCAGTCAGAGAGGCAACGTAATTGGTGCCCACACCATCAATCCCTTTCACCATTGTAATGACTAGAAACCCTGGGAAAATTTCACCATTTTTGCGCTTATTCCAAATTTCCCCTTGCCAAGATCCCGTTCGTTTAATTGCCGTCCACATCTCTGTATAAAATGCAGCATCATGCCGACCCGATCTAAACATACGAGGTGTTTGTCCGACGGCTTCGGCAGCAGAATAACCCATGATTGATGTAAATGCAGCATTCACACGAAGAATGACATTTTCATCATCAGTAACTAACATACTTTCTTGTGACTCAAATATCTTTGCATTCAATGCAGATTGCTGAATTGTAAGACGTTGTACTGATGCCATAATTGCAATTGCCAAACCCACAACAGCCAACAACATCGCAAACATCCAAAAATTAGCCATGCCGTAATGCTCAAAGTCTTCAGAGAAAGTGCCAACCTGCATAGACACACTCACTAAAGACTGTGTCAGAAATAGCAATTGAATTAACGCAACATTCCTAGTGCCTGAACGCAAACCAGACCAGATAATGAGAGGGAAAAGCCATGTAACACTAGGCATGTGATCAAACGTAATATCAAACGTCCACCCCAAAAAAACCACATGGCCGACAACAATTGACAACCCCCAGATTGCAACGATTTCCCAACGCTTACAATCATGGTTACAAAATGATTTTTCTTGTGAAAATAACAGAATAAGTGGCGTAAAAAATGCGATGCCCAGCACATCTGAGCGCCACCAGCGCCCAATAATGCTGAGCAAATGGTCTTGTGTAATTAGACCAGACATCATCAAAGAAGCGGGACCAATAATAGCAGATGCTAAGGATGGAATCATTCCCCCAAGAACAATGACGTAAAACAGGTCATTAACTCGGCTGAAAGAAAAATCCAAATGACAAAACCGCTTAATTAACGAATAGCCAATATAGGTTTCTACTGTATTGCCTAAAGCTGCACCGAAGACGAATAAGATAGGGGCATCGACCATCATCCCAGCGAGTATTGCTGCAATAAAAACGGACGGAAGATAACGCATACCACCTAATAACAATGCCGCGAGTGCAATGCCACCAGGGGCCCAAAATAGAGTAGCGCTGCTACCCACTGTACCAAATGTTAAACTTATCTTAGCGGCTGCGAGATATAACAATACTAAAGCAAACGACTTAACTAAGAAGTGCATTCTAAGAAACATCGCTTTAGCTGACTTTTGCAAATTAACCCCTAATTCACACCAAAATTTTCACTAAATTAAACTTTAAATAACGACCAATTCAGACTCAATTCGATACTGCTAAAATTTACTAATGCTATGATATGCCAAGAATACTTTTAATGACAAATGTTAAAACAATTGGCAAAAGAAAAAAGGCCCCGAAGGGCCTTTATACAAATCAGGGATATTAGTTAGTACGACGGCGACGAGCGATGAAGCCCATTAGACCTAAACCTAGCAACATCATGCTATATGTTTCAGCTTCAGATACAGGTGATGCTAATGAAATATTACCGCTATACTGGCTTGATCCAGTTGAAACACCAGCCACGTGAATAAAGTAATTACCTATTAAACCATAACTTTCTAATCCGCCAAAAGAGAGTCTTGGACCAACATTTACAAATCCACCATGTTCAATTACTGTAGATTTATCTGAACCTAACAAATCAAATACTGTGAATTGAATTCCATTTTGATTTACCGCAGAACCTGAAATTGATGCCACAAGGTCACGAGTCCCGTCAAAAGTGAATGCAATAAAATTACTAAACAAGCCGTTAGTTAGGCTCTGTGAAAACGTATAATCTTCTGCATTTAATGCGACATTTGAATCTGGCGTATGCGTAATATCTGCTAAATTCATTGACACTGCTTGTGCTGCGAAAGTAGCAGTCACTAAAGCCGCACCGACTAGTATTTGTTTTAATATTTTCATCTATATTCCTTAAATTGCTTCATTGATTAAGCGCATTTTATAGGCTTAAAAAAATTGTACAATAGTCCAAATGGACTAATGGCAAATATGCCTTTTCTGTTCAAGTAGAAAAATATGTAAGTCATGCAAATAAAAAAGGTCCTAAGGACCTTTCATTAAAAATTTCTATTAGTCAGCGCGACGGCGACGTGCAATAAAGCCCATTAAACCTAAGCCAAGTAACATCATGCTATATGTTTCAGCTTCTGGTACTGGAGAAACAGTTAAATCAACACCATATGTACCACCAGATGAACCTACACCAGTTCCTGAAACTTTCATGAAATAATCACCTGAGGTCAATGCTGTAAAATCAAGACCCGTAGATATTAAGCCGCCCGCATTGAATAGTGACATAGAAAGACCTGCTATATCACGCTTAACTCCAGCCTTGCCACTTGCAAATAAAGATGAAATAAGGAAATCTGTACTGCTATTTCCTACACTAAAGTTTAACGTGTCATCAAAAGCTGTTTTTGCAACATTGTATGTAAATGAATTTTCACCAACAGTCAATGTGCCCAATTCGTACACGGCCGCCTGTGCACTAAAGGTAGCTGTTACTAAAGCTGCACCAACTAACATTTGTTTTAATAATTTCATATTTATTTCCTTTTAATAACTTCAAAAAATGTGTTTCTTTAAGATTTATGTGAATTCTAAAGGATTGAAAAACTTCAACAATAGTCCAAATGGACTAACAGTAATTTTTAGCCTGTCACACTATTGAAACAATTCTAGCGTTAGGGCGCTAATCGCTTAATTGATGCCTGTCACTTTAGCAATCGCTGAAGTCGAGCTTGGCCCTAACAACAGGCAACTAACCGTGAGGTCTGGAGGAATTGCAGGCGTTACAGCAAGTGAATAACCCGCAGGTAATCCGCCCTGTAATAAGGTAGCAGCATCCGTACAAGTCAAAACAGCCTGACCATTTATAATGTTGACTTTTCTAGCAGCGTAATTAATGGCAGAGCTTGAACTTACTGCACCTGCAATACTTGCTATCACTGAAGCATTTGCTTCAGTACGTAAGTCAATAAATTTAGGTAAAGCAGTTGCTGATAAAATGCCAAGTATAACGATGACAACTACCAACTCAATCAAGGTAAAGCCCAATTCTTGAGTACGCTTCAATTGAATCAAATAAGGTTTACGCATGCTTTATGCAGAGTGTTAGTGATGCACACCATGTCATCATGAAGTTTTAAGCTTGATTTTTATGACGTTGGGTCGTTAAAAAAATAAGACCAATACCAAGCATAAACAAAGCATAGGATGTTGGTTCGGGTACAGCTGAGACATTAATATTGTCTGCAACTAAGTAACCATCTGACGATGAAGTAATACTCAATGAAGTTAAATTCGTGAAGATAGGATTGAAAGTTTGAAAAGATTTGTTGATTTCAAATGATTGCGACACAACACCACCACCGACCAAGTGACCACTCAAATAAACTGAAGCAGTATTGCTATCGTTAAAGTAGCCCAAGCCCAAATCAATACTTGTTAAATTAAATGCACTACCATCAATTTGAGAGATGTTTAGAGTATCTCTAAAGCTGCTAAATGTGAGGAATGTTGTTTGATTGTCTGCGCCGCTGAAACTTTCACCGTCATAAGGATGGTCTGAATCAAACTTCCATAACGTACTGAAAGAATTGCTAAAATGAAATGAATTCGTTGTAATGACTTGCTGCGGAACATAGAGTGGGGCAACCGCTTCAAAATCAACAATGGTTGCCTGAGCACTGTTTGACATTAGAACTGCTAAAACTGCAGATAAGAAGTAGAACGATTTCCGTATCATATAGAAACATCCGCTAAATTATTAACTGATGAATTTTAAAGCAAAAAAATAATTTACCAATAGTCCGTTTGGACTATTGGAATACTTTAAAAATTCATAATGTAAGAATTTTAGCGTTCATTATGCTCGAGCATCACCCCAACGATGGTGACAACGATCGTCACCTACATAGTATGTCTCACCAGCACGATCTACACAGTAAGTGGCAGAAACGATCATTTCTGAGAATTCCACATCTGCACTAATACGCGTGTATTCAAACAAGATGGATCGAATCACTTTGGCATTTGCACGAATGTGTGAACCATGCGAAATCCAGCATGGCCCAATGATCTCTGCACCTGCATCAATTTGTACGCTTGAATCTATGTAGACTGGGCCTTCAATCTTAACATGATCCCAATCAATCTTAGTGTTCAGCCCCACCCATACGCCAGGTTTAACTTCTGTACCAGGCATGTCCATAAAGCGAATTTCACCACGTAGAACGCGTTGCAACACTTCCCAGTAATCTGAGATACGTCCAATGTCGATCCAGTGATAAAAACGCTTTTGTGCGTAAAACGGCAAGCCTTTCTCAACAAGCATTGGAAACAATTGACTACCAATGTCAAAGACTTCACCTGACGGGATTAGATCAATCGCCTCCGGCTCAAAAAAGTAAATACCTGTACTCGCTAAGTTAGAGCGGGCCTCACTAGGTTGTGGCTTTTCTTGGAATGATATGACCCTGCCCTCTTTGTCGGTTTCTACAATGCCATAATTACCGACTTCTGAATTAGGTACTTCCATGGTCACAATACTCACCATGGCTTTTTTCTGCTTATGCTCAAATAGTGCTGCACCAATATCCAGATCAATTAACGCATCACCACATAACACAATCGTCGTTTGGTCAAAGAATCCACCAAAGTCTTGGATATACTTCATGCCTCCGGCCGAGCCTCTAGCCTTGGGTACCAGTTCACCGTGCTCAAAATGGCCTTCGTAGGAGTAACCGATTTGCACATCTAATCGCTGTCCATTACCAAAATACTGCTCGATCTTACGGTTAAGATGCGCAACGTTAATCATGATTTGTTTTACACCGTGCCGGGCAAGATGTTCAATCAGGTATTCCATCACCGGCTTACCTAAAATAGGTATCATCGGCTTGGGCATATCTTTGGTGAGAGGTCGTACACGTGTACCTTGGCCTGCGGCAAGGATCATGCCTTTGAGTTGAGGTTTCATTTGGAAGTTTTTCGTTAGTTTAATTCGGAATTATTAGGGCTGCAATTACACACTATTAATCAAGTTATTTGCTTCAGAATATACAGTCAATCCAATAAATGACCAAGTATAAATCAAATACTGTTGCATTCACTTTTTGAATACCCCCTATAGTTCAGGTCACTGTTGCTTCACATTATTAACTGTACCAGCTAGATTAAATCTGTATGGTATTCGGCGTGACCGCACGATAAGATTAGTACTAATATTGCCTGAAATATCCTGATTTGGCTGAACCTCAACATTGCCCTGAGCCTGAAGTTGAGCACTTTGTAACACAAGCTTTCTGAATTGAAAATAACCATTCTTTGCATTTAAATTACCAGTAAGCTTGTCAAAATTCGTTGCGTAGCCAGCCAATGATTTATCGCTTCTAGTCATTAATGTACGCGCCAAGTCGATACCATTGATTTTTCCATTATTTATTTCAAAGCTAGCGATGACTTCAGTTTCATCGGCCAACTTAGTAAATTCAGCTGATTTTCCAGAAAAACTTCCTTCTAAATTAAGTTTTCCATCTATTGAGCCACCACTGCCAAAAGCCCTAAGCATTTGCGATGCGCTAGCATTAGTCAAGTTATAGCTTCCTATAATTTCCCATGGCTTAGACCAATTAACAACCGCCTTAGCAACCATGCTTCCTCCATAGATATTGCCGTTGATTTTACCAAAATCAATCTTGTTTTGATTCAGTATACCTTTCGCATTAAATTCATCGAAAATAAATTTTGGAATGCCAGGTAGTGTCCACTTAGTGGCAGTAAGGAATACAATAAAATCAATACCTTGTGGCTTAATTTGGACTGACAAGGAGTTGTCAGAACTAGTCAAATCCATCGTTAAAAATTCGCGAGACTCACCAAGTCCGATTACTCCATTAAAGGGAGTAAGTTCTAAATCGTGAATTTTAAGAATAATTTTTTGAAAGTTGAGTCGCTCAATTTTTAGATGCTCATTCTTACTTAGGCGATTAATCCATCTCAATGGCAACCAAAAATCTTCATGCTTAATTTGCATGCCTTTAATTTCGAGCGAGTTCACAACTTTCACGTTCTCAAATAACGTTGAAACAACTGGATAAATATAGATAGAGTCTATTTTAAGTCCCGTATTTTTAATATCCTCATTATTTAAGCTAGGGCTTACGCCTACAGAAACATTACCAAGGATCAGATGTGGCTTTGGCCATAAAGAAGCGCGTACCTCATTCACTGTCACTGGCTCGCCCAAGCTACCTGAAACAAATTTTTCAATCGGATTCACCAGCATACTGAGATTAATTAAATGCAGAAGCCCAACTAGCAATAAAGCAATCAACGGTAGATAAAATAAAAGAATCTTGAGCATAGCTGGAATCCATTTTCCTGCATCAAGAGTACGCACTCCCTCTGACCGCTTAGCATTAGCGCTTATCCTAGCTTTTCTCTCGCTCTCTTCCTTCGCAAAGCGTTTGCGCTCTGCGCGATCCAATTTTTCAGCTTGCTGTTGAGTTTTTTTCTGAATTGCAATCGCTAGCTTTTCATTTTCTTTCGAGATACGCTCAGCTTTTTTGCGAGATTCTTTCTCAGCATTTAGTTTAGCCTGAGTAGCAACTTTCTCTTTAGCAATACGATCCATTTCAAACTGAGCATTTTCTTTTAACTTAGCAATAGTTGCAGCGGCAGCTATTTTATTATTTGCTTCCGCTTCAAGCGCGATTCGCTCCGCTTCAATACGCTCTATTTCTTTGGCTTTTTCTATTAATTCCGCATAAATGCGATTTTTTTCAGCTTCCGCCTGTGCCTTAAGTCGATTTTCAGCTTCTAATTTAGATTGATGCTCGGCTTCTTGGCGAATTTTTTCTTTTACCTTGGCCTGCTGCTCTGCCTCAGATTTTTTTCGGGCCTCCTCTGCCTCACGAGCGATACGCTTAACTTCAATACGTTCTTTTTCTTCGGCTTTAGCTTTCTCCTTAACACGATTTTTTTCTGCCAATACGCTTGCCTTAAGCTCTGCTTTTTGCTTCTCCTTCAACTCAAGTTCAATTCGTGCTTTTTCCTCCGCTATCTGGCGTGAATCTTCTTCTTGAGCAATACGTTCAATTTCTTTTGCTTGGGCTTCTGCTTTAATACGAATTTTTTCTGCATCTTCTTGCATCTTAAGCTCAGCCTTCAGGCGCGCCTCAGCTTCTATCTTTGTCTTATATTCAGTTTGTTGGCGTGCTTCTTCTTCAGCCTTTATGCGAGCTTCTAATTCGGATTTTTTTCTAGCCTCTTCTACCTCACGGGCGGCAAGTTCAACTTCGATACGTTTTTTTTCTGAGGCCTTTTCATTTTCTTTAGCTCGAATCTGCGCAACTACTTCACGAACCTTGATTTCATCATTCATCCAAGCCTTAGCTTCTTGTTCAGATTTAGCTTCGACCTCTTCTAAATAGCTAAATTCCTCAACAACCATGGGGGAAAATTTACTGACTTGCAGCCAGCCAGTTATTACGACTTGTTTAATATACCCATTCTGCTCAAGATGCGATAAAGCTATGGCTAATTTCGACTCAGAAATATCATTTAGCTGAGACAGAATTTCTCCTACATTCGAAATTCCATCGACATGCGAGAGTACTTTTTTAAAGTGCGAAGATAGGCCTCCAAATAGAGAACTTCGGAGATAAGCTCCCTTAGGCGTCTTAGTGTAAATTTTAGACAAATCCATATTGTGCAACTTCTAGCCTCTCAAGCATTCATGTTTGGAGAAAGTGCCTAATGTTTTTTTAAACTAGTTTACGAACCTCGAATTTATTAAGCTAGCATCACCATGCTATTAAGTCAGAGGATTCCCGCTTAAATTCTTTTAGTATAGCAATCACTTTTTTTAAGCTCTTCGCCATGTCGTTCCTAAAGGGGTATCTTCTAATATGATACCTGAATCAGCAAGTTCTTTACGAATACGGTCAGCTTCAGCGAAGTTTTTGGATTTTTTGGCTTCAGCTCGCAGACTTATCCTCTCATCAATACTTTTATCACTAAAAGAAAATGTTAAGTCGCCTCCACTTACCTTATATTCATCTAGATCAGCAACGAGAACATTATCTTTACGTCCCTGCAAAAACTCATTAGCATCACGCTGTAACAAACCCAAAATGCCAGCTAAGTTTCTGAGCAAAGAAGAAATTTCAGCAGACTTTGTTTTATTCACTTCATTCGCTAAATCGAATAGCACAGCCATCGCTTCTGGGGTATTAAAATCATCGTCCATCGCCACTTTAAAACGCGCTGCTTGTGGGTTCTGCCAATTTATCGCTGAATCAGTCACAGTATACGCACGCATAGCCGTGTATAAGCGAGTAAGCGCTAACTTAGCATCATCTAAATGTTTATCTGAGTAATTCAATGGGCTACGATAATGGGCGCGTAAAATAAAGAACCTTACGACTTCTGCATCATATTGCTCTAATACGTTGCGAATAGTAAAAAAGTTACCTAAAGACTTAGACATCTTCTCATCATCCACTCTAACAAACCCATTATGCATCCAGTAATTTACCATCTGGCAGGGCTTGCCATCATGGCTATGCGCTGCCTCGGACTGAGCAATTTCATTTTCATGATGAGGGAACTGTAAATCTTGACCACCGCCGTGAATATCGAAACGCTCACCAAGATGATGTGAACTCATGGCGGAACATTCAATATGCCAGCCAGGTCGGCCTTTACCACCATTGGGGCCGCCAAAGGGTGAATCCCAACTGGGTTCGTTAGGCTTTACCGACTTCCACAGTACAAAATCCATTGGGTCTTTTTTATGGGTATCAACTTCCACGCGCTCGCCTGCACGTAAGTCTTCAAGTGACTTACCAGACAATTTACCGTAACCTTCAAAATTATTGACGGAATAAAATACATCACCATTCGCCGCCACATAAGCAAAACCCTTTTCTATTAAGGCTGAAATCATCTGAATCATGCCATCAACAAACTCCGTGGCTTTAGGCTCTATATCTGGACGAATTACTCCTAACTTCAATGAATCTTCATCCATTGCATCGATAAATCGCTGCGTTAGTTGACCTATCGTTTCACCATTTTCGTTGGCACGCTTAATGATTTTGTCATCAATATCAGTGATGTTTCGCACATAGGTCAAATCATATCCAGAAGCACGCAACCAGCGACTGACCATATCAAACACCACCATCACGCGCGCATGGCCTAAATGACAATAATCATAAACCGTCATTCCACACACATACATACTCACTTTGCCAGCGATAATTGGTGTAAACGTTTGCTTTTCACGAGCGAGGGTATTGTAGATTTTTAGCATAATCGATGGCTAGATAAAGGTGTTAGATAAATAGTGAATGAAAAAATAGTTAAATAATTCTTAAATAACCGTTCAATTAGAAAGTTATTACGAAATATAGTGCATTAAACCTAAATGAGCTATTGGATGTTAGCTAGGCTATTGATAGAATTACACTTTGTCAGTTAACTAAAAAGTATATCACAATGAATAAATTTATTGCTTTGCTAAACTCCATAATCACAAAGTCACTTTTGATTTTGTCTGTTAGCTTGTTAATGTCACCTGTGCATGCAGATGAACTCAAAGACATTTCACAAATGGCAGATCAGGGTCAAGCTGCTGCTGCAATAGATCGGCTAAATACATACATTACTGCCTATCCTAAAAATGCACAGGCGTTATTCATGAAAGGTGTTTTATTGGCTGAACAAGGTCGGCGCGATGAAGCCATTAGAACTTTTCTTGATGTGACTGAAAAATTCCCTAACTTGCCTGAGCCATATAATAACTTAGCAGTACTATACGCAGACCAGGGTCAGTTTGATAAAGCAAGAAAAGCACTTGAAACTGCTATAAAAACTCACCCAACTTATGCTACTGCTCATGAAAACTTAGGTGACATTTACGCCAGAATGGCATCAGAAGCTTACGATAAAGCTTTGCAACTTGACACAAGCAATACCCGTGCTCAAGGTAAGCTATCACTAATTAAAGACCTATTTGGCACAGGTAACAAAACAACCATCGCAGCTAAAGACTCTAATAAATCAGATGCTAAAGTAACAAATCCTATTCGCCCAGCAGACATGAAGAAAGCTGACGTAGCGGCTACAAAAACTTCGGCTGATACACCGAAAAGTGATGAAGACACTTTAACCTCAGCTGTCAATACATGGGCTCAAGCTTGGTCATCAAAAAATCTTGATCTGTACTTTGCTAGCTACGGCGCTAGTTTTCAGCCAGCTAAAGGGCAAAATCGAAAAGAGTGGGAAGATCAGCGGAAAGATCGCATTTCGAAACCATCTAAAATCAGTGTCAATCTTTCAAACATTAATATCACTTCAATAGATAGTAATAATGCGAAAGTGCGTTTCAAACAAGCATATCGTGCAGATGGCAAACCAATCTACACAACTAAAACATTGGTGATGAAAAAAGAAGGCGACAACTGGTATATTCAACAAGAAATCGCAAGTAATTAATTCCTAAATTAAGTTCTACGGCGCTAGGCGCGTTTTAAATGTACTGTAATTTTCGCCGCTTAACTTTTTATGTCTGCTTTTTAAGGTAATTTTTTAATTGATGCTTCTGAATAAAGGTCTAACATACGCGCTATTGGCGGCGATTACATTAATGCCGTGGAATGCTACGGCAGTCAATAGCTATAGCTTTAGCAACTTATTGCCTAAGCCAAAACTAAATGCTTTGACAGATTTGGCAGAAAGTTTATTGGTTAAAAGCTTGCTTGAAATTACGCAAGGAAAAAACCAGCAGGCATTAAATACCGTAGATGAATTAATTAATAAGATTCCAAACTTTAAACTTGCCTATTTAGTACGTGGTGATTTGCTGATGGCACAAGGACGGCACTTGCAATCGTTTGGCAACGCCAACGACAATCAAACTCAAACTGAAGCTGTTAAAGATTTGCAAGCGGAAGCTCGCGCACGTATTGAACGTTATTTTTCCAATGAAAAACTAGATAAATTTCCAAACTTATTATTATCTCCTAACGCACTGCAGAGTCATGTCATCGTGGTTGATGCTAGTAAATCTCGCTTATACCTATACAAAAATATTGGCGACAGATTAATTTATGTCACTGACTATTATGTGACCGTAGGTAAGAATGGCGTAGATAAAAAATCTGAGGGCGATAAACGCACGCCTCTTGGGGTTTATTTTGCAAAAGCCAAGCTAACGCAACCTTTAGCTGACATGTACGGAGATGGCGCCTACCCACTTAATTACCCTAACCAGTGGGATGCTCAACATAACAGAAGTGGATCAGGCATTTGGCTACATGGCACACCAAATGACACCTACAGCCGACCACCGCGGGCAAGTGATGGTTGCGTTGTATTGACTAACCAAGACTTAAAAGCATTATCCCCAATTTTACAGACAGGCAAAACCCCTGTCATTATTGCCAATAACTTAGAATGGTTAAGTGCTGATAACTCAGCCAATGTAAAACAATCACTACAAGAAGCTATAGATGCTTGGCTTATTGACTGGAAGTCACAAAATACACCGAAATACTTATCTCACTATTCTCAAGCATTCTCAAATGATGGCATCAACTACCAAAAATGGGCAGACCACAAATTTAGAGTGCAGGAAAACAAGCCAAAAGTTGATATTTCTTTATCTGACATCAGCATGTTTGCTTATCCTAATACAGATAAAAAACTGGTTGTTGTAGACTTCACACAAGACTTCAGAAGCCAGTCATTAAATAATAAAATGCAAAAACGTCAATACTGGATTCAGGAAAACAATGTCTGGAAAATAATCTCTGAAGGCTCATCATAAAATTGCTGCGCTATTAGCAATGCCGAGTCGAAGCTGACTTCAATTCAACGTTTTTTTAAAAGGAATAAATATGCTTCACCTCAAAAGTCTGCTATTGATAGCATTAATATCAAGCTCTATTGTCATGAGTAAGACAGTATTAGCGGCTAATCCTCAACTTACATTTGAAACTAATCGCGGTAATTTTATTGTTGAACTCTATCCAGAAAAAGCTCCTAAAACTGTCGCTAATTTCATGAAATATGTCGATTCTGGATTTTACAAGCAAACCATTTTCCATCGTGTAATTAATCGATTTATGATTCAAGGTGGCGGTTTCACTGCAGATATGTCTGAAAAAAAAACCTTAGCGCCTATAATTAATGAAGCTGCTAATGGCTTACTTAATGAACCTGGCACGCTTGCTATGGCTAGAACTAGCGACCCTGACTCAGCTACCGCACAATTTTTCATCAATCTTGAAAATAACGTCCCACTAAACTTCCGTGGACCAGATCCAGATTCTATCGGTTATTGCGTGTTTGGTCGCGTTCTTATGGGCATGGATGTTATACGTGATATTGGCGCTTCTCAAACTATGAATGTTGGACCATATTATGATGTACCCAAATCAACAGTCATTATTAACCAAGTAAAATTGAATTCTAAACCGCTCTAATTGGAGCTACTTTTTTACTTTCACCTTACACTTTTTTACTATTTCACTCTTTAAATTAAGGATATTTTGTGGTTAAACTACTTACAAATTTTGGCGAAATTACTTTAGAACTTAATGCTGAAAAAGCACCGATTACCGTTGCTAATTTTCTTCAATATGTGGACAGTGGATTTTATGATGGCACTATTTTTCACCGGGTTATAGATGGCTTCATGATTCAAGGAGGCGGTTTTGATGTGAACATGACGCAAAAAAAATCTAGCGATGAGATTCAGAATGAAGCTAATAACGGCTTAGGTAATGATCAATACACCGTCGCAATGGCCCGAACTTCAGCACCTCACTCTGCTAGCAATCAATTTTTCATCAATGTTGGAAATAACGAGTTTCTGAATCATTCGGCACCAACAAGTAGCGGTTGGGGTTACTGCGTTTTTGGCAAAGTCACTGCAGGCATGGACGTAGTGGATAAAATCAAAAAAGTGAAGACAGCTAGTCGCCAAGGCCATCAAGATGTGCCAGTTGACAATGTAGTCATTGAAAAAGCATCGCGCTGCTAAGTGCTTCATTTTGGCAATGGTTAATAATTAATGATGACCCTTGGAGATAAATCAGACTTTAGTTTATTTATCTCCGACTTACATTTATGTGTAAGTCGCCCACATATTACGGCTGCTTTTTTGAATTTTCTAAAAAATACGGCAGTGCATGCCAAAGCGCTTTATATTTTAGGTGATTTATTTGAATACTGGGCTGGTGATGATGATATTGATGAACTCAATCATCAATCAGTTGTTTCTGCTTTTCGTACCTTAACTGATGTTGGCGTAAAACTCTATTTTATGCATGGCAATCGTGATTTTCTTATCTCATCTCAATTTTGCATTAGTGCCAAGCTTACCTTGCTACAAGACCCCTGCTTAATAAATCTGCATGGCAAACCTACACTTTTAAGCCACGGTGATGACTTATGTACTGATGATGTAACTTACCAAGAATTTCGTCGCCTTGTAAGAGACTCCAACTGGCAGAAAGAGTTTTTAAGCCTTCCGTTACAATCAAGAAAACATCAAATTGAGACTATTAGAGCTAGAAGTGAACTTGAAAAGTCGCAGAAATCTGCTGGAATTATGGACGTAAACCAAGATGCTGTCTTCAATTTATTAAAGAAATTCGATTACCCAGAATTGCTCATTCATGGGCACACACACAGACCCAATCAACATAGCATCCAACTGGATGGACACAAAATTACGCGATGGGTATTAGGAGATTGGTACGAGCAGGGTAGTTATTTATCATGCGACCAATTCGGCTGCAAGAGCGAATCATTAAAACTCTCTTAACTTAAGGTTGATATCCAGGTATCTTTGCTTCATCAACATCATCAATCTGCTCAGGTTCTAGGAACTGCTGCGCATATTTAAGATATATTTTTTTCCGCACAAAGATGTCAAATAAATCGGGATCGATATGATGATCTTCTTTCATCTTACCCAAAATATGTAAGGACTCCGTCAGTGTTTTTGCTTTTTTGTACGGCCTATCTTTTGACGTAAGTGCCTCAAAAATATCAGCAATTCCCATTACACGCGCTGGCACCGACATTTGGTTGCGCGTGAGTCCTTTAGGGTAGCCTCTACCATCCATACGTTCATGATGACCGCCAGCATACTCTGGAACACGCTTTAAGCCATTCGGATAAGGCAGTGACTCCAACATGTTAATAGTGACAACAATATGATTATTGATAATTTCTCGCTCTTCACGCGTTAAAGTTCCTCTATCGATAGTCAAGTTATACACTTCATCTTCAGTTAAAAAAGGAACGGCTTGTCCATTTGAATTAAGAAATGGAATGGTAGCAATATCACGAACACGTTGCTGGTCCTCTGGCGTCATAAACTCTGATCCAATGTTGGATTTTCGTAAAAAATCACGATCTTTGTCACACTGCATCAAAAATTCTTCATGCCCAGATTCAAGTTCAGGGCCATTTTTTAGTTTTGTCTCTTGCAGGGCTATAACCTGTTTTTTAAGCAGGTTGCATTCGGCTTGCGTCTTTAACAGTTCAAAACGTTGATCTATAAATTGCATACGATCAAAAATTGCAGATAATTTTGTTGCTTTATCCATCACAGATTCCGGAGTTGTTACCTTACCGCAATCATGTAACCAGCCTGCAATTTTCAGTTCATAGAATTCTTTCTCATTTAAAGTAAAATCTTTTAGCGGACCAGTCTTCGTATCAATCGCTGCTTGACCTAACATCATGGTAAGTTCTGGCACGCGACGGCAATGTCCACCAGTATAAGGTGATTTCTGGTCAATTGCCTCCGCCATCAGTTCAATAAAGGCCTCAAACAAACCTTTTAGACCTTCAATCAAATTTTGATTGGTCATCGCAACGGCAGCCTGCGAAGCTAGGGACTCAACTAAACTTTGGTTGGCGGCAGAGAAAGGGATTATTTTTTTAGTTTCAGGATCAATGGCATTGATAAGTTGTAACACACCAATAATCTCGGCCTCATGATTTTTCATCGGAATTGTAAGAAAAGATTGTGAATGGTAGCCAGTTTTTTCGTCAAACTTACGTGCACCACTAAAGTCAAAATCTTCCGCCTCATAAGCATTTTGAATGTTGACTGTTTTATCATTCAAGGTTGCATATGCCGCAACTGTATTTAAATTCGGCCTGCCATCTTCTAAATATAGGGGTAATGGCAAAAATGGTATGTCTTTACCTGTAGTACCACCCATAGCAATTTTGAGTGTTTTATTACTCATAATTTCGAATTTCAGCTGCTTATCTTCAGTAACTGTATAGAGAGTCCCTCCATCAGCGTTAGTGATTTCCTTTGCCCCCAATAAAATCATTTCTAATAGGCGATTGTTATCACGCTCTGCAGAGAGCGCAACGCCAATAGTATTTAGACGCTCAAGTTGTTTGAGTAAATAAGGAAGCTGTTTATCCGTCATGCTGGTGAAATTAATTACAAGTTGAAATTAGAGCAGGGTAAATTGTATTAATCATATTGGAAATATTAAGTAGATAAATTATGATTTATCTAAATAGAATTCCATTTTTACACCTGCCAATTCGATAACATCATGGTCGCTTAGTGAAAATGCTTGTGAACCGGTTGATTCACCATTCACAATTGGAAACACTTTACCCTCAACATGTGTAATAAAGTAGCCATTTTGTCTTCTAGTAATGACAGCTACCTGCACACCAGTTTTTCCGAGTGTTGTAAGTGCTTTATTCAGGACTAATTCACGCCCAGCACTAGACCCATTTAATACTTGAATTCTACCGACAACAATGTGCGTCCTCTCTCCAACTGATGAAGTTGAACTAGCTACTGGTGATGGCTGATCTGAATGACTTATTGGTGCGGGTTGAGCCGCGGGAATAACAGGCATATGGGTTGGTTGCGCTTGAGTCATCGCCTTCATAGCTGATGGGCGAATCATCATGGTTTTCTCAAAATCTGTACCGCCACCATCCATACCCACACTACTTAGAGCCGCCTCATTGATATACTTTAATTGAAATTTACCAAACTGAATTAAATCACCAGGATGCAGTAGATGACTTTTCACAATTTTGTCGTTGACCTGCGTACCATTTGTACTTGATTGGTCTTCGACATAGAAGTCTTCACCCATTTTAATGATGGCTGCATGCTCACCACTAACAGCTAAATTATCAATTTGAATATCATTTGTCGGCCTACGTCCAATAGTAGTGCGCTCTTTATCGAGTTGGTATTCATTTAAAATTGTATTCTCTAGAGAAAAAATAAGCTTTGCCATGTTTATTCCTAATGTCTACCTTGCTATTTTAACCAACCAAAAAATTTACCGATTTGCGAATTGTTAAGGTTAAAGCGATCAAGCCTTAAGTTATCAATCCATGTTCGTTTATACTCAAAAGACCTATTTACCTTGACTAGTATGACAGAAATATTGTCTTTTCCACCATTATCGTTTGCCATTTGTACGAGTACTTGCGCTGCATTCGCTAAATTTGACGATAGCGAATTGAGCGTAGTTTGAATAACATCGTCTTCTACTAAATCGCTCAAACCATCAGAGCAAAGTAAATATATATCACCTGCCTCCACATCATATTCTTTCAGCTCAAGCTCTACTTCTGGATCTACACCTAAAGCACGTGTCACCAAGTTTTTATTTGCTGAGTACTTCGCCTGCTCTGCAGTAATTAAACCCGCGTTAATTTGTTCTTGAAGTAACGAGTGATCCTCAGTAATTTGGCTTAAAATTTGGCTTCTCAGAAGATACATCCGTGAGTCGCCAATATGGCCAACCAATAACTTATTATTTGTAAATAAACCTACAACGAGCGTTGTCCCCATTCCCGCACATTGCGGTTGTGTTTGAGATACGCTATATATCACTTCATTTGCATTCTTAACTGCGCCTAATATTAATTTTGCTTCAGCTTGCTGTTCTAGCTCCGAATCTACCTGACCAGGCTGATGGGTTGCCATAGCTTCTTTTAACTCAGCAGTAATGCTTAATATAGCCATTTCACTAGCAACTTCGCCTGCCTTATAGCCCCCCATACCATCTGCAAGTATCACAAGACCTATTGCATCATCGCTAGCAATTGCATCTTCATTGTGGTCTCGCTGCATACCCACATCAGTTAAACGTACAATTTCCAATACATTATTCAAATTCATATTACATCGCCTGCTCTGCGCAAGCTCTTAATTCATCAGCAATTTCTTGACCTCTAGAATAGCGTTTATCAACAACTTTTTCTAGCATACGATCAATAATAGTTGCTAAGCAAGGCGGAATCAACGGATTGATAGCATTAGCACTTACATGTGGCTCATTAGCAATTTTAAACATCAAACTAGCCATCGAATCACCTGTAAATGGAAGTTGCCCTGTAGTCATTTGATACAACATCACACCTAGCGAAAATAAATCAGAACGTCCATCGACTTTACTGCCTGCGAGCTGTTCTGGTGACATATAACTAGGCGTACCTAAGACCATGCCTGTTTTAGTTTTAGATGAGTCTGTAATTCGTGCAATACCAAAATCAGTTACCTTTACTACACTTGCTTCAGTTTCATACATAATATTAGCTGGTTTAATATCTCTATGTACTACATTTTGCGCATGTGCATAATCAAGAGCCTCTGCAACTTTGATAATAATATCGACGACTTTATTAATCGGCAACAAATTGTCAGGTTTGGTATGTGGCGCAAGGTCCTTGCCTTTCAAAAATTCCATGGAGATATAAGCTAAGTCATGTTCCTCACCGGCATCATAAATAGTCACAATATTTGGATGATTAAGCCTGCCCGCTGTTTCTGCTTCACGGAAAAATCGCTCTTTCACTTCAATTAACTCATCATCTTCGAACTCTTGCGACAACGCCATGGTTTTAATCGCGACCACTCGACTAATTTTAGGATCACGGCCTAAGTAAACAACGCCCATAGCGCCCTTACCAAGCTCTTTCTCTATTTGGTAACGACCAAGCATAGGCTTTTCAACCGTACCATCATTTAAAATCAATGTACTCGCATTTGAGCGCGTCCCACCCGACCCACCAAGAATAACGGTTTCTGCCATCGCTTTAGAGCGAGAAATGCGTTGCTCCAAATCTTTATATTTTGGATTATGTTCTGCCATATAAGCAAAGACAGCTTCAGCTTTATTAAACTGTCGCTTACGTTCGAAATCTAAACCTAAACTATACAAACCATCCATCACACTTTCATCAAAAGGACATTTACGAAAACGATCAAACGCCATGTCCAATTGACCTTGACTTTGAAACATTAAAGCCAAATTACGATTGCTTTCTGCAGAATCTGAATCAGACTTAGCTTTTCCTTGCTCTGTCATCAAGAATCGTTTCGTCGTCAATAAAGCGTGACCAAATAGCAATAAAGTAGCTGGCATCACTAATTGCAACCAAAGTCCATTCTGCGTCATCAATCCAAAATGCGTAGCCGCTAGCATGAGGAACAATCCCAAGGTTGCAATAACCGCAGTTCCCGCTTTAAGTCTAGGAAACAATACAATCAAATAAAGCGCAACAACTAGCCATATTGCCAACTTAGCCCATGTGCCCCAGGCAGGAGATACAAAAAAATCTTCATTTAAGATGCTTGCTACTGAATGTGCAAGCGTTTCAATCGGCTTCATACTTGACGAAATAGGCGTGATCTGATTGTCGCTGCCATCGCCCGTAGCTGCCATGCCAATTAATACAACTTTTCCTTTGTATTTATCGACAGGTATTTTCCCAGTAAACACATCAAAAAATGAATCTATTGGAAATGCCGTTTGACCATTTTTACCTGAGTAGAAAAATGTATTCATTTGCAGCGCGGCATCAGTCACGATATTGAGCTTACCAAGCTTAACACCTTCTCCTAAGCGCACTTCGATATCTTTAGGTGCCAAATTTAGATATTTTGCTGCAATTTGTAACGATAACGAAGGGTAATATTGGTCATAATATGCCAACACTAAGGGCTCAGCGCGAATCGCTCCATCCACATCGGGATTGGCGTTTAAATGACCTATTGCAACTGCAGCTTCACCTAATAAAGCAATAGGTGGTATAGCAGAAACAGTAGGAATTGGTAATAAGCCATTTTGTTCAGCATCCAATCTATCTACTATCTTTGGCAATGCATTTTGGGTGACATAAACTGGCAGAGGTTTATCTGGATTGCCACGAGGCTCACCGATTGCGAATGGCATAGCCAATACGACATTTTTGGCCTGTTTAAGGCTGACTGCTAGCTTTTCATCTGTATTTAGCGCGGATTGCGCCTCTTTAAGCATGGCATCAAGTTGCGTTGCCTCAGGCGCCACTGCAGGGATTGTAGAAGTTGCAATATAACTTGAAATTTTATTTATGTAAGCTAAACCAGGATCGATTTGCGACTCTAAAAAATAGACGGTATTACCTATCACTTTGGCTTGACCTGCCGACAATTTTTCAATCATCTTAGCATGCACTTCACGAGACCATGGCCAACGGCCAATATTTGCGATACTTTGGTCATCAATGGCAATAATAGCAACTTTATCGCCAGCATCTCTCGAGCTTAACTGCACGCCTAAATCATAGGCCTTACGCTCTAAACTTTGTAGAAAGGTACTATTGGAAGCGAGCAAAAAGCCAAAAGAGATTACTAGGCCTGCAAACCAATCCGATTTCCAAAAGATTTTTTTCACAATGCACCTTTTTAAAATTAACTTGCTTACTTTGTAAATTCTAGCACTATTAGCTTAAGTCATTATTACTTTAATGGTCATTATTTTTTAACTTCAGCCGCCCTTACATCAACCGCAAGTTTGTCTAAAACGCCATTTATATATTTATGTCCGTCTATTCCGCCGTATATTTTAGCCAGTTCAACACCTTCATTGATAACCACACGATACGGAATACTTAAATCAAACATTAATTCACAGCCGGATATACGTAATATTGCATGTTCTACTGGACTTAATTCAGTGATTTTTCGATCGATAAAGCTCCCCATTTTTTCATCAAGCTCAGTCGCGTGGCTTGTCACAGATTCTAATAAGCTCTTAAAATAAGTCTCATCTGCCTTATTATAATCAGGGTCTTCTGCCATATCTCGATATACTGAACTCATGTCAGACTCATTCAACATGCCACGATAAACAGCTTTCAGAACAAGCTCTCGTGATTTTCTGCGATTTTTACCTGAATTTCTTTTGACCGCAGGTTTCTTTGCCTGATTCTTTTTTAATTCGTCTTTGTCTAAAACCAAGCTCGTCAGACTTTGGCTGGCATTAGTCAATTCATTAGCCACCATTATAATGCTCTAATCAAATTAGCCATTTCAATTGCTACCTGCGCAGCTTCTGTACCTTTTACATGCATACGCGCAATCGCTTGATCATCGTCTTCAGTCGTTAATACTGCATTAGCGACAGGGATACCTGTATTGAATTGCACTTCAGAAATCCCTCTTGCAGATTCATTAGAAACAACCTCAAAATGATATGTTTCACCTCGGATAATGGCCCCTAATGCAACGAGTGCATCAAATTTCTCACTTATTGCCATATGCTGTAATACTAATGGTGATTCTAATGCCCCTGGAACTGTCACAATAGTGATTGCATCAGTAGCAACACCCAATTTTATGAGCTCTGCAGTACATGCACTCAGCAATCCATCGCCAATATCGCTATTAAACCTAGATAACACCACCCCAATTTGAAGGCCTTTCCCATCTAAATTTCTCTCAATTTCTCTCATATTCTATCCCTAATTGCTAACGTATACGTTCTAAAGTCGTATTTTACCGCATATCACTATTTTACCGTACACCGCTTGTGCAATTGAAAAGAAATGACCTTATGAAATATTTTAGTGAAACAATCCCCACGCTTTTTGCATCGTACTCCAAACACCATAACTAATCGGAATGAGGACTAATGCCCATGCAATGAAAACCGTTAATTTGTGGTTAGTGGAATCACCGACGCCAATTGAACTATTGCCTTTTTTTGCTTTAGCTAATTTCTCATGTGCAAGCTTACGTTCAGTTTCAAGCTCATCTTCGGTCATGTAGAATTTCTCATCTACTGGCTTTATCATCGCATTTGCAATAAAGCCAACAACCAACAACCCCGCCAACACAACAAAAATAGGCGCGTAAATTTGATCAAAAGGCACCCCTGCTTCTAAGCGCGTGTCATGCATATAATTGACCACTACAGGGCCTAAAATACCTGCCGTAGACCATGCTGTAAGTAAGCGTCCATGAATAGCACCAACAAACTGTGTTCCAAACATGTCAGCCAAATAAGCAGGAATAGTAGCAAATCCACCGCCATACATTGAGGCAATGACGCAAAAACTACCTACAAATAAAGCCAGTGACTTAAACCCTGCCACATAAGTGGCCGTACAGTACATGAGAGCGCCCAAAATAAAGAATATATAGTATGTGCGTTTACGTCCTAATTTATCTGATGACGTTGCCCAAACAAAACGTCCAAAAATATTAAATAGTGAAATCAATCCTACAAACCCTGCCCCAACTGCTGCTGCCGCAACGGTCATGGCTTCATCTTTTTTAATTTCAGCAAAACCAATATCTGGGTGACCGATTAATGCGCCGCCAAAAGTCTCCTGCAACATGGGAGCTGCTGCTCCAATAATACCGATACCAGCAGATACATTCATGCACAACACGAGCCAAAGCAACCAAAACTGTGGTGTTTTATGAGCATTTCTAAGATGTACATGTTTTGATGAAATCATTGCATTATTCTTCATCGCAGATGGTGTCCAATTGGTAGGCTTCCATCCTAATGGCGGAACGCGATAACCTAACGCCCCCCACAACATAAACACAAAATAAATAGCGGCAAGCGCTACAAATGTTTGCCAAACGCCTACAGTGGTCGGCGTTGCAAAATAAGCCATTAACTTAGTGGCAAGTGGCGATCCAATCATCGCACCACCACCAAAGCCCATAATCGCCATGCCTGTGGCCATGCCGCGACGGTCTGGAAACCATTTAATGAGTGTAGAAACGGGAGAAATATAGCCCAAGCCCAGCCCGATGCCGCCAATCACACCACTGCCTAGCCACATCATCCATAATTGGTGAGTGTAAACGCCGTAAGCAGAAATAAGCAAACCTCCACACCAGCACAACATTGATACCAAACCGGCTTTGCGCGGGCCTTCGCGCTCTAACCAACCACCCCACAACGCAGCTGAGCAACCCAATAGCACAAAAAATAGCGTGTACATCCAGCCCAAATCAAACTGCGTCCAATTGCAATCAGTGGCGAACAAAGCTCTTGCTGTTCCACTTAACTTATCTGAAAAATTAGCGGCTCCTGCTGCACAGGCTTTTAGTGGTGTGCCATCTTCACCTACCAGGGCATTACCTAACGGCTTCCAGAATACGCTAAATCCATAAGCCATACCGATAGACAAATGGACTGCGAGTGCGGCAGGCGGGACTAACCAGCGATTAAAACCTGCAGTTGCAGTAATATGTTCTTTAGATAAAAAGCTTGCCATGTCGACCTCTTTCATCAAGTAATGTTTTTATTAAATGTAACATAGTGTAACAAATAGAAAAAAATGGCAATTTACTTATGCTTACATTTAATATTTGTCATTAAAATGTCATATTTAAGACATAAACTCAATTTATGTGAAGTCTAGAAATTTCGATAAGGAAGAATATGCCAGCTAATATACTCGTCGTTGAAGATGAACCCGCAATTCAAGAACTGCTTGCTCTCAACATCACGCAAGCTGGGCATAATGCTATACGTGCACTCAGTGTAGAAGTTGCTCAAAATTTGATGCGTGAAACCATTCCAGATTTGATTTTACTTGATTGGATGCTTCCAGGCATGAACGGACTTGAATTTGCTCGTAAATTAAAATCTGATAATCTCACAAAATCTATACCGATCATCATGCTTACTGCACGTGGTGATGAATATGATAAGGTCCGTGGCTTAGAAGTCGGCGCTGACGACTATGTGACCAAACCCTTCAGCCCTCGTGAACTTAACGCCAGAATTAAAGCAGTGCTTCGTCGACGCGCCCCGCAAATGACCGATGACCCTATTGAAGTAAATGGCTTACTTTTAGATCCAACAACCCATCGCGTGACTGGCAATCAAAAAACAATTGATTTAGGTCCAACAGAGTTTAGATTACTACATTTTTTTATGACTAATGCCGAGCGAGTTCATACGCGCAGCCAATTATTAGACAAAGTATGGGGTGACCGCGTATTCGTTGAGGATCGCACTGTCGATGTGCATATTCGTCGATTGCGTAACGCACTGAGTATTTCAGGTCATGAGAATCTAATTCAAACCGTACGTGGTGCTGGCTATAGGCTATCAAATAATAACGATTAACCTAAATCTAGGCAGTAAAAAAAATTTAAGGGCCACACAATCTCGCTATAATTAAGCTCATTAAATTTTTTGAAAAAACTATCTGTGCTAGATATTCGCTGGAAAGCTGGGTTATTCATTTGTTCACTTAGCCTAATTTGTATTTTATTGTGGCTAAGTAGTGACTCTATCACTGCATTACTTGTTTTTATAGCAGGTCTCTTACTCTATATTATTCGTCATATTTTTTGGTTACACCAATTACACACATGGTTTAAAAAGCCGAACCTAAATGATGTTCCTGAAGGAGCAGGCTTATGGGAAGACGTATTCAGAGCGCTTTTAAAATATGAGCGTAATAATCAATTTAACCAAACTCAGTTAAATTCAGCTCTTGAGCGCTTTAGTTTAGCCACGAGCGCGATGCCTGACGGGTTAGTAATACTCAGCGCCAACAACGAAATTGAATGGTGTACACCAAATGCAGAAAAGCAACTTGGACTCGATTTAAATACTGACAAAAATCTCCCAATCTTTAACTTAATTCGAGAAAGTAACTTTATTGCTTATTTATATAATGGCGATTATGACGAGCCGTTTAAGCTTAAATCTTGGCGCAATTCAGAATTAATATTTGAAATTCAACTGATACCATTCGCTAACAATCAAAAACTTCTCATTAGTCACGATTTAACTCAACTTGAAAAAGTAGAAGTAATGCGCCGTGATTTCATTGCCAATGTCTCGCATGAACTTCGCACACCATTAACAGTAGTGGGAGGGTTTTTAGAAACCCTGACTGATATGGAGGGTGCAGTACCTGATAAATTAAAGCCATACTTCACCATGATGGAGGATCAAACTAAACGCATGAGCCGAATTATTGAAGATTTACTCATGTTGTCGACCATAGAGAGCAACACTGGCATTCCAGATGATAGCGAAATTGACATGCTCAACTTATTACAAACAATACAAAAAGATGCAGTTGGGCTGAGCCAAGGTCTAAATAAGTCCAAGCTCAAAATTCACCTAGAGGCAGATCCAACACTCAACTTGACAGGATCGGTTGATGAGCTAAGAAGTGCATTTAGCAACTTAGTGAGCAACGCTATTCGCTACACCCCAGAAAGTAAAGGTGATAATCCAGGTGAACTATTCATTCACTGGAGATTATTGAATGGACAGCCCACCTTCTCAATACGCGATACGGGTATTGGCATCGAAGAAAAACATATCGACAGACTCACAGAGCGCTTTTATCGAGTTGACAGAAGTCGGAGTCGTGAGACTGGCGGCACTGGATTAGGGCTATCTATTGTCAAACATATTCTTATTCGCCATCAAGCAAAGTTAGGAGTCACCAGCAAATTTGGTTTAGGTAGTACGTTTACCATCGTGTTTCCTAAATCTCGGCAGCTTTTAAAATAATGCATCCTCAAGAAATAAAACAATCATGAAGTTTCTCATTCTTCTTTTTATTTGTTGCTGCATAGTGGCTTGCGCCAATAATACGCCTATTGTGGGAAAAGCCATTCCAGAACGTAGCGATAGAAGCAACGGAAGTCAACTAGCCAAAAGTGATTCTGACCGCATGGCAGATGTTGAAATATCTGAAAATATGCAAAGCTTGCGTAGTTTAATGATTAAGCTTTATAAGCGTAATCCACATGAAATTACGAAAAGCACCTCAGATAATGCTGACAAAATGGTGAAATGGGTATTTGAAGGCGAGAAACAACATCATTACCAATTTATAGAGATTGAAAACAAGCAAGGTATAGAAGCTATTTTTTTGGCTTTTAAGCCAGAATATACAGGAGACCGTGTACTTCCTTTTATTGTTGGGCTTCAAACCATGCTACTTCAAGCCCACGGTGGCAAAACCGACTTTTATTTGACCGACACAATAAATCCACAAAGCATCTATAACGTGGCTAGAAACATTGAGATTGCAGCTTGGAAACTCTCAAATGCACGCGATGCAAAAGGCGCACTGTATTTATTAACAAATGAAATGAATGAAAAAGACAAAAACTTATCATTTGAGCGAGAGTTCGGAAAAATGATAGGTCGCACGGATTTATATGCCATTACATTAGCAGAGAAATCTCAGCGACTTATTTCACGCGTCATGCAGAACTTGGCAACTGCAATGTTTTTACCTTTTTAAAGCTCGCAAGCCTTTACATAAACGAATCCTGAGAAGCATCTATTACAACAAAACCTTCTCAATCCCACCATTATTTACTCGTGCTACATATTCCTGCATCCAATTCTCACCAAGAATATGCTTCGCCATCTCAACCACAATGTAATCCGCCTCAATACCAGTATCTTCACCATAACGCGCAAGACCCTGTAAACAACTTGGACATGAAGTCAAAATCTTCACTTTTTGTTCAGGATTACCTACGGTTAAACCCAATTTCCCCATACCTTTTTCCAACTCTTCTTGCTTGCGCATTTTCACTTGTGTTGCAATATCAGGGCGGGCTACAGCAAAGGTGCCACTTTCACCACAGCAGCGGTCATTTAACTGCACATCCGTGCCCATCAACTGATTGGTGACTTCTAATGGCTTATAAGTCTTCATCGGCGTATGACATGGGTCGTGATACATATATTTTGTTCCAGTAACACCCTTTAACTTCACGTCTTTTTCCATCAGATATTCGTGAATATCAAGCAATCTACAACCTGGGAATATCTTCTCAAACTCGTATTTTTGCAACTGGTCCATACAAGTACCACAAGACACGATAACTGTTTTAATATCTAAGTAGTTCAAAGTATTGGCTACACGGTGGAATAACACACGGTTCTCTGTGGTAATTTCCTGACCTTTATCATGGTTGCCACTTGACGTTTGAGGATAGCCACAGCATAAATAGCCCGGAGGCAATACGGTAATTGCACCAACCTCATACAACATGGCTTGCGTTGCTAGACCAACGTTTGAGAACAACCGCTCTGAACCACAACCCGGAAAGTAAAACACGGCTTCTGAATCCTCAGTCACCATTTTAGGGTTGCGAATGACTGGAATCATGCTGTCATCTTCAATGCCTAACAGCGCACGTGAGGTTTTAGTCGGCATTTTCTTCGGCATCGGTCGATTAATAAAATGAATTACCTGCGCCTTGATTTCGGCCTTACCGACCGTGGCTGGTGGCCTGACTTTATCTTTTAATAAATGAAATTTCTTAGCCAAACTATGCACAAAATTCTGAGCTCTATAGCCAATTGTTATCATAAATGTGCGCATCAATTTAATGGTTGCAGGATCCTTAGCATTTAAGAATGCCATTCCTAACGCAGTGCCAGGATTAAATTGCTTTTTACCTTGCTCACGTAGAAAGTTACGCATGGCCACAGAAACATCGCCAAAATCAATATCCACTGGGCACGGATTAAGGCATCGATGGCAAACAGTACAATGGTCAGCCACATCGTTAAACTCATCAAAGTGCTTAAGCGAAATGCCTCGTCTCGTTTGCTCTTCGTACAAGAACGCCTCAATCAATAAAGATGTGCCTAAAATCTTGTTTCGCGGACTGTACAACAAATTAGCCCTTGGCACGTGAGTGGTACAAACAGGTTTGCATTTACCACATCTTAAACAATCACTAATTGAATCTGCAATCTCTCCAATAGCCGATTGCTCCATAATGATAGATTCTTGCTCCAACAAACCAAAGCTTGGCGTATAGGCGTTTTCAAGCCCTGAACCTGCCATAAGCTTGCCTTTGTTAAAGTGACCATTTGGATCAACTTTATTTTTGTATTTGGTGAAGGCTTCAATCGTTGAAGTTTCTAGGAACTCCATTTTAGTAATACCAATACCATGTTCGCCTGAAATCACGCCACCCAAACTCTTTGCTAATGCCATGACGCGCGCTACTGCTACATGCGCGGTGCGCATCATTTCATAATCATCAGAATTCACTGGAATATTAGTGTGAACATTTCCATCACCTGCATGCATGTGCAATGCAATAAATACGCGACTTTTAAGAACGGCTTTATGAATCTCATCACACCGATTTAATATTTTTTGATACTCACGGCCTGCAAAAATATCTGCCATGGGGCGTTTAAGTTCACGCTTCCATGAAATACGTAAATCGTAAGATTGCACAGCACGGAACACGGTTTCATATTGACTGAGTGAATCACCAAGCTGACCAAGCACATTCACTGAGTCGTCCAGCGTATTCAAGATCATGCGCCATTTAGAGCGTAAATCACGTAGTAATTGAAGCGCGATGAGTTGTTTTGATTGCACCAATTGCGCATCTGCATTGCCATCTTCATCGGCTTGCAAAGGTAAATCCCCTTGCATGAAAGCCTCTAGAGCATCAAGCAATTGCAGCTTGTTTTTGATCGAAAGCTCAATATTAATTCGCTCGATACCATCTGAATAATCACCCAAACGCGGCAATGGAATCACCACGTCTTCATTGATTTTAAAGGCGTTAGTATGTTTGGCAATGGCTGCTGTACGCGCACGATCTAGCCAGAATTTTTTACGCGCTTCGGCTGAAACGGCAATAAAACCTTCACCGTCGCGGGCGTTACATAGGCGAACAATGTGCGAAGCCGCTTCGCCCACTGCATTTTCATCGTCAGAAGCGATATCAGCAATTAACACCATTTTTGGGCGTTGTTGGCGCGCGGCTTTAGTCGCATAACCAACAGCCTTGATGTAACGCTCATCCATATGCTCTAGACCAGCCATTAACACTAGAGGATCCTTTTTGGCAGTCGCATCTAAGTAATCTTTAATTTCAACGATGGCAGGCACCGCGTTCGATACGTTACCAAAAAACTCCAAAGCTACAGTGCGCACATGCTTTGGCATGCGATGCAAAATAAACGTTGCAGAGGTAATTAAGCCATCACAACCCTCTTTTTGTATACCCGGTAAACCGCTTAGAAATTTATCGGTAACATCTTTACCTAAGCCGACTTTACGAAAGCTGGGCCCAGCGATTTCTAAAATCTCCGGCTCTGCCAACAAGGTTTTCATGTCTTCTGCATAACGGCTCACCTTAAAGCGCGCCATTGCAATATCATGAATTTTTCCTAGATTATGATCTAAACGTTCCACCTCTAGCCATTCGGCATCTGGCGTAACCATACGCCATGAGACAAGGTTATCTAAAGCAGTACCCCAAAGCACCGCTTTTTTCCCGCCCGCGTTCATCGCAACATTTCCGCCAATACAACTTGCATCTGCAGACGTTGGGTCGCAGGCAAACTCCAGCCCCGCATCAGTAGCGACTTCCATCGCACGTCGTGTCACAACTCCTGCTCCACATTCTATAGTTGCCACTTGCCTTGCCACACCAGGCAAGGTGCGCATTTGCACGCCTGTATGCTGATCTAATTTTTCAGTATTAATTACAGCAGACATAGTCGTAAGGGGTATAGCACCCCCTGTATAACCAGTACCGCCTCCACGCGGAATGACAGTGAGCCCTAGCTCAATACAAGTGCGAACTAAGTAAGCAATTTCTTTCTCTGTATCGGGATTAAGCACTACAAATGGATACTCTACACGCCAGTCAGTAGCGTCCGTTACATGAGAAACACGTGCCAGTCCGTCAAACTGTACGTTATCTTTACGAGTAATTTTGGTAAATTTAGCCAATGCTTTTTTGCGCAAATCATAAGTTTTGCGGAAGTCGTCTGCAAATTTATCGACTGCTTTTTTTGCAGCAGTGACCATTTTTTGCACTTTATCACTAGCGGTGCTGCCGGCATTGCGCTCATCAATCGCAGCAATGCGGTGGTGCAGCGCATCTATCAAGGCTTTGCGACGCTTAGGATTTTCTAACAAATCATCCTGCAAATAAGGATTGCGAGTCACTACCCACAAATCACCTAGCACTTCAAACAACATTCTCGCAGAGCGGCCTGTTTTACGTTCAGCACGTAACTCATTTAAAGTTTCCCAAATACCCTCACCTAAGAACCGAATGACAATTTCACGGTCTGAAAACGAGGTGTAGTTGTAAGGAATTTCACGCAAGCGCGCTGCGGGTTGTGGTTCAGCATGATGAATATTGCTATGTAGAGGAGCGTTCATTGTTTTTTTAATCAGCGTCTTTATAGAAAAATGTCTTGATAAATATAGATGCTACGTTATAGCTAATTATAACATGTTGAATCCCTGCAAATAAGCGCGACCGTTTTGTGGGTATTGGTAATTAATTTTTAGAAACTTAGTAACCTATCAATAATCAAGGTAAACTTCTCACAAACGTCACATAAACGTTATATTGGGACAGATGTCTAAACTTAAAGGTAATTAAGCAATGTTGTGGATTAAAGCATTTCATATTATTTTTGTTACAAGCTGGTTTGCAGGCCTGTTTTATTTGCCTAGACTCCTTGTCAATCACGCAATGGTGACCGATGTAGCCACCTCGGAAAGACTTAAGCTAATGGAGCGAAAGCTTTATCGCTTTATGTTGCCATTGGCTTTATTGGCACTTGCTTCTGGCCTTTGGTTATGGTTGGGCTATGGCATCACAGGGCGGTGGATGCACCCAAAATTAACGCTTGTTGTAGTACTTATCGGTTATCACTTTTACTGCGGAAAACTTGTCAATGACTTTAAGTATGATAAAAATAAGCATAGCCATGTGTGGTACAGATGGTTTAATGAGTTGCCAGTAATTGTGCTCACTATTATTGTCATCTTAGTTATTGTTAAACCTTTCTAAGACTAATTTCTTTAAGAATTATTGATGGATATTTTTAATTCACAATGGCTGCTTAGCATGCTTGAAAAATCAAGCAAAACCCCACAAGGTCGAATCCTAAGCTTATTTGACATTTTGAGTGATTGGCTGGCTGTGCCAGAAATCCAAGTAAATTTATCTTTGAATTTAAACACCAATAGTCAACTTGTTGATTTTTTTACGCAGCAAGCAACAGCATTAGGTGCATCTAATCCGTCAATTCTGGCAGAGCATATTGTTCTAATTGCACGAAATGCAGTGCATCACGAAATGGGCCAACCAGGCGGTGGGAGTTTATTACATGCTAAAAAAGCTGCGAATGCGCTTATTTTGGCACAAACTCAAAAAGAATGGGGTTGGTTGGATAATATCCGAATTAAATCTCAAGTTTACGGCATAGCGGCAAGTATATTTCTTCTGGCTGGACTAAGCTTAGTATGGTTGCCTCCACTTTTACAAAAGAACCAACCACCGTTACTAGTTAATTTGTTAAATAATGATTTAGCAAAGGCTAGCATCGCAACTGTAAACCCAAGTAACTCAAAACTCAGCGCTTCAGATGCAGTCACTATGTATGCTAAGTATGAACAAATGCGCAATGGTACCTGCCAATTCCCAGAAGCGTTGCAAATTCCAGACAAAGACAAAGCTATATATTTAGAAAACGTGGTTGGCGGAAAATTACCGACTAATCTAAGTGATTTAGCGATTGCGAACATCTATCTAGAAAAAGTACGTTGCAATTACACTCCAATGTTAATGGCAAACTCTACAAGTTAAAAAATAATGTTTGCGCGTATTCTATACAGATTAGTATAATACGATCATGACACAGCTACGTGAAAAAATACTCGTCACTGCCAGCAACCTATTTCAAACGCAGGGCATTAACTCGACTGGCGTTGACAAAATCGTTGCAGTCGCTGGCACAACAAAAATGACACTTTATAAATATTTCACTAGCAAAGAGAATTTGATTCTTGAAGTTCTTGAAAAAGGCCATCACGATTTTCAAGCTTGGCTGAGTGAGAAACTTAATAGCAACACTAAAAAACCAAGCGAGAAATTACAAAACCTGTTTGAATTTATTGAAGAATGGGTCACATCTCCCAACTTTCGTGGCATGGGTTTTATCAAGGCTTCCGCTGAATTTCCAAATGAAGAAAGTCCAGTACACCAGCTTTCTTCAGCGCAGTCTCAGCAGTTTAGGCAATATATCAGTAGCCTAGCATCTGAAGCCAACATCCAAGATGCCGATGGCTTAGCGTTACAACTCTCGCTATTATTTGAAGGTGCCGTACAAGCAGAACAAATGAAGCGTGGCTCTGGTGCAATGAAATATGCTAAAAAAGCTGCAAAAATATTAATTGATGGCGCGATTCAGGCTTAGCACACAAAGCATATCTTGCTTTAACAGCTTCTAATTAAGATAATAGCGTTTTATTTTTTAAACGCCAGAAAACGATAGCCAAATGCATACCCTAATCTGTGGCTCACTTGCCTTCGACACCATCATGGTGTTTCAAGATAAATTTAAAAATCACATTCTGCCAGACAAAATTCATGCACTCAGCGTGGCATTTTATGTGCCAGAAATGCGCCGCGAATTTGGCGGAACCGCTGGCAATATTGCCTACAACATGCAACTACTTGAAGGTAATCCACTCATTATGGCGACAGTAGGTGAAGACTTTTCCACCTACACACAATGGCTAAGCCAGCATAAACTTAATACATCTCACATTAAATGCATCCCTAATAGCTTTACTGCTCAAGCCTTCATCACGACGGATACTGATGACAATCAGATTACAGCCTTCCATCCTGGTGCGATGATAGAGTCTCATCAAAATAGTGTAAAAGATGCTGAAAATGTAGTTCTTGCCATTATTGCACCTGATGGACGTGATGGCATGTTTCAGCATGCGCGCGAGTGTGTTGAAGCGGGCATTCCATTTTTGTTTGACCCGGGTCAGGGTTTACCTATGTTTAATGGCGAAGAACTTTTGCAGTTTATTGAAATGGCTGATTACTTAGCAGTAAACGATTATGAATCACAAATTATTCAAGACAAAACAGGATTGAATTTAGATCAACTTGCCGCCAAAGTGAAAGCATTGATTGTCACACTAGGTGGCGCTGGCTCTCAAATTTATGCCGAGGGTCAACGTTTTGATATCCCATGCGTTAAGGCAGTGAGTATCGTTGATCCGACAGGTTGTGGTGATGCCTATCGCGCTGGATTGCTCTACGGCATTGCAAAAGGCTGGGACTGGCCAACTTGTGGTAGATTGGCATCGACTATGGGCGCTATTAAAATTGAAAGCCGTGGGGGACAAAATCATAAACCCACTCGAGCTGAGATAGAACAAATTTACACGCAAGCACTAGTCGACGAAACTAAGTTAGACGAAATTAAGTCTTAGAAAAGACACTATTTTTTAAAGGATATTATCGATGAATATTACAAAATTATTAGCAGTAGGTTTAGTCAGTTTGTTTCTAGGGGCATGCGCCAGCTCTAATTCTGGCAGTGTATATAGCCGAGATGACGCGCGCAGAGTACAAACCGTTAAAACAGGTGTTGTAGAAAGCGTTCGACAAGTTAAACTTGAAGGTACTAAATCGCCCGTTGGCACGGTAGCTGGTGCCGCAGTGGGTGGTGTTGCTGGCAGCACCATAGGTCATGGTAAAGGTAGTGCTATTGCTGCTGTCGTTGGTGCCGTTGCTGGGGCATTGGCTGGTTCAGCGATCGAAGAAGGTGTGACGCGTAAAGATGCTTTAGAGATTACTGTCAAAATTGATGGTGGCGCTTTGGTTGCTATCGTACAAGAATCTGATGAGCAATTTAAAGCAGGGGATAAAGTCCGCTTGATTGAAAACGGTGGGACAACCCGCGTTTCCCATTAAGAAGCCTGTCCGCCGATAAAACTTTTCTAAAGAACTTTCCACTTCACCTGAGATGTTATATAGAACATCTCAGGTGTACATTTAATAAAACTTTCGACCGAATATATAATCTCGTCAATTAACAGTCATATTTCTGTCATCGTTCTTTAATATACAGTCATTAAAGTCTTCTTTAATTAAAAGGAGATATTAGATGATCAATAAAGAATTACTCTCACTTAAAAGTGCCACTAAAAATCCTATAGTGCAAGCTCGTCAACTTACTGAGTTGTCAGTTCTAGATGGAAGAAGCCTAAGTATTAGCCTAGCACGGACCCAACTTGAAATAGAAGAAGCGCAAAGACTACGCTATAAAGTATTTGCTGAAGAGATGGGTGCGCAAGTCTTAGGGACGGGTGGGCTTGATGTTGACGGATTTGACCAGTATTGCGACCATTTAATTGTACGTGACAGAGATTCCAATCAAGTGATTGGCACCTATCGCATTTTAAGCCCTGAAAAGGCCAGTGAGGCAGGCGGTTATTATTCTGCAGGAGAGTTTGATTTAAGCAGGCTTGCTCACCTGTTTGACCGTACTGTAGAGGTAGGGCGTGCCTGCGTCCATAAAAACTATCGCAATGGCGGCACCATCACTATGCTATGGGCTGGCTTAGCTAAGTATATGCAAATTCACAACTACGAATACATGATAGGCTGCGGTAGCGTTAGTATGGCTGATGGTGGTCATGCAGCTGCAAGTTTATACCAAAGACTTCAAGATGAATATTTATCACCTATTGAATACCGCGTATTTCCACGCAATCCATTGCTAAACAGCACGTTGCGTAACGATATGCAAGTAGCCTGCCCCCCTTTAATTAAGGGCTATTTACGTCTTGGCGCCTACATTTGCGGTGAACCAGCATGGGACCCCTATTTCAACACTGCCGATATGCTGGTAATGTTACCATTATCTAGAATCAACCCAAGATATGCTGCACACTTTTTAAAATAGTTAAGGTTATTTTAATGGAAAGCGCCGTATCGACATACATTGTGCCTTTACATAAAAAAAGTAATCTCTACACAAATAAAATAACACGCCTTTATAGGATTAGCCGTTTAATTTCGCATACCTTTTTAGGCTTATTTACTGTAACTTTAATCTTCCCCCTAGCGGGCAAGTATTTCAAATTACGGCTAATTAAATGGTGGTGTAAACATCTTTTGGATATTTTTAATGTTGGTGTAACTCTCTTTGGAAACTGCCCACCTTCATACAAAACCGCAAGCAACAACATGATGATTGCAAATCATATCTCTTGGTTAGATATCTACGCAATAAACAGTATTTTGCCAATAAGATTTGTTGCTAAGTCAGACATTAGAACTTGGCCGGTAATTGGCTACCTAGCTAGTAAAGCAAATGTGTTGTTTATTGAACGTGGTAAAAAGCACCAAGCTGCACGTATTATGGATATTGTTGCACTGAGTTTAAAAGCTGGGGACAACTTATGCTTGTTTCCAGAAGGCACTACAACTGATGGTACTTCAATCATGCCATTTAAAGGCAGTCTGATTCAATCGGCTATTGAAGCCCAATCGACAATTTGGCCCGTTGCAATTCGCTATCCGTGGCATGATGGAAGTGCCAATACGGATTTAGCTTATGCGGGAGAGACAACGCTACTTCAATCAATGAAACAAGTACTATTGCAAAAACGTCCAGCGGCAGAGCTTCATTTTCTAGCACAGATTTCCATGAATGAATTTGAAAATGAAGATAATGATCGAAGAGCATTGACGTTACATATTCAATCTTTAATCGCTAAGAAGTTGTCACTCTAGTTTTACAGGCTTATCTATCCGTTTTGGTTTATCCAGCACATTTGATTGAACTTGAGTAATTGCCTTTGTTTGTAGATTCATCGCAGTCAACTGACCACCCCATAAACAGCCTGTATCCAACGCATAGATATTTTCTCTTTGCTGTAACCCTAACGCAGACCAATGGCCAAAAATCACTTGTGAAGTTTTTGTTGCCCTATTTTTCACATCAAACCAAGGTTTAAATCCACTAGGAACATCTGACAATTCACCCTTAAAACTAAATTCCATTTCACCTTGCTTAGTACATATTCGCAATCGCGTCATTGCATTGGTAATCACTCGAAGTCTGTCTAAACCTTCTAGGTTTTCATGCCAGCTATTTGGCAAATTACCATACATATTTTTCAAAAACGTTAAGTAATCTACCCCCTGCAATGCATCTTCCACCTCATGTGCATAACTCAAAACCTCTTCTGCTGTCCATTGAGGTAGTAAGCCAGCATGTACCATGATGTATTTTTCGTTTGGATAAGGCTCACCTTGATAAGCCAAATTCTGATGGCGAAGCCAATCAAGTAGCACATCCCTGTCGGCAGCTTCAAACAAAGCATCTAAGGTGTCTCCTCTGTGTGCTCGAACAAACCCTGCGGCAACTACTAAAGCATGTAGATCATGATTTCCTAATACAACCTTCAATTTATCTTGATGCTGATAACACCAACGCAACACCTCAAGGGACCCGCTTCCTCGATTGATTAAATCACCAACAAGCCAAAGTTCATCATACTGAGCATTAAAATCAATAGCAGTTAACAACGCCTTAAAAGCATGATAACAACCTTGGATATCACCTATTGCATATGTCGTCATTGATTATCAACCTCAGTTATTTAGCCTCAAAGAAAAAGCCACTTAATTTCTTAAGTGGCTTTTTCATTCTATTATATTTGTATCACTAATGCTTATTTAACATCTATCTTTTCAACAGGCGCGACTGCAGGTACTGTTTTTACTGCAGTATCAACTTTAAGCGCTGCAGGTGCAGTAAAGTTAGCACCGCTAGCATTTGCCATAAATGCTACAGCGTTTGCTATTTCACTGTCTGAAAGTGCTGAATTACCGCCTTTAGGTGGCATAGTTCGAATCCCATTAATAGCATTACTTACCAACTTGTCGTAACCTTGTGCAATGCGCGGCGCCCATTGGGTTTTATCACCAATCTTGGGTGCATTCATTAAGCCTGCTGTATGGCACATACCACAGACTGCGGTTACAACCTCTTCACCGCTTTTATCTACATGTGGGCCCGCATCTGCGGCAGCAACTTCTACTGAGGCAACAGGTTTAATATTTTCATCCACTTGAGATGATACATTTGCGGCAGGCTCTACAGTCGCAGGAGTGGTGTCACTAAATGATTTAGCAATTAATGAAATAATCAACGTAAAAGCTAAAATAGTGCCTGGAATAACAATTATAAGCTGCCAAAACGTGGAGCCTTTATATTCATTATGTTCATTGCTCATTATCACTAATTCCTTTTAAATTGTTTATGTAAGTAATTGTAAATTGCATTATACCTGCACTTCTAAATGATGTTAACTAAAGTGCTAGTAAAAGAACTTATGCAGGTAAAAAGGCATGAGATGTCATGGTTTGCTATAATGCTCGAATTGTTTGCGCCCGTAGCTCAGCTGGATAGAGTGTTGGTTTCCGAAGCCAAAGGTCGTGGGTTCGACTCCCGCCGGGCGCACCATTGTTTACTTATTCCCAGAGGTAGTACTCACTAACAAAATTCTTCCGTGCCCACTTTGTGCCCATTCTGTGCCTAAACCGTGTGTAGCGCGTCAACTATCTTGTCTAGTTCAGCGACAATTATCTTGTCTAGTTGACGCTGAGATTTTTACTACTGTTTTTGCATAGATGATTTTCTTCGGTAG
>Ga0247844_1001673_pt1 | contig 39439 bp, 36 predicted proteins | sample LaCtaG_FD_192421 | JGI IMG/M metagenome (GOLD analysis project Ga0247844, IMG submission 192421) | Freshwater microbial communities from meromictic Lake La Cruz, Castile-La Mancha, Spain - LaCruzMarch201714.5m_1 | ecosystem: Environmental > Aquatic > Freshwater > Lake | place: Spain: Castile-La... | reverse complement strand
TTTTTAACGGCACGAATTTTAGGAGATCCATATGGCGGGATTCGGTAGCAATAATATAAATTACTAAGAGTATCAATCCATGACTCTACAGTTTTTGGTGATACTTGTAAGTCTTCAGCCACAGATTTATAGGATAGCGGTGCACCTACTTTGCTTGGTAAAACACTGGCAAGTAATTCTAATTGTGATATTTCTTTAACATGCTGTAAGTCTCTAAGATCATCATTAATTACTCTATAAACTCTTTCGTTATGCCATCGCTTTAACTCTCTTTCATCTTTTGCAATGAGTGGTTCAGGAAATCCTCCAAATTTTAATAAATCATCAAGTGTTCTTTTCTGACTCAAAAAAGATAACTCATCAAATGTAAATGGGTGTAGTCTATAATAGTGATAACGCCCCATTAAAGAGTCTCCACCCTTTCTAAAATGATCAAGGCGAGCTGATCCTGTCACAATGATAGAAAACTTATCTCTATACTTATCAAAATAACCTTTTACTAATGATCGCCAATTTTTATACTTATGAATTTCATCTAAGATTAGACATTTATAATTTGTAGGAAGTTGTGATTTAAGTATAAGCTGTCTGTCTTCTAAAAAATCCCAATTTAAATATGCTTCTTTAGAACTAAAAGATTTTGCTAATGTGGTTTTTCCTACCTGTCTTGGCCCACCAATAAAAACCATTTTTTTTGTTAAATCTTGCTTGATGGCAAGGGTTATTTTTCGTAAATTTTGCATAAACTTACTCACGAGTAAAACATCATCTACTTCATTTTACTCGCGAGTGTTTTTAAGTCAACATAAAATTACTAATGGAAGGTACAATGAACAAATTTTATTGCATTAACCACTTGTGTGAAAATTCAGTCTCACCTCGATGGGTGGACTCTAAAAAATTCTTCAATTTTTCGCCAACAGCAGAGCTAACAAATTCGCATTTTGTAATATTATTATCCTCATGATTCATAACACCGATCTCACCTAGCGGTGAAACCGTGGCAGCAGTTCCTGTAGCAAAAGCTTCTTCTATGGAACCATCTTTTGTGCCTTGGATTAAATCCTTAAGATATAAATCCTCTTCAAAAACCTTAATTCCAAGATGTTTAGCTATTTCAATGATAGAAGTTCTCGTCACTCCATGGAGAATTTGTCCATTTAATTTTGGCGTATAAAGGGCACCATTTTTTACCCAGAAAAAATTCATTCCGCCTAATTCTTCAAATTTTGTTTTGGTGGTTGCATCTAAATAAAGAACCTGCTCGTAACCAAGCTTCATGGCCTGATCTAGGGCAAATAAACTCTGAGCATAATTTGAAGCGGTTTTTGCTTCCCCTGTTCCACCTGGAAAAGCTCGCACAAAATGAGGACCTACTAAAACTTTGCTTCTTTTAATGGCACCGCTGCCAGTTTGAAAATAGTTTCCCACAATGGAGGCCATGATCATAAATTTATAGGTATCTGATGACTTCACTTTAATTATTGGATCAATCCCCATCATCATGGGCCTAAGATATAGCGAATGCCCCTCTAATTCTGGAATATAGGAATTGGCCGCTTCGGTGAATGCCTTCAATGACTCCAATACATATTCCACAGAAAGATTACTCATGCTCATCATCTTGGCCGATTTCACAAAGCGTGCAGCATGGAGGTCCCCACGAAATATGCCGTAAGTACCATTTTTTAGTCGATAGGCCTTTAGACCTTCAAAAATGGATTGTCCATAGTGTAAAACCGAGCTAAAGGGGTCAAGTGTTATAGGCTTAAAATAATCTATAATAGTGCTCTCTGGTATTGGATTATCCTTACTGAGATTTGCAGACAGCAGTATAGGGACTTGTACCTTACCAAAGGGCGGATTTTTATCATAAATAAGTGGGGATAATTTTTCTATTTTATTAATCAGGTTTTTCATCAGTGGATCATAATAGAAATCCCTAGGTTTTTCAAAGAATTTGATTTTCCCTCAAAACCCTACAGAGATGGGCACCAAAAATGATGATAATAGCAGAATAATAGACCCAAAGAAGAAAAAACAAAAAAGATCCAAAAACACCATATATTCCCGAAATAATTCCATTAGAAATATATAATCCAATAAAATGAGTTCCAAGCACAAATAAAAGTGAAGTAAAGACCCCTCCCTGCAGAGCAATTCTCCAGGGTATTTTTTCACGAGGTACTAAAAGAAATAAAAAACTAAAAAGTACTGTATAAAAAAGAAAGGCCAAAAAACCATTTAGAAATAGCAAGGTAGTTTTATCAAAAATAATCAAAAACTTAAAAAAAATAGAAGATAGTATTAAAAATAAAATCAACATAAAAATAAATAAAAGGGCCACTAGGCCATCAAAACATTTTTGCTTAAACCACACTAAAGTAAAACGCATCATGGATTGTTTTACTTGAGGATTTTTTTTAGTAGAAAAGATGTCATTAAGAATGACTTCTAATTGATTAAAAACAAAACTTGCAGAAATAACTAAAACAAAATATCCCGCCCAGGAACTAAAAAATTTATCTGTGCTGATTTTTTGATTTTTAGAAATGATAATAAAAAGCGTTTGCGCCACATCAGGTCCCATTAGCAGTGTAGCTTCATTTAGGAGTTTTGTTTTCAATGTAACATTTAGTATTGAAGCAAATTTTAAAAGCAAAATAATAATTGGTGTAATAGAAAGAGCGGTAAAAAAAGAAATAGCTGCAGCAGAAGAAGTCGTTCTGCTGCTAAAAAATCCTTGGAATAAACTTTTCAACTGTAGAGAACTAGTTATCATTATATTATTATATAATAATTTTTTAATATTCTAACATCTTAACATTTTTAAAAACTCATTTCTGACTAATGCTCTCTATTTAACGATTGATAGTGAAAATCCATCGTACCCTTTACTACCAACTGTTTGAATAGCAGTTGACCCCAATAGTCTCTGATCTGACCCTATCATTTTTAAAAAATTTCTCGTTTGCTGCACTCGTAAATCAGAGCTTTCATCATCAATAATTTGCCCTTTTCTAATCATATTATCACCAATAATTAGTGTCCCAGTTCTAGAAAGTTTTAAGGATAATTCCAAGTAGGTCGGATAACTTTCCTTATCTGCATCAATAAAAATAAGATCAAAGGGAGTTACTTTTTTTTCTAGAAGTTTATTCAAACTTGCTTTTGCATCTCCTGGCAAAATTTCAATTTTCAAATCACATTCTGCTCTTTTTACATTTATCTTTGCAACTTCCACGTGTTTTGGATCAAATTCACATGTAAAAAGTTTTCCCTCTTTTGGCAATCCTTTGGCCATCCAAATAGCGCTATAACCTCCAAGAGTTCCAATTTCTAAAATGTTTTTTGCACCAGTGGCATAAACGAGTAATTGTAAAAATTTACCCTGCGAAGGTGAAATACTAATTTCAGGTAAACCAGACTCATGAGAAAAATCTAATATATTTTGATATAAATCATTTTCAGGGATGAGAATACTTTCTAGAAAATGATCAACTTTTGTATGTAATTCCTGCATTTTTATTCCTTATATTCTTTATATGAATTCTAATGAGAGTTTTCAATCTAATATTGGCAGTTTAAAAACTTTAATTCAAGTACTTAGATCCCACATTAGGTCAAAATGACAAACTGTGATGAAATAAATTTATCAGTTAAACCAACAAGGAAAAAACATGAAAAAATTGATCGTCATCGGAACATTAATATTACTTATTTCTAATGCATATTCATTGTCTTCTGTTCCAAATAATCCAGCTAGACCAGTTCCTCCAAAAAAAGAGTCTCCTGTAAAAAAGGAAGATCCAAGAAAAGATAATAGTAAAAATGAGGAGCCTGCTTCTGATCCGATTGCAGGTCCAATCACTGATCCAGTTCCAGTTCCTGTTCCAGTGCCTAATCCAGGTCCAGGAAAAGATCCTGTTAAACCTGATTTTTATAAAAGATCCTGTTCAGCAACATGTGCCTTACATAAAAAAGGTGACCAAGTAAATAGCCCTGGTCTTGGAATATCAGCTCCAGCAGGTAAACTATTTTCTCATCATGAGTGTCGTCAAATTGTGGCGGACTTAGAAACACAGTACTTAATTGGATTAGATGATAGTTCAGAAGCTCCAGGAAAATATTTGCTAGTTTGTAAGGGAGAATTTGGTAAAAATGAATTTAAAATTGCACCAAAAGTCGTAAATTTTAATTAAGAATCTGCATAAATTATCTTGGTACTTCCATAACTAAAATTTCTGAAGATAATGTGGATGAAAACTCCACATTATCTTCACCTTCTTCTAAGCCAATGCCATCTCGCTGACGAAATTCTTTCCCTTGAATATTAAGAGTTCCATTTAAAATAAATACATAAACTAAATTACTCTTTATATATTTTGAATATTTAATATGACCAGCCTCTAATTTTGTGATAGAAAAAAAAGCATCTTGATTAATCCACACACTTTCAGGTTTTAATTCGGGAGAAACTAAAAGACTCCATTCATTTTTTTTTAGAACATAAGTCTTTTGTTCATATCTGGGTTTTATACCCATTTTTTTGGGCTCAACCCAAATTTGCAAAAAACTCACGGCATCAACTTGTGAATAGTTAAACTCAGAATGACTCACCCCTGTGCCAGCGGACATTATTTGAACATCACCTTTTTTAATAAGCTGCTCATTGCCCTCGGAATCACTGTGCTTTAAGGATCCTTCTAGAGGAATAGAAATAATTTCCATATCTCTATGGGGGTGAGTTCCAAACCCTCTCCCAGCAGCGACCACATCGTCATTTAACACACGAAGTTTTCCAAAACCCATTCGTGATGCTTCAAAATAATTTGCAAAACTAAATGTATGGTGGGAATTTAGCCATCCATGATCGGCCATTCCTCTAGAATTTGCTTGATGAATGATCATAATGACTTCCTAATGTACTCTCATATAAATTTATTAATGCTTAATTTAGATTAGGATAGATGATAATCATGGCCTCGCTATTTGCACACCTAATTATTGGAAAAGCTATTTCAGCAACCAACTTTTCTAAAAAATACTATTTAAAAGTCTCCTTTTTGGCCATGATCTCTGCTGTGATACCTGACATTGATGTCATTGGATATTTTTACCACATCCCCTACCAATCACCTCTTGGTCACAGAGGGTTTACTCACTCAATTTTATTTGCCCTAATTTGGGCGATATTTATTAAAATATGTTTTTTTAAAAATGAAAATTGGAAAAAATTTCAAACATATTATATTATTATTATATTATTTCTTTCCACTCTTTCCCATGGTTTAGTAGATGCAATGACAAATGGTGGATTGGGAGTGGGATTTTTTATCCCTTTTGATCATTCTCGCTATTTTTTACCCTGGAGACCCATTTTAGTAAGCCCTCTGGGAATTAAAAATTTCTTTACTCCCTATGGACTTGAAGTAATTGGAAATGAATTTATTTGGCTCATTATACCCAGCCTCTTCATGATAGGAATTATAGGAATTATAAAAATATTAAAAAAAACTAAGCGACCCTTCTAATATTTATTCTATTTTTTAATATAATATCTATTTGCTCTCTCAATTGAGTGATCGAACCTTGAAATTGAACCGATCCATTGGCAACTGCTTCTCTTGGCATTCCATAAACTACTGATGTTTCTTCATCCTGGGCCAAAGTATAGGATAATCCAGTTCTAGCAATTTCTAACAAACCATTAGCACCATCCTTACCCATTCCTGTTAAAATAAATGCAGCACTGGAAATTTTTTCTTTTGCAATTGAATCAAAAAAAATATTAATTGATGGCCTAATATTATGAATGGCCTCAGTCAGTTGATGCCTAATAAAAATATCTCTTCCACGTTTTTCTAAAACTATATGAACATCATTTTGAGGAATATATAAAGTTGAATCTTCTAATTTTTCACCATCAGAACAGGTAGAAAACTTTATTCCAAATGATTTAGCAAGTGTGGCGGCAAGATACTGAGTAAAAAAAACATTTATATGCTGAATGATAAAAATGGGAGGAGTCGCATAATTTAAATTCTTAAATAGCAAATTAAGTGCTTCTGGACCACCAGTACTAGCACCCACAGCAATAATTTCTAACTGATTACTTTTAGAAACTAAAAATTTTTTATAAATATAATTAGGTAATTTAAACTGTTTTAATTCTTTTCTTGAAAATAATGATTTTTCAGTAAGGTTATCAATAGTCTTTAATAAAAGATCTAATCTTTTATAGATAAGCTCCTTAATAAAAAATTCCTGAGCTCCTCCAACGAGGGCACCCATTAGAGATCGGATCTCATCAGGAGAAGATGAGGAAGCTATAACAACTGGCGTCTTACCACCACTTGCCCTAAATTTGGCCAACCATTCAATTCCGCTTTCTTCAGGCATTTGTACATCTAAGACTATTAAGTCAATGGCGCCATTTTTTAGTTTAATTGCAGCGGTTGCCTCTCGCGCACTTGAGGCTTCAATTACTTCATAATTATTTTTTATTAAAATATTTTTAATGGGTAATCTAGCAACCATGACATCATCAACAAGCAAAATAGTTTTCTTTACCTTAAATGATAATGGAAAATTATCATTTCTTGATGGGTTAAGTTTTAAATTTAGCGATCTTCTTTCCTTCTTTAAAAAACAATTATTTCCCAAAAAATCTAATTCAAAATTATTTTTTTCAAATAATTTATAATCCTGAAGAGACTCACTATGACCAAGAATTAAAATCCCACCTAAATTTAAATTTAATATTAAATTTTCCACAATATTTTTAACATCAGTTTTGGAAAAATAAATCAAAAGGTTTCGGCAGGAAATAACATCATAAAAATCAGTTTTCTTAAATCTTATATCTTCATTTTTAAAAAAACATTTTTTTAAAATTCTATCGAAAATCATTAATTCATTTTCAGCTTTAGTACTTTTTGAATCAAAATAAGAATGATATTTTGAAGGTATTGTAGTTAAAACTTCACTATTAAAAGTTCCAGATTTAGCTTTTTCAATACAAATTGGATCAATATCAGTTCCATAAATTTCATAATTTAAATTTAAACTCTCTAACACAAAGGCAAAGGAAAATACTTCTTCACCAGTTGAACATCCAGGAATCCAAATGCGAATTTTTTTATCTAAAGTAAATTGTTTTTTGATTAAAAATTTTTCTAATATTAAAAAATGAGGTAATTCTCTAAACCAATTTGTCGTATGAATGGTGATTGATGATAAAAAACTTTTAAATTCTAAGTCATCATCTCTAAGTAAATTGAGATAATCAAATAAGTTTGAAATTTTAAATCTACGCATTCTTAATTCTAAATTAATTAATAATACTTCCTTGCGAAAATCCCCACTCTGATTAGTTCCAGTAAGGGACTCAACCATGGCAAAGAAAAAATTAATTTCTTCGGGAGTTAGCATAAATATTAAGAAACCCTTTTAAAATTCCAATTTTTAATTTCTAAAATTAAAATTTTTATTTGGGCCCAACAATCATGAAATGCCTCTTTAATTTCATCCCAAGGTTTATTTTCACGACAGAGATGATCTAATTTTGATAATTTTACGCCAAGAAGATCACAACCAAATGCTAGAACCGCACCTTTTAGAGCATGACTTGAACGTGCTAGAACTAGGGTATCCTTGATTTTAAAACTTTTTTCCCATGGATTGAGTAAATCAGGTAGTGTTTCTGCAAATGAATTAATTGCATCATCAACTAATAATTCATCCCCATCAAAAATTTTAAGTAGCGTTATTCTATTAAAATATTTATTTTTATCACTCATTAAAAATTGCTCTGTTTATTAAATTTAGGGTCGATTGATTCATTAGACGAAACTGATAAATTTTTATATTTTTCAATTAAAGCTTCAACGGATTTTGAAGAAACTGGTTTTGGTAAAAAATCATCTATACCTTCATTTTTAAACTTATTTATTTCCGCTATATCGAGCGAATCTGCGCTTGAAAGAATAAAAATAGTATTGTTAGTTTTGGCAATTTTCGAAATAAACTCAATTCCATTCATCTCTTGCATATGGTAATCAGTGATCACAAAATCGAAATTATTGTTCTGATTAATTTCTAGAAGTGCCTTTTCCGGATTAAAAAAACAAACACATTGAAGGTCAAATTTTTCAAATATTTTTTTTAAAATGATCTGATTAATTTGTACGTCATCAACAATTAATACCTTTTTAGTCATCAATATATTTTTTATCTTCTCTTGAGAAGAAAAGTTATTAAGATTATTTATATCAATAACATCATTACTTGCAATTTTACTGACAATTTCTAATTGTAATTTAATAGTAAATTTTGTTCCAACTCCAACTTCACTAGTGACAGTAATGGATCCACCCATAATTTCAATCATCTCTTTACAAACAACTAAACCAAGTCCAGTACCGAATTGATTGACTTTAATATTTAATTTTTCATTTTGTAAAAATGGTGTAAATAGACGTTTCATAAATGCTTCATCCATTCCGATCCCGGAATCTTCTACGAGGATGTTACATTGAATATTATTAACATCAATTTTATCAATTTTAATTCCTAAAAAAATTTTCCCAGCATCTGTAAATTTAATACTATTTGACAAAAGATTTAATAAAACCTGACGAATCTTTCCTTCATCAATAAGAACTAATTCGTTAAAGTCTTCAGGAAAACTTGTTTCAAATGTTAATTTTTTATTTCTTGCTAAAATTGATACTAAATTAGAAGTCTCTGAGATAATGAGTTTCAAATCACTGGGTTTATTATTTATTTTAAAGTTTTCTGACTGAACTTTGCTAAAATCCAAAATGTCATTAACTACTGATAATAGTCCATTGGCAGATTGACTAATTATATTATAATAATCTTGTAATTTATTTGATGAAATTTGCTCTTTAGAATTTTGAATGATTTCAATGACACCAAGAATACCATTTAAAGGTGTCCTAAGTTCATGACCCATTTTTGAAGTAAATTGATCTTTTATTTGTATATTCATTTTAGCAACGAGATAAATATAATAGAGCGCAGCTAATAGCAAATAAAGTAATAAACTAACAAATAACCCAGAATTAATATAAGTATTAATTGTTTGTAAATATTCTTCCGCTTTAAAATCAACTCCCATGATCCCTTTTTGCCTTCCATTTTTATCATATATTGGCACAAAAGCGCTAACCCAGTTCCCCCATTTGTCGCTATAAGGACTTGATGTAAAAGTAGATTTTCCTTCAAAGGCTAAATTTAATTCCGGTAATATTTTTTCATAGGTTTCACCAATATTTGTTCTTGATTCATTTTCTCCATCATAATTTCCATCTCTATTATAATCTGTTTCAGAATCAACAATGAGGTGAATTTTCCCATTAATATCTTTTTCCATTGTGTAAATATCATTGATAAAAAAACTGTCTAATAGCCATTCCTTTTCCAGTTTAATTAACTGCAAATATTTTTCATCATTTTCTGAAGTATTTAAATTTATTGAATCATAATTTAAATTTCTAAAAACAGTTGCAAAATGTGGAGCATAGCCAAGTAGTTTTTCTTTTGTTTTTTCTTCAATTAAACCAACAATACTACTGATGCAAATTAAGCTTATTTCCAAAAAAAAAACACTTGGTATTATTATTTTTAAAAAAGGGTTACTACTTTGAAAATTTTTTTTAATTTTATAATATAAAAAAAAAGAAATGGTGGTTAATAGAATAATATATATAAATATATTATTATCGTTTTGTAATAACAAAGAATTTAGATATAAAGCAATCATGCAACTTTCTTATCTTGTAATCTAATAAAAGAAAATATTTTACTTCTAATTCCTTCTAAATTGTCCTCCCAGCAAACTCCACCTAGTTCAAGAGCTCTTTTTGGCATTCCATAGACAACTGAACTTTCCTGATTTTGCGCCATTGTAAATGATTTTTTACTGGTAAATAAATCTAACATTCCCTCGGCACCATCATCTCCCATGCCAGTGAGTAAGATGGATAATATTTGGCCATTATATTTTTCTGCTGCAGATTTAAATAATATATCCACGCTGGGTCTATGGCCTTTTACGGGAATATCTTTAGCATTTGCCATTAAATAATTTCGATTATCAGATTTAGTTATTAATTCAAGATGGTAATCACAATTTGCTAAATAAATTTTCCCTTGCTGTAACTCCTCGCACAAATTATTTGCTTGTAAAAGATCAACTCCTCCAAGAGTTAAACCCGAAGCTCTTGCTAGATGATCGGCAAAGGCCTTGGAAAATGCTGCATTAATATGTTGGACAACAATAATAGGTGGTGAATTTCTTGGCATATCTTTTAATAATTTTATAAGAGCTTCAGGACCACCTGTTGATGCACCTATTAAAATCACTGAAGGAAAAAAATCTACTAAAGTAAAAGGAGCTGCCTTGATCATTTTTCCAGAACTTCTATTGGGGGAAGTTTTTAACAAATTATTATTTTGATATTGCTCAAGAAGGCACTTAAATAAATCTATAATTTCACTTTCACTATCATTAAGTCGACTTTTTACAATATAATCCTGAGCACCGCCTTCAAGAGCACCAAAAACTTTAGCCGCTTCTTGTTGGGATGATTCACTTACAATGACAATTGGACACTTAAGTTTTTTTTGTCTCTGTGTTTTTAACCAAGAAACACCATTTTCTCCTGGTAAATTTAAATCAAGAGTAATTAAGTCATACTGCTTCTCAGCTACTTTGCGATGGGCGTCCTCGGCATTTTCACATTCATCAACTACAAAATTATTTTCAATAAGTATTTTAGATAATTTTTTTCGTATAATTAGAGAATCATCAATCACAAGCACTTGTTTATTATTAACTTTTTTACTAACTCTTGAAATAGCTCCATTTTCCTTATCCATTTTTTTAAAACAACCTTTACCAATGGGCTCAACATTTTCTCCAATATTTAATCCAAGTATATTTTCAGAATGACCCAAAAAGAGAATTCCTCCAGAATTAAGTTTTGTTAATAAATGTTTAACTATTTTTTTTGCATTTTCAGTTTCAAAATAAATTAAAACATTTCTGCAAAAAATATAATCAAGCGATTCATTTTCAATTTTGATTGAATGATCAACAAGATTATGACAAAAAAAATTAGTTTTTTTTCTTATTTCTGGAGAAAGAGTAAATAGACCGCTAGTTATATTACTACCAATCAATAAACATTCATGGTGCTTTCTTGGAATCGATTCTATTGCTTGAACATCGTAAATCGCCTTATTAGCTTTATTAACAGAATCAGGATCTATATCAGATCCGTAGATGAAATAATCAATTTGAGATTTGAATTCTCGTTTAATACTTTCTAAAAATAGAGCAATGGAATAAACTTCTTCTCCTGTTGAGCAGGCCGATGACCAAATTTTTAATTGATTTTTTCTATTAGTATTCATTTTATTAATACTATCTTTTAAAACTTCAAAATGTGGTTCTTCTCTAAACCAAAATGTTGTATGAATGGTTAAAGCACTAATAAAGTGAGAATACTCATCAGGGTCATTTTTTACTATCTTTAAATAGTCAAGTAAGCTGGAGCAATTTCTATCACTAAGTCTTCTTCCCACATTGGCAATAATCACATCTTTTCGGTGATTACCGCTTTGTAAACTTCCTGTAAGTTGTTCTGCTAGTCTATAGATATATTCAATTTCTGAGTCTGAAAAATTTAACATACTTTTTTAAAACTCTCATCATCGGAATTAATTTCTACATTTTTAAAATCATTATTTTTAACTATTCCCTCTTTGTCCATTAAATCATTCTTCTTTTGTAATAAGTCACGAGAAAGAGATTCCAGTGTATCTTCATCGTTTTTTACGAATTCCTTAGCATTTAATGTGATATTATTCTTCATGGAACTATTTAAATGTATTAATTGAGATTCATTATTTTTTTTAAATGAATTATTTAAATTTGGTGAATTATTATAAGCAGAATTTATATCATTATTTTTACCTAATACATAATCCTTATATATCGAAATCTCACTGACAAATTTTTTCCCTTCTTCACCTAAATCTTCTGACAATTGAAAACAATTTGTAGCCGCAATACTATTTTGTTGTGCAGCTACATCCATTTGTTTCATGGCGGTATTTGATTGTGAGATACCAATTTCCTGTTGTTGAGTTGCTTCATTTATGGACATCATTTGCTGATTAATTTCTTTTATTTTTTCAGCAATTTCTTTAAAAGAGGACTGGGCCAGTTCGTTGACGTCTCCACCATCCTTTACTCTTAGTTGAATAGAATCAATAGTTTCTTTGACCGTAAGCTGACAGTCTTTAATTAAATTATCAATTTCTAAAGCCGCTTCTCCACTCATCTCTGCTAGACTTCCTACTTCTTCAGCTACTACTGAAAATCCTCTTCCATGTTGTCCAGCTCTAGCTGCTTCGATAGAGGCGTTAAATGAAAGTAGTTGGCTTTTAAATACAATGTCGTTAATAATATTTGTTTTGCTGCTAATTTCATCAATTGATTTTGCAATTTTTTGTATTTGATCACTTGCTAATTTAATTGAATTCATTGTGTTAGTTAATCGTTGCATGACCTTAACTCCCTCAAAAGTTTTTTCCTGAGCTGTTAATGTTGTGTTTTGAGTTAACTTAATATTTTCACCCGTTTGAGCAATCATAGAGCTCATTTCACTTAGGGCACTTACTGTTTCTTGTATCGCTGCAGATTGTTCTTGTCCCGTTGAGGCAAGTTTTTGACTAGCTTGTCTTAAGTTATTTTCTAGTTCTTGATTTTTTTGAGAAATTTCAGAAAATGAGATTACGTTTTTTTTAAAAAAAGATGCAACTTTTATATTATAAAATAATAATATTGTAATACTTAAAATTAAAAGTAAGCTAAGGAGAATTTTAAATCTATTGACTTGATCAGAAAGACTCCCCATAAAAGTTTCATTATCAATTTTAATATAAATTCCCCAACCAAGTTGATCTAAAAACTTACTACCTTTAAATGATGAATATGCAGTTAGATACTTCTGTTGATCTTCTTCAATTAACTTTACTCCTGTATTTCCAATTTTTGAATCTTCCTCATTTAAAAATTCACTACTCATTTTTTGGTCATTAATTTTTTGATTTAGTAGTTGTGAGAAATTTCTTTGGTAGACTAAATCTGATTTATTAGATTTTTCAGATACTTTGTCTTTTAAAAATCCAATGACCTGTTGGTCTTTATTAACAATATAGACTTCAAATCCTCTGAGCCCATCAGTTCTCATTAAATTAACTAGATTAAGTAATTCATTTTCGACCCATAAAAAATTTGCCCTATTAGTAATGACACCTATGATGTCCCCTTTAGAGTTTTTAACAAGGGAACTAAAGCTTGTGCCAAATTTTTTATCCTTATAAAGCATTGTTGAAATGGGATCAATATGAGGATTTTCAATAACTGTCCCCACCATACCTTTATTTTTATCATCAATGCTTTTTCCACCGATGGTATCTTTAAACCAGGTTAATTCACTATAATCCATATTTTCTAAGTCATCTTTATTTAATTTTTTACCATCAACACCTTCAGTATTTGAAGCTACATACTTTCCATTATTATCAACAAAAATGATGCCGTCATAAATTCCATATAATTTCATGTAGCTATCTAAAATATTATTCATTTCATCAGTTGAGTTTCCTTGAAATACTTTATTTAAGGCAAAGGCCTGCACATCACCGTAGCGTTCATAGAGTTGTGCACCAATAGCTAAATTTATATTTTCTGTATAGGAAAATATTTTTTCTGCCATTCTAAATTGCAACTTTTCTTCTAACTGAATAAATTCACTCATACTGACATAGGCCAAAGATATTAAAGATATACAGCTAATAAAGATAAGTTTTGTTTTAAGAGAAAAATTCTTCATTTATTGAACCCCTGTTATAAACTCGATCTAATCATAAATATCAATTCACAGAAATAAATTTAGAAAAATCTGATATTAAATCAACTAGCTTTTAATTTTTCTTCACTTAAAGATTTATGCAAATCAATTATTGTAATAAGAGAATCTCTATTTTTTGCCACTCCTAATAAATATTCATGATTTACTTTTGCATGAACAGGGGGCTTTTTTTCAACATCTTCTGGTTTTAAATGAATAACTGAATCAACACTATCAACGATGGCAGCAATAGGACCTAAGTCTGTATCACATAGAAGCATGGCGGTTTTTCTGGTTTTTTTTTCAGGACAGTGAAATTTAGTTCGTAAATCAATGACACCAACAATTGAGCCTCTAACATTAATGACCCCAATAAAATAGGAAACCATATTAGGCATTGGTTTGGGTTCTTGAAATTCTAAAACTTCACGAACAGAGAGTAGCGGAGCAGCATACTGGACATCTCCAATATTAAAAACTAAAAATTTAAATTGGTTTATGTCTGATTTATTATTCATATTATTTATGTCACTCATGCTGCGATCTCCTTACCTCTAAATTTATCCATGTAATTTGATAAAATATCAGTCATATCAATTATTAATCCGGGTTCACCATTACCAAGAATAGTTCCACCCATAATTCCTTTTAAACCACTTATATTTTGATTTAGGGGTCTTACAACTATTTGTTGTTGGCCCATCACATCATCAACAAGGAAGGCAACTTTTTCTCTACCACTTTTGGCAACTAAAAATACTCCCTCACAAGAATTAGGATCACTACTTTGCACCTGGCCAGAATTACGATTTTTTAAAATATGAGAGAGTTTTTGAACTGGTATCACATTTTGTCTAAGTCGAATCATTGTTTTATGTTCATCTAATTCACAGTCAACTGCATTGATCACTTCCTCGATGCTATCAACTGGAACAACGTAGAGTTGTGAATTTAATTTAATGATAAGACCATCAATAATACTTAAACTGGTGGGAAGTGAGATCATAAAACTTGATCCTCGTCCTTCTTCACTTTCAATTTTTATGGATCCTCTTAGTTGTTCAATAGTTTTACTGACAACATCCATCCCCACACCTCTGCCAGAGAGATCAGTAATTGTTTCAGCAGTGGAAAATCCAGGAAGTAGAATTAAACTAAATATTTGATCTCTTGAAAGTGCAGCAGTTTCACTAACGAGTCCTTTTTCTTGAGCCTTTTTTAAAATTTTATTCTGTGCTAGTCCTTTGCCATCATCACTAACAACAATGAGAACGCCGGAAGATTCCTGCTTAGCAGAAATAGTAATCGTTCCCTTTGCACTTTTACCTGATTCATTTCTTTGTATTTGATTTTCGATACCGTGATCAATGGCATTTCGTACAATGTGAGTTAGTGGATCCATCATTTTTTCGAGAACTAATTTATCTAATTCAACATCACTACCAAGCATTATTACTTCAACTTCTTTTTTTAAATTTTGTGATAACTCTAATATGTTTCTCTCTAATCGTTGAAATATAGATTGTATTGGCTGCATTCTAAGTCCAAGTGCTCTATCATAAAGCTCCTTGGTTAACTTTTGACCAATTTGTAGTGAATTTAAAAAAACCTTGTTACTAATTTTAAGATCCGAATTTAAATGCCAAAGAATAGATTGATGAATAGATAACTCTCCAATAACTGCTGTTAGTTGATCTAATTTAGTAGTGGGAATTCTAATTGTTTCTTGATTATTATTTTTTGAAAGTTTATTTGTTTCTAAAGTTTCGTTTTTAATTTTCTTAGGTTCTATATTTAACTGATAATTCTCCACTTTTTTTATTACTTCTTGGCCAACATGTATTTCCTCAACTTTTTTGCTGACTTCCTCTTGAAATAAATTCGTTGAAATTAAATCATCTGCTTTGACATCATCTTCAAACATGGCAGCACTTGGTGTAGCATCAATATTTTTTTCAATCTGAGCACTTAACTCAAATGCTTTTTCGTAATCACTAAAAAAGGATTCAAATTCAACCTTCTCATTACTTCCATCTCTTGCTTTCAGAATCATTTCAGTCATTATTTTATGAGCGCGAAGGAGTAGTGATATTATTTTTGCAGTTGTATGAACTTCCTTATCTCTTAAAAGAGTAATTCCATCTTCAACTTTATGTACAAAATCTCCAAAATCAACAAGACCTACTGCCCTAGATCCGCCTTTCAAATTATGAGCTAATCTAAATAATTCCTGAAGGAGTTCATCTTTAACTTCCTTAGATAAACTAAGATTAATTGATTCCCATTTTTGAAGCATGTCATTTGCTTCATCACTGAATATCAAGCGCATTTCGTCTTCAAAATCGCCCATAAAATCTAATCCCTTTCCTAAGCAACATTTTTTTCATTCAAATTATTGTCTGTTACTAAATATGTTAGTGTTTCATTAAGTAAAAAATCCATATTACTAATTAAAGGAATTGCTTTTTGCATCAATTCATAATGATTAGATAATAAATTAATAATTTTTTCTGTGGGAGTTTTAAATTCTTCAACAAATCGATCCATTTCATCTATAAATGGACCAAAAAGCCTTGTTAATTCATCGCTTCTTGAGCCTTCAATTTTTCCACCGGTTTTTATTAATTCAATTCGTACTAAATTTTGGAAAAGAATTTTTGAGTGTCGAATAGTTAAATGCAAATTTTTTATAAAATCTGATTGCGTTTTTTTAATATCACAAAAATAAAACCTGGCTGTTTTAAAAAGATATAAATTATTTAAAAAAAAATCGCTAACATCATTACCAACTTCATTTTTCACAGTAAAATGAAGCATTTCATTTAAAAAATATGCTTGGCAAAGATCATTTTCTGATTTTTGTAATTGTGTTTTAAAATTCTCAAGTGATTTTTTAAATTCATTAAATACTTTTAAAAATTTTTGTGTTGTTGCCTGAAATGTATTTGCCACTACATAGAGAGCAGCTCCTTCATTGGCCATTTTATTTGCGGTAATACACATATTGACAGAAAGAACTTCTAGACGATTACAAACTCTTCCAAAAGTATCTGTATTAAAAATATCTTGAATTTCTTTGACTCTACTTTTAGTAATTCCTCTTACCACTTCCGAAATACTATCAAGAGATTTTTCTAAATTACTTTTAATCAATTCAACATTTTTTAGTTCGAGATTCATTTTTTGAAAATCAGTAGAATGAACTGAAATTAATTTTGATTTATTCAATGCACGACTTGCCAATCTTAACTCTAACTCATCTTTTAAAACCGTCGACATAAACTGATCGTAATTTGCAAATCCGAGTTTTTGCAAACATTCCATTAAATATTCAGAGGATTTTTCAACACTTTTTGTTTCCTCTATTTTTATTAACTCAATATATAATGATTTTATTATTTCAAAATGTGAGGAAAGTGGTTTAACTCTTATTGAAAATAACCCATCATCTTCAACATAAAAATTGGCGAGCACCCAGTAGTACTTTCCTGTTTTACTTTTATTTTTTACAAATCCGGCGGTATTAAGATTATTTTTTAATCTAGTCCATACTAATTTAAATATGCATTTTGGCATATCTGAATGCCTGATAATGTTATGTGGACTTGAAATTAATTCATCTTTTGAAAATTCTGATATTCTTTCAAATACACTATTACATTCAGAAATAATTCCTCTTTTATCTGTTCTAGATACAAACATTTCTTTAACAGAGAAATCTGCTGCCTCGGATTGTAATAAATCTGATTCATTTTTTTGTTCTTCAGTAATTCTTGCTCTCGGAACATTTAATTTTAGTAATGTATTTTGATTGCTCATTTTATATTTCCCCTATGCAGCTCTTCTGCTTGAATTTTGTTCATCAGAGTTTTTATCTTCATAGGACGAGCTAGCAATTTTACCTATTTCACAGGCAGCATCTTCTATCAATTTATTCAAATCAATAATTTTTAGGACACTTTGTAATGATGACTGGGCACTTCGACTATTATTTCTACTCGAGCTATCAATTTGTTCGATAGCTGAATTAGATTCAATAATACTATTAACTTCTTCATTACATGCTTGCTGAATTTCAATAAAATCTTTTTCCACATCTAATATTTGATTAAATATCTTATTGATGGTGACTGATACTGTGCCTGAAATTTCCTTAGACACCGCAATTTTATTTGTAATGTGATTACCCATTTTTTCAACTTTCACATTACTTTCAACTAATAATTTCTGTATGGAATTAGCTGCATTTCCAGAAGTGATTGCAAGTTTACTTATTTCTTCAGCCACCACTGAAAATCCCCTACCGTAATCCCCCGCTCTGGCCGCTTCAATGGAAGCATTAAATGAAAGAAGTTGTGTTTTAATCACGATGTCATTTATAACGGCAGTTTTTGAATCAATTTCTTTTATCGCTTGAGCGAGATCTTGAAATTCATTCATCATTTCATGCATGTTATCAATTGAATTAATAAGTGAATCAATATTTTCTTCACCTTCTTTAGTACTTAAAACCACAGCTTTAGTTTTATCTAATGAATTTTGAATTAATTTTGTATTATGCTCAACCAGTTTTTTGGTTTGTGAACTTATTTTGGTGCAATTTGAAACGGCCTGATTTTGTTCCACGCTGGCAGCTGCAATATTTTGTGCTGAAAGTTGAGCATTCGTACAGGCCTCTTTTGAAGAACTAACTGCTTTGTTTAAGGCCGTTGATACTTTATTAAATATTTTTTTTGTATTTGAACTTAACAATATTGAAATAGAGATACCAATAAAACCAATAAGAAATAAACTCATTAAAATTAACTGTAAATTTTTCTCTCCATCATTGGCCATTGATTCAGCTTCTTTTGCAATTCCATCTCCCATTAGTTCCATTTTCTCCTCAACTTCAACAAAACTAGAAGAAAATTCTTTTTCTAGATTTTCTAATTCATCCTTATTAATTTCACCCTTACTTGCAATTAAAGTTAATATCTTCTCTGTAGTCTCAGCATATTTTTTCAGAACGGGGTCAACACTTTCAATTTTTTCTAATATTTCTTTTGTGAGTTTTAATTTTTTTAATTCATTTATATAACCAAAAAAATCTTTCCCCTTATCAATCCCTTCTTTCTGTAATTCAGTTAGGGCCTTTTTATTTCCTTGATTATATTTATAAAGCCCCTCCATCACCACACCACGCATTCCATCGTGCATCATATCTGCGAGTGTTTGATTTTTTATAGCAGGCATTTTGTTATGACTAACATCGGCAAGTTGATTCATTAATTGTGAAGCATTGTAGTAACAAAAACTTCCAAAAATTAAGAGAAGTCCAACCATTCCAAAACCTAGAAAATAAAATCGCTGACCAATTGTGTTGATAAATTTAAGCTGCATCCTTAAGACACCTTTTTTAATTGAATAGATAATATTTGATTTAAAATTTTTTCAGTTGTATGTATTTCAGTATTTTCTAAACCACTTATTTTTAAATAATGTTGAAAAATGAATGCATGAAAAATTGAATTGATTAAAACTTCCGATATATATGGTTTATCAATAATATTAAAAGCATTATATTTAAAAACTTCTAATGCTTTTTTATCTGTTGCATTTCCAGTTAATAAAATAAAAGGGGTACTCATTCTTTTATCAATACGAATCCACTTTAGAAGATCAGCTCCCGATTGTTCCGGCATTTGAAAATCGCTAACCACCACATCAATTTTGTTATTATGTAAAATGGCTTTTGCCATATTAACATCTGATACCCTATAAATTTTTTCAAAACGATATTCCAACTCCTGACCAATTAATTCAAGCAAATCTTCATTGTCATCAACAGCTAATACGGCCAGAGGATATTTTATTTTATTCATATTTTTTTTCTTCGGAATAACTTAAATTTGATTATAATTTTTTTTATAAATTAGATAAAATGAGGCAAGAAATTCTTTCTTGGAATTTCACTCTTCTTTTTTTGAAATTAGAATTTTGAATTTTGGACAGTTAATTTTATTTTATAGAATTGGTCTGACAATCTGGGGATGTATATTTGAGAAGAGAAGTTTGCTCCAAACAAATGGCAATAGTATTAATTTTTAAATGAGACTTATAATCCTCCTCATTAATAATAAAATTAAAAGCTCTATAGACTTCTGCCTGTTGTTTTATTTTTTGCCATAAGTAACATTGAAAATTTTCAAATTCATCCTTGTAGAAACACTCTACTGTAACCACATAATCACTTCCATAAGTCTTAGATAATTTTTGAAATTCAAGGTGGTATTGATTAAAATAGGTGCCCGTGGGGTCAGGATCAGTTACATGTATTTCTGAAGCTTGGGATAAAATATAATCAAATGATTTGAGTTCAATTTCACGATGCTTTTTTTTAAAGGGTATTGTTGTGCAGGAAAGGCACCCAAAAACTAAAAGAAATAAATAAGCTAATTTACTTAAAGTATTGATTCTTTAGAGCCAAGTTTAATGGTGATGGTCTTTTCAAGGCTTAAATCTTCAATAGAAGAGATATTATTGACCTGACGGTAGGTAAATTTCTTTGATTCTTGAGTTGGCTCTTTACGTTGTGTTACATATAGCCCCACTGGCTCAGCCTCAGTAAACCCCACATCTCCACTCACATTATTCATATTCACGCTGTATTCTGGTTGCGCGTGCAACACAACCAGTAAACCATTGACCTTTTTACCCTGCTCTATCCAAGTCTGTTCTATACTTAGGGCCGGAAAATTGACTGAAGCAAGCCCAGTTAATTTTGTTCGGTGAAGCAATTGAAAAACGGATTTAATTTGAACTCCTACTAGTTCAATTTTAGAGACTAGATAAAGAGAAACATACTGCCCGTTAAATTTACTCCCAGTAGACAAAATAATGGCCGGAAAAGGAAGAGGAACAAAATCCTCTGCAAAAAAATCATTTTGTGCAGAGTCATTTTGTGCAGAGTCATTTTGTGCATAGTCATTTCGTGCATAGTTATGAGCAAAATCACTTAAACTAGCGCCCACATGACCTATTGAAAGCATTAGAAAAGTAATAATTAAAAAACTAAGAGATTTCATTCATTCCTCATAGAAAATATAAAACATTAGATTATTGTAAACTATTCTGGACGATCTATGGTGCAATAAAACATAAGATAGCCGTATTGGTCAAGTCCAACTTCATTAATATCAATTTTTAATCCGAGTAATCCCTCTGGAATGGGAAGATTATCAGTTAGGACATAATCCTTTGCCGATTCATTGGATTTTTTGAGTTTCTCGTAAACACTTTTCATTCCTCTCTTCCTAAAGGGCCAGCGAAAATTATTTGGATTAACCCTTATGCTATTTAAATCAATTTCAGCAATTCTTAACTCAACAGTCTTTTTATTCACATTTTCAAAACCATCATTAACGAAAGATTCCTTTATCACCATTTTTAAAAATAACTCAAAATTAACAATAAGGGGTTTCTTTACAATCCAACCCTGAATACCTGCAACTTTTGATTCAATTTTTAGTTCCATTTTTAAACGACCCGACTCGTCCATTTTAATTTTTGGAGTCTCTTGGATGTAAATTGTATCCTTAGGGCTGAAACTTATTTTAGAGTAATACCCTCTCTGAAAACCATGCTCAATAAACCTATTTAAAAAAGAAATGTTAAAGGCAAAGGACAAATCTGCTTTTCGTAATTTATCATTGTTTGGATTGTAATCTCTTGAAGCGGCATAGGGAAAATTCCAAATTGTGGGAGAAAAATTTGGAAAATAAGGATCCTTTGTCCCGCCATTGAGATTAATCATGAGCAGATTTTTAGCCCCGTAAATACCAGACATTTTAATACCATAGACCATGAGTTTTTGCCTTTCTGGTCCTGATCGCGGGGCTCCAGGCGGGGTCATTTGCTCGACCTGTGTAAAGCCCTTAGCAAGTGCTTTATTCACAGAAGATTCTAAAATATCAGGAAGTTCCTTTATGAAAATTTCTTGAAGTTTAACTTGAATTTTTTCTAAGATCGAACCCTGGGCCCGTGCCAAATCCTTTTCAATTTCGGTCTGATCCACTTCAAAAGTCTTGTCATTAATTGTAATAGAAACCTTAGGTAAAATAATTTTTTTATAACTTAAAGTTAAAAGTATTTTATCAAAATTTGATTCCGGTTTATAAACAACAAAAACTGGATTGCCACTTGAATTGGACTTTAACTCAAAGGGAACTTTTATCTTTAGATTTGCGCTAGCACTCTTAGTCGCAATTTCTAGGCCATCTACTTCGAGGTTTCCTAAAAATTCATTATTTAAATCCTTTATTTTAGCATCTTCGAGTTTTAATTTAATATTTTCAGCTTCGAGATAAAAAGATCCCTTTAAAATGGTTTCCCGATTATTTTGAGGAACAAGTTCATAAAAATTTACTTGAATTGGTCTAATATCAAGAGTGATTTTTTCCCACTTTGCCTTCACATAAAGATCTTTTAAAACTGCCACAAAGTGATGTTCCTTAATTTCAAAATCCTTTAAATATTTTTCAAGGGCATCAATCGTTTTTTTTATCATCTCCTTGACTTTGGGATCCTTGGAAAAATCCTCAGTGGCGATAGTTGTTTCATACTTATATTCAGGTATTCTGAAATTGGAAAAATCAATCCCATTCGCAGCTAAAATGGCTGGAATATTGGTTTCTAATTTATCAAGTCCTTTATCACTCACGATAAATTGTACTGCTTTTGGAATATCAAATTTAAAATTATCTTTAAAATTAACATCAAACTGCTCTACATAATTTTGTAGAGTGATTTTCTGATTGATGGATTTTGCTGCAAATCCGGAGAAGGAAGCTGTAAAAGCATAAATGCCTAAAAGTATTGTCAAAAAAGCCTTCATGGGATTTCTCCTAACCTAAAAAGTTCTAACCTAAAAAGTCCTAACCTAAAAAGAATGAATACTAACATTAGGATCCTCGTTTCCCTAGAAAAAAATTAAAAGCTCTTTTTCATTGGTTTTTTGTTTTTACTCTTGCCTGAAAGCGGCATTTTATAGGTTACTTGTAATGGCAATTGCTTACTTGATTGAAGTTTAATACTCGATCCCGATTTTTTATTTTGCACGGTCAAATTTAAACTTGGCCCTTTGATATCGTTATAATTTTGTCCAGTCTTCCAACCTCCAAAAGCAAAATTTTGACCAACTCCAATACTGGCCTTAAAGTTGGGAAATATTTCGTCAATTTTTAATTGAGCATTTAGAGATACAACTTGCCCAAGTGCGTCACCCTGATAGGCCACTTTCCCAGTGAGCTTACTATTTCCACCCTCAACTGAAGCATTTACCTGGTTAGGTATAAAACTTAAGTGTTCGATTCTTTCTAAGAAATTCACTCCGTTTGCCTGATTTCCATAGGAACCTGCACCCAATTGATGATCTAAAAAAAATTGGGCATTAAAAAAGTGATAATTTTTCCATTTGGATTCTAAATTAAATCCCACTTTTGACCCCAAATTCCCATCAAAAATGACACCACTATTATCTTCTTTAAAAATGACGGAATCCTCAGGACGAAGACCCATTTTTTCCTGAGTAATTTTTTCCTTTGCGATGCTATAGGCTACCATTCCATCAACACCAAGGCCTGCTTGAAATTTTAAATCTAATTTAAAATCTTTTTTAAGATAGTGAATGACAGGAACAGTGGCCATTTTTTCATAAAGAAAATGAAATTTTAATACTGTTGGATCCTCTTTTAAATTTCCATTTGCCTGAACTCCTAAATCAATCCCACCAAGAGTATAAAAATGGTTTTTATCTTTTTTAAATTTTCCATAAAAAACTAGTGCCGTTGATCCATCGTGCAAATAAGATGCTCCAACACCAAAAGCTTTTTTTCCTTCTGGACTTAGTAATAGTTTTAAAAAATTTGGGGCATTTACCGCTGAATTGGCAGGAAGAGAAATCTTATTTTGATAAAGTTCATGGAGAAATTGTCCATAGTCATCGGCATAAACTCCAATTTCTCCAATTCGTCCATCACCTTTTAATCCCATAATGCGAAGATTCATTCCATAATTAGCATTAGTTAATTGTAATTCGTGACCGGCCTTACTTTCACTTACTGATCCATAATCTACAACATACTGCTTTTCCTTATCGCCAATAAAAAGGACAAAATGCTGTGAGCCTGGACCTGCTGTTTGAATTGAAAATACGTCTGCTTTAATACTGAGTTGTTGAGCAATGTTTCCCACTGATGCCACAATGTCATTGCAAATCCCTCCATCTATGGAATTGTTTCGTGAACGAAGGGCCATTTCTCGAAGATCTAAAAAAGCAGTATTAGAATTTTCGCCACGTCCAGGATTTCTGAAATCATCATAATCATCGGCAAGATATGCAGCAATGCTAGCGAGCATGGCTATTTGATCAGCTTTATCTTCAAAACGACTTTCTATAAAATTTGCAATTTTTTGTGAGGCTTGAATATTTGATAATTGAGATTCATTTGAAATAGCTTCCATTAACATCCCGATGGAAATTCTTCTTTCAAAATCATTTTCAAAGGGCTTGGGACTTAAGGAATTAATGGCATTATTTAAGTTTGAAAAGTTTAATTTTTGATTAAGTGCTCCAGATAAATTTCCCACATTGTAACCAGCCTTATGAATGTATTTATCTAATTGGTAATTATTAACTTCATCAGTAAGTCCATACCAAAGGACATTAGGCTTTATTTTAAAATCAACGGGAAAAAAATTGAGACTTAAAACTAATTCATTTTTTTCAACACATTTTTCATCGAGACAACTCTCCACATCTTTTACCAATTCTTCAGAGGTAAAATCTTTTTTTTCTTCTGGATTACTGACTATTTCCTGGGCATTTAAATCAATTATCGTATTAGAATATATCAATATCAATATAATCAGTATGGAAAAACAAACCTGTTTTACATGAGTTTCCAAACTCCCTACTTTAATACTTAACATATCAATACCCCCCCTACATAAAAGGTATCATGACCTAAAATTGACTTTGAAAAAAAAGATTGATCTGTATAAAAGATAACTATATTACAAAGCTAAACTCTGTAACTTTTTCACTTCATCCATTCAAAAAGTTCGTAGTGCTGATTATCCATGCCTAATTTTTTATAAATTACTTGGGCTTGGGTATTTGTTTTATCCACATAAAGCCTAATCCCTCTATAAGCAGAGGAATCTTGAACTTTTTTTTGTAAATGAGAATAGAGCCTGGAATAAATTCCCTGTCCTCTAAAACCTGGCATTACATAAAGCGAATGGATCCATAATACAGTAGCATTTCTCCAATCACTCCACTCTGGAATTGTTAACATACAAGCAACTAACTGCTGCTCTTTTTCAACCAAATAGTATCTTCCCTTGGTCTCATCCTGAAGCACTGCCCAAACACCCTTTGTGACCGTTTCCTCATTAAGCACCATTTTTTCAGTTTCTAGTGCCATGGCCAGTTGGGAAGTCACAATAAATTCGGCATCTCGTTTATGAGCAGCTGCATCTCGAATAATAAGGGAATTTTTCATGATTAATCTTCTTTTTTACCATTTTTATGCGATTCTTTTCCTATGAAATATGTAAAACAACTTATCGCATTCATTCAAAATGTGGCAAATGATTCACGAATTCCAGATTCAGATAAAAAAATATTGCTCATTCTCGTGGCACTTATTATTTCTCCAATTGATCTTATTCCAGATTGGATTCCCATACTAGGCCTTCTCGATGATTTTTTAATACTCGCCATTATCCTAGATTATTTCTTTAATAAACTTGATCAAGTGATTCTACTAAGTCACTACCCCTGGGGATTAAAAAGTTTCATCACAATCAAAAAAGCAGCACAGTTAGTCACTTTCTTTTCTCCAGGATGGATAAAAAAGAAAATATGGAAATATAAACCAGGACCCTATTAATTTTTTTCAGAGATAGAAGAATTTTTAAATAAAAAATTCATTCCATTAATATTTGCTAGGCCTAAACTCCAAGTAACATCTACTAAATTTTCTCTACTAAGGGATTTTCGATCTTTAATACAGCTCCTCGCAAAATCCTGATGAATGGCCCTGAGACCATCAAGAAATCTCTGATAGGATGTTGGATGAACTTTTCCAAAATACATCCTCATATATGCCTGCAAAACGGGTGTTGTATTTTTATCTCTTAAATGATCAATATTTTGATTATCAGAAAGCAAAAATTCATTAAAATTTTTTGAAAGCTGATTTAAAATAACTAACTGTAAATCACCATTAGGAATGTAATTAAGCCCTCCACTTACGAGAAATTTAATTTCTTCCCCAGGCATAATTTCAATAAGCTTAAATTCTTCGAGCTTTCTTAGAATCTTCCAATATTTTTTATCTGAAATATTCCATTTCTCCTTACACTGTTTTGCAGAAAAAAAATCGCGAAAAATTTTATGAAAAAATAAAAAATAATCTAGATTTTGTGCGAAAAAATTTTCCTGTTCCACTGTTAATGAAAAGACATCCTCTTCCTGTTTACGATTGAGCGTTGCTATAAAATTCACAAAACTTAAATCCACAGACTCAATCATTTTTATCAGTCGCAAAGTACTACAATCATGTCCTGAAAGAATTTTTTTTAGTGAAGAAAGGGCAATGCCGCTTCGACTTGCTAATTCCTGTTGGGTAATCCTGAGACTTTTTAAATGTTTTTTAAATTCTAATAAAATAAGAGCATAATCCTGAGATTTTTTCTCCATAACTACTCCAAAAGTTCTAAAAAGTCCCTTAATACCTTAAAAAAGCACCTATTAGGGAACTTTTTAGCTTTTTTACATACTTATTGGCAAGAGCAGAAACTAGGTTTATTCTCCAACACATTACAAACAACTAATGAATTTTTTTTCATTTAGTTTAACTAAGGAGATATGATGAAATGGAACACTCTTTTTTTTCTACTGATCGCTTTAATGCAAACGCCAAGTATTGCTCAAGTTGGGCACTATACTTGTAGCGGTACTCAAAATCAAAGATATGATTTAGAAATTTTTACAAATAAACAGGTAAAACCACTAAAAAGTGGTGGAGATGTAGATCGTGGCGCTGGTTCACTTACTAATGGTAAACCTAAGGATCTATGTGCTGATTTGATAAATCTGGATGACCAAATTGGAAAAACTTTTTGTAATCAATCCTTTAGTTTTAAAAAATCAACAAAAGTGGATAATCTTTGGAACCTCACAGTCTCTTCAGAAAAAATAAAACTTTTCTGTAGTCCAAAGCAAAAAAACGATGGCCCAACCTTTCCACCCCCTCAATTACTTCAATTAGAAGGAACTCTTGAACATGTTTTTGCTATAGGTGGCGAAACAACTGGGATGGGAATTAATACAAATGATGGAAGAAGTATTGAAATTACGGGAGCAACTAATAAAATAAGTGAAGGGCTACGTGCTATTATTTTGACGGGTCAAAGTTCCCAAAAAGTTCTTCTAAAGGGCTACTTTATTCTGCATAGAGGTGTAGAAAGGGGTTCCTATCCAGTGTTTAATGTAACTAGTTTTACAGAACTAAAATAAATAGAATTTTGTCTTCCTCATTATTTCTAATCATATTGAGGAAGACAAAATTCTCTTTATTATGTTATTTCTCTAGATCTCAGAATTATTATTAAAGGAGATCAGAGGCCATGAAAAAAATGATCAGTTCATTGTTAATTTTAACCACATTACATACATACGCCAATTGCCAACATGCCTATGAAAAAGCATCACACAGAAGAGACGTAAGAAATGAAATTATTGTTTTAAGTACATATTTTGGTACTCTTGGAGCGATATTCTTCATTCCCACTGGTATTGGAGCAGGAGTTGTGGCCCTAGCAAATCAATCACTAATACTTGGAGTTTGGCCTGCCACAAATTTTAAACGTCAGGGAGATGGATTTTATTTAAATACATTTGATAAATTACTTGGCCTTTTTTCCAGTGCACAAAACAAAAATGTAAATACGAAATCCATGAAAAAATTTATTTCCTCAGTTGAAAACAAGGAAAATAAAAAATTATCTCTTGAAGAAAAAATGAAAGTCATGAATCTTTTAAATGAGGGTTTTGAAAAAAATATTTTTTGTTCGAAGAAAAATCGTGTTTTTAAGAAACGCCATCTAGTAACTTATATTTCAAATAATCTTTAATAAAATTGAAGGATAAAAGATGCTCCTTGTCAGTGAACAAAATTGTCATTTTGGAGTAAAAAGTGGAGATAAAATTTTTGTTCACACAGGGGCAGCTAATCCTCAAATACTCTTAAAAAAAGTTTGCGAAGAAATTAAAAACAATAAGTTAAGTCATATTGAATTTTATCATCTGCACTTAGAAGGTGAAGCTTATCATGTGGCCCCGGAACTTTCAGAACAAATTAAAACACATTGTTTTTTTGTGGGCGCTAATTGTCGTCGAGCAGTCATTGAAGGTAGGGCAAATTATATTCCCATTTTTCTGAGTGAAATACCCCTTGCTATAAAAAATGGATTATTTTCCTTTGATATTGCACTTATTCAAATTTCTCCCCTAGATAAAAATGGTCATGGTACCCTTGGGCCATCTGTAGATATCACTTTAGCAGCAATTCAACATTCTAAAAAAGTCTTTGCTCAAATTAACAAACAAATGCCAACGGTTTTTGGAGATGGAATTATATCATCTAATGTAATTGATGCTGCCATTGAAGTAGACGAGCCACTACCACTATCGAAAAATGATTCTGACAATTGTGGACCCATTTTTCAAAAAATTGGAGAAAATGTGGCAAGTCTCATTGAGAATGGTTCCACACTTCAATTAGGAATAGGCGCCATTCCCGATGCAACACTTAAAGCATTACAAAATCATAAACATTTAGGCATTCACAGTGAAATGATTTCAAACGGCATATTAGATTTAATGAATTCTGGAGCAATTGATAATTCCCTAAAGAGTATTGTTCCTGGAAAAATTGTTTCTAGTTTTGCCGTTGGAAGCAAAAAACTTTATGAGTTTTTAAATGAACATAAACTGGTCCAATTTATGACTTCTGATTTTGTCAACGCACCAAGCATTATTCAAAAAAATCCCAAGGTCTGTGCCATCAACTCAGCTATTGAAATCGATCTCACTGGGCAAGTTTGTGCTGATTCCATTGGAACTCAAATTTTTTCAGGAGTGGGAGGACAAGTGGATTTTATGAGAGGCGCTGCCCTTTCTAAGGGAGGAAAGGCAATTATGGCAATAACCTCTCAAACCACAAAAGGAAAATCTAAAATTGTCCCCATGCTTTCTGCTGGTGCTGGAGTTGTCACAACAAGGGCCCACGTTCACTATGTTGTCACAGAATTTGGAGTGGCCAATTTACATGGGAAAAATCTAATGGAAAGATCGAAGGCACTGGCGGCAATTGCTCATCCAGCTGACAGGGAAAAACTGATGAGTAATTTTAAATCACTTTAGTATCTGGATATTTTTTCTTTAAAATTGCAAGATCAGTAGATGAACACTTAATTTTCATTTTTAATCCATCGCCATTGTAATTTTCTTCGAGCACGCGCATTTTAGCTCGAATATCTCCAATAATTCCCTGTACTGTATAGGGAATAAAAAGCACCACTTCGCTCATATCCTCTTCAAAATAACTCATGATTTTATTTCGAAGCATGAGTAAATCATCAGTGTTTCTGGTAGATATCATGCATGCATTAGGAAATTCTAATTTAAGATTTTCTATTTGCTCTTCATCTAAACAATCACGTTTATTTAATATAATCAGACTTGCAATATCCTTAACACCCACTTCACTAAGAACTGTTTGAGTCACCTCTAGCTGCGACCTAAATGATGGATCAGATGCATCAACCACATAAAGTAAAAGGGAAGCATTGAGTGCTTCATCAAGCGTGGATTTAAAGGAAGCAATTAAATCATGGGGAAGTTTTTTTATAAAACCCACGGTATCAGAAAGTAAAACTTTTGGTCTTGTCTCAGGATAAAGAGGCCGAATAGTGGTATCAAGAGTTGCAAAAAGTTTATCAGCGACAAGTACTTCGCTTCCAGTCATGGCCCTCATGAGTGAGGATTTCCCAGCATTAGTATAACCAACTAGGGCCACGGAAAGCTCCTGGGACCTACGAGACCTTCGGACCTGATCTTCGTGACCAATGGATTCCAATTCTTCTTTTAGATCTTTGATACGATCTCTAATTTTTCTTTTATCAAGTTCAAGTTTACTTTCTCCGGCCCCTTTCCCTCCAATTCCACCACCCTGGCGATCAGCACCACCACCAGTTTCGCGAATTCTTGGGGCGACATAAGTAAGTCTTGCAATTTCCACTTGAAGTCGAGCGGCCTTTGTTCGAGCATGTCTGCTAAAAATTTCTATAATGACACCTGTTCGATCTAAAACAGTAACTCCAGTGGCACTTTCTAAATTTCTAATTTGTGATGGAGATAGATCATGATCAACAATGACTATATCGGCAGTTCCATCGCCACCTTCACCAACTCCTTCTATAGTATCTTCAAAAGAATCTTCAAAAATTTTATCATCATTATCTGCCTCAATATCCTCTTCAGTATCAGTATCAGTATCAGTATCAGTATCAGTTCCATTATCCGCATCAGCATCAAGATTAATATCTTCCTCGAGTAACTTATTTTTTTCATTCACCTTAGAGAGCTTGCTCTCAAAAAGGGCGGCAATTTCTCCAGATCCTCCAGTCCAAGTGGCCAATTCCTTTAATTTTCCCTGTCCAAGCACAGAGGATGATCTTTTAGATTTTCGCTTTTGCGTTAAACGGCCAAGCACCTCAAAACCCAGAGTAGTTACAAGTCTTGTAAGCTCATCAAGGGAAGCATGAACTTGCTCTAATGTTAAATCTGGAAATTCCACGCCAACTAGAATGGCCTTCTTTATTTTATTATTTACATCCATAAATCTATTCTAGCTGGAGTCATTAACAAGCGATAGTAACTATAAAAAATGATTTTAAGCAAACTTGACTTAAGCATAGGCCATTGGTAGTTTGCCACTTCACAATATTTAATTTTTACAATTAATAACAATTAATAATAAGTAGGTAGTATGAATTTATTAAAATTATTTTTCTTTTCTTCAATCATTTTAGTCCTAGGATCATCAAAGGTAATGTCCCAAATTATAGACATTAGTTATAGTCCAGTTGAAATTGATTGGGCTTTATTGGAAACAAAACACAGGGATTTTTTCACGGCCAATCCTCAACTACTCAAAGGATCAATAACTTTTGTAGAAAATAAAACAAAAATGACCTGTGACAAGGGACTACCTCATATTAGATCTCTATTTAATATTTTTTACATTAATGTAGGACTAACAACAGTTGTAAAATGCGAAAAATCAAAAATTAAGTTCAAATTTTCCTTCACTAAACTTGAAAATTTGAAACTTAAAAAAATAGTTTTTAAACTGAAAAAGAAATAAAAACCTTCATGGATAATGGTAAGGAACAAAATTCTAAATCTGAATTACCAACAGAAGTTTCATTTAAAGACCTTTCACCAGAAGCACTTGAAGGAATTATTTCCCAATTTATTTTACGTGAAGGAACTGACTACGGAATTGTGGAAACAAATTTACAATTAAAAATTGAGCAGGTATTGAGACAAATCAAAAAGGGAGATGTGAAAATATATTTTGATCATCAATCTGAAACAGTTGGATTACAAAAGAAAGTGTAAATAATATTAAGGATTTTTAATATGAATGATAACATTCCTCCAATTGTTCAAAATGCAAAACGAATTATTTTAGATCTACCCTATGCTGAATCCAGAATGGATACAGTGCTACTCACACATTTGAGAAATCAATCGGAATTTTTTGATTTAAAACATATCTCTCGAGGTGCCTTAAAAACCCTTTTTACAAATGGAAAAATTCTCATTAAGGGACAAATTGCCAGATCTTCATCAGGACTTGCCAAGGGAATTACCTACGTAGATATTTTATTTTAAATTATAAATTTCTCATTCATTCAAAAATGCAATCAAAATTGCAATCAAAAATGAATTGGTTGCATTTCTCCTATTTTGAAAAATATCAGCATGGAAGATTAAATAAAAAAGCAAAAAATATTTTTAAAATTTAAGTTTAAGAAGCAGCTGAGGTTGCATTAATGGAATTAAGCTGATTTTCCTCTCGAAAAATGGGTGATTTTGCCATTTTAGATAATATTTGCTCAAACTCAAAAAGAGTAATTGTTTTCTCTTGATAAAAGAAATGTCCTGCAATAGCACTTTCAACAGAAGAGAGTTCCCTTTTCAATTCCGAAACTGGAATCATATCCATAATTTCTTTAACCACAAAACCTTTTAATTGATTATCCACTTTGATGACAATCACTGAAATATCAGTCACATGCTCTAAATAACTAAATGGACCTGAATGAGTATTTTTTGTGGTTTCAGCATTTTGAAGATCATTAGATGAACAAAAAATAAGAGAAAGATCTATTAGTTCTAATAACATCTCTCTATAGGGAATAATTTTCAAGTGACCAGATTGCTGAATTTCAGAGGTAGAAAACTTTTCTAGTCTAAAAACATCGTTTTTGTTTAAAGCATAAATACTATCAGACTGCACTTCTCCAAATAAGGAAAATAGTAGAGCATCAATATTTAAATGATTCTGAGATTCTAATTGGGTTTGTGTATTTTGTTTTACTGAATCTTCCTTTTTCATTTTAGAAATCCCTGCGCGGGTTAGAAGACCATTGGAGTCTAAAATAATGCCCAAACTTCCTTCGTCAAGAAAAGTGACACCCTTATACATATTAAGTTCATTCAATACGGGGTGAATGCTTTTTATAACGGTATCTTCCACATCTAAAATTTCGTCAACTTCAACTGCAATTTTTCGTTTATCCTGCTGAGATTCTAATATAATAATTTTATGATCAGAGCTTTTTGTTTCTAAAATATTATTATGAGAAAATAATTGATTCAAATTTGTTATTGGAATGAGAATATTATCAATAGATAGAATCTTTGAACCTTCCATTTCTCTAATATGAATTTTTGTTTTTTGATCATCGAGATGAATAACGCGCAAAATATCATCCTGCATAAAGCCAAACTGCTGACCTCCTGATTTTGCAGATAAACAACTTGCAATCATGACTGATTTTGGAACAGGCAAAATTAATCGAAAACAGGCACCAAAATTTAAGGTAGAAAGGATTTGAATTCTCCCTCCGATGGCATCAACAGAATCTTTTACCATAGACATCCCCACTCCACGACCTGAAATATCTGTAACCTGAGCGGCAGTGGAAAAACCCGAAGAAAAAATCATGGCATAAATTTCATCTTCACTTAAAGCATTTATCTGTTCAATTGAATGAGTTCCATTTTTTATTAATTTATTTTTGATAGCTTCTTGGTCAAGCCCCTTCCCATCGTCTGAAATCTCCACCCAAATTTCCTCTGATTTTTCAAGGCAATTAATGGTAATTGTTCCTTTGGTTGGTTTATTTTTACTCTTTCTCTCATCAGCGTATTCAAGGCCATGATCTAAACTATTTTTCACCAAATGCAATAAACTTTTATTTAAAACTTCAGCAATTGAAGTATCCACGCGAATATGATCTCCAATAATTTTTAATTCCACTTCTTTTTTTAATTTTTTAGAAACATCGCGAAGTGCTCTTGGTATTGGTTTAAAAATGCTTTTAAGTGGTATTTTTCTAATTTCAGACATTTTATTTTGTACATTACTATTTATTTTATGTAATTCTTCCAGAAGATCTCCAAGCATGGAAACGTCTTTATCTCCTGTAAATCTTCTTTCAATTGATTTAAAACATTTATTAAGCATATTTCTAATAACTGTGACTTCCCCAGAAAGTTGCATAAATTCATCGAGAAGAACAACTGAAACTCTCACATCCTCTTTTTCTAATGTATTATTTTGACTATTTTGCTGTATATCCTGATCCATCAATTTTGACTGTGTTGCAGGTAGATTAATTAAATCAGATGAACTAAGTGAAGTTTGAATTTCTAATACTTTATATAATTCAGGTAAGTTTCTTTTACTAAAATTTCCTGTCACAAACTCACTTAATAAATCCTTAATAATATCAAAGCCAGAAAAAAGTGCTTGCATGACATTTGCATTAAAGGGGATATCATGATTTTGTAATTTTTTTAAAAGATCTTCATAACGATGGGCATAGGCATGTAAAGTTTTTGGATCAAAAAATGCAGATGATCCTTTAAGAGTGTGAATAATTCCAAAAAAACTATTTAATGCGTTTAAATCATTTTGATCTTGATCTAAAATTAATAAATATTCTTCTGCTTTTTGAATTAGCTCCTTGGCTTCTTCAATAAAGCCAGATCTTAATTCACGGTCTTCAATAATGTAATTTATTTTTGTTAATAATTTTTCATTTACTAATTGTGTAAACTTTTCATGCCCAATTGGTTTATCTATAAATCCAGAAATCTTTAAATCAATCCCCCTTAAGGCTATTTCAGTAGTAATAAAACCAGAGAGTATAAAAAATGGAATTTCTTCATTAATTTCTAATACTTTTTTTCTAAATTCAAATCCATCTATATGTGGCATTTTTAAATCACTAATAATTGCCAGTATCTCACCACTTGATTGATTTATTTTTTCAAATGTAGCTTTATAATCAGTAGTACAAAAACTTTCAAAACCAAATGTAGTGCAAATATCCTGAACTATTTCGAGAGCTTCTGCTTCATCATCTAAATAGATAATTGTAAATTTACCCTTATTTTTAATTAATTCCTTAATCTCATTACTGATTTTTTCCACATTTATCTCTAATGGGGGGTTTTTAGAATCATGGTTCATCTTTTTCTCCGGGAGAATTGACATTGATTTTAACTTCTAAAAGATTCTGACCTCTATTCCTAATATTATTAAGTTTTTCTAATGTGGCTAAAAAAACTGGATAAATTTCTTTTGCTTTTTTATAGCATTCATTTTCAGCAATAGTAGGAATTGATTTTTCTAACTTTCTCAGTCTTGCATCAAAAATACTCAACTGATTAGCAAAATCATGCTTGCACTCACTTAACTTCTCCAATAGACTTTTTAAGTCTTCCATCTTTAATAAGTCACTCATATTAACTTTTTATAAATTATTAAATAAAACTAAGCAGAAATAACTTTTTTAACAATGCGCTCCATTAATTCTGCGCCTTCAGTTTCAAGGTAATGTTCAAACATTTTTTTCATTTTCTTTTCAAGAGCTGCATCTTCTATATTACTAACCTGGGATGTCACAAGATCAGTTGCTTGCTTAAAACTATGATCGGGAACCTGTTCCTTAAATAAGTGATCTAAATTTGATTCTTTATTATTCATTGAAATTAGATTAGTTTCATCAGGCACATTTGACATATTTTCTGGAGAATTTCTATTGAAATTAAATTCACTATATTGCACACAAATAAAATCAAATAAACCTTTCCATGCTACTGTTGCAGAATTAGTCCATTGATCTTCAAAACAATAAATGAGTGTCTCAATATATCCATCAAAAATAATTAAAAATGTTTTTAATACTTCATCTTCAGATAAACAATTGAAACTAGAAAAAAAATAATCACACTTTTTTAGTGTAAATTTTTTTAAATGTTCGGATTCCTCATTAAACTCAATAAGATGATTTATAAAGTGAACAAGTTTTTGTGAATCAATTTTCCTAGAGATAATTAAATCTAATTGATTGATAAAAATAGGCATCACTTGCCATTCAACAACGCTTTCTTTTTTAACCAAAGACATATTATCTTTTAATAATATTAAAATATTTTCAAGATTTGGCTTAATTGCCTCAAAAGTCACTTTTAAATATTGTTTACTATCATCCATAGATTTCATTCCTTAAAAGACAAATAGGTTCTTAATATGATAAAGACTTATCGTGAGGATCTTAGTGGTACTTAATAGATGATATTATACCAATGGAATAATGAATAAGATTAGGCAGCTAAACTCTGATCTTTTTTGTAAACTATTGCTCCATCGGTGATTGATGATTGCGATAATTCAGTCGTAAGCCCAAAAGCACTTTCAGAGGCACCTAAAATTAAGGTTCCATTTGGATAAAGAGAATTTACTAATTTTTGAATAATGGATTTCTTTTTTTCCACATCTTGATAAATTAAAACGTATCGACAAAGAATCACATGAAATTGTCCCAATGCTTGAAATGAATCAAGTAGATTTTGTTTTCTGACTGAAACTATATTGCAAATTTCATCATTTAATTTCCATTGATCATTTTTTATTTCTGTAAAATATTTTCTTATCCGCTCAGGAGTCAAGCCTCTATTTATTTCTAAGTTAGAATAGATGGCCTTTTTACATCGCTCTAGGGCTTGATCTGAAATATCACTGGTCATAACTTCAATTTTAGGGTGCTTAGGATTTAATTTTAAAAATTCATGAATTAAAATGGCCATGGAATAGGGTTCTTGACCAAAGCTTGAAGCTGCACACCAAATTCTAAAACTAAAAGTTCCCGGAAAATTTTTTGACAAATTTGGAATGAGATTTTTCTCAATTGCATTAAATAATTTTGTATCTCTAAAAAATGAAGTCTCATTATTCGTTGAAATATCTAAAAAGAAGGCCTTTAACTCACCGTTAATTCCTTCACTAAAAGCTAAATCATAAAGTTTATCAGTAGTACCAAGATTAAATTTTGTCACACATTTTTCTAGCCTCTGCTCAAGTTGAAAATAGACGGCGGTGGAATAAATAATGCCAATTTCCTTTTGAATCAAATCAGCAAAAAATTTTAGTTTATAATCGGCCAGTGCCATAAAAATCCTTACTCACTATAGAGAAATCCCAAGTTCAAATTTTAATAAAATCATTTTATCATCTAACTTTGTCAGAAGCTCAACATACTTTTCATTTTTTAAATAATCTCTGAGTGACATTGAGTTATTTGATTTTTGAAGATGATAGAATTGAGAAAGTTCTTTTAAATAAGAAGAATAGACCTGATAAAAATCCTTAAGAAAGGAGCTTAAATCTCTTCCAAGATTTTCTAAATTACATTTTTCTATCTCTTTTAAGCAATTAACTAAATCTGGATAATGCTTAAGTGAATGGGCATCAACTTTATTTGTTAGATATTTTATGACAGCATCCCAAATTTGTGGATGATTTTTAATCGATGAATATACACATTCTTTTTGATCATTAAAAACTAATTCATCAGTAAGCTTGTTTAAATTTAATAAAAATTCTTGATCTTCTTCATTTCTTTTTATTGAAACTAAGTTAATTGATTCATTTTGTACCGTAATTTTACTTTCTTTTTTCTCATTTTTCATGCTCAGATATTCGTCTAGTGATTTTGTCATTTGTTCAACATCAATTATTTGTAAATTAATAAGTACTTCTCCCAGGGGTGTTTTATGGCCTGTCAATTTATTCTCAATCGAATTTTGAAGTAATTTATTCCAATAATTTAATGTTTTAGCTGCCTCAATGAAACTGCACTGCAATTCCACTTGTTTTTTAAAAACTAAAAGCATCTCATCAACTTTCAAGAGTTGATGATTATAAATAATTTCAGCCACTGTAGGAATATTTTTAAATTGAAAAACAAGGGCCTTGAGCAATTGCTCTCTTGAAATAATGTTTTTTTCTACTAAAAATTCGCCAAATAAAGTCATACTCATCTTTTTTAATATTTAAAAATTAACTTTCTAATGACTTTTTAAACTACTTTACTATGATTAACTGATTTTGCAGTTATTTCTAAAATTTTCTCTCTCAGTTCTTCAACTGTTCCCATATAATCATAAATCTCGGCCATAAAAATGGCACCTGGCATGCCAAAGACAACACTTGATTTTTTATCTTGTATCATCATTGCCCCATTAAGAGATTTTAATTTTCTAGCTCCAACGAACCCATCTTCTCCCATGCCAGTTAAAATTATTCCCAAGGTTTTATATTGATAAATTTCTGAGGCCGATTCAAAAAGATAATCAACGGAAGGCCTTACAGAATTTCTTTGAGAAAGTTGATTTAGTTCAATAATTGTTTGAAGTCCTTTCTTTTTTAAAATCATATGATAATTTCCAGGTGCAACATAGATAACACCAGGACTAACAACTTCTAAATGAGTGGCTTCCTTTGCCATTAAACCTGATACCGAGGCGAGCCTTTTGGCCAGTGATGTTGTAAAAAGTGGTGGCATGTGTTGAACAATAAAAATGGGAATTGATAAATCTCTTGGCATATTTTTAAGTAATATCTCAAGGGCACTTGGACCCCCTGTTGATGATCCAATCACAATTGCTTCCGCCTGAAATTTCTTGAAATCAATTTGAGACTTAATTGTTCGATTTATAGGAATTGTTTCATTTAATATAGGAATCTTTTCTGGAGTTCTTATCTTCACAGGGAAAAATTTGTTTTTAAATTGAATAATTCTTGGAACCAGGTCTTCTCTAATTTTATTTTGAGCATTGTCAAAACTACAGTCTTCACCAGATGGTTTTGTCACAAAATCATCGGCTCCAAGAGCAAGGGCTTCAAGGGTAAGTTCAGAACCACGTTTCGTATGAGAAGAAAAAATGATAATTATTGCTGTATGTTTTAATTTTTTAATTTCTTTTATCGTTTCAATTCCAGATAGTTCTGGCATTTCCATATCCAAAATAATGAGATCAATAGATTGTTGAAGAATTTTTTGTAAAGCTATTTTGCCATTATTAGCAATAGCAACTACTTCAATTCCTTCGACGCCATCAAGTGCCCCTTTGATTTGAGATCTAAAAACCACGGAGTCATCGACAATTAATACTCTCATCAATTGGTATCCTCAATTTTGAAGAAGGAACTCATTAACTTATTGCAATATTATAACTCAATTTTTTTCACTAAATCTTTTAATTTTACAGCAAGTTGAGATAATCCTTTGGCTGAATCAAGGGTTTGATTTGCACCGACACTTGACTCATTAGCTGCCACAGATACTGAACGAACAATTTGTGTAATACCTTCAACTGCTGAAGTTGATTCCTGCATTACTCGACTAACTTCATTGGTAGTAGCAGTTTGTTCTTCAACTGCCGCAGCAATGGTCATTGAAATTCCATTTACTTGCTCAATGACTTTTGCAATTCCTTGAATAGCATCTACAGCATCCTTTGAACTAACTTGAATGGCGCCAATTCTATTTGTAATATCTTCTGTGGCCTTAGCTGTTTGTTTTGCTAATTCTTTAACTTCATTTGCCACTACTGCAAATCCCTTTCCAGCATCTCCTGCACGTGCAGCTTCAATTGTTGCATTTAGTGCTAATAAATTTGTCTGCTGAGCAATAGAACTAATCTCCTTAATCACATTACCAATTTCCCTACTTGCTTCACCAAGTTGAGTAATAGTCACATTTGTATCATTAGCTTTTTTCATGGCATC
>Ga0247844_1001671_pt1 | contig 39455 bp, 30 predicted proteins | sample LaCtaG_FD_192421 | JGI IMG/M metagenome (GOLD analysis project Ga0247844, IMG submission 192421) | Freshwater microbial communities from meromictic Lake La Cruz, Castile-La Mancha, Spain - LaCruzMarch201714.5m_1 | ecosystem: Environmental > Aquatic > Freshwater > Lake | place: Spain: Castile-La... | reverse complement strand
TAGCTACAAAAAAAAAGAATTTAGTTATAAGATTGAAAAAAAAGATCCAGAAATTATTTACAAAGAAGTTTACGCATTATTAACTAAAAAATTAGGACTTCTTTCTCATCGTGAAAAAGTAAAAAAGAAAAAAGTTTTTACAGACTTAGAAGATAGTATAAAAGACACTCGAAAAAAATGGAGCGATATTAAAAAAAAAAATATGAAAGAACTTTTGATAGAATTATACGTTACTCGTATGAAAAATAAACACATGTTGTCTATAAAACAAGCTAAATACCTGATATCTATTATTCTAATTTCTATGGTTTTTAAAGTTATTACTGCAAATAACATTGATTATAGCGATGGTCGTATAAATAGTATTGAAGGTATTGATTTTGCTAAAAAACAGATTATAATAAAACATGACCTTTATTCTATGGAAGTAAATTTTGCGCCACATATCTTTATAGATAAAAAAGCAATGGCTGATAATTGGGAAAAGTTTTTAGAAAATTTACGTAAATTTTCAGAAAAATAACAATTATTATTCAGATGTTTCTTCAATTAATGCAAAAGGCATAATATTTTCGTTAATAGAATCAATAAGTTTAAGATTCTCCTTTACTCTGCGAATATCCCAACTACAGACAAAAGTAGATGTGATAGAGTCTTCTGAAAGTTTAAAATGCCAATTAGTACATCTTCCTATTTTTTCAGGTGGTAAAATCAATCCACCTTCTATATACTTTACCCAGTTTAATTCTACCTCAAGAAATAACAAGTTGTTAACAATAGTCCATACTATCTTTCTCCCAGGAAATTTATACTCCTTATCATTTTTTAATTCTTTTGGAGTCATTTTTCATATTCGGCTTTTGTGTTTTAAACTATATTGCGTTTTTTAAAAACATACGAGTAATGGTCTTTATAAAAGTTTTAGTTAGTCTAAAAATTATAGTTTTAATATAAAACATAATGAAATGTTTCAGAACTACAACAAAACGAATCATAGAAGATCTTATAATAAAACCAACACCAAAAGTCTATGTTATAGATTTTAAAAAGATAGAAGAAATTAAGAAAGAAATTATTCAAGATCGTAAGAGACTTATTATAAAAAAATAAGAGTTATTTAATTTCCTTATTTCTTAAAGAATTATAAAGGTCTATATAAAGTAGTGACTTTAATTTTTACTACTAGTAAAAATTATATTATTATATTTGTGAATATGAATTATACCACTACACGTGGTTTAGAAGTTCCTTTACGGAGCTGGATTCATATAAATTTATATGTTTCTAGTATCAATAAACTCTTTATGAATACGTTATTTGTATAAATAACGTATTGATATACAATTTAATCAGTACCAAGACCCCAATAAAGTGGACATTCACAATCATTTTCTTCTGGAAAAATCATGTTTACAATATAAAAAAAAGTTGTATTTATCATGTTCCATATCATTTTTGAATAGAATGTTTTATTTAGCAAACAAATTCATTTTTATTTATCTTCATCAAATATTTCTTTATCTCCATCAAATATGTCTTTACGCCATATGTATGATTCAGATAAAATACAATTTGCATAAATAGCAGAATGCTCTTCACACTCTAAATGATAGTATTGTACAGATTCACATTCATTATCTTGGTAAATAGTAGTTCCGTTTATTATATCATTTGCTTCAAGCAATAATTTATCATTTATGAATATTTTATGAGCAGGAGAAATATATAAATCTTCACAAGGATAGTGTTCTCCAAACGCATTTTTTGTGATACATATCGGTCTTGTCTGTGAATTTAATATTTTTACTTTAAAACTCGAAATCCATATTACAGGTACTACCATAACATTTCTTTCCAAAATACCACTTGGTGTTATTATGCCTTCTCTTATTACTAAATCATTCTTTTTAATATCTTCAATTTTAATATAACCTTGATTTGTTAATATTAATGTGCCTTTACAATAACAAGGAATATCTTCAGCAACAGCAAATTCAGCTATAGCAACTTCCATGGCCGGCCGATTAATTACGTTAATTACGTTTCCGACAGTTGCAGAAGCTGAAGATGTATAGTAATAAGTGCCTGTCGCAGTTGGAGTAAATGTTATAGTACCAACAGCAGTACCATTACCAACTACTCCTTGTCTTACTACATCTCCAGCGCTGTATACAGATGATGATTTTTGTATATAGAAAGGATAACCTGGAACATTTAAATTAATGGTGTTTAATTCTTCCACATATAGAGTTAATGGTAAAACTCCTTCTAGATTAACAACAAAAACTGGGGTAGCCATTTTTATAATATAAAAATATATTTATAATTTTTTTTCAAATTATTCAGATTTGAAGCGCATACAAAATAGTTTACGTTTTTACACTGGACCAAAAACTTTTATAATTTGGTTCTTGTATGAACCAACAGAAACACCGAGTTTACCATAGTAAGAATTTTCAGTGTATCTGTCTGAGTATTTCCAAATCAACAAACCGTTAGTGATACCCTGATTCTTCACTTCAGATATTGGAGCTTCTGTACCGTTATTCTGCATAATGTAGAATGGAGTGATAGTTGATACATAGAAAAGTATTTTGCTTGGAATGCGTAAATAAAGGATAGGCATCTTTTGACCATCTGGCAACGGACCCATATGGTCTCGATCGCCTTTCACAACGAACCCTACTGCATCCTCCGTAATGTAGAAGGTCAAGGCAGAATACGGTATAGGATTTATACGGCTAATTTGTGGCATGATAGCCCAAGATGGGTCCATTTTTGGAGTGGGGTTGAAATTTGGCTTGTTGTTAGTACAGGCTATGCAACCACTGACAGCAACAGGCTCAGTAGTCAAGCCGTGGTCTGCAAGTATCTGATCAATCCTATTCTCTATGGCAGATATCTTCGCAGTATCCCACTTTTTGTTGTTGGTGATGAAGAATCTCTCCCACCAACCAAGATATTTGTCGGTGGGATTAGCATTGCTCATTTTGAGTGTCTCTGTTCCAGGACTGGTGGGATACGCGTTTTTCCAACTGTTCCAGACATACTCAAGTGCCTCTTTATTCGTCTTGGGAATGAGGGACTTGAAGTAGAGAAGGAGGGTGCGGATGCCACGACATTTATGGACAACACAGTCTTGCTGTCTATCTGATGACCCATAAGCTTTAAAGTACGTACTCTTGTTGCCCATAAGATCGCGTTCTATAATAGTGCGAACGTTTGTGCGGAAGTCATTTTGTTTCGCTGGGTCCGAATCGGTAATACCCCAGAACTCCATTAGAGGTGCCATGTCTATCCCAAGCGCCAACGACATACGTACGATGCGGTTTGTATCAGTACATAAAGTCTTAAAGGTCTTTGGAGTAGGAAGTTTGAGATTTTCTTCCCAGGCCTCGTTCTCTGCACGTTGATAAGCGTAGAAACCATCCCATCCTACTAGGGCCACGATGTCCGCATATTTGTGCCAAGAACGCTTTTGATATCCAGCATAATTGTAGGACATATAGTTGCCATTCACAAACAAATCCTCCTTCATCCAGTCAACGACCGCCTGATCGAGGCCCATTGAATTTTCACCTGCATCGTTAAAACGGTACGCACTATCAAGATCATTTCCGCATGTTTGATTTAAGAGGCATACTATCAAAAACTCAATCGCGGTCTCACCCTCATTACTAAATGCAAGAGCACGATTACAATACATATGTCCTAACTCGTGCCAAGAGAAGACAGCGTCTACACACCAATTAATAATGTGACTGTTTACATTTCTGTCTTGTGTTAATGGAGTGTTCACCATGGGCCATCCTACACCATATGCGCTAGTTCGCATTACCATATCAACCGAAGTATAGAACATCGGGTGGTCTATTGCTCCAACAGCATCTATCCCGCCTATCATCCCCCGAAAAAGCATGATGTTCTTGCAGATCGAGTCGTATTTCATAGCAAGATCCTTAATTCGGTCATATATTGTCCAGGTAGCCGGAAAATCGGCAGACACATACTCGGTGAGCCACTGGTGTTTATGTATGTTTTCTTCAATCCATTGTGATGGAATATGCAAAAGGATATAATCAGTCTCAATATCAACGGTAGGAGGGCCGGCCTTAGCAAGTGCTAGTTTTGAGTCTGTTGCACTTACCATTGGGAGTGCCGCATCCCATTGTGTCTTTATCGTCATTTCCTTGAATCCTGTAATGTCGTCGTTCACAATTCGGAACATTCGGGATCGCACGACGTTCTTTGCAGTCAGTGTAATTATACCAATATCAATGCCGTATGGCACTAACACGTAGATGTTACCTCCGAGAGGATTGTATACACGAACGGTACTTCGATCTATCAGGAAGAATGTTGAGGAACGATCAATTCGACCGTATCTTCCTCCGCCGTGCCCGCTTTCCTCTATGCTTGGGTCATTCATGTTTGCACCTATACATAATTGTATCCCCTTATTTACAATGCTCTCAGGTACTGTAACCTCGGCTACAACACCGTTATTTACCCACATTCCGGTACATCGTACTTGCGAAACTGAAAAGAAGTCACCCGGTATACCTTTGACCGGTCGGTTTCGTATCTTCAGTTTAATGCTCATCTCTACGGGCGTGTCAGTCACATTGGTGATTTGGCCTTTAATATAAGTGGCAGTTCCCCATTTAGCCGTCTCGGCTACTTCCTGTAACTTTTTTGTCCGCAAAGAACTCGCAAATGATATTGGATATTCAGACGAGACATTGTAGTGCCTATACGGCGAGCACGCCTGTAACCCGGCATCCCATACGATATGCTGGAAGAATAGCATGCCACGAGCGAGTCGATGTGTGTTCAGTTGATTACTCGTAACAAGAACGCCTCGTCTCAAGTATATATCTCCATTTTGGCTCGACTGGTGCTGGTAAGGAGCAAACCCATAAGAAAATTGGTCAAGCTGATACAATGATTTTTCAATCCCAATCTTGGTATCCCAATAATCGTTACTAGGTCCCACAAATAGCGGACCATGAATAGTTTCAAACTTCTTAATAATGTCCAGAGCCTTTTTCAGATGTGAGCCGTCTTGTTTCTGGAACGCACAGTGTCCTATGATGCGTATGTTCCTCAGTGCAGACTCAAAGTTTGTATCGTCTGTCGGGTTACCTATGTAACCAATATAACCAGTATAACCAGGAATATAAGGAGTATAACCATTATAACTACCATTATACCCAGTGTAACCAGTGTAACCAGTATATCCAACTGAACCAATATATCCAGTATAACCAATATACTGCCGATTGTACCCAGTGTACCCAGTGTACCCAGTGTAACTAGTGTAACCAATGTAACCAGTGTAACCAATGTAAACACCAGTGTAACCAGTGTAACCAATGTAAACACCAGTGTAACCAGTGTAACCAGTGTAACCAGTGTAACCGGTGTAACCAGAAGTTCCGGCCTTAAACTTATCTATATAAGTATTTACTACATCAAGTTGTTCATCGAATGCGTTATATTTGGCAAGAAGGTCTGTGTTGTTTAAGACAAAATCCTCGTAGAGCGCCTGTATCTCGTGAATGTGAAGAAAGCGATAAATAAAACGGGTGTTGCATATGTCAAATTTCATTTGAGGACTTCCCTGTGAATCAGCAACTGTGACGCCGCTGACGCTATCCATTTTGTGCTTATATAAGGTATAGTGCTCAAATCTTGTGCCATTGATTGACAGAATATAAGTCTTCTCTCCGTCATACTGAACAGATAACCATAACCATTCATCCAGACGTGGGCAATCATGCATATTGGTGTATAAGTTTCTTCCTGAATCTCTAAAAATATATGGGTAGGTTGTATTTATCAACGCTTCCCCACTCGTATTCAGGTTTTTCGTGTAGGAATCTTTCCATATCTGTCCCAAAAGTGACGCCTTTACTTGAGTAGATTGAATTCCATTGAAGTAATCTGCAACATTGGCGTCTATTTCTAGTAGTATTTTTATATCAGTTGTCATTAGCAAAATAATAGTACCTGTTGTTTGACCACCTTTGACGCGAACCCACGTCATAAATGTAAATGGTTTGACTGTGTCGCATGGAGCTTTAGTTTGATCGATTTTGATTCTCTGTTTGTTACTTATTCCTGGTAAAGTGTGTACTTGTATGCTGCTGACATTATGTGGTGTTATCCTGACACCAGCGTCGTAACGTGTTGTTGTTGTTGTTTCAGTTCTATCATATACAATTTGGAAATTGTTGGAATCTAACAAGTCGCTGTAGACGTCTACGTAACGCGTGTCCTTCACTGTGACACCGTTATGCGTAACCTCATATGTAATGGTGTACTCGCCGATGAGAAGTCCAATATCTCCGATATTTACGATAGTTGTGGAGGTTTTATCATAATTCCTGGTGATGCTTGTTGTCTGTAAGGTTCCTACGCTGTTTCCGGCGATGATGTTGATTCCTAGATAGTCTTTTGCAGAAACTTCATTGTCCACGTAGGTGTCAAGGTGGCGGTGGTAAATGCGCTTGGGTGTGACTGTCAGCACCGGTGGGTTTGATGGATTCACGACGTTAACGGTGCGCGTTTCAACGACTACAGAAGTTATCTGTGTGCTAGGAGTATTTGATACTCGCAAGGTATAAGTAATTGTATACTCCCCAAGTTTTATCATGCGATTTTCAATATCAAGTTCAGGTACACCGGTGATTCCGACCTCATAGCTTGTAACTCCAAAAGCGTCTTTTGCGGTATATCCAGGATCGACCCAAACATCACCCATGTGTACATTCATGGTTGCATTTCCTTTTAGCGTGAGAGTGGGTTGTTGAATGAACCGAACAACGCGAGTGGCGGTCGCGCTGTCACCGCTCGCGTTCGTTGCAGTGTAGATTATGTCCTTTTTGGTGTTAACTGTTCCTGTTATGGTCGCAAGATTTAATGGGTTCGTTGTAACGCTAGCTGTGTCTGTGGTGATGGGATTTCCTGACACTCCTGACAAATTGTCATCATAGGTGACTCCTTGTTTCCAATAGACAACTCTCGGATTCACAGTGATTGTAGGCTTTTTGCTTTTCACATCAATCACCCGCGTAAAGGATTGGCTGACACATGTTGGGATTTTGGCGCCATAACTCATCGTGTATGTCACCGTGTATTTACCAAGGGTCTTGAGGTTGCGGTAATCATCGGTAGGTGGGTTGTTGGTTAGTACTATTTTAGGCTCAATCATTATGCCTTTAATGTCAAATGTGTATCCAGGATCATTCAGAGGTTCACCGACGTATCTGGTTATGGAGGAACTACCCACCATTGCAATAGTGGGCTGTCTCACCACTATAATTATACGAGTGGCTGTAGTTGTGCCTTGACCGGTAGTTATGCTGTAAGTGATGTTGTATGTTCCAACAGGAGTTGTATTATTGATTGTTGGTGACATTGTGGGCTTAAGAACACGGCGTTCAGTATCCATCGTATGGTAGCACGTAACGCCATATTCTTTGTAGTTATAACCCCTCACGTGATAAATAGTTGTAGGGTTGATTTCGATAACAGGGGCTGTATCCGCAATAAAATTTGCGGCGCCTAAAGTGATATTAAGAGTAGTCATTTTATAATATAAAATATATTTATAAAAATTTGTTAATTTCATTATTTATATTTGAAAATTATCTGGTATTATATTTCTAATGTCTAAGAATATCAGTGTGTTTTAGTTAACATTTCTAATGTACCTTTACAATAACAAGGATTATCTTCAGCAACAGTAACTTCAGCTAGAGCAACTTCAACGGACGGGACAGCAACTGAGTTAATTTGGTTTCCTACAGCTGGATTAGCTGAAGATTAATAAGTGCTTATAGAAGCTGGCGTAAAATATATAGTACTAACCGCAATACCATTATTAGTTACTCCTGGCGCTTGATCGTTGATAACCTGGTGCATTTACAATAATGCTGTTTTGTACACCAACATATACAGTCAATGGAAGATTTCCTTCTAAATTAACAACAAAACTTTAGACATTTTTATAAAATATATTTATAATTTTTTTTCAAATTATTCAGATTTGAAGCGCATACAAAATAGTTTACGTTTTTACACTGGACCAAAAACATGTACAATTTTGTTCTTGTAGTTACCAACACCAACACCGACTTTACCATAGTAATAATAGTCATACATTTTTTCTGAATAATTCCAAATCAACAAACCGTTAGTGATACCCTGATTCTTCACTTCAGACGTTCGAAATTCTGCACCCCATTCATTCATAATGTAGAATGGAGTGATAGTTGATACATAGAAAATTATTTTGCTTGGAATGCGTGCATAAAGGATAGGCATCTTTTGACCAACTGGCAACGAACCCATATGGTCACGTTCTCCTTTCACAACGAACCCTACTGCATCCTCAGTAATGTAGAAGGTCAAGACAGAATACGGTATAGGATTTATACGGCTCTTGGTTGGCATGATAGCCCAAGATGGATCCATTTTTGGAGTGGGGTTGAAATTCGGCTTGTTGTTAGCACATGCTATGCAACCACTGACAGCTGTTGGCTCAGTAGTCAAGCCGTGGGATGCGAGTATCGCATCAATCCTATTCTCTATTGCAGATATCTTCGCAGAATCCCATTTTTTGCCATCGGTGATGAAGAATTTCTCCCACCAACCAAGATATTTGTCGGTTGGATTAGCATTTGTCATCGTTATGAGTGTCTCTGATTCATGTTTTATTGATATTGTGTTTCCCATTGCGTCACCGTGCGCCTTGCAATAATACCGTAAATCGGACGGTGCGTCTTTTGGAACGGTGAATACTGTTTTTGCACCGAATGATCCTGGAGTTCCAGTGCTCACGACGCCCGTCGTATACGAATTGCCACTGCTGTCCTTGATTGCGATCTGGTGGTTCGTGTTGGTCGCGTCGCTTTGAATAAACGTAATCACGCCACCACGAGCAAAAATTAGGACTGGATTATAATTTCTATTGACGGAATACACGTAGTAAGATCCGTTGTGATCGACAGTAATAGTCAAAGTCTGATTCTGCACGATAGGATACGCCTTTTTCCAAGTGTTCCACACATACTCAAGTGCCTCTTTATTCGTCTTGGGAATGAGAGACTTGAAGTAGAGAAGGAGGGTGCGGATGCCACGACATTTATGGACAACACAGTCTTGCTGTCTATCTGATGACCCATAAGCTTTAAAGTACGTACTCTTGTTGCCCATAAGATCGCGTTCTATAATAGTGCGAACGTTTGTGCGGAAGTCATTTTGTTTCGCTGGGTTCGAATCGGTAATACCCCAGAACTCCATCAGAGGAGCCATGTCTATCCCTAGCGCCAACGACATACGCACAATGCGATTCGTATCGAAAGGAGAAGATAATATTTCTATGGGGATAGGCGTGGTAAGGATTCGGTTTCTTTCAAAGGCCTCGTTCTCTGCGCGTTGATAAGCGTAGAAACCATCCCATCCTACGAGTGCCACGATGTCTGCATATTTGTGCCAAGAACGCTTTTGATATCCAGCATAATTGTAGGACATATAGTTGCCATTCACAAACAAATCCTCCTTCATCCAGTCCACCACAGCCTGGTCGAGACTCATTGAACTTTCACCCGCGGTTTCAAAACGGTACGCACTATCAAGATCGTTTCCGCATGTTTGATTTAAGAGGCATACTACCAAAAATTCATTAGCGCCTTCTCCCTCATTGCTAAATGCAAGAGCACGATTACAATACATATGACCTAACTCGTGCCAAGTCATTTCTGCATCTATACACCAATTCATAACATGAGAATTTGTATTGTCTTGAATTACTGGACTGTTCACCATGGGCCATCCTACACCACCTGCGTCAGTCCGCATTGTCATATCAACCGAAGTATAGAACATCGGGTGGTCTATTGCTCCAACAGCATCTATCCCGCCTATCATTCCGCGAAAGATCATAACGTTTTTGCAGATCGAGTCGTATTTCATAGCAAGATCCTTAATTCGGTCATATATTGTCCAGGTACCTGGATACTCAGTGAGCCAGTTATATTTTTGTATGTTCTCTTCAATCCATTGCGATGGAATATGCAAAAGGACATAATCCGTCTCAATATCAACAGTAGGTGATCCGGCCGTGGCAAGTGCTACTTTTGAGTCTGTGTCTTTTACCATTGGGAGTGCTGCATCCCATTGTGTCTTTGTTGTCATTTCTTTAAAACCTGTAATGTCGTCGTTAATCATTCTAAACATTCGGGATCGCACGACGTTCTTTGCAGTCAGTGTAATCATACCAATATCAATGCCGTATGGCACCAATACGTAGATGTTACCTCCGAGAGGATTGTATACACGAACGGTACTTCGATCTAACAGGAAAAATGTGGAGCAACGATCCATTCGACTGTATTTTCCTCCGCCGTGACCGTTCTGCACGAGGCTTGGATCATTCATGTTCGCACCTATACATAGTTGTATCCCCTTATTTACAATGCTCTCCGGTACTGTAACCTCGGCTACAACACCGTTATTTACCCACATTCCGGTACATCGAATTTGCGGAGCTGTACAGAAGTCTCCAGGTATACCTTTGACCGGTCGGTTGCGTATCTTCAGTTTAATGCTCATCTCTACGGCCGAGTCGGTCACATTTGCTGTTTGGCCTTTAATATAAGTGGCTGTGCCCCATTTAGCCGTCTCGGCTACGTCCTGTAACTTTTTTGACCGCAAAGAACTCGCAAACGATACTGGGTATTCATTCGAGACATTGTAGTGCCTATACGGCGAGCACGCCTGTAACCCGGCATCCCACACGATATGCTGGAAGAAGAGCATGCCGCGAGCAAGTCGATGCGTATTTAGTTGTGAATTTTGAGAATCCGAGTGCTGGTAAGGAGCAAACCCATAATAATCTGATCTCAACTGATACAATGACCCAACCTTGGTATCCCAATAACTGTTGGTAGGTCCCACAAATAGCGGACCATGAATAGTTTCAAACTTCTTAATAATGTCTAGAGCCTTTTTCAGATGTAAGCCGTCTTCCTTCTGGAATGCACAGTGTCCTATTATGCGTATCTTCCGTAGTGCAGACTCAAATGCTGTATCATCTGAAGCGCTAGGTCCTGTCTTAAACGTATCTATATACGTATTTACAACATCAAGTTGTGTGTCGAATTCGTTATATTTGGCACTAAGATCTATGTTGTTTAAGACACAATCCTCGTAGAGCGCCTGTATCTCGTGAATGTGGAGAAATCGATAAATGAAGCGGGTATTGCAGATGTCAAATTTCATTAGAGACATTCCCCCCTGTGAATCAGCAACCATGACGCCCTCGATACCGTTTATTTTGCTCTTAGATAAGGTGGTATAGTGCTCAAATCTTGCGCCATTGATCGACAGAATATAAGTGTGATCTCCATCATACTGAACAGAAACCCATAACCATTCGTCGAGACGTGGGCAGTCATGCATGCTAGTGTATATGTTTCTTCCGGAATCGTAAAAAATATATGGATAGGCTGATAATGATGACCCGGTCGGGTTCATCATTTTCATGTAGACGTCTCCCCATACCGGTCCAAAAAGTGTTGCCTTTACTTGCGTAGATTTAACCCCATTGAAGTAGTGTCCAACATGGTCTTTTATTTCTAGTAGTAATTTTATCTCAGTTGTCATTAGCAAAATAATAACACCTGATGTTTGACCACTTTTGACGCGAACCCACGACAAAAATGTAAACGGTTTGGATGTGTCACATGGAGCTTTAGTTTGATCAATTCCTATTCTCTGTTTGAAACTTGTTCCGGGTAAAGTGTGTACGTTGATGCTGCTGACAACATTATGTGGTGTTATCCTGACACCAGCGTCGTAACGTGTTGTTGTTGTTGTTTCAGCTCCATTATATGTAAGTTTGAAATTGTTGGAATCTAACAAGTCGCTATAGACGTCTACGTAACGCGTGTCCTTCACTGTGACACTGCTATGCGTAACCTCATATGTAATGGTGTATTCTCCTATGAGAAGTCCGATATTTCCGATATTTGCGATCGTCGTGGAGTTTCCATCATATTTTCTAGTGATGCTTGTGGTTTGTAAGGTTCCTGGAGTGTTTCCGGCGCTGATGTTGTTTCCTAGATAGTCTTTTGCAGAAACTTGATTGTCCACGTAGGTGTCAAGGTGGCGGTGGTAAACGCGCTTGGGCGAGACTGTCAGCACCGGTGGGTTTGATGGATTCACGACGTTAACGGTGCGCGTTACAACGACTACAGAAGTTATCTGTGTGCTAGGAGTGTTTGATACTCGCAAGGTATAAGTAACTGTATACGTCCCAGGTGTTATCATGCGATTTTCAATATCAAGTTCAGGCACACCGGTGATACCGACCTCATAGCTTGTATTGCCGAACGCATCTTTTGCATCGTATCCAGGGTCGACCCAAATATCCCTCGTTTTCACATTCATAGTTGCACTTCCTTTTAGAGTGAGTGTGGGCTCTTGAATGAACCGAACAACGCGAGTGGCGGTCACGCTGTCACCGCTCGCGTTCGTTGCAGTGTAGATTATGTCCTTTTTGGTGTTAACTGTTCCTGTTATGGTCGCAAGATTTAATGGGTTCGTTGTAACGCTAGCTGTGTCTGTGGTGATGGGGTTTCCTGACACTCCGGACAAATTGTCATCATAGGTGACTCCTTGTTTCCAATAGACAACGGTCGGATTGACAGTGATTGTAGGCTTTTTGCTTTTCACATCAATCACCCGCGTAAAGGTCTGATTCACACATGTTGGGATTTTGGCGCCATAACTCATCGTGTATGTCACCGTGTATTTACCAAGGGTCTTGAGGTTGCGGTATTCATCGATTGGTGGGCTGTTGGTTAGTACTATTTCAGGCTCAATCATTATGCCTTTAATGTCAAATGTGTATCCAGGATCATTCAGAGGTTCACCGACGTATCTGGTTATGGAGGCACTACCCACCATTGCAATAGTGGGCTGTCTCACCACTATAATTATACGAGTGGCGGTAACAGTGCCTCCTATATTAGTAGTTATGCTGTAAGTAATGTTGTATGTTCCGACAGGAGTTGTATTGTTGATTGTTGATGACATAGTGGGTTTAAGAATACGGCGTTCAGTACCCATTGTATGGTAGCACGTAACTCCATATTCTTTGTAATTATAACCCCTCACGTGATAAATAGTGACCGGGTTGATTTCTAAAACGGGGGCTGTATCTGCAATAAAATTTGCGGAACCAAGAGTGATATTAAGAGTAGTCATTTATAATATAAAATATTTTTATAATATAAATTATAAAATTTTTCGTAAATAATGAAAATTATTAATCGCAAAAATATATTTAAAATACGCGTTTCTATAAATTTTGCCAAAGTCTAGAGTATCTTATTACATCAGCTGGTAGTACAGAAACACCATCGTCCGACTTAGCGTCCGACTTAGCGTGAGGCAGAACCGAATTTATAACATATTTAAATTTTTGTTTTGATAAAACATTTCCACCATTTGTTGCTAAAAATCCGAGCACATATGCTGTTGGATTCTTATATTCCACAGAATCTAAATCGGCTGCTTTAACAATCATTTTATCTATACTTTTTTCATCAATATTTTCTACTTCGTCCCAATTATTAAGATTTCGTGCTACAGCATCCACATTTCTTCTGAACCTATCAAGTGGATCCTGTGTTGCTTGTTCTAAACGAGTAGTTGGCTTCTTGGTAATCAAACCTGAACCTGGTAATCCAACACGACTAAATGCATTTATTTCAGGTACGAAATCTAATTCACCATAATCATCCGATTCGGGCCAACTAGCGTCGCTCCTAACATCACTCCTATAATCATCATCATCATCGTATGAGCTCATTATTTACATAAAAGTAAAGATTTTATAATTGAATTTTCTTTAAAACACTCCAAAAACTTAAAAAATGGTTCAAGTTATCGTAGCAATGAATGAAAAAGGAGGAATTGGTTATAAAAATCGTCTTCCATGGGACTGTAAAGAAGAACTTGATATTTTCAAACGAAAAACATTAGGAAAAACTCTGATTGTTGGTAGGAAAACAGCAGAACATTTACCTAAATTGGTAGATAGAAAAATTATTTGTATAACGAATAACATACATTTGAAAACAAATGATTGGAATAATGATGTTCTATTATCTAACAGAATGGAAGATTTTGTAGATTCAGATGATATTATGATAGCTGGAGGAGCTCAAATTTATGAAACTGCATTTATGAATCCATCTCTCGTAAAAAAAGTTCACATGTCTATTATAAAAGGTGATCACAAATGCGATTCGTACTTTAAACCTGAATGGTTAGAAAAATTTGTTATAATAGATAAGAAAGAATACTATAGTTTCAGTCATTATGTTCTTATCCGTGCAGATCATGGAGAACACCAATATTTAAAACTTTTGCGTGAAACTATTACCAAAGGTTGCAGACGTCATGGTCGAAATGGTGATACTATTTCAATGTTCAAGAATGATATGAAGTTTGATTTACGTGATGGCTTTCCTCTTCTTACAACAAAAAAAATGTTTTTGCGTGGTATTTTAGAAGAATTTTTATTTTTTTTACGAGGTGAGACCGATTCAACAAGTCTTTCTGAAAAAAAAGTGCGTATATGGGAAAAAAATACTACGGAAGAGTTTATCTCTTCACGGGGTTTAGATTACGCTAAAGGTGTAATGGGACCAATGTATGGTTATCAATGGCGTTTTTTCAACGCCCCATACAATGTAGATGATACTGGACATCCAATTCCAACAAAAGAAGGTATTGATCAACTAGCAGATGTTGTAAATTTAATTAAAACAGATCCTCAATCCCGTAGAATTCTAATGACATCTTATAATCCATCTCAAGCAGATATGGGTGTTTTATATCCTTGTCATTCTATAACTATACAATTTTACATTGAAGGAGATTTCTTAGATATGTTTTGTTACAATAGATCGCAAGATATTTTTTTAGGAGTTCCTTTTAATATAGCATCGTCTTCTTTGTTGTTACTAATTGTTTCTAAACTTACTTCTAAAATTGCTAGATTTTTTTATATGACGATGGGTGATACACATATTTATTCTGATCATTTAGAACAAGTAAAAGAACAAATGAAGCGTGTTCCATACTCGTTTCCGAAATTAGTTTTTCCAGACATTAAGAACCTAGAAGACATTGACACATTGTGTGTAAAAGACTTTATTTTATCTAATTATAATTATCATCCTTCAATTAATGCGGAGATGATTGCATAATAATTTTTTTGATAAATATCAAAAAAATTATAAAAGGTGTTATTTTTTAAATAATAAACTTATTATAATTAATAGTACAAGTATAACTATTCCAATTATTCCAATTATTTTCCAATTAAGATTTTTAAATACTCTTTTTATTTTATTATCCGATTTTGGTTCTGGTTTTGGTTCTGGTTTTGATCCCGGTTTTGGTTCTGGTTTTGATCCCGGTCCTGGTGTTGGTCCTGGTCCTGGTGTTGGTCCTGGTGTTGGTTCTGGTCCTGGTGTTGGTCCTGGTGTTGGTCCTGGTGTTGGTCCTGGTGTTAGTCCTACAAGTTCACCTGCTACGACTGAAACAGGACCTCCTTGCCAAGATCCATCTGGAAACTTTTTGGCTATATCAATACCAGTCCAAAGACTTTTATCATCAATATCTGTAGACATTCTAAAACGACAAAATGCAGGTTTTCCCCATGAATTTCGCACTTCCCAATAATTGTTTCCATTCTCATTTCCCCATCCTGTTAAAACAACAGCGTGACCACCAATATATTTGTTAGTTGTAGGTGTATAAATATCATTGTTCTTTATGTGCTTATCACTCATCCACCAATTTTCAAAATCTTCTGGTACCATAAAAGTAGTAGCAACTGGACCATGTGTTTTAATATCTAATTTAATAGCAAGTATAGTTTGTTCAGAATTAGGTGTTTTGCCATCGTTAGATACTATAATAGGTTTTGTACTTTTCTTTTCTATAGTAAATTTAATCTTTGCATCTGGGTTTCCACAACAATCGAAACAACAATCATCTGAATTTACATTTTGCTGATTTGGACAAATTGGTGCAATATAAGTTTTATCAGGTGCCGGATTGTTTGAAACAGTAGTATAAGGCCAACAACTTTCTTTTCCAATACTATTTCCCTCCTCTAACCATATACCAGCTCCATAAATACTTCCACCACAACTACATTGTCGGTTAGCTGCAAAAGATCCATTTTGTCCTTTGCTTCCAATTTGAGTTCCACCACAGCTAATCATCCACATAGCGCTAGGATAAGGTGCCTTGATGTTATATCTTTTTGCATATCTATCTCCAAGAGCCGATACAAAAGCCATTGCCCAACAACATCCGCAACTACCTTGATTCCTACGACCATCTTCAATATCTACAAGTTTTTGTTTTTTTGTGTCTATGCCTATGCCTGTGCGCCAACTAAAATTGACTGGAATATCTTCATCTGATAAAGCTGAAAGAGCTTCAAGAGGTTTAATAATAACAGCTGATGATGGTATATTACTAAAAGAAAAATTTAAAAATGGTCCTTTATAAGTAGAATGATTATCAGAGTATTGTAAACTATGACCAGCTGAACAAGTTTTATTAGGGGTAGACAAAATCTTTGGTTTATAATATTTTGTTTCTGGACAACTACTTAAATTAAGATCTGTCATGTTTATCTTATATTAAAATAAAAATTTAATTGTAATTAATTTTTATCCGTATATATAATAAAATGCCTAAGCCTTTAAAAACCAAACTCAAAGAGAAGGAATTTTATTGTGTTAAGTGTCACCAACGTGTAAAGATAGCTTCAGATGATATGGGTGTTGATATATTTAAAAATGGAAAAACTGGTATGAAAGTACCAGCTTTAGTTGGTGAATGTAATTCATGTAATACTACAGTTATAAAATTCATTAAACACGATCACCAAGATAGGTTTACTCAAAAGTATGGAAAATATTAAAAACAGTTGATAGCCATTACCTAAAAGGTAATGGCTCTCGAGATAGGGGAGATTATTTTTATAATTTTTAAAATATATGTATGATGTCTCATTATTCCTATCGCATGAACTAAACGCTTGCCCCGCGTCCTAAAGGGTTTAAAATTTTTTTAATAGCTTTTTTATTTTTTTTTGCTGGGTGTTCCTCATAAAAGTTAAACTTATATTAGGGTGAGCGTAATAATGCGTTGAGGGGCAACTCCATCGTTTTTATATAAAAACGGAACGGTGATTAACTATAAATTTCAGTAAATGATATTTATTTCATTTATAGAAATTTTGAAAATACCAATTTATCCACATTATTTTCTCTGCCCTACTAGGAACTATATTCTATAATCTTAATCTTTAAATCATAATTTCTAAAAATAGTTTTGAATTTTTATTTTAAAACGTAAAATTGTAAGATAAAATGCATCATCAAGATTGGGAAAATATTGTATTTAATAAAAAGTCTGAACAACTCGCAAAAGAAGAAAATTTACGAAAACACAATCCTCCTGGAACTGCAAAATTTCGAGAACTAGACAGTGAAGATCCTCCAGCTCTAGAAAAAGTAAAAAATTCAACCTCAATGTCAATACAAAAAGCTCGTCAAGCTAAAAAGATGACACAAAAAGAGCTCGCTATTCTACTTAACATTCAAGCAAGTGTCATTTCAGAATATGAATCTGGAAATGCTATTCCAAATAAGCAATTACTCAGTAAAATAAGCAAAGTTTTAGGAGTAAAAATAGTATAAAATATTATTTCTTTTTATGCATAAAAAGAAATAATTTATTTCAAATTTAGAAACGATATGATCTAAATAATTTGACACAATTACCTTCTGTCTTTCCTTTTTGCGGTTCTCCAATAGTTTTTAACAAGTTATCTGGAATTTTATTAAATACATTATGAATATTTTTGCGATGAGCTTCTCCAACAATTATTATATACTCGTCTATATTATTGTCTTTTTCAAAAACGTCTCTAATTATAAAAAAATCAGCAACACATTTCCAAGCATCAAGTAGATTCGCTCGAATATTATATAGTGGTTGCTTTTCTGCAATTTGTTTATCTATAGAATTAAAAAATGATACCATTTCGTCAAAATATAATTTTAAATAAACAGATACATCTGGAGAAATTGAGTTGAGGTTAAATATTTTTGGTGATTCAACACTAGTTAAAAATGGAACAATAAAAAACTGTCGTATTTTATCATGTGTTTTATAACTTTTCCATCCTGATCCATAAAGATCGTTCTGTCCTCGACGAGTCAAAAAATAAGGTCTGTAATCTAAAGGAATGATTTGATTTTTTTTTCCTATCTTATCCAAACATTTAAAAGTCATACGAATAGATTTTGAACCCATCCGACTTGGGTCGTCACTCTTTATTTGGTCATTTCCTTTGCAATATTCTAAAATAACTCTGCAATTTGGATTACGTTGAACAGCTTTTTTACAATAACTAGAAATAGATAAAGAAGGAGCATTACATTTGAAACTTTTATTGTGTAATTCTCCTATCAACGTAATAAGACGTGTTCCATTAAATATATGCTGTGAAAAAGACACAGCACTCTCTAATTGGTTATTTGTTTCTTCAAAAACAATATTAGCCATTTTTAAAATAAGTAAAGATTTACTAAAATTACTCTAAAATGTATATGTCTGAAATACCGTAACACAATCCTTTGCATTTTTAGGTGTATGATCATTCAATTTATGCAATATATTTTCTTTTAACAGTGATTCGTGGTCTAATTCATGTAAGTCTAATACATTTTTTTGCGTTTTTATCTTGGCATTTATATATTCAAAGGCTCTTTGAATGTTAAAACGATGACCGTCTCCTACAATTAAAATGTATTCATTAATATTATCATTAATTGTGAAGAGAGATTTCATTATAAAAAAATCAGATACTGCAGCCCAAGCTTCTTTTAATCTCTCATAAATACTACCTTGTACTTCTCTTCCATCGGGAAGGTATATCGCTTGTTTTTCTCTTATAAGTTTGTCAATATCTCTAAATCTCATTATCATGTGATTAACATAATAATATTTAAAAAACTCATATATAAGAGGATGAAAATTTTTTTGATCTAAAAATTTTGGTGTTTTTTTCTGTAAAACTGGATTAATTTCAAGGCTTGTAATTTCAAAAATCTTTGTAAAAGGATTTACAAATTTCTCTCTAATATATTTATATTCTTTATCCATACTAGTGAGATCCATACGAGTGTGAGTTCCATAAAGATAATTTTGTTCTTGACGTGTGATAAAAGAAGGTCTTATATCTGAAGGAATCATTTGACTCTCATTACTTTCTTTTAATTCATTATATGTTGTTGTAAGAACTTCGCACGCACTCCATTCTGAAGGAGGACAATCCTTATCTGATTTATTGTATTCCAATAACACACTACATTTATCATTACGCGAAACAGCATTTTTACAAAATTGAGCTATAGTTATAGAAGGTTGTGGGCACTGGAAAGGAGTTGTATGCAATTCTCCAATAATTGTGATAAGTCTTTTTCCATCAAATATATATTGTGAAAACGATACTGCACTATCTATAAATTCTTGAGACTCTACGAAAACGATGTTTTCTTTTGTTTCTTTATTCATTTTATTTTATTTAATGTAAAGTAAATAAAATAAAATAAGTCTTCACTTCAAATTGAACTATACAAAATTATGGTTAAATAATTGATATTAATTTAATTTTTACGATAAAATTTGGACCAATTGTGATCTGAGTCTGGTGTTTTAGTTTCACATTTGTCTGGAAGACTATTTGTTGCTGCTTGCCACGAATTATCTGCAGTGTAAAACCCTACGCATTCAGGACATAAGTCACATAATCTCTTAGGTCCATCATTATTGTATGAATCAATCATTAATGGACATCCATATTCGTTTGCATTATTACGACCAGTGTTTTCTGCTGATGTATATCCAGGTGCGGTGGCAATCTTAGTTTTAAATAAATATGGAAATCCTTGATCTATAATGTTTTCATTGCATTCTGCTGGTTTTACAGAAGTTGCGATATTGTTTGAATCAGAAGTATAATATCCTATACATGTAGGATCTAGGTCACAACTATTTTTAACTATAGTTTCATCTTTGTTAATTGCCTTATATGGTAATAAACATCCATACTTATTATCAGAATTATCTATCTCTGTATAAGATGGATTTAAAGGAGCTTTACATGTTCCATCGCAAATATATCCTGTCTTGCATGTGCAAATTGATTTATTATCACATGATTGTAATGGAAGGCAAACAGGATGAAGTTTTTTGTGATTTTTTGTAAAAATATGTATGACAATTCCTAAACATACTCCTCCTATAATTAATAAACATATCGTAATTACTACAATATTTATTTTTTCATATTTATATATAAATATGAAAAAAATAAATATACTATTTTTATATAGAAAGGTCTTTCAATAATTCTAATAAAACGGCTGATATTTGTTTCTTCTTTTCGATGATTGCATAGAGTATTTTGTCTCCAGATGCGTACGCCTCTTCTTCAGATATAGTTTCCGGTTTAGTTAACATCATAAAATAAACATTAACATTCCTCTCTTCAATAGGTAGATGAGCATGCGATCTGAAACGAATTGCCCGACCAATGACTTGTTGAAGACCAGCATCGTTCCAAGTTGGATCTAAAACAACAACACTTCGAACTCCTTTTAGATCAATACCTTCTCCTCCAGCCCTAGTAAGAATTAGAACATTAAACATGTTGTTGTTAAAATCATTTACAATTTGTTGTCTTTGTTCAACAGGAACATCACCTGAAAAAACAGTGTAAGTAATGCCGTTTTTATCTAATGCTTCCTTAATAGGATCTATACCAAATTCTACCCAGTTAGTAAATATAATAGATTTACCTTTCTTAAAAATAGGAACAGCTGTTTCAATCTTTCTAGAAAAATATTCTTTTCCCGTTTTATTTACGGCGCGACGATATCCATGATAAAATCTTTTTGGTTCAGAAAAAATAATGTCATAAATACCTTCTCCAGTTACTAATTTTACATAATTATCATAATATTCTTCTGTCATTGGAACGTCAACATAATTATCAATTCTTTCAGGAAAATCTTCTTTGTTTTTACAGTTAACCATATCAACTTTATCTTCTAATAAATATCTAAAAGTAGCAAGGCTTTCTGCATTTACTTCTTTTCCTAACCATTCATCGACAACCTTTCCGTAGAATTGAGTTCTAGTACCTACAATCATTTTACCATATATCATATTTATAAGAGGAATAAAATCAGTCATAGAATTTACAAAAGGAGTTGCAGTAAGAAGTAAACGTTTATCAGCTTGAAGTGCTGCATTTACTAATGCAATAGATTTTAAACTTTTTGGATTGCGAATATTATGTGCTTCATCTACGATAAGGAACTTATTTTTAAGAGAAACAGGACGTCCAGCATTATTTTCAATCAAAAACTTGTCATACGAATAGAAATCATATTTTTTTGTATTTTTCACACCATAAGCTTTCATTTCTTTCTGAAAGTTTGAAGTAAGAGATGCTGGTCCTACAAATACAACACCGCGTTCTGGATACTTGTCTAAATAACATTGACTGCATGCAAGAGAAGTTAATGTTTTTCCACAACCTGTTCCGTGAACTACAAGCAACCCATTATTGATTTCCATATATTCAACAACTTTGATTTGTAAATCTCTGAGTTCTAGATTAGAACGCTTTACACAATTAGCAACAACTTTTTTAACACGCGACCATCTCTTGCTTTTATTTGTACGCGATACTGGATCTCTTACAAGAGATCTTTTACGCTTGTAATCGCTCTTGTTTATACACCTTCCTGTTTTTTCGTTTCGTTCTTGATGAGATTTGCAAGGAACACGTGACTTCTTGCGTTTAGGTGTAGACTTCTTCGGAGACTTCTTTGGAGAATTAGATTTCTTCGGTGACTTCTTTCCTAATATAGCTTTTCCTATAGCTCCATCTTTATTAACGCATTTACCAGTTGCTGGGTTTTCAATTTTATCAGTAGGACATTTATTTGAAGAACTAGATTTCTTAGGAGACTTCTTCGGTGACTTCTTTCCTAATATAGCTTTTCCTATAGCTCCATCTTTATTAACGCATTTACCAGTTGCTGGGTTTTCAATTTTACCAGTAGGACATTTCTTTGAAGAACTAGATTTCTTAGGAGACTTCTTTCCTAATATAGCTTTTCCTATAGCTCCATCTTTATTAACGCATTTACCAGTTGCTGGGTTTTCAATTTTACCATTAGGACATTTCTTTGAAGAACTAGATTTCTTAGGCGAACTCCGGGTCTTATCAGGAGATTTCTTTGTAGCTTTTAATTTTCTTCCTTCTTCTTCGGTAATTCTTTTACCGTCTCTGTAATAATATTTTTGATCATTTTTTGCTATAATATAATAGACAACCATTTTACTTATTATGCAGAAAATATTTACAAATCTATTTTGTAAATATTAAATACACATCTGTTGTTTAGTCAATGTGCCAAGACTAGTCCAATTTTTTACATAGAAAAAATGTATAAAATAATTTTTAAACTGAAAAAAATTATATGTTATATTTTCACTCATATTTATATATATAAATTTCTTTTTAAATGTAATTAGAATGCGATTAGTTACTCTTGTTCTTCTAGTACCAAAATTTTCCCATTGCTGTTTTCAATGATTTTAACAACTAGTTCAAACCCGAATTTACATAATATATCTTTGTTATTGACAACAACTTCTTGTATTTCTCCTTTGAATGCTAAATCTAAAATGGTGTTAAAACCCTCTCTTTCAAAGTCAAGATTTGATCCAATATCTTGAATGATTTCGTGCTTAGGATATTTAGATTTAAAATACTCAAGTTGTCTTTCCAAATCTTCTTTTTCAGATGACGTTGAAACTCTGCAATAGCAGATATTTCTTTTAGCTTTTTTAGATGTCATAGCAATAACATCTGATAATAGATATCTGCGGTGGTTTCCTTTTGTTCTAATGCATTTAAGGATTCCTTGATTATTCCAATTTTCGAGTGACCTAGTACTAACTTGGAGTATTTTTGAGACTTCTTCTGGTCTAAGATATTTTTCTTGTTCTTGTGCCATACTTATATTATATTATATTATATTTAATAAACATTCTTTTAAATCATTTCTAATTTTTACAAATTTACATTAAATCTTCGGTAATTCTTTTACCATTTCTATAATAATATTTTTGATAATTTTTTGCTATAATATATACATACATTTTTAAGTTATATACAAGTTACTTGGACTATTTATTAGGATCATTAATTTTTATGTAACTTTTCGTTTAGGATTTCTATCAATAATTACAATATATCTTTTTATTTTATACAATATTTATTATATAAAGAATCTTAATTATTTTAATAAATAAATGTGGCCAAATACAAAACCAAAAAAATGTATTATTTGGGGGGCGAATGGAACTCACCAATATATTCATTATGGATATTATCAAGCAATGAAATTTTTAAAATGGGATGTTGAATGGATAAACTATTTAGTTGATGACACATCTAAATATAATAATTGTGATGAATATTTATTCATTCTTGAAGGTAATAATTTGCAAAATATTCCTATTAATCCAAATGCCTTTTATATTTTACATAATTGTGATATGACACAATTTACATCCATTCCAGAAAAAAATAAACTTATACAACAAGTATTTACAAAAGATGTTTATACAAGAAATGTAAAAGAAATTCATAATGGTGTTTTTCAATACTGGCAAGAAGATGCAAATACATTTTATATGCCGTGGGCTACTGATTTAACACCAGATGAAATTGATGAAAATATTCAAAAAGTAAAAGATAATAAATTACCAATTCAAAATACAAATCGTGCTTTTTTTTTAGGAACCGTTTGGGATGGTTATTTTGGAAATATTAATGAACTAAATAAGTTTAGAGAAGGATGTAATAATATAAATCTACCTTTTGAAATAAATAATAATACAAATGTTCCTGCAAAAGATTCAATAGAATTAATACAAAATTCTATTATTGCTCCAACAATTTGTGGTACTTGGCAAAAAAATAAAGGATATATACCATGTAGAATATTTAAAACAATTAGTTATGGTCATATAGGTTGTACAAATAGTAAAGAAAGTTATGAATGTTTAAATAAACTTATAATTTATGATGAGGATGAAAGCAAAGTTGCAGAAATGGCATTACAAAAAATTAATGATAAAGATTACCGTATTACTGCAATGGAATATGTTCGTAATAATCATACCTATGTTAATAGAATAGAAACAATTCAAAATATATTTAAATATATTAAATAGTTGTTATATCGAATCTTCATCTAATTCTTCTTGATTTGTTTTGTTATTTTTAGGATCAATAGTATTTTCTTCTGGTATCAATATATATCTTTCGTAATATTGATACCACTTAATAATCTTTTCATATTGTTCACCTGATGATTTAGATTTTATTCATTCAATTAGTTTTTTCCACATTTATCTTGTTTTGAAGAATTACATTTTCAGCAACAGGAAACACAATTTATTATGTTTTGACGTCCTCTTTGTGTAGATAGTGTAAACTCATCACCAGTAGGATCAATATTTAATGATAAACAATAAATACACTTACTTTTATTAAATGGTGATATATAATCTTTTGTAACTTTTGGTTCTAATCTTTTAGCCGCTTTTTTAAATCTAAAAAATCTAAACTTGACGACAGCGTAACCTACTATTCTTGATAAAAATATTTCTTGGGCGCTTTTTCAAAAACAAAAATATTTTGGATTTCGGAAGAAAAAAGTTCCTCCTCTGTCGAACTTTTTTGTTTTGGTTTCTAAATAATTTCAAAAATTCGTAGAAAATTTTCTTTGGAATATCTTTTTATTTTTTCTCCTCCGCCTCTTACCAAAATATTGTTTTATGACTATATTTGTTATTGTTAAATTTAAAAAATGCACATCGTCTAATGCTTTTTCAATCGTAAGTTTCTCTTGATAAAGGTGAATTAAAAATCATTAGATGTTTTATTCCAATATAGCTTTTGTAAAATTGTCTTTTTATACTTTTACGATCTTGTTGGAAATAGTAGGTTATTTTAAAGCCTGATTTATATTAAAAAAGTTATAATTCGATTGACATATTTTTTAAGAACTCATAACGTGTATAATTTAAAGTTTTATTGGTTGAAGATTTCTTTTTAACAAGTTTATAGAACCTGACCTATTTTTTGAAGCGTGAAAACGGAACTATTTAGAAATAAACTTAAAAAATAAAGAGGAGATCTTTATTTTTGTCTTTCCAATTCTAAAATATTTTTAAGTTTTAGAATTATAAAAATATTTGATCCTGATTTTTCAAAAAGGAGATCCGGAAAAAATCTTGTTTTTTGGAGGCGATCCTTTTTGAAGAACCTTCATCTCTCTCAAAATCTTGAGTTTAGTGAAATGGAAAGAGACGAATATTTTACGATAAAATTATCGTAAAATTAACTGACTTTTTTTGATATTAAATAAATAAAATAAGTTCTATTTTACCCAATATTATTCATATATTTTTCTGATTATTTTTTTGGTTTAGGAAATTTTTCCTAAAAATTAATAAATTTTCCTATTTTTATCTAAATACATCTTTCTAATAAAAAATGCAGTGTGAATACTGTGAAAAAGTTTTGAAAACTCAATCTTCTTTGAAGTTTCATCAAAAAACCGCAAAATATTGTCTTGATAAGCAAAATATAGTACCTCAACAAGATCACAAATGTTCTTCTTGTGGTACTGGTTTTACATTAAAATCTTCATTAAATAGTCACTTAATAATATGTAAAGTTAAAAAAGATTTAGATGCTTCTCTTGTTAAAGAAGAAAGTATTAAAGCTGATTATGAAAAACAGAAAACATTAGAATCATCTCTTCTTCGAGAGGAAAAACAAAAACAAATAATTTATGAACTCAAAAATAATTTAGAAAAAGTAATCAGCTATAAAGATCAAATAATTTACGAACTTAAAAAAGATTTAGAGTCATTTAAAATTCATTCTGAGAAGATTATTGCAGATAAAGATCGTATTATTGAAGAACAAAAACTTGTCATAAAAGAATTTCAAGATGACCAAAGAAAGCAGAATAAAGATTTAACAGATCGCATACAATCTATGGCCGAGAAAGCAATATCAAAACCATCAACTGTTAATAAACATATAACCACTATAAATAATATGATGCCTATAACTGATGCACATCTACAAGAACATGTTCAAAATCTAAATCCTATTCATGTTCAAAATGGAGCATCTGGATATGCAAAATATGCACTCGAATATCCTCTAAAAGATATGATTTTATGCACTGATTTTCAACGGCGAAGTTGTAAATACAAAGATGAAAATGGAAATGTAGTCTCAGATCCAGAAATGACAAAGATAACTAAAAGATTGTTTTCTGCTATTAAGGAAAGAAACGAAAAGTTAACAAATGAGTATTCTTCTGAACTACAGGCAAAATGGAAAGCTTTAAACACTATAGAAGATATGAATGAGGAAGATTTTTCAGCCCAAACAAATGATGCATTGGAATTTGTAATGAATGTCTTATCTCAAAAAAGACAAGCAAATGAGATGGCAGACGGAATGAGACCCGAATTATTTTATAGCTTCATCAGAGAATTAGCTGCTGGCTGTTATAGACCAGATAATATTCAAAATTAATTTTTGCAAAACATATATAAAACCACGTGATTTTTAATAAAAATGACTGAAGATTTTTATAAAATTTTGGAAGTTCCAAAAGATGCCACAGAACAAGATATCAAAAAGGCATATCGAAAATTAACCATGGATTACCATCCAGATAGAAATAAAGCACCTGAGGCAGAAGAGAAAATTCGAAAAATTAACGAGGCATATGAAATTATTGGAGATAAAAAGAAAAGACAACAATACGATGCTCAAAGTTCAGGAGGATTTCCTGGTGGCTTTCCAGGTGGCTTTCATAATATGGGTGGTGGCGCACAAGATATGTTTAACATGTTTTTTGGTGGAGGAGGAGCAGGATTTCACGTTTTTCACAACGGAGCAAGCATGCAGATGAAACCACCTCCTATGCAACAGATTGCGATGATATCTTTAGAGCAATGCTTTCATGGTTGCGAATTTCAAGTTAGGATCGAAAGAACAATCGTTGGTGCAGATAATAGAATGTCTAAAGAATCGGACACAATTAATGTAACTATTCCTCCTGGATCTGGATCTTCTGATAATGAAGTTTTTATTTTGAAAGAAAAAGGAAATGTTGTGCGTGATATTAAAGGAGATGTTCAAATTATTTTAAGGATTGAAAATAACACTTGTTATGAAAGAGAAGGTCTTGATTTGATATATAAAAAGACTATTTCTTTGAAAGAGGCTCTATGTGGTTTTTCATTTACTCTGAAACACTTGAACGGAGAAACTATGACTTTTGAGAACAAAACAAAACATAATATTATAAGTCCAAATTATAAAATGATTCGTCCTAATTTAGGACTGATTCGAGAAGGTCATGGAAACGGAAAGTTGATTATAGATTTTACTGTTGCTTTTCCAACTTCTTTAACTCCCGAACAGATTGAATCTCTTTCTAAAATTCTTTGAGATACTCTTTTTGAGCTAAAATCTTACTTTATAAATAACACGATATACGTGTTATTTAATAAATGATTTCTTTTACAATTCGTAAAAAAGTAATTTTTACAAAATATATTAAAGCATTCATGATAAAGTGAATAAAGACTTGTAGATGGCTCTAGTAAAATTGAATCTATTTAAGAAAGATAATCTTTCAATGTAATTTGAAAAAGAGTTCAACATTAATTATTCAATTTTTAATAATATTGTGTGTATATAAATGAGCACAATAATATTAGAACGCGAGAAAGACAAGACAGATCAATATCTCAATTTTGCGAGGTATCCAATACCTGAATTTGACTCTAACGGTAATTGTTATTCTTATCGAAGTTTTACAATTAATCCAATACCATTTGACTCCTATATTACAGTCAAATTATCAAGTGATTTCTTTTTTAATCTTCAAGTGTGTGATAGTGGTATCGTTAGAATTCAAATAAATAATGAATATGTATCATTTGGAAGTGGTGCATGTCTTATGGTTCCGTATCTTAACAATTCAATTCAAAATACAGTAATAACTGCTGACTTTGCATTTACAAATAGTAAACAATGTGTTGCTACAAAGATTTGGAACATAAATGCATACAGTAAAGGTTATAGAGTAATGGATTCCAACGGTAAAGTAATATGGGGATCTGGAAATTATCCGCATTGTGTTGCAGCTCACTGGATTGACATTGATGGAAATACAACTGACTTTAATGACACGGAAACTATACCATGTAACTGCCCTGTTCCAACCGAGCCTCGTCCTTATCCAAAATCTTATTCATTAAATGATTATTATTATTCGGCACATGTAGGTGTTTTATAAAAATTTTTAATAATCATAATAAAGACTATTATGATTTAATTAGTATATTTGCACTTTTCTTAAAATATTACCAAACACATTATCGTTATTTTTTTGATTGGATATTTTTGAGTGAGTTACTCGAAAGTTAGGATACAAAATTGTTAGGGTTAGCACATCCTCCTTTTTTAATTGATCTTTCTGGACTAGCATTAAAACATTTACCAATATAATCTTGACACCAAGAGATCAAAAGCTTGGAATAGAACTTTTTCATCGTAAAGCAAATTTTAATAATACCTTGATAATTAAAATCACAAACTGCAGATAAAGACTTTTTATTATTTAAAATATAAGAAGTAATTAGATTTTTTGTTAGCCTGTGTTAGTGTTTGAAACATTTGGTTTTAATTTTTTCTGGATTTATTTGTAGTTGGAAAATTAAAAAATATATTACGTGCATGTAAATAATATTTTACATATACTAAAAAATAATAGACAATTTTGAGATTAATAAAATATATATTAAAACAGGACATGGTTCTATTGGTGAATTATCATATAATACAACACAAAATAAAGGATTTTATTTTATGGATACATGTGAAAGATCTTGGAAAAATTATTATCAATATTATTCATCAAATTAGTATGAATAATAAAATGTGATGATATTATATTTATGGATTTAAATAAATTACCAAAATCTAGTATTTGCAAATATAATTAATAATGGCGTTGCAGCTTATTATCAACAAAATAAATATAATTTAATACCTAAGGAATTAATGGACTTAGAATATCCAACAGATGGATTATATGGTTCATTATGGGAAAATGGTAATAAAGCCGAAAATTTACATAACTATTTTATTGAAAATTATAAAAATTTTTTAAATTATGAATATAATAATGAAATAATACAAATTAAATCGAGAATTAGTATAATTTTTTTTGCCTTTAAAGGAAGAGATTGGTATAAAATATCCGATTGTTATAGTGATGACGAATATAATTTAACAGTTGATTATGTTACTAATATAAATTTTAAAAATATATTATATACTGATTTTTATGTATCACACTTATCTTTTTTAGACAAAATGACACCTGGATTAATTTGCATATATTAATAGAAAAATATAATAACTTATATTATACACTATCTAACTTGTGTTGAATTTAAAAGTATAATCATTAAATGTATAGAAAATAATTTGCATGAAAAATGGTAAAATAACATTTTTATATTAAAGTATGTCTCTAGAATTAAAAAATAATGAATATTGTTGTTCAACTGAGGCTAAATTTTTATTAATCATAATCAATACGATTATGATTCAATTATATCATGAATACACAAAAACCATGTTATTTATTTAAACACATTTATATTGAGAAATTGATGTGTCTCCTGTTGCTGTTTGTACCCCCATGCAAGGCGCTTTAGGTGATACGTTATTTTTAGGCCAACCATATTTACGATATTCATCTGAATTAATCAACCAATCAGGTGCTACTTTATATGGTATTTCTTTACAAGTTCCACTTGAACAATCAACATTATGAACATCAGATGTATATGCTAATACTGATTGTGCTAGAGTTTGATTATAATCATTTGGTAAATACCCGTTGTTTCCTGTTAACATAGCCGCATCAACCCCTAAACAAAAATTATCTTTTTTACTTGCTAAATATTTACAACCAACATCTATTAGATTACCAAGATAATCGTCTTTCTCTTGTTGGGTAGAAAATCTTGCACCGGGGCCAACTGATGGGTCACCAACGTTAGATACTGTTGAAAACAAATTAACACCTGATTTACTTGAAAAGATTTGTTGCTCATCTTCAGGAGTTATGGCTGGATTTAAACCAGAACCGTTTTTATCTTGGTAAATACGAATCCAAGCAATTTCCATTCCATCTGGTTTGTAATCTGCAATTCCATTTTGTTCACCACTATCTATAAAATTATATACACTTGTCGTACCTAAGTTATTATTGTTACCTGTCATATCACATCCTATAAGTAATGCTATATTAAATACTGGAAACATAGGAACAGAAGGTATTTTTATAGGACCAACTGATCCTTGACGATAGAACGCCAAAGATCTATAATCAATTTCTCCATAATAAACATCATCCATATAAAATGATACTTTGTGTGGTGTCCAATCACATCGATACACAATAAAATTAGTACTTGAATTTTTACTATCTCTATTAAAAACACTTGTTCCAAAAGAATAATTTTGTCCTGGAAAACGAGGATCACATTTATTATCTGGAGTTGGTAAGCCAGGTTTTGGAGGTGCTGAATTACAAACACCTTGTGGACACCATTTTGTGTTATTATATTTATACTGAGCCGTAGAATAGTTCGGATAGCTCGAAGGCATTGGATCAGCTATAGGATACTTATATGGCTGATACGGTGTTGTCATAGCTACCCCGGCATACTGATTTGCTGAATGAACACTTGACTCGTTCATACTGCTTTGACCAATTGCAAGTGCATCAATACGCTCTTTGGTAAATTCTTTATAAACAGTATCATCCGCAAGAACAGGTGACCAACGCTCCATAATGTCAATTTCAGGAGGCCAGAACATACCGCAAGGATAAGGCCAATCTTTTTGAGCAGAAATAAGTCTTGGATGATTATTTTTATCTGGGCCATACAAACCAGTACAAAAATTTAACCAACCTGCTGGCCAACAACCAGTCAATTTGGGACATCTAACTTTAAATTCAATAGTGCCATATTTATATCTAATCTTTTTACGACCGGTCATTTTAGTAGAATCCCATTCATTCCCGTTAAATTTATACTTACCAGTCCTTTCCTTCGGAGTCTTGTTGTCGACATCATCATTCCTTGTATCTTTAGTAAGAGTTTTATTTGGAGCAACTCCAAGATACAAACCATTTTTAGTAAGTTTAACCAATTTATCTCCTGTATAATTTTGATCACCAGTACCATTAGTTCCATAAGGTTGCTCTTCAAACACAAAATCTTCTTTAACTTTATCAAGATCTTTCATTTCATTCGAAAAAATTAATTCCATACCCTTTGATTTGTATTTATCTCTATCATGTTTATTAGTTCTACGATCTATTGATGTTATTTTATTACTTTTGTTTTTTAAGCTTGCTACTAGCAAAACACTAAAAAGGATAATAAAGATAATAGAAACGATAATAATTATTAACGCGATCATTTATTATATAACTATATTTTATATTTTGCAAAATAAAATATTTTTATAATCTAAATTTTCTTTTAGATATAATTAATTTGACATAAATGTATTAAAAAAATCTGTTTGAATTTTCTATCATTTTTTGCAATTCCTGTGAAGCTACGTTTGTTGATAATGAATTTGCGACAGAATCATAAAATAATTTGGTTAATTGATACATAGTTGCGTTTGTAATGTTTATAATACCATTATTATTGTTTATCCAAATTAACCAATTATCTGACATCACTATAGAACATATAATTTTTATATTATTTATTATATATAAAGATGCATTGAGATAAGAGTTTGTAATACTTTTCACATATGAGTCTCCATTAAAATTTATAGCATCTGAAATACATTTTACAGAATGGGTCATTGATTCTATTAATTGTTCTTGCGCAGATTGTGTAGACATCTGATTTAACAACTCTTTGCCATTTAAAATAACAGTTTGGTTGTATATCATACCTTTCGCATTTATTGATGGTGAATCGCTATTTATACTCACTAAATGTGATTTGTCTATACTAACTAAATTTGAAGCTATAATATTTGCAGCGACTTTTGCAATAACTCTTGCAGCTATATTTGAAACATTTCTAGAAGGAGTATTTCCCATTTTAGTTAACTTAAAACAATTTTGTTTTAAGTTAATTCATATATACATCATGCTAACCAGATTATCTAAATCATGTTCCTCAAGAAGTTTGTCAAGAAGTTTTGTATTCAGAAGTACTGGAAAAGAAACTTTTGATTTTAACTCAAAAGAAGTTTTGAAAGGTAACTCTCCATATTCATTTTGATGAGTTACAAGAAAGCTAATCTTGTTTACAATATCTTTTATTGTTTTTTCAATAGTTCTAACACCTTTGTCATATGCTCGACATACTCTTCCTATTAAATATTCTGCTGAACCACTTTCAAAGAGTACTGAATCTGTAAGTAAACCGCAGTTTTTGAGAGCTCTTGGAAGAAGATAATTCTGTATTATTTTGATTTTATCGCTTCTTCCGTAACCTTCGACGTTAATAATCCACCATCTATCTGCTAAAGCTTCATCAACAGGAGGACTATTCATCGATCCAATATACCAAATTTTAGACAAATCTATGCTAATTTCTCCTCCTAGAAAGTTATCATGATAATCAATGTTTTGTGTTGGATCAATCATATGCAAGAGAGCACTTCTAATTTCAGGGTTATCAGATATTTTATCTAGCTCGTCCAAAAAGATGATACCGTTCTTATGACCCATTCGTTTCATACATTTTACTATTTCACCAGGTTGAGCACCTACATATGTATATTCGTGTCCTTTTAGAAAATCCGCTTTGTCAACGCCTCCAAAAGAAATCTGTGCGAATCCCCAGTCCATTATTTCAGCAATTAATCTTGATATACAAGTTTTACCTGTACCTGGAGGTCCAACTAAAGCAAGATTTGCATTTACTATACTTGGATTTTGCATTTTTGCAGATAAAAACAATAGAATCTGCTCTTTTACTTTTTCCATTCCGTACAGTTCTTTGTCCAACCGCATTTTTGCTTTTTTAATAAATTCAGTTATATTTTCAACTTTAGGTTCTTTTACTTTGTCATGTGGAAAATCGGTTGCCCAGGTAAGCCAATGTTTCAATTTACCAAACTCATCATCAGTTGATTCAAGAGACAAGAATTCTTCGTATCGTCTATAAATTACTTCTTTATTTTCTTTACTTGTTTGCAAGTTCAAAATCTTATATTTTAATGCTAATTGAGCATCAAATCCAGTAAATTTATCTTCGTCTTTTTTCATACGTTCTATATCTTCAGCAGAATATTTTTTTGATTGTTCGTAACCAGCTTTATATTCTTTGAACATAACATTATATCTACTTCGACATTCAAGCCATTCATTTGTATTTGGGGTTTGCATCTTGTATATTTCGTAGTACTGACATAACTTCACTCTATCTTCCAAACGCATAGGTGTGAGTAATAGTTTTTTTACATCTGGTTCTGTATTAGCTATTTCTTGTTTAACAGCACATAGATTAGTATAAGCTTCTTTGTTTAGATCTTTTAATTTTTCTAGCTCACAATCAATATTGAGGCCAAACTCGTCACTACCGTCATCTGATTCTTCAATAGAATTGTCAGATTCTTCTTTCGTTTTATTGTCTTCATCTATCATATTTTTATCATTTTTTTGTCTTTTTACTGGTTCAGTCGTAATATTTGAAATTTGTCTTTTGCGAAGATTTGGAGCCATTTATTTATTTATTATTAAGAATATTGATTTTAGATAGTTCTACTTCTGTAAAAATCAACTGCCTCCTCGCTGCTAATATCATCAAAAAGCTGCTTTATTATATCTACTAGATCAATATCTTCCTTATCGTGAAATCTTTTGCGCTGAAGAGAATCGTCACCATATAGATTAAATTTGTCATTTTCTGTAGGAGTATAAGTTGCTTTATTTTTAACTATTGTTCTAACAATATTGTAAAAATCTTTTGGTTGACCAACAGTAATAATATTTTGCAATAATTGTTCACAATCACACTCTGTTATTTGGCACTTACTGTTATAGTCTTTTCTAAAATCATTATCTCCAAAAACATCTCGGTATAGTTTTCTAAACATGCCTATCATATATGGGAGAAGATTTGCTATTAAATTTGATGATAAATCCTCTAATCTACAATCCATTTTCCAATATCTTTTTTCCTTGCTTAGCCTGTCGAGAACATAAAATGAATATGGGTCATCATCTGTATTTTTAGGAAGAGGAAGATAAATTATGTTCCAAAGGTCGTAGCTATTAAAAAGATAACGTTCCAAATTTTTTTTAATTGGAAATAATATGACTCCATAATTATAAAAGCAGTTAAAAATTGTTAAACTATTATATACAATGTATTGTTTTGAAGACTGTTTTCCCAAGTCTAGTACTTTGTCAAGTTTTTCTATTTCGTCAATTTCTAAATGTGATTGTGTATAATTCCCATAAGATATTAAACGACTTTCTAGAGATGTTAATCCTTTTGAAATTATACCTATGCTTTTTTTATCAGTATAATTTTTTTCGCGAAAAATATCTTCAATTGTTCGAATATGTTCGGAAACTAAATTTTGATAATCACTGAGAGGCATTCTTGCAAATATATTCATTCTCTTTCTAGCTAAATCTTCTAATATTTTAGTATATACTCTACTCTGTTTCAGTTTCTCAAAACACTCATTAAAATTCTTTTTTGATTCTTCCAAATTACCAAAGTCTTCTAAAATTTTTTCTTTTTTAGAATCTACCAAATTAAATTTGATTGATAAATCTTCAACACTAAATTCGGAGACAATTGGTATACAAGATTTTATAGATCTATAAGATTGCTTTTTACATTCTGCTATTTCTGATGTATTGTTACAGCTATCTCTTGTTCGACTTCTTTTTAATATTTTTATATTTTGATCTTTTTGAGAACTCAGTCTTTTTATAACAAATCCTTCTTTATTTTTTATTATGTCATGGATGTATATAGGAATATTATTATTTCCGTTATATACATGTATTCCGTCTTCTTCTTCTGTCAGGATATCACTAATTTTAATGTGTGTGTTTTCTTCAATGAGATGACTGTATATTTTATTTTTAAATTTTTCTAGACGTATTTGTGTTGAAAGTTTTTCTTTTAGTTCGGAGCTAGTATTTTTAAAGTTTTTAAGTTCTTCTTCTAATTCTAAAATTCTTTTTTGAAAAGTCGAAATTGGATCTTCTGGACGTTCTGATACAGTAATGTTACATGATTCAAGATGCGAGTTGATATTTTTGATTCCTTTTGTTGAAAATAAACATTTGCTACATGTAAAAATAACATGCTTGTATTGTTGACAATATTTAGCTACTTCTTGATGACGAAGCAATGATTTTTCGTTGCTAAATATGGAATAACAGTCGTTGCATTTCTCTTCCATTTTATTTATTATCTTCTTCTTTTTGATCTATTTTATCTATTTGTTCAATTTTATTGTTTGTTTACAATAAAATTAAGATATAGAGAGTTGACCTGATGCCTTAGCTGCTTCAACCTGTTTTTCAATTTGTTGTTCAATATTATTACCTCCAGATTTACCTACCATACCTGCCAAATTAGGCATACCTCCTCCTGCACCACCCATCATTGCCATCATTGGCCCTAGCATACCTGCCAAATCCGGCATTGGTTGAGGAGTTCCGTCATTAGATGGAGATTTTGATCCGGCATTTAAACTACCCATCATAGTGTTAATCATATTCATTGCCTGTTCTCCTCCTTCATGATCACCAGCATCATCACTTAGTTTTGTAACCATTTTTTGAACAGTGCCCATTAGCTTTCCGAGGTCAAGAGTTCCATCCTGTAATCCGGAACCCATTCCACTAACAAGATCTGAAAAAATTCCTGACTGCATAATTGCAGTAACCGCTTCCATTGGATTTGAATTAGGATTGACATTAGCTTCTACCTTAGAAATAATATCTGTCAAAAAATTGATTTCTTCTCCGCCATCACCGTTTTCTGCTTGCATTTTCAAAATTTCACGAGCCTTACCTGCCGGATCTACTAGAGCTGAAATAGTGAGAAGATGTTTCCAAATTACCCTAGTTGTTTCTGCATCAGCTATATTAAAAATATCTTTCATATTAATAAATACACGCTTCGAATATACAATCTTTTCTTTAGAAAGCTTTGAAGATGCGTTAGAGATTGCTTCACGATTGGCTACGCAAAAAAGTCTAAATGCATCAATATGTTTTTGAATCGCCAAGTCATGAGCGAGTGTTGTTTTGTTAATCAAGTGAGCGTATAACTTCAACGGCCTATGCTTCTCACTAAATACATCACCTAAATCATTGGTGAAATTTGAGATAGTTTTGAACGTAATCAAAGACGTATCTGTAGACATTTTTGTGTTGTAAACATGATTTTAGATAGAAATTTCATCTTTATTTTGAAAAATAATCTTTTATTAAGATAAATGAATATTTTTCTATTAATATTTATGATAATACTATCATTAATTGGTATTTTGTTTATAATTATAGTGTTGTATGTACTTTTTAAGTGGTTGAAATACAAGAAAGCTTTAGAAACACCAATCTATAATAAACTACAATGCGGAGAATTTTATTGCCTTGCACAAATTGTTGATTTACCTATTCTTGATCAAAAAGATCAAAACGATAAAACTTTTAATATTAAAGTAGCAAGATTTTTAGCGGATTTAATTGTACGTATTTCAAGAGCAGTTAATGAACCATTTACAGAACCACATACTTTAAAAAATGAATTGTTAATGTACGACTCGAAGGAAAACCCTATTTTTGGTGTATTGTGGAGTAACGATGATATAGCCTATATAGCTTTTAGAGGAACTATGGAAACACAAGAATGGATGCAAAATTTTACTTATCGACAAACATCTTTTCCAAAAGATAACAACATGAAACAACAACATGCACTCTTTCTTAATAATTCAAAAAATTCTCCAAATATTCATAGTGGTTTTCTTGAAGTGTACAATAATTTCAGAAATAATCTTATACATAAGCTTAAAGAACTAAAGCCAACGCAAATATTTATTGCTGGTCATTCATTGGGAGGAGCAATTGCAACTATTTGCGGGTTAGATTTAAAAATATTAGGGTACAACACAATTGTATATAATTTTGCTTCTCCTCGAGTAGGTGATGATAAATTCTGCGATTTGATAAACAAATATAATCTTCCTTTATATCGGGTCGTAAATACTTCTGATATTGCGCCAACATTTCCAGTTGCTGTGTCTCCAAACTTTGATGATCCTGAAAAACCTTTTAATTATAATCATTGCGGTGATGCAATTTATTTTACTGATAATTGGAAATCTCTTATTAATAACCATACTCTAGGTGTTTATGTTAATTGGTTAGATAAACAGCAGTCATAAAATTTCAAATGAATCTTCTTCCTCTTTTGATAAAAGATTATTAACGTGTTTCTCTTCTAATATAACAGACGCTTCACACTCATATGTCTTTTTTTGAAATTTATCTTTTGATCCAAAAAAATATTTATATACTTTGTCAAATGTACATATGCACATACAAAATATCCTTTATATAAAAAAATTTATTTTATAAAATAAATTTTATTTAGGCCATACAGAAAATAAAGGTTGTTGAATTGTTTTCATATTAAGACATGTAATATTTTCGAAACTGGAAATTCCAGAACGCGCGATTTGAGTAAAATTAATACTATCAAGAAATTTTCTGTAGGTTTGAGCATGCAAATCACCTGTATAAATTATTATATTATGAGCTTTGCTAGGTTGGTCGGTTGCACCTGTATATGCTTTTTGCATATCCTTCATATCAAAATTTTTGAATACACGAGCAAGAGCGTATGTGTCTGCTACAAGACAAATAGGAACAATAATTTTATCTGAAACTATAGTTTTAATTGCTAATACAAAAGCTTTATCTTTATGAGAATAGTTAAAAATAATTGGTATATTATGTTGCCACATTTTTCTAAAAATTCTTTTCTAATAAAATTCAATATAAGATCTTGCATATCTGGGTTAACTTTTTTTAATTCTTTTACTACAAACTTATTTGAATGAATAAAAAATGTCATGCAAAAATCTAAAAATATATTATTATCTTTTTCTGATAAACTTTCATAATCATTATAAAAACTCGGTTTTGAGAAAGAAGATTTCTAAATTCTTGTACCCATTCATTTTTTCGTTTTCTTTTCATTATAAAAGAGACTTTATATTTAAACAATTCTAACAAAACGGTATTTTTAAAACTTCCTTCTTTATTATCTTCTCTCCTGATATCAAAATAATGAACTCTTGCTAATTTACATTCTTCATAAGAACGAGTAGAATATTGTACACACTTTTTAAAGTAATCTAAAAGTTTTTGCATTCGTAGTTCAGTATTACTACCTATTTGAATTGCTGTATATTTATTTATATTCTTGCTATACGCTGGAAATTCGAAAACAAAGTCTATGAAAACATCTGTTGTAAGAATTAAATTATAAAAAAATCTTCAATAGACATTTTATTTGAACCCGCTTTTTAAATCTAGAAAAATCTAAACTTGAGGACAGCGTAACCTACTATTCTTGATAAAAATATTTCTTGATCCTGTGGCGTCTCTATCTATCACTAAACCACACTCATCACAACTATAAACTTCCAGTTTTGTTCTTTTAATGTTTCCACATCTACCACATGTACAAGAAGTATAACTCTCATCAACTATAATGAGTTTCTTGTTATACATAGAGCATTTGTATTTCAATTTCTCTTTGAAACTGTGAAATGAGAACATCATCAACAATCTTTTGGTTATGCGAGCTAACTTTTTTCCTTTTACCATTTGGCTTACTCTGAAATCAGGTAACAAGATTATATCATAGTTTTCTACTAAAAAAGAAATAGTTTTCCAGTGTAATTCACACACTAGATTCTTTGCTTTCTTCCAAAGTATAGACCTATGTTTAGATATTTCTGTCTTGTCTATTTCAACCAAAAGTTTAGTTAGTTCAATGTGAGCATCTTCACCTATAAAGATAGATTCTCCTCTAGGATCATATCC